>CABFVV010000006.1_pt1 | contig 106074 bp, 94 predicted proteins | sample 8864751 | NCBI WGS metagenome assembly CABFVV01 (sample SAMEA5735770, study PRJEB23740) | soil metagenome | biome: forest; feature: forest soil; material: soil | place: USA | collected 2013-10-13 | depth 0.1 m | reverse complement strand
CTACCCCCTGTCGCCGTTCTGGAATGGCGGGCTTAACGGGGTGCCGGGCTCCCCCCCAGCGAGGTCTGCAAAAGCCCGGGGCGGCAAGCCGCGCAACCCCCCAGCAGCAACGGCAGGGGAGCGCGAAGCGCGCTCCGCCGCCACAACGGCCGTGGCTGAAGCCGCGGCCCCGCAGCAGCAGGAATCCGAGTTGTCCCTCGCGCTCGCGGAGTTGACCACTGCCAGCGAGGCAGCGGAATTGTCCACCGGACAAGCCGCCCACTCGCCTGCAGAACTCCCGGACGAAGAGGTTGCGCTCGCCCCCCCACCGGCGCCCCCCGTGCCGGTATCGAACACCGCTTCACCCCATAAAGCGACGCTGGTTTCAACCGGCGCGCAGCCCCCAGCAGCACCCTTCGGTGCGCAGCCTCCGCATCCGACTCGCAGCGCTCATTCCAGCGATCCCATCCAGACGAGGAGACTCATGCATCGCGCTACCAAGATTGTCGCTACCATCGGACCGGCTTCCAGTACGCCGGAAATCCTGCTGCAAATGATTCGGGCAGGGGCCGACGTGGTGCGGCTCAATTTCTCGCACGGCACCGCCGACGACCACCGCCAGCGCGCAGAATTCGTGCGCGAGGCGGCCCGCCAGGCCGGCCGCGAAGTCGGCATCATGGCCGACCTGCAAGGTCCGAAGATTCGCGTCGGCAAATTCGAAAACGGCAAGACCACGCTGGTCCCCGGCAACCCCTTCGTCCTCGACGCCGAATGTGAACTCGGCAACGACGATCGCGTCGGCCTCGACTACAAAGACCTGCCGCGCGACCTGAAACCGGGCGACGTGCTGTTGCTCAACGACGGCCTGATCGTGCTGGACGTCGTGCGCGTGCTCGGCAGCGAGATCCACACCACCGTGAAGGTCGGCGGCGAGCTGTCGAACAACAAGGGCATCAATCGCCAGGGCGGTGGCCTGACGGCGCCGGCTCTGACGGCCAAAGACATGGAAGACATCCGCACGGCCATGTCGCTTGGCGTGGATTACGTCGCGGTATCGTTCCCCAAGAACGCCACCGACATGGAAATGGCCCGCCAGCTCGCGAACATCGCGGGTGCGCCCTACGGCATCAAGCCGAAGATGATCGCGAAGATCGAGCGGGCGGAAGCGATTCCGGCACTGCAAGGCATCCTCGACGCATCGGACGGCATCATGGTTGCGCGCGGCGACCTGGCCGTGGAAGTGGGCAATGCCGCAGTTCCAGCGCTGCAAAAGCGCATGATTCGTATGGCCCGCGAATCGAACAAGTTCGTGATCACTGCGACCCAGATGATGGAATCGATGATCTACGCGCCGGTGCCGACCCGCGCCGAAGTGTCGGACGTCGCCAACGCGGTGCTGGACGGCACGGACGCGGTGATGCTGTCGGCCGAATCCGCAGCGGGCAAGTACCCGGTGCAGACCATCGAGACGATGGCCGCGATCTGCCTCGAAGCTGAGAAGTCGGAGCAGTCGGAGTTGGACAAGGATTTCCTCGACCGCACGTTCACGCGCATCGACCAGTCCATCGCGATGGGCGCGCTGTTTACGGCGTACCACCTGGGCGCGAAGGCGATCGTCGCGTTGACCGAATCGGGTTCGACCGCGCTGTGGATGTCACGTCACTGGACGCACGTGCCGATTTTCGCGCTCACGCCGCGCGTCGGCAGCGAACGGGCGATGGCGATCTACCGCAACGTCACGTCGCTGCATCTGGATACCAGCACCGATCGCGACACCGCGTTGCAGCAGGCGCTGGAAACCGTGGTCAGCAAGGGCTACGCGTCGCACGGTGACATGGTAGTGCTGACTGTCGGCGAGCCGATGGGCCAGGCAGGCGGTACGAATACGCTGAAGATCGTGCGCGTCGGTGAGCCGTATTGATTCGGTTTAAGCCGAAGACTGTTTAAGTTGGAGAATGCTCGATCGGCACGCAGGCTTGATTGAGTGAAGCAGGCTGTCATGCCCCGCGAGAGGCGGCGCACAGACTCCAATCGCGCGTGAAGGAAAACGCGCTTTAGGGAATGTGTGAACGGGTACGCAGCTTGCTTCGCGATAAAATCGCCCCAAAAGATGCCGACGGCACAGAATTCGTTTCAATCTAAGGAGTTAAGCATGCCTCTCGTATCAATGCGTCAACTGCTGGACCATGCCGCCGAAAACGGTTATGGCATTCCGGCATTCAACGTGAACAACCTGGAGCAGGTGCAGGCGATCATGGCCGCGGCCGACAAGGTCAACGCCCCGGTCATCATGCAGGCGTCGGCCGGCGCGCGTAAGTACGCGGGCGAGCCGTTCCTGCGCCACCTGATCGAAGCAGCGGTCGAGTCGTACCCGCATATTCCGGTCGTGATGCACCAGGATCACGGCCAGTCGCCGGCGGTCTGTATGGCGGCGATCCGCAGCGGTTTCACCAGCGTGATGATGGACGGTTCGCTCGAAGCCGACGGCAAGACGGTCGCATCGTACGAATACAATGTCGAAGTCTCGCGCAAGGTGGTTGAAGCGGCGCATTCGATCGGCATCACGGTGGAAGCGGAACTGGGCGTGCTCGGTTCGCTGGAAACCATGAAGGGCGACAAGGAAGACGGCCACGGCGCGGAAGGCACGATGACCCGCGAGCAACTGCTGACCGATCCGGAGCAGGCTGCCGACTTCGTCAAGCTGACGCAATGCGACGCGCTGGCGATCGCGATCGGTACGTCGCACGGCGCGTACAAGTTCAGCAAGAAGCCCACGGGCGACATCCTGTCGATCCAGCGCATCAAGGAAATTCACCAGCGCATTCCGAATACGCACCTGGTAATGCACGGTTCGTCGTCTGTGCCGCAGGAGCTGCTCGCGGAAATCCGCGAATTCGGCGGCGACATGAAGGAAACCTACGGCGTGCCGGTTTCAGAGATTCAGGAAGGTATCAGGAACGGTGTGCGCAAGGTCAATATCGACACCGACCTGCGTCTGGCGATCACTGGTGCGATCCGCCGCTACATGGCGACCAATCCGGGCAAGTTCGATCCGCGCGACTACCTGAAGCCGGCGCGCGAAGCCGCGATGAAGATCTGTCTCGAGCGCTTTACGCAATTCGGCTGCGAAGGCCAGGCCGGCAAGATCAAACCGGTTTCGCTTGATAAAATCGCGGAGAAGTACAAATCGGGCGAGCTCGCGCAAGTCGTCCGCTAAGCTATAAGCAGGCTCTACATCTGGCTGATTGGCCAGGTTGTCGTTCGATCGCCGTTCCCGCATCATCCGGGGAACGGCGTTTCCCTTTTGTTCCGGTCACACTTTTTGCCCCACTTTTAGCGAACCACGACGATGTCTACCCTTTACGAATCCACGCTCCACTCGCTGCCGCTGCTCGGCCGCGGTAAAGTCCGCGACAACTATGCGGTGGGCAACGACCAGTTGCTGATCGTCACGACCGACCGTCTGTCGGCGTTCGACGTCATCATGGGCGAGCCGATTCCGAATAAGGGCCGCGTGCTCAACGAAATGGCGAACTTCTGGTTCGAGAAACTGAAGCATGTGGTGCCGAATCACCTCACGGGCGTGGCGCCCGAATCCGTGGTGGCGGCTGACGAAGTCGAGCAGGTCAAGGGCCGTGCGGTAGTGGTGAAGCGCCTCGAGCCGATCCTCGTCGAAGCGGTGGTGCGCGGCTATCTGGCCGGCAGCGGCTGGAAAGACTACCAGGCAACCGGGTCGGTGTGCGGCGTGGAACTGCCGCCGGGCCTGCAGAACGCACAAAAGCTGCCTGAGCCGATTTTCACGCCGGCAGCCAAGGCCGAAATGGGCCACCACGACGAGAACATCACTTACAACGAGATGGAACGCCGCATCGGCACCGAACTGTCGGCCACGATCCGCGACATCTCGATCAAGCTGTACAAGGAAGCCGCTGACTACGCCGCTACGCGCGGCATCATCATCGCGGATACGAAGTTCGAATTCGGTCTGGACAACCACGGCCAGCTGTATCTGATGGACGAGGCGCTGACTGCCGACTCGTCGCGTTTCTGGCCGGCTGACCAGTACCAGGTCGGCACCAACCCGCCGTCGTTCGACAAGCAGTTCGTGCGCGACTGGCTCGAAACCCAGCCGTGGAAGAAAGAGCCGCCCGCACCGAAGCTGCCGGACGACGTGGTCACGAAGACGGGCGAGAAGTATCAGGAAGCGCTCGAACGCCTGACCGGACACAAGCTCGCTTAAGTACGCTTACCTGGTTATATCTGCATAGCGTGAGAAAACGCAGGGCCGCCCCAAGTTTGCTCACCCCCCTCGGGGGGCTGGCGCGAAGCGACAGGTAGGGGGCGCTCTCAAAAAACGCCGGGCCGCCCCAAGTTTGCTCACCCCCCTCGGGGGGCCTGGCGCGAAGCGACAGGTCGGGGGCGCTCTCAAGAAACAAGGAAGCCGTACCATGAGTGAAGCTCAAACTGCCCATACGCATGGCGCGCCGGTTGTCGGCGTGCTGATGGGTTCCAGTTCCGACTGGGAAGTGATGAAGAACGCCGTCGCGATTCTGCAAGAATTCGGCGTGCCGTATGAGGCCAAAGTCGTATCCGCGCACCGCATGCCCGACGAGATGTTTGCGTATGCCGAGAGCGCGCGCGAGCGCGGCATTCGCGCGATCATCGCGGGTGCGGGCGGCGCGGCGCATCTGCCGGGCATGCTGGCCGCCAAGACCACGGTGCCGGTGCTCGGCGTGCCGGTGGCGAGCAAGTATCTGAAGGGTGTCGATTCGTTGCATTCGATCGTGCAGATGCCCAAAGGCGTGCCGGTCGCCACGTTTGCAATCGGCGAAGCGGGCGCGGCGAATGCGGCGTTGTTCGCGGTGTCGATTCTGAGCGGCACGAGCGCCGAGTATGCGGAAAAGCTGGCGGCGTTCCGCGTGCGCCAGAACGAAGCGGCCCACGCAATGGTGCTGCCGGCGCTGTAAGCGCCAAGGCTGATTGCTTTTAAGACGTCCCCACTGTTTGACCCCCGGCTGGATGCTGCTGTATGAATGCAGCACCCGGCCGCGACCGACCACTAAGATGAACCCAGACAACACACCGGTTTCACCGATTCTGCCCGGCGCATGGCTTGGCATGGTCGGTGGCGGCCAGCTCGGCCGCATGTTCTGTTTTGCCGCTCAGGCAATGGGCTATCGCGTTGCCGTGCTCGACCCGGACGAAAACAGTCCCGCGGGCGCGGTCGCCGACCGCCATATCCGTGCGGCTTACGACGACGAAGCGTCGCTCACCGAACTCGCGCGGCTGTGCGCGGCGGTGTCGACCGAATTCGAGAATGTGCCGGCGGCGAGCCTCGATTTCATGGCGAAAACCACCTTCGTGAGCCCGGCCGGCCGTTGCGTCGCCGTGGCCCAGGACCGGATCGCCGAGAAGCGTTTTATCGCGTCGTCAGGCGTGACGGTCGCGCCGCACGTGGTGATCGAATCGTCGGACGCGCTGGCCGCGCTCGACGACGCGAAGCTCGAAGCCGTGCTGCCCGGCATTCTGAAGACTGCACGCATGGGCTACGACGGCAAAGGTCAAATCCGCGTGCGCAACGCCGAGGAGGTGCGCGAGGCGCATGCGTCGCTCGCGGGTGTTCCGTGCGTGCTGGAAAAGCGCTTGCCGCTGAAGTTCGAAGTGTCCGCGCTGATCGCGCGCGCGGCGAGCGGCGCGTCGGTGGTGTATCCGCTGGCGCAGAACACGCATCGCGACGGCGTGCTGTCGCACACCATCGTGCCCGCGCCGGATGCAAGCCCGACGCTGGTCCAGCAAGCACAGCAGGCCGCGCTGCAAATCGCGGACAAGCTCGGCTATGTCGGCGTGCTGTGCGTCGAGTTCTTCATTCTCGAAGACGGGTCGCTGGTTGCCAACGAAATGGCGCCGCGCCCGCATAACTCCGGCCATTACACCGTGGACGCCTGTGCGACCAGCCAGTTCGAACAGCAGGTCCGCGCCATGACCGGCATGCCGCTCGGCGACACGCGCCAGCATTCGCCGGCGGTGATGCTGAACATCCTCGGCGACGTCTGGTTCCCAAGCGGCCCGAAGGGCGCGGCAGTCACGCCGCCGTGGCACGAAGTCGCCGCGATGCCGGCGGCGCGTTTGCATCTGTACGGCAAGGAAGAAGCACGTTGCGGCCGCAAGATGGGCCACGTGAACTTCACGGCCGCGACACTCGAAGAAGCCCGCACGTCGGCGCGCGATTGCGCGCGGCTCCTGCATATCATCACGAGCTGACGCGAGCGCCATGCCGGATCAAAGCAAACCTGCCGAAGGGGGCGCCGCAAGCGCCTTGCCTGTGAGCGCCGAGCAGATCGAACACGCTGCCGCGCTGCTCGACGCGGGCGGCCTCGTCGCGTTCCCCACGGAGACGGTCTACGGACTCGGCGGCGACGCTGAAAATCCGGAAGCGGTCGCGCGTATTTACGCGGCGAAGGGCAGGCCGGCGAATCATCCGGTGATCGTGCATCTGGCGCCGCAGGGCGATCCGAACTACTGGGTCGAGCATTTGCCGGCGGAAGCGCAGCGCTTGATCGATGCGTTCTGGCCGGGGCCGCTCACGTTGATCCTGAAGCGTGCCGAGCGGATCAATGCAGCCGTGAGCGGTGGCCAGGACTCAGTGGGTTTGCGCTGCCCGTCACATCCGGTTGCCCAGGCTTTGCTCGAAGCGTTCAGTGCGTTGCGCGGCGGACATGGCGGCGTGGCCGCTCCGTCGGCGAATCGTTTTGGTCATGTGAGCCCGACGACGGCGCAACATGTGCGCGACGAGTTCGGCAGCGCGATTCATGTGTTGGACGGCGGCGCATCTGATGTCGGGATCGAATCGACGATTCTGGATTTGTCGCGCGGATTTCCGGCGCTGTTGAGGCCCGGTCGCGTAACGCCGCAGGATATCGCCGACGTACTCGGCGAGGCGCCACGCCTGCCCGACGGTTCGGATGCAACGGCACCGCGCGCTTCGGGGACGTTGAAGGCGCACTATGCGCCGCGCACGCCGTTGGCCTTGCTGTCTTTTGATGCGTTGCAGATTTTGCTCGCGACGCGCCAGGGCGATGAACGCGTGGCCTTGGTAGCGCGTGCTTCCCGCGCACGGGAGTGGGCTCATGCCGAGGGCGTGCATTTCATTGCCGCGCCTGAAGATCCGCACGTTTATGCGCGCGAGCTGTATGGCCTGCTAAGGGCACTCGATCGCGCGAATGTGAGCCGGATTCTCATCGAGAAGTTGCCGGACACGATCGAGTGGATCGCTGTGAACGATCGACTGGGCAGGGCCGCAGCGGCCTTTGAAGCGCAAGGTTAAGGTTTGATCTTCTTGCCTGTGTGGCCCTAACGTGGCACGTAGCAGGCGAATACACATCGCGCGCCGCTTCGGCGAACAAATCACAGCACGCTAACGCTGCAGGCGCCTGATCCGAAGCGCCGCGCAGGTAATAAAAAACGCCCGGCTTGACCAGCAAGCCGGGCGTTCGCAGAATTCGCATCCTGCTGCCGCTACGCGGCCACCCTCAACTTATTTCCCCAACCCGGTGGCCGCGACCTGCTGCTGAACGAACTGCGCGAACAAAGCGTGCAAGTGCGTGCTCGGATGGACCAGATCCGCGAACATGTAGGTCTGGTCAGCGCCAGCCACCGTGTAAGTCTGCGGTGAGCAGAACAGCGACGAACCGAACTGGGCGCCGTACTGTGCCGGGGTCAGCCCGTTCGTTGCGCTCGGATTGGCGGTGGCGAACGCGGTTGCGTTGGCCACCATCGACGTCAGGTTACACGCCGTACCGGTGTTGGGCACCGTGAAGCCCAGCGCCTGGTAGTTCGGCAACTGCTGATCGATCCACGTGAAAGCATCGGCCACGATGACCTTGCCCGTGCCCAGCAGGCCGAGGGCCGTCAGGCTCTGGACCAGGATGCCGTTATACGCCGCGGTAATCCCCGACAGGAGTGCAGCCGTGCCAGGTGCCGCTGCGTTGGCCTGAACGCCTTGCGGCGTATTGCCGATGTCCGGCACCGTCGACACCACCACGTGGGTCGCACCCGAGTTGACGATGGTCTGGATTTGCGCGGCGAGCTGCGTGGCGGCCGTCGCGATCTGGGGGTTGGCCAGTTGCTGCAGGTAGCCGGCGATGAACTGTACCTGGCCTGCCTGCGAGTTCGGCAGTTTGCCGGCCTGTACGAGCAGCGGGTATTGCGTCTGTAGCGCGGTGCCGAGCGCCGTCAGATTGGCGGCGGTCGAGAACTGGAAGATGTCGTTCGCGCCGCCGTTCACCAGCACGAGCTGGTTCGAGTTGAAGCTCGTATGCGCGCCCAGGTAGTTCGCCACCTGGGTCACCACCGGCACTGTCGTGGCCGCCGCGTTGTTCGGTGCCCAACCTTCGCCTTGGGCGTTGACGACGTCCGAGCCGCCTTGCGCGTAGCCCAATCCGCCCGTCGCAACCAGCGGTTGACCGAAGCCGCCCACATACGCGGCGGTCAACGTGCCGCCGTAGTACTCCGCGACCTTCTGGGTCCACACTTCACCTGGGTTGGTCGTGAAGCGGCCGCCGCCGAAGCTCGACTGAATCACCGGCGCGTACGTGCCGACATCCGACAAGCTGTCGCCAAACGAAACGACCTGCAATTTCACGCCGCCTGCCGGCGTGCTGCTCGAGCTGTTGTTGTTATCGCTGCCGCCGCAAGCCGCGAGCAGCGCAAACGCCGCACTGGCGATGGCGATCTGCGTGACGCGGACGAAATTACGTTGCTTCGATGCTGTTTGTTTCATGTTGACTACATCTCCTCGTATGTGTGGCCCTTATGCCATGTATTGCAGGCAGCGCCCACCGCGTCGGCGGCATGACGACAGCTTACAGAATCTTCTACGGCCTGCGCGGTGCTTGAAACGCGGCTGTATGGTTCTCTTCAATGCCCGTAGCGCCGCCGGATGCCGCGGCACCGGCACTCACGCCCGCGGCGCGGCGCGCGTGATAGGCCGCGGCCCATGCCGGGCGGTGCGAACAGCGCGCGCAACTTGTTGCGCCAGCCTCGCACGCTCACGAAATCGGCGGCCATCGACGCCCATTCATGAAACGTCGCCTTCAGCGGGTTATAGGTGTGAAGCGGTTCGACGATGCCGTACACCGGTGCGTCGTGCGGATCTTCCTCGACATAGCTGCCGAACAGGCGATCCCAGATCACCAGCACGCCGGCATAGTTGCGGTCGATATAGCGGTCGTTGCGTGCGTGATGCACGCGGTGAATCGACGGCGTGTTGAACACGTATTCGAGCCAGCCGAGTTTGCCGATCGCTTGCGTGTGCACGAAGAACTGGAAGCCGAGATTGATCAGCACGATCGCGACGATCTGCTTCGGCGGAAAGCCGAACACGGCGAGCGGAATCCAGAACAACCACATGCCGGCAATCGGATACATCAGGCTCTGGCGGAATGCGGTCGAAAAATTCATCCGCTCCGACGAGTGATGCACGACATGCGCGGCCCACAGCCAGCGCACGCGGTGGCTGCACCGGTGAAACCAGTAATAGAGCAGATCCTGAGCGACGAACAGCACGACGAACGACACCCAGCTCGCCTGCCACGTATAGACGCGATAGTGATCGTAGAAAAATGCGTAGACGGGGATGATCGCGAGCCACGCGAGCTTGTCTGCGGCTTGCTGCATCAGCGCGAGCGCGGCGTTGCAGAACGTGTCGCGCCAGCTATAGAGCTGCGCGCCGGGGCGCGTGCGCCGCAGGTGCCACGCCTCCCAGCCAATGCATGCGAGAAAGACTGGCGCCATGGCTAGCAGCAGCAATTCGGCATCGAATTGCATCGTGTCTTCCTCCGTGGTCCCTGGCCGCTGCGCTTGCCGCAGCGGACGTTGTCGTTATCGTTTGATTGGGCCACGCTTTTCGTAACGGCTGCGTGGCTCGTGCGCTACGCATAACGTTTTACGCGCGCCTCAAACACTGCCCGACAGCGTACACGCTTGGGCGCATTGCGGCGCGTGGGTTCTATAGAAGGAATCCTCAATGGGCACCGCGCTTGTGCGGGTTTTTCCTGGGCTTGCTGCCGCGCGGTTGGGCGACGGAGTCTGAGACCTTCGTGAATCCCTGGGAGGGTCCCTGATACACCCATTCGAGCAAGGCGTCGTGCGCGGCGCGCGCGGCCTCCGAATGCGGGTCGTTGATCAGGCTCACCACCACGTAGCTGTTGCCATCCGACGAGGCCACGTAACCGGCGATCGCACGCACGTCGCGCAGGGTGCCGGTCTTGATGTGCGCGTTGCCGCCCGCGCCCTGGTTGGTCAAGCGGTTGCGCATCGTGCCGTCGACGCCCGCAATCGGCAGCGACTCCACGAACACCTGGGCGACCGGGCTCGCATTGGCCCGCTGCAGCAGATCGGCGAGCGAGAGCGCGGTGACGTGCTCGTCGCGCGACAGACCCGAGCCGTTGTCGAGCGTCAGGTATTGCATGTCGACGCTGTCGCGGCGCAGAAATTCCTCGATGGCGCGCGCCGATTTCGCGGGCGTGGCGGGCGCTTTTTCTTCCGTTGCGCCGATCGTCAGGAACAGGTTGCGCGCCATCGTGTTGTTACTGAACTTGTTGATGTCGCGCACGATGTCGGAGAGCATCGGCCCCTGGTGCGTGGCGACGAGGCGTGCACCGACCGGCACCGGGCCTTCGCGGGTCGCGCCGCTGAACGTGCCGCCGGTTTGCTGCCACAGGGCGAGGAATCCGCCCGCGAAGAACGCGGAGTGATCGAGCACCGCGACGTTGATCGTGCGCGGACCGCAGCGCACCGAGTAATCGCCGTCGAACGACGCCACCACGGTGCCGTTCGGCTGCGGCGTGACGGTGGGCGAGACGGAGGCGGCATCGCCGCGGCACGGGCCGTTGACGGCGTGCATCTGATTGTCGATCTGTAGCTGCGAGAGCGCGGGCAGCACGTCGATGGCGACGCTGCCGTCCGGCGAAGGCGTCAGCGTGAACGACAGCGATTTGAAGGCGTACAGCAGCGGATCGGGGCCGACGTTGTACGGCGCGGTGGTGTCGTCGTCGAACGGCGGCAGATCGCGCGTGGAGGCGTCGAAATAGCGCTTGTCGAGCACCAGCGCGCCGTCGATGCCGTTGATCCCCGACTTGTGGATCTTCTGCACGAGGTCGATCAGTTCTTCGGGCACGAGTTTCGGATCGCCCGTGCCCTGGATGTACAGATTGCCGTGCAGCACGCCGTTGGCGTCGAGCGTGCCGTCCGCGTAGGCGCTCGTGCGCCAGCGATAGTCCGGGCCGAGGATCGACAGGCCGGAGTAGGTGGTGACGAGTTTCATCGTCGAGGCGGGCATCATCGGCTTGCCGGCGTTCAGCGCGAGGATTGGCGTGCGGTCGCCCACTTTCTCGACCACCACGCTGATCGACGACAAAGGCACGTGCGCGCGCTGCAGGCCGAGCATCACCGGCTGCGGCAACACCGTGGTGACGTTGACGCTTGGATGCGTGGCCTTGACGCGCGCCTGTGCAGTGAGCGGCAACGCCGCGCCGCCGCAGCCGAGCGCGGCGCAGGTAAGCAGCAACGCCGCCGAGCGCGGTGCGAACCGGCGAAGCAGAGAGTCTGCAGCAGGAGAAGGCAGCGGACGCAGCACCACACGGCGTGCGAGAGAGTGCAAAAAAGCGGGCAAAAAAGCGTGCGTCATGGACAGGCGAAGAAGCAAGATTTCGGGGCGCGGTGGCGCGCGGCAATCCAGAGGGTGTCGAAGCGTCGCGTGGCGCGCGGAAAACCGCGGCGCGACGCAAAGCGCCCATTGTAGAGACATGCCGCCACGCTGCGGTGAAAAAGCGTCGCGCGGCGCGCACGTCGGGGCTGGGCGCTAGAATGCGGCATCGTCAAATGTTTCAGGACCGTACCAACCATGCGCATATTGCTAGTCGAAGACGACCGGATGATCGCCGAAGGTGTACGCAAGGCGCTACGCGGTGAAGGCTTCGCGGTCGACTGGGTGGAAGACGGCGAAGCGGCGCTCAGCGCTGCGGCCAGCCAACCTTACGATCTGGTGCTGCTCGATCTCGGCCTGCCCAAACGCGACGGGCTCGACGTGCTGCGCACGCTGCGCGCCAAAGGCCAGGCCATTCCGGTGCTGATCGTCACCGCGCGCGACGCAGTTGCCGATCGCGTCAAAGGCCTCGACGCCGGCGCGGACGACTACCTCGTCAAACCTTTCGATCTCGACGAACTCGGCGCCCGCATGCGCGCGCTGATCCGCCGCCAATCGGGCCGCAGCGATTCGACGATTCGCCACGGCAACCTGACGCTCGATCCGGCTTCGCATCAGGTCACGCTCGACGGCGCGCCGGTCGCGTTGTCGGCGCGTGAATTCGCCCTGCTCGAAGCGTTGATCGCACGGCCCGGCGCGGTGCTTTCAAAGAGCCAGCTCGAAGAAAAAATGTACGGCTGGGGCGAGGAAATCGGCAGCAATACGGTCGAGGTCTACATCCACGCTCTGCGCAAGAAGCTCGGCGCGGATCTGATCCGCAACGTGCGCGGTCTTGGCTACATGATCGCGAAGGACGCCTGAGCCGATGCGCTCGATTCGCCGTCAATTGTTGGTCTGGCTGCTGGCGCTGGTGTTGCTCGGCGTCGGCATTGCGGGTTGGCTGATCTACCGGCAAGCGCTTGCCGAAGCCAACGAACTGTTCGATTACCAGTTGGAGCAGATCGCCGCGGCGCTGCCGTCGGAACCGTTCTCCCAGGTGCTCGGTTCGCGTGACACCGGCGACGAAGGCATCGTGCTGCAGATCTGGAATCGCAACGGCGTGCTGATGTACTACTCGCGCCCGCGTGCGCCGCTCGCGCCGCGCGCCGAAATCGGCTTTTCGACCGAGCATACGGAGCGCGGCGACTGGCGCGTGTACGGCGCGATCGTCGGCGATAACGTCGTGCAGCTCGCGCAGCCGGTTTCGGTGCGCAACCGGCTGGCGGCGAATGTCGCGTTGCGGACCCTGTGGCCCTTGATCGTTCTGCTGCCGTTTCTGGGTCTCGCGGTGTGGGTAATCGTCGGGCGCGGGTTGCGGCCGTTGCGGCGCGTGACCAGTGCGCTCGACGCGCGTCACCCGGAGGCGCTCGATCCCTTGCCCGATCAGCGTCTGCCGCTCGAAGTGCAGCCGCTCGTGCGCGCGTTGAACGGCCTGCTCGAACGGCTCGCCACTGCGCTTGATATTCAGAAAGCATTCGTCGCCGATGCCGCGCACGAATTGCGCACGCCGCTTGCCGCCGTGCAGATCCAGTCGCAACTGGTAGCCCGCGCGAAAGACGACGCCGCGCGCAGCGAAGCGCTGGCCGATCTGCAGGCGGGCGTCACGCGCGCCACACGTCTCGCCGAACAATTGCTGGCGCTTGCGCGTTCGGAGCCGGACGGCGTCGCCGCGACGAACGCGATCGATCTGCGCGCGCTGCTGCAGGATTGCGTGGCGGCGTACGCGCCGCTTGCGCAGAATCGCGGCGTCGATCTCGGGATCGAGGCGAGCGAACCCGCCACGGTGACCGGCGACGCCGACGCGCTGCGGGTCATGTTCAACAATCTCGTTGATAACGCAACCAAATACACGCCGCGAGGCGGCCGTGTCGACGTCGGCCTGCATGTCGACGAAGGTCATCCGATGGTGCGGATTGCCGACAGCGGGCCGGGCATCGAGCCGGCCGAACGCGAGCGCGTGTTCGATCGCTTCTACCGGGCCGGCGCCGGCGCGAACCGCGTGCGCACTGATGTGGCGGGCAGCGGCCTCGGCCTCGCGATCGTGCGCCGCATCGCCACGCAACACCATGCGGCGGTGAAGCTCGACGAATCGCCGGCGGGTGGTTTGCAGGTCGAAGTGCACTTCTGAGGGTGAGGCTTTCTGTTCGTAAAGTGGCTCGAACGTGGCTTGAATGTGGCTTAAACGAGGCTTAAACAAGCCTCAAAAATGGGCTTGAAGCGATCTGGCGCTGCTTAAGACTCTTTTAAGCGATGCCACGTACGCTTCATCTCATTCCAAAGCCTCTTTCTCCCAGTCAGGAGTACACGATGAACGCGAAAACCTTGTCCCGCAGCGCTGTTGCAGTGGCTGTCGCCGTGGCGCTCTCCGCCGGCTATGTGGCGGGGCATCGCGACGTGCCCGCGCCGCAGGTGATCACGCCGGCGCAGGCCGCGATGATGCCTGCTGAAGCCGCGGCGAAAACCGGCATCCCCGATTTCTCAGGTCTGGTCGAAACCTACGGCCCGGCCGTGGTCAACATCAGCGCGAAGCACGTGGTCAAGCAGACGGCATTGCGCGGTAACGGCGGTAATGGCGCCAACGGCGGCAACCAGTTGCCGATCGATCCGAGCGACCCCTTCTATCAGTTCTACAAGCACTTCTTCGGCGGCATGCCGGGCATGCAAGGCGGCGACGGCGGCGATGCGTCCGATCAGCCGAGCGCGAGCCTCGGCTCGGGATTCATCGTCAGCAATGACGGCTACATCCTGACCAATGCCCACGTGGTGGACGGCGCGAACGTCGTCACCGTTAAGCTCACCGACAAGCGTGAATTCAGGGCAAAAGTGGTCGGCGCCGACAAGCAGTCCGACGTCGCCGTGCTGAAGATCGATGCGAGCAGTCTGCCGACCGTGAAGATCGGCGATCCGCGTCAGAGCAAGGTCGGCCAGTGGGTGGTCGCGATCGGCTCGCCTTACGGTTTCGACAACACCGTGACCTCGGGCATCATCAGCGCGAAATCGCGCTCGCTGCCGAACGAAAACTACACGCCGTTCATCCAGACCGACGTGCCGGTGAATCCGGGTAACTCGGGCGGCCCGCTGTTCAATCTGCAAGGCGAAGTGATCGGCATCAACTCGATGATCTATTCGCAGACGGGTGGCTTCCAGGGCCTTTCGTTCGCGATCCCGATTAACGAAGCGATCAAGGTCAAGGACGACATCGTCAAGACCGGCCATGTGAGCCGCGGACGTCTCGGCGTCGCGGTGCAGGGCATGAACCAGACGCTGGCCGATTCGTTCGGTATGCAGAAGCCGCAGGGCGCGCTCGTCAGCTCGGTCGATCCGGGCGGCCCGGCCGCCAAGGGTGGGTTGCAACCGGGCGACGTGATTCTGTCGGTGAATGGCGAGCCGGTCGGCGACTCGTCCGATCTGCCGTCGCAGGTCGCGGGTCTGGCGCCGGGCAGTTCGGCCACCGTGCAGGTGTGGCGCGACAAGGCCACCAAAGACCTGAAGGTGACGATCGGTTCACTGTCGGATGCCAAGGTGGCCTCGGACAAGGCCGATCAGCCGACCCAGTTGCAAGGCCGTCTCGGCGTGGCGGTGCGGCCGCTGACGCCGGAAGAGAAGAGCGGCGCGTCGGTGTCGCACGGCCTGCTGGTGCAGCAATCGGGCGGCGCGGCTGAAAGCGCCGGCATCCAGCCGGGCGACGTGATTCTGGCGGTCAATGGCCGGCCGGTCACGAGCGTCGATCAGTTGAAGCAGATGATCGCCGGCGCGGGCAACAGCATCGCATTGCTGATCCAGCGGGATAACGCGCAGATCTTCGTGCCGGTCGATCTCGGCTAAGCGGACATTGATCGCATTGAAGTAATGCTTGCCGGTCCTTGCACTTACTGCGTACGGACCGGCATTTTTTTATCTGTTTCAAAGCCGTGATTCAACGCTGTATCAAAGCTGTAAAGCAGGGCGCTCTGCGCCGCATGGCATGGCGCAGCAGCGGTTTCCATACGACGCGAACTGATGGCGGGCACGCAGGTTGCGTCTTCCTTGATCTGGACCCTCCGAGGGATTCCGGACGACAAGGACCTAAAGAAGGAGCGAACCGATGAAAACCCAACGCAAGCAGCGAAGGATCGTAGCCGCCGCAGTTTGCGCAGCGCTCACGCTCGGTCTGGCGGGCGGCGCTTACGCGCAGGCGAGTGACGTAACGGGCGGCACGACCACCGACGAAAGCAGCGCGGGCAACGCCAACGGTGGCGGCCTGCCGCAAATCCAGCACCAGGGCGACGTCTCGTTCGTGTCGGGCGGCGTCGGTCTCGACGAATCGAAAGCATTGCAGCAGGCGCAAAGCCAGTGGCCGCTGTCGATGCGCTTCACCGGCCCCGGCTCCGATTTTCTCGCCGACATCCACGTGCGGATCGTCGATGCGCACGATGGCAATGTGCTGACCGCCACCTCGCGTGGGCCGTATATGCTCGTCAGGCTGCGCCCGGGCCGCTATACCGTGCATGCGCAGTACAAGGATAACGACCAGACCAAGGCGGTGACGATTCCGGCCAAGGGCACCGCCAAGGCGGCGTTCTACTGGAATACGCAATAAGCGGCTCGCCTCTCTGAGCGGCGCCGGGCGAGACGCCCCAGCGGCATTCAGGAAGGCCGCGCAATCGGCTTAACTTTGGCCGATAATGAAGCCACGGGTGCACCCCGTGGCTTTTTTGTTGCACGACCGCATACCGAGTTGCACCCCGAGTTGCATCCCGGGTTACATCCCATCACGGAGCCGAGACATGAGCGATGCCTTGACACCTCACGGAAGCCCCGGCGCCGGCGCGAGCACGGGCGGGCACACCATCGCCATCAGCGGCAACAACCATCGGGTGCGGGTGATCCACGGCGGCGTGACGATGGCCGATACCCAGGCCGGCTTGACGCTCACCGAAACCGGCCTGCCGGACGTGTTCTATTTTCCGCGCGGCGACGTCAACATGGCACGCCTCGAACGCTCCACCCATACTTCGCACTGCCCGTTCAAGGGCGAAGCCTCGTACTATCATTTGCGCACCGAAGACGGTCTGATCGAAAACGCCGTCTGGAGCTATGAGACGCCGCTTGAACCGGCGCTAAAGATAAAAGGGTATCTCGCGTTTTACGCATCGCGCGTCGACCGCATCGATCAGACGTCCTGACCGGCTGTCGCGCGTTCATCGGGGAGGCTGCCATGGAACTGAACGACGCGTTACGGATTCCGCTTGCGCCGTCCGACGTTTGGGACGCGTTGCAGGACCTCGCCTTGTTGCGTGCCAGCCTCGACAACTGCGAGTCGTTCACACGGCTCGGCGACGGCGAATATGCACTGACCATGACCGTGCCGCTCGGGCCGCTGCGCGCGCGTTACGAAGCGCGTGCCCATGTCGCCGGCCAGGATTCCGGACCGGCGGACGCGCAGCGCCGCACCATCAACTTCAAGGCGCGCGCCGAGGGCATCGGCTCGTTGCGCGGCCAGATCGAAGTGAGGTTGCGCGCGGACGATGGCTCGCATGGCGTCGGCAGGGAGCGGGGCACGCGGATCGATTACACGATCTGGGCGACCTCGTCCGGGCCGCTCGCCGAACTGCCCACGCGCCAGCTCGAAAACGCGTTGCATCAACTGGCCGACGATTTTTTCGACGAGTTCGGCGCGGTCGTTCGAGCCAAGCATGGGCAAGGGCCGAACCGTGCACGCGGTTCGGCGGCGCGTCGGCAGCACGTGTTTCTGCGGCCGATCACGCTTGGCGGGATTGCCCGGCGCACGCGCGTGGATCATGGCAATGCGCTGACCGGGCGGGCGGCGAGCGCATCGCATGGGGCGGCCCACGGTGTGTCGCATGGAGTCTCGCATCGCGAACCCAATCCGCATGTCGTGCCGAACTGGGCGTGGGCGGTCATGATTTTTCTGGTGGCGCTGCTGTTGTATGTGGCGCGCTGGATTAGCGAGCAGTGACGGCGTGGCTTGGCGCACCGCTGTCGTGCCAGCGCGACTACGAAATCCTGGTGGGCGACTACGAAACACCGTCGACCACACGGCATTTGCGGTCCTTGAATGCGCTATCCTCTTTTGCCGGTCTCACCCGCGCTCACACGCCGCGGAACTCCCGCCTCCACGCGGATGGCGAGGTGCGGAACGCCTCCGCGAAATGTTGCCGTAGCGAGGCGGTCGAGCCGAATCCCGCAATCCCCGCGATCGCTTCCACGGACTCATCCGTGCTTTCCAACAGTTGCTGCGCACGGCCGAGCCGCTGCGTCAGCAGCCATGCGCCGACGGTCGTGCCGGTGGCGAGCCGGAAGCGTCGCGTAAACGTGCGGCGGCTCATCAACGCGCGTTCGGCGAGCGTGTCGAGCGTATGCGGCGCATCCAGATTCCCGCTTACCCAATCGAGCAGACAGGACAGGCGGTCGCCGCGCACGTTCGGCGCGACCGGTTGCTGAATGTATTGCGCCTGGCCACCCTGCCGATGCGGCGGCACCACCAGTCGTCGCGCGACATAGTTCGCCGCCTGCGCGCCGCTCATCTTGCGCAGGACATGCAGGCAGCAGTCGAGACCGGCAGCGGTGCCGGCCGAAGTCAGTACGTTGCCGTCGTCGACATAGAGCACGTCGGGATCGAGCCGCACGCGCGGATAGCGGCGAGCGAAATCGTCCGCCCACGCCCAGTGGGTCGACGCCGGCCGGTCGTCGAGAATGCCTGCGGCGGCCAGCACGAACGCGCCAAGACACAGCCCGACCAACTGGGCGCCGCGTGCATGGGCGGCGCGCAGTGCGTCGAGCAGGGCGGCGGGCGGCGTCTCGTCCGGATCGCGCCAGCTCGGCACGATGATCGTATCCGCGTCGGCGAGTGCTTCGAGCCCATGTGTGACCGCGATCGAGAAGCCGGCGGTGGTGGTCAGGGCGCAGCGCTCGGCAGCGCAGACGCGAAAGTCGAAATCGGGCAAGCCACCGTTGCTGCGGTCCTCGCCGAACACCACGCACGGTACCGAAAGATGGAACGGGCTGATGCCGTCGAACGCGACGACCGCGACGACATGGCGGGGCGCGACGTCGCGCCCGGCGGTAGAGGAGGTGGATGTAGCCGTCATTCGCAATCGCCCCGTGACATTTAACGATGGCCCGATTCTAGCGAAGATTGTCATTCGGGTCGCTATCGGGGACATGGCGGCTGACGAACAATGCTTCATCGCCGCTGCCTGCAGAACGCCCATCCCGGGTCGCGCAGCGCGAGCCCTAACTGCTCAACTGACAGGAGTCTTGCTATGACCGCACCCCGCCGCGCGCTGATCGTCATCGATGTGCAGAACGAATACGTTACCGGCGATCTGCCGATCGAATACCCGGATGTGCAAACCTCGCTCGCCAACATCGGCCGGGCGATGGATGCGGCTCGTGCCGCCGGTGTGCCGGTGGTGGTCGTGCAACATCTCGCGCCGGCCGGCTCGCCGGTGTTCGCGCGCGGCAGCGAAAGCGCCGAGCTGCATCCGGTGGTGGGTGCGCGGGCACACGATCACTACATTGAGAAGTCGCGGGCGAGCGCCTTTACCGGTACTGATCTCGCCGACTGGCTGGCCGCGCAGCAGATCGACACGCTGACGGTCGTCGGTTACATGACGCACAACTGCGACGCGTCGACGATCAACCACGCATACCATGCGGGGTTTGCCGTCGAATTTCTGCACGACGCAGCCGGCTCGCTGCCCTATGAGAACAGCGCGGGCTTTGCGAGCGCGCAGGAGATTCACCGGGTCTTCAGCGTGGTCCTACAGTCGAACTTCGCGGCGGTGGCGAGTACGGAGCAGTGGATCGCCACGGTGCAGGGTGAGGCGCCGCTCGAACGCGGCGATATCTACACGTCGAATCAGAAGGCGCGGGCGCGCCGGGTCGCGGCGTAAGTATCTAGCTAGTCTGACCGGGTAACCGGGCGGCGGCTGCCGTCCGATTCCCGATGCGCAGCGCCGGACTCAGCCGTAGCGCATCGAACATCCCGGCGACCATTTGCTCCGCATGCTTGCTGAAATCGGTCGCCGCCTGCAAAAACAGCATGTCGCGCAGCGAGCCGCTGATGAACGCATGCACCATCGTCGCCGCGATTCTGGTGTCGAGATCGGCCGGCAATTGCCCTTTGGAGATCGCATTGCGCAGACCGCCCTCGATCTTCAACAGCCCTTCGCGCATGTTGGTCTGATAACGGATCATCACCGGACCCATCTCTTCGACGAACTCGCACTTCAGAAAGAGGATGTCGAACACCCGCCGGCGGCGCGGGTCGTTGGCGGTATCGCGCAGGCAGACCGTGCAGATTTCCGTCAGGCGCCCGAGCGGGTCGGGTTCATTGGGGTCTTGCGAGGCGGCCTTGAGTTCGTCCAGCGGCAGCAGCACGCGGTCGAACATTTCGGTAAACAGATCGCCTTTGTGCGCGAAATGCCAATAGATTGCGCCGCGCGTCACGCCGGCGGCCTGCGCGATGTCGGCGAGCGACGTGCGCGATACACCCTTCTCGAAGAAAACCCGTTCGGCCGCGTCGAGAATGCTGTTGCGCGTCTCCTGTGCCTCTTCCTTGGTTCTTCTGACCATATTGTGGTGACCTGCCCTGATTGTGGGGTTTTCCCGGGCGCTTTTAAGTACGCTCGATGACAATCTGTCTGCCGTTAAGCAATTTACGAAGCGATCTTGCAGGCCCCCCGCCTGCAAAGAACTAAACGCACTTTTACATGCATTCGTGGATGTATATATAATAGCATCCCACGATCGGATAGCCCAAGCCGTGACGACCGGTTAATATCCGTCACTGTTGCCTTTCAAAACGCTCTTGCGCCGTGCCCCGACGGGCGGCGCCGTGCGGCATTTCCCCGGTATGGCGCATTTTGCTCAGGATGCCCCTGCAGGTGCGGTTTGCATCCACGGGCTTCCGGTCACGCGTCGCAAGACGCATGTGTGCGCTGTCGTCCCCGGGGTAGGGATGCGCGCACTTTTTCATTCTCAGTCTTTGACAGAGGTCGCTCCATGCGCGTCGAACGGGTTCCATTCCGCTTAATCAGTGCCGCGACGGCTGCCGTATTGCTGGCAGCGTGCGGACCAAAACAATCTGCCCCGCCGCAACAAACGCCCGAAGTGGGTGTCGTCACCGTCCAGCCGACGGCTGTGCCCGTCGTCACCGAATTGCCCGGCCGCACCAGTGCCTTCCTCGTCGCGCAAGTGCGTGCACGGGTCGACGGCATCGTGCTGCGCCGCGAATTCACGGAAGGCGGCGAGGTCAAGGCTGGTCAGCGTCTGTACAAGATCGATCCGGCGCCCTACATCGCGACGTTGAACAACGCGAAGGCAACGCTGGCGAAGGCCCAGGCCAATCTCGTCTCGACCACCGCGCAAGCCAACCGCTTCAAGGTGCTGGTGGCCGCCAATGCGGTCAGCAAGCAGGACTACGACAACGCGGTGGCCTCTGCAGGCCAGGCCGCAGCTGACGTGGCCGCCGGCAAGGCAGCGGTCGACACAGCGCAGATCAACCTCGGCTATACCGACGTGACCTCGCCGGTGACCGGCCAGATCGGCGTGTCGCAAGTCACGCCGGGCGCGTATGTGCAGGCGAGCGCCGCCACGCTGCTGGCAACGGTCCAGCAACTCGACCCGGTCTATGTGGACCTGACGCAATCCAGCCTCGACGGCCTGAAGCTGCGCCGCGAAGTGCAGGAAGGGCGCCTGAAGACGAGTGGCCCGGACGCTGCCAAGGTCTCGCTGATTCTCGAAGACGGCCGCACCTATTCGGAAAAGGGCAAGCTGCAGTTCACCGACGTGACGGTCGACCAGACCACCGGCTCGGTGACCGTGCGCGCGATCTTCAAGAACGCGGACAAGGTGCTGCTGCCGGGCATGTTCGTGCGCGCGAAGATCGAGGAAGGCATCAACGACAGCGCGCTCGTCGTGCCGCAAGTCGGCATCACGCATGACCAGAAGGGTCAGCCGACCGCGCTGGTGGTCGGCGACGACAACAAGGTCGCGTTGCGTCAGCTCGTCACTGCGGGCACGTACGGTTCGAACTGGGTGGTGGAAAGCGGCCTGAAGGCCGGCGACCGCGTGATTGTCCAGGGCACCGACAAGGTCCGCCCGGGCGCACAGGTCAAGGCCGTTGCCGCGCAACTTCCCGCCACACCCGCTTCCGACGCATCCGCTCAGGGTGCGCCGGCCGCCAGCGGTGCGACGCAGACGGCTAAACCCGCTTCTGCTGCATCGGGCGCGTAATAACAGGGAGCCCGCCTCATGGCAAAGTTCTTTATTGATCGCCCGATTTTTGCATGGGTGATCGCCATTATTCTGATGCTCGCGGGTATCGCGTCGGTCTTTACGTTGCCGATCGCGCAATACCCGACCATCGCGCCGCCGGCCGTGCAGATCAGCGCAACGTACCCGGGCGCATCGGCGAAGACGGTGGAAAACACCGTCACGCAGGTGATCGAGCAACAGATGAGTGGTCTCGACCACTTGCTGTATCTGTCGTCCACGTCGGACGACTCGGGTACGGCAACCATCACGCTGACGTTCGCAGCCGGCACCAATCCTGACATCGCGCAGGTGCAGGTGCAGAACAAGCTGCAGCTCGCCACGCCGCTGTTGCCGCAAGCCGTGCAGCAGTTGGGTACCAAGGTCACGAAGTCGAGCAGCAGCTTCTTGCTGGTGATGGCGTTCGTGTCCGAAGACGGCAGCATGAACAAGTACGACCTGGCGAACTACGTCGCGTCGAACGTCCAGGATCCGGTCAGCCGGATCGACGGTGTGGGCACGGTGACGCTGTTCGGCTCGCAGTATGCGATGCGGATCTGGCTGGATGCGAACAAGCTGACCAACTTCGGCCTTACGCCGGTAGACGTGCAGACGGCATTGCAAGCGCAGAACGTGCAGGTCGCGGGCGGTTCGCTCGGCGGCACGCCGTCGGTGCCGGGCCAGGTGCTGCAGGCCACCATCACGGAAGCCACGCTGCTCAATACGCCTGAACAGTTCGGCAACGTGCTGCTGAAGGTGAACACGGACGGCTCGCAAGTCCGTATCAAGGACGTGGGCCACATCGAGCTCGGCGGCGAAAACTACAACTTCGACACCAAGTACAACGGTGCGCCGACGGCAGGCTTCGGTATTCAGCTCGCCACCGGCGCGAACGCGCTGGCTACGGCCAAGGCAGTGCGCGCGAAGGTCGCCGAACTGTCGAAGTACTTCCCGCACGGCCTCGTCGTGCAATATCCATACGACACCACGCCGTTCGTGCGTCTGTCGATCGAAGAAGTGGTCAAGACGCTGCTCGAAGGTATCGTGCTGGTGTTCCTGGTCATGTACCTGTTCCTGCAGAACCTGCGCGCCACGCTGATCCCGACGATCGCCGTGCCGGTGGTGCTGCTGGGCACGTTCGCGATCATGGGTATCGTGGGCTTCTCGATCAACACGCTGTCCATGTTCGGGCTCGTGCTGGCGATCGGCTTGCTGGTGGACGATGCGATCGTGGTGGTGGAAAACGTCGAGCGGGTGATGCAGGAGGAGGGGTTATCGCCTCGAGATGCGACCCGCAAGGCGATGGACCAGATTACCGGCGCGCTGGTCGGCGTGGCGCTCGTGCTGTCGGCGGTGTTCGTGCCGGTGGCGTTCTCGGGCGGTTCGGTCGGGGCTATTTACCGGCAGTTCTCGTTGACGATCGTGGCGGCGATGGTGCTGTCCGTGCTGGTCGCGTTGATTCTGACGCCGGCGCTGTGCGCGACGATCTTGAAGCCGATCGAAAAGGGCCATCAGGAAAAAACCACCGGTTTCTTCGGCTGGTTCAACCGCACGTTCAACAAGAGCCGCGACAAGTATCACTCGGGCGTTCACCACGTGATCAAGCGCTCGGGCCGTTGGCTGATCATCTACATGGTGGTGATCTTCGCGGTTGGCCTGCTGTTCGTGAAGTTGCCGAAGTCGTTCCTGCCTGACGAAGACCAGGGCACGATGTTCGTGCTGGTGCAAACGCCGTCCGGCTCGACGCAGGAAACCACTGCGCATGCGCTGAAGGACGTTTCCGACTACCTGCTCAACACCGAGAAGAGCATCGTCGAATCGACCTTCACGGTGAACGGCTTCAGCTTCGCCGGCCGCGGTCAGAACGCGGGTCTCGTGTTCGTGCGGATGAAGGACTACGCGGTGCGTCAGCACTCGGATCAGAAGGTGCAGGCGCTGGTTGGCCGCCTCTTCATGCACTTCTCGGGCTACAAGAACGCGCTGGTGTATCCGGTGAATCCGCCGTCGATTCCTGAACTCGGCACGGCTGCCGGCTTCGACTTCGAGTTGCAGGATCGCGCCGGTATCGGCCACGAGAAGCTGATGCAGGCTCGCAACATGCTGTTGGGCATGGCCGCGAAAGATCCGACGCTGGCTCAGGTGCGCCCGAACGGCCTGAACGATACGCCGCAGTTCACGGTGAACATCGACCACGAGAAGGCTGCTGCGCTCGGCGTGTCGCTGTCGGTGATCGACCAGACGTTCTCGATCGCATGGGCGTCGCAGTACGTGAACAACTTCCTCGATACCGACGGCCGGATCAAGAAGGTGTATCTGCAAGGCGACGCACCGTTCCGGATGAAACCGGAAGACCTGAACGCCTGGTACGTGCGCAATACGGTCGGCACCATGGTGCCGTTCTCATCGTTCGCGAGCGGTACGTGGTCCTATGGTTCGCCGAAGCTCGAGCGCTACAACGGTATCTCGGCGGTGGAAATCCAGGGCGCGGCTGCACCGGGCAAGTCGACCGGTCAGGCCATGACGGCCATGGAAGCACTCGTGGCGAAGCTGCCGGCGGGTATCGGCTACGAATGGACGGGCTTGTCGTTGCAGGAACGCCAGTCCGGTTCGCAGGCGCCGATTCTGTACGGCATCTCGATCCTGGTTGTGTTCCTGTGTCTCGCGGCGCTGTATGAAAGCTGGTCGATCCCGTTCTCGGTGATCATGGTGGTGCCGCTCGGCGTGATCGGCGCACTGCTGGCCGCTACGCTGCGCGGGCTCGAGAACGACGTGTTCTTCCAGGTGGGTCTGTTGACCACGGTGGGGCTGTCGGCGAAGAACGCGATTCTGATCGTGGAATTCGCCCGCGAGTTGCAGCAGGGTGAAGGCATGGGGCCGATCGAGGCCGCGCTGGAAGCAGCGCGTCTGCGGTTGCGTCCGATTCTGATGACCTCGCTCGCGTTCATTCTCGGCGTGATGCCGCTCGCGATCAGTAACGGCGCGGGCTCGGCCAGCCAGCACGCAATCGGTACGGGCGTGATCGGCGGGATGTTGACGGCGACCTTCCTCGCGATTTTCATGATCCCGATGTTCTTCGTCGTGATCCGCGCGAAGTTCGGCGGCGAGAAGGAAGACCCGGATGACGCGCTCGCACACTACAACCAGCACCATCCGCATGATCCGCAAGGTGGCGGGTCGGCTGGCGGGTCGACTGATCAAGGCTCGGGCAAGGACGGACATTGAGATGCAAAAACACTCTTTGATTGCAGTGGCGGTTGCGCTGTTCGCCGCGGGTTGCACGATGGCGCCGAAGTACCATCGCCCGGATGAGCCCGTGACGGCGACCTTCCCGACAGGCGGCGTGTACGACACGCAGCCGGGCGCGGCGAGTGCCTCGCGGACCGCGAACGGCCAGGCGGCCGCCGACATCGGCTGGCGTGATTTCTTCGCCGATGCGCGTTTGCAGCGGCTGATCGAAATCGCGCTGAAGAACAACCGCGATCTGCGCGTGTCGGTGCTGAATATCCAGGCATCGCAGGCGCAGTACCAGATCACTCGCGCGGCGCTGTTCCCGACGCTGAACGCTGCGGCTTCGCAAAGCAAACAGCGCACGCCGAAAGATCTGACGTCCACTGGTCTGACGATCAGCAACACCTACTCGGTGGGTCTGAACGCTTCCTGGGAAATCGACTTCTTCGGGCGGATTCAAAGCCTGAAGGATCAAGCGTTGGCTCAATACCTGGCCACCGCTCAGGCGCGCAAGGCTGCGGAAATCGCGCTGGTCTCGCAGGTGGCGAATCAGTACATGACGGTGCTCGAGGTGGACGATCTGCTGAAGGTCACGCAGAACACGCTGAAGACCGCGCAGGAGTCGTACCGGATCGCCAAGCTGCAGTTCGACAACGGCACGGGTTCGGAACTGGACCTGCGGCAGTCAGAAACGGTGGTCGACCAGGCGCAGGCAAACCTGCAGTCGCAGGCGCGTCTGCGGGCTCAGGCGGACAACGCGCTCGTGCTGCTGGTCGGCGAGCCGTTGCCGGACGATCTGCCGCCGGGCATGACGCTGGACAATCAGAACCTCCTGACGGATGTTCCGGCGGGCCTGCCGTCCGATCTGCTGACACGTCGTCCGGACATCATGGAGGCCGAGGAGAATCTGCTCGCGGCCAACGCGAACATCGGCGCGGCGCGCGCAGCGTTCTTCCCGAAGGTCTCGCTGACCGGCAGTTTCGGCACGCTGAGCCCGACGCTCGGCGGTCTGTTCAAGCCGGGTTCGGCGGCGTGGAGCTTCGCGCCGTCGATCACGTTGCCGATCTTCGAGGGCGGCGCGAACAAGGCCAATCTCGACCTCGCCACCGTGCAGAAGAACATCCAGATCGCAACGTATGAGAAGGCGATCCAGACGGCGTTCCGCGAAGTGGCGGACGGACTGGCGGCACGCGGCACGTACGATCAGCAGATCCAGGCGCTGGAGCGCAATACCTTTGCCGAGCAGCGCCGGCTGGATCTGTCGGACCTGCGTTATAGGAACGGTGTCGACAGCTATCTGTCGGTGCTGACCGCACAGAACGATCTGTATATATCGCAGCAGTTGCTGGTGACCGCGCGCATGCAGCGTCTGCAGAACCTGGTCACGCTGTACCAGGCACTCGGCGGCGGCTGGATCGAACGGGCCGGCGAGCAGCCGCGTCCGGCCGATGCACCGGTCGATTACGGTGCGGCAAGTGCGCCGGTGGCGGCTTCGGCGGCGACTGCGGGTTGAGTCTTGTAGTAGCAGGCGCGTAGGGCAGGTTTCGGTTTTATCAGGAATGCCGTCCTGCGCAACTGGTAATAAAAAAGACGCCACGGCATGCCGTGGCGTTTTTGTTGGCGCTGAGATCAACTCAGCTCGGATCACAATCCAACTCGGATCAACCCAACTCGGATCGACCCGGCTCAACCCATCACTCACGCTCAGCGCGATCTCTCTCGCGCAGCGTTGCCTGCGGCCCGACGCTCAGTGCAAATCCGCCGCACGCAGCATCTCGTCGCGTGGCGATTCATTACCGCCGCGTCCGTCGAAATCATGTCCGGCCTTGCGAATCTCGCACTGCGCCTTCTTCTCGCTCTTCACGCCGTTGAAGATCAGGTTCAGCACGACCGCCGACACCGACGCCAGCAAGATCCCGCTATGCAACAGCGGCGACAGCGCCGGCGGCAGCTTCGAGAAAAATTGCGGCGACACCACCGGCACCAGGCCCATGCCGATGCTCACCGCGACGATGAACAGGTTGTGATGGTTCTTCACGAAGTCGACCTTGGCCAGCACCTTGATGCCGTTTGCCGCGACCATGCCGAACATCACGATCCCCGCACCGCCAAGCACGAAGGCCGGCACGGAAGCCACCACTTGCGCCATCTTCGGGAACAGGCCCAGCAGCACCAGGATCACGCCGCCCATCGCGCAGACAAAGCGGCTCTTCACACCCGTCACGCCGATCAGGCCGACGTTCTGCGAGAACGAGGTATGCGGGAACGAGTTGAAGATGCCGCCGATCAGCGTGCCCAGACCGTCGACGCGTAGACCGCGCACCAGCGTCTTCTGATCCACCGGACGATCGACCATGTCGCCGACCGCGAGGAACATGCCAGTCGATTCGATGAAGGTGACGAACATCACGGTGACCATCGTCGCAATCGCGAGCGGATCGAAATGCGGCAGGCCGAAGTGGAACGGCATCACGATGCCGACCCACGGTGCGTGCGTGACGCCGTCCATGTTCACGCGGCCAAGCACCAGCGCGATGAGGAAACCCGCAACGATGCCGAGCAGCACCGAGATATTGGCGAGGAAGCCCTTGGCAAATTTGTTGATCAGCAGGATCAGCATCAACACGAGGAGCGACAGGCCGAGATAGACCGGATTGCCGTAGTCAGGGTTGCCGACACCACCGGCTGCCCAGTTGATGCCCACTTCCATCAGCGAGAGGCCGATCACCGAGATCACCACGCCGATCACCACCGGCGGGAAAAAGCGCAGCAGCTTGCCGACCGCCGGTGCGAGAAGAATGCCGATGACACCGGCCGCGATCGTCGAGCCGAAGATGTCGAGAATGCCGAGCGAAGGGTTGGTGCCGATCGCGACCATCGGACCGACAGCCGCGAACGTGCAGCCCATGATGACCGGCAGACGGATGCCGAAGATCCACAGACCGAGGGTCTGAATCAGCGTGGCGATGCCGCAGGAAAACAGGTCGGCGCTAATCAGGAACGCGATCTGGTCTTTCGGCAATTTCAGTGCCGCGCCTACGATCAGCGGCACCGCAACTGCGCCTGCGTACATCACCAAAACGTGCTGAATGCCGAGCGTCAGCAACTGGCCCGCGGGCAGTCGCTCGTCGCACGGGTGAACCGTGTTCGATTGCATTTTGTCTCTCTCCACCATCTCGTTTTGGGATGGCTCCAAGGTATGCGGAACGAAAAGCTGCAACAAGACCACTGGGGCCTATTCCGGCATTCCCGGTGACGATATGGATGAGGCCTGTTTGAAAGGCAAAAGAAATGCGTGCGCCGCACAAATCCGCCGGAAGCCCCTTGCAGCGGCGATGGGCGCTCACGCGCCGCGCGCGCCCGTCCTAACGGGATATGTGTGAGAATCAATGAGGTGTATCTCGCTCGACGCATAGTGCTGTTTTCGTGCGGCTCGCGGCGTGGCGGGGTTAACCCGCGATTCCGGGTTTTCAGCGTGCATTCGGGCGCGCTTCCGAAGCCGCGCAGCGGTGACGGAAAATACGCCGTTCCAGGCACCTTTCGCTTGCTTGTCCCTAAGCTCAAATTGACGTCCTATCGCCCATGAGTTTTCTTGGCATCGACCTCGGCACCGGCTCCCTGAAAGTCGCAATCGTCGACGAAAACGGCCGCGAGCAGGCAGCGGCGAGTGTCGCGTATGCCCTCGAAACACCGCATCCCGGATGGGCCGAAATCTCGGTGCAAACCTGGTGGCGCGCGCTATGCGAAGCGGCGAGGCGTTTGCCTGCCGGGTTGCGTCGCGACGTGCATGCAATCGGTTTCTCCGGACAGATGCACGGTGTCGTGTTGATCGACGCCGATGGCGAAGCCGTGCGTCCGGCGATGCTCTGGCCCGACACGCGCGCGTTGGGTCTGCTCGATCAATGGCCCGAGCCGCAGCCGAATCCTGTTGCGCCAGGCATGGCCGGTCCTTTGCTGCGCTGGATCGTCCAGAACGAACCGCAGTCCGCGCGCAAGACGCGATGGGCGCTGCAACCTAAGGATTGGTTGCGCGTCGCGTTGGGCGGCGCGGTCGCAACCGATCCCTCCGACGCCTGCGCGACCGCGCTTGCCGATCCCGCTGGCGTGTGGGATCAGGCGCTGCTCGAGCGGCTCGAATTGCCGCATGAATGGTTTGCGCCGCTTGCGCCTTCCTATGCGGCGGGCGGCATTTTGTCGCGGGAGGCCGCGCAGGAACTGGGTCTGCGCGCCGGCATCGTGCTCGCGATCGGTGCCGCCGATACGCCATGCGCGGCGCTTGGCAGCGGCCTCGCGAGCGATGGCGACGCGTTGCTCACCACCGGCACGGGTGGACAAATCGTCGTACTCGCCGAGCACGCGCCGCAAGCGGTAAAAGGCCTGCATCGCTATCGGGCCGCGAGCGATCACTGGTATCGGATGGCGGCGATGCAAAACGTCGGCGTCGCGCTCGAACGCGTGCGGGGTTGGTTGTCGTATGAATGGGTTGATGCTTATCGTGATGCATTCGGTGATACAACAGCCGCTATCTCAAGCGCCGCAGCAGGCCTGACTTTCCTGCCCTACCTCACCGGCGAGCGCACCCCGTGGCTCAACCCTGCCGCGCGTGGCGGCTGGCTTGGCCTCGCGCTCGACCACTCGCGCGGCACGATGATGCGCGCCGCATTCGAAGGCGTCGCGTTCTCGCTGCGTGCCGGCCTTGACGCGATCCGCGCGAGCGGCGCGACGGTGACGACCTTGAAGCTCGCGGGCGGCGGTTCCGTCGATGCGCGCTGGCGGCAGTTGCTCGCCGACGCGTTAAACGTCGAACTCCATGCCGTCGACTGCCCCAACGCAGCGCCGCGTGGCGCGGCTATCCTCGGCGGATTGGCGAGCGGGCATTGGCACGCAAGCGACCTCGCCGCGCTTGCGCCAGGCGCGACGCGTGTTGCCGGGCCGCAAGGCGATGCGGCGCTCGCCGAACGTTATGCGCGCTTTCTCGATCTGTATGGCCGCGTCGAATCATGGTTCGGCAAAACCCCGCTTCGCTGAACAACGCGATGTCAGCTACAGACAATGCCGCGACGTACTTTGCAATACCATGACGGCTTTCGCACGCTAAGGTATAGGCCGGCGCTTGATGCCGGGCGGCGACGACACTGTCCGTCCCCAGTCCGGCACACGAATTAACTGCGGAACCGCGAACCGCGACACCGGCACGCCGCGCGATATCTCACCGCGACGGGCCAGGCATTCACCGACTCACAGGAGCATTCACGATGAAAACCAAAGCAGCTATCGCATGGAAAGCCGGCGCCCCGTTGACGATCGAAGAAGTGGATCTGGAAGGGCCGCGCGCCGGTGAAGTCCTGATTGAAGTGAAAGCGACGGGTATCTGCCACACCGACTACTACACGCTCTCGGGCGCGGATCCTGAAGGCATCTTCCCGGCGATTCTCGGTCACGAAGGTGCGGGTGTGATCGTCGATGTGGGTCCGGGTGTCGGCACGTTGAAGAAGGGCGACCACGTCATTCCGCTTTACACCCCGGAATGCCGTCAGTGCAAATTCTGTCTGTCGCGCAAGACCAATCTTTGTCAGGCGATCCGTTCGACGCAAGGCCGCGGCCTGATGCCCGATGCCACGTCGCGCTTCTCGCTGGACGGCAAGCCGCTGTTTCACTACATGGGCACGTCCACGTTTTCGAACTACATCGTCGTGCCGGAAATCGCGGTCGCGAAGGTGCGTGAAGACGCGCCGTTCGACAAGATCTGCTACATCGGCTGCGGCGTGACGACGGGCGTCGGCGCTGTGGTGTATTCGGCGAAGGTCGAAGCGGGCGCGAACGTGGTGGTGTTTGGCCTGGGCGGCATCGGCCTGAATGTGATCCAGGGTGCGAAGATGGTCGGCGCGGACAAGATCATCGGCGTCGATATCAACCCGGGCCGCATTGAGTTGGCGAAGAAATTCGGCATGACACACTTCATCAACCCGAACGAAGTCGAGAACGTGGTCGACCATATCGTGCAACTCACGGACGGCGGCGCGGACTATTCGTTCGAATGCATCGGCAACACCAAGGTGATGCGTCAGGCGCTGGAGTGCACGCACAAGGGCTGGGGTCAGTCATTCATTATCGGCGTGGCGGCGGCGGGTGAAGAGATCAGCACACGCCCGTTCCAACTGGTGACAGGCCGCGAGTGGAAGGGCTCGGCATTCGGTGGCGCACGCGGCCGCACGGATGTGCCGAAGATCGTCGACTGGTACATGGAAGGCAAGATCAACATCGACGACCTGATCACGCATCGTCTGCCGCTCGAGCGCATCAACGAGGGCTTCGACCTGATGAAGAAGGGCGAGTCGATCCGCTCGGTCGTGCTGTACTAATGCGTCACCGACCCGGCACAGAAAGGAGCATGTCGATGCTTGAACTATTGTCGTCGCATGCCTGCCATGGCGGCGAGCAGCGGATCTACCGGCACGATTCGCAGGCCGTCGGTCTGCCGATGCGCTTCTCGGTGTATCTGCCGCCGCAGGCTTTGCAGGCCAACGCGAACGTGCCCGCGCTGTTCTATCTCGCCGGCCTGACTTGCACGGAAGAAACCTTCCCGGTCAAGGCGGGCGCGCAGCGCTTCGCGGCGCAGCACGGCATCGCGCTGATCGCGCCGGACACCAGTCCGCGCGGTGCGGGCGTGTCGGGCGAAAGCGCGGCGTGGGACTTCGGCGTCGGCGCGGGCTTTTACGTCAACGCGACGCAGCAGCCGTGGGCGAAGCACTATCGGATGTACTCGTATGTGCGCGATGAACTGCGCGAAACAGTGCTCGCGAATCTGCCGGTGGACGGCGGGCGTCTGGGCATCTTCGGGCATTCGATGGGTGGCCATGGCGCGCTGATGCTGGCGCTGCGCAACCCGGAGATCTATCGGTCGGTGTCGGCGTTCGCGCCGATCGCCGCGCCATCACAGTGCCCGTGGGGCGTGAAGGCGTTCAGCGGGTATCTGGGCGAGGACCGTGAAGCGTGGAGGCAGTATGACTCGAGCGAGCTGGTCGCTCACGCACCACGCAAGTTCGCTGAAGGGATTCTGGTCGATCAGGGGCTGGCGGATCAGTTCCTCGCCGAGCAGTTGAACCCGGATGTGTTCGAAGCCGCTTGCAAGGCCGCAGGACAGCCGCTGACCTTGCGTCGTCATGCTGGCTACGACCACGGGTATTACTTCATCTCGACTTTCATCGAGGACCATCTCGCGCATCACGCGAAGGTGCTGCTCGGCTGATATTCACCGGGACGATGGCGGCGGCACGCAGTGTGTCGCCGCCAGGCGCCGCTTCAACGCCGCCTCAACGCCGCCTCAACAAACTCCCGCCATACACCACCGCCGACAGCACGGTGATCCAGAAGCTCGTCGGCCAGTCGGTATAGAACGCCAGCGTCAGACCGAGCCACGCCTGCACCAGGGCGAACACGGCGGCAAGCACGAGACCGGTCGAGAGTCGCGTCGTCACGTTTTGCGCGGCGGCGGCCGGCCCGACCATCAGCGTGAACACCAGCAGCACGCCGACAATCTGCGTGCACGCCGCCACGGCGAGCGCGGCGATCGACAGGAACAGCACCGACACCCTGCGCAACGACACGCCCTTGGCTTCCGCTAATTCCGGCTGCAACGAAGCAAACAACAAGGGTCGCATGATCGCGGCGAGCGCCAGCAAACTGATGACGCCTAGCGCCGCCAGCACGCCGAGTGTCGACGCATTCACGCCGAGCACGTTGCCGAACAGCAGCGCGGTAACTTGAGTCGCGTATGCGGTGAAGAAATGCAGGAACAGCAAGCCGAAGCCGAGCGACAGCGACAGGATCACACCGATCGCGACATCGCGTCCGGCCAGTTTCTCGCCGAGCGCGCCCATACCGACGCCTGCCGCGAGCGTGAAGCCGATCATCCCCCAGATCGGCGAGATGCCGATCAGCACAGCGCCGGTCGCGCCGGTGAAGCCGACGTGCGAGAGCGCATGACCAGCGAAGGTCTGTCCACGCATCACCAGAAAATAGCCCACCACGCCTGCCAGCACCGCGACGATCCCCGACGCCGCGAACGCGTTCACCATGAAATCGTATTCAAACATCGTGCTTGTGTCCGTCGCGTGAGTCGTGCTGGTGTGAGTGGCCGTGTGCGCCACCGTGGTCGTGCGAATGTGCATGCCCGTGCGAGTGGCTATGGCCGCCGTTCTCGTCGTGTTCGTGCTCGTGATCGTGTTTTTCGACTTCGACGTCGCCCGACATCACGAAGATGCGGCCATTCACCCGCATCACATCGATCGGCGAGCCATAGAGACGCGACAGCACCGGCCGCGTAATGACTTCATCGACGGTGCCGAGCGCGGCGACGCCGCTGCCGAGATACAGCACGCGGTCGAGCGCGTGCAGAAGCGGATTCAGTTCATGCGCCGAGAACAGCACGGCAATGCCGAGCTCCTGCTGCACGCGCCGCACCAACTCGACCACGCTCTTCTGATGATGCGGATCGAGGCTGATCAACGGTTCGTCGAGCAGCAGCAGCTTGGGGTTGCCGAGCAGGCATTGCGCGAGCAGCAGACGCTGACGTTCGCCGCCCGACAGTTCCGATAACGGCCGCTCAGCTAGCTGGCGGCCGCCTACCAGATCGAGCACCCGCTCGACATCCGCGCGGGTTTTGCTGTCCGCATGGGGCAGGCCCCAGCGGTGTCCATCGGCGGCCATGGCGACGAAGTCGCGGCCGCGCACGCGGCGCCCGGCCAGCGCACTGCGCGTCTGCGGCATATAACCGATCGACGAGTTACCACGCTCGACCGGCTGCCCTAACACGCGGATCGCGCCGCTCGCTGCCGGCACGAGACCGAGCACGGCGCGCATCAGCGTGGTCTTGCCCGCGCCGTTCGGCCCGAGCACGCCGATGAATTCGCCCTGGTTCACCACGAAGCCGGCGTCGCGCAGAATCGTGCGGCCGCCGAGTTCGAGCGTGACGCGCTCGAGTTCAAGCACGGGCGCGTTACTGCGTGCGCCCGTCGATGCATTAGCTGGCGTGCTGCGGCCAGTTTCGTTCATTGGGTTTTTCCTTTGGCGGCGCTCGCCGCCGCATTCGCTCCGCCCGCAGCCAGCGCCGTGCCTAGCGCGTCGAGCTGCGTCAGCATCCACGTCTGATAGGTCTTACCGGCCGGTTCGGTTTCGGTGACGCTCATGGTCGGCACCTTCGATTGCTGCGCGAGCTTCAACATGCGTTTGGTCAGGGCCTCGGTTGCCTGGCTGTTATAGATCAGAACGCGTACGCGCTTTTCGCGCAGATCGCGTTCGAACGCGGCGATATCGGCCGCGCTTGCTTCAGTGTCGTTCATCGTCGCCAACTGGAAGCGCAGATTGCGCATCGAGAGGCCGACTGCGTCCGACATATAGCCGAACACCGGCTCGGTTGCCGTCACCGGCACGCCGGCGTAGCGGCCATGCAGATCGGCGACTTTGGCGTCGATGGGTTTCAGCGAATCGAGAAACTTCGCGAGGTTCGCATCGTACGCCGACTTGTGCGCCGGGTCAGCCGCGACGAGCGCCGCGCTTACCGCGCGCGCCACTTTCGGCATGGTGGCCGGGTCGTACCAGAGGTGAGGATTATCGCCGCTCTTCTTGCCTGTCAGTTCGGCGGCAACGATCGTCGCGCGATTCGAGCCCTTGGAAGCGGCCAGCAGTTTCGCCATCCACGGATCGTAGTCGGCGCCGTTGTAGACCACAAGGCTCGCATGCTGCAAGGCCCGCGCCGTCTTCGGGCTGGCTTCGAACAGATGCGGGTCCTGATCCGGATTGCTGAGGATGCTGGTCACGTCGACGCGATCGCCGCCCAGTTGCTGCACGACGTCACCGTAAAAGTTTTCCGCTGCCACCACCGGGATTTTCGCATCCGCGGCAAATGCGCCGTGGCTGAGCGTGAAAGCAGCGGCGGCCGCTGCGCCCATGGCCACGGTCTTCGACAGCTTCAGCGCATGGCGCGCCCCGTTCAACATCGAGCCGAATTTCTTCATCGTTGTTTCCTGCTGCGTGAGAGTTGAATGAACTACGAACCTTGGGAGCGGCGCGTTTTGGCGTTCATACCGGTGATCAGGCCGGCTTTCATAGGGACGCACCGGAGGGCCGCGCCGCGCGGGCGCAGCGCGCGCACAGCCCGCTTAGCTCGACCACCTGGCGGTGCACCTCGAAACCGTGTGCCGGCACGCTATGCGACAGTTGTTGGGCAAGATCGCCGCCGGGAATCTCCACAGTCGCGCCGCACCCGTCGCACATCAAAAACTGGCTGCGATGCGGCACGCCGACCTCGCAGCAGGCAAAAAACGCGTTCTTCGATTCGATCCGATGGACGAAGCCGTGCGCGAGCAGAAAGTCCAGCGCCCGGTAGATCGTGGTGGGCGGCACGCGCCCGCGTTGCGGCTCGAGCGCGTCCAGCAACTCATAGGCCCCGATCGGCCGGTCGCTGGCGACGATCGCCGCATACACCTGTCGCCGCAGCGGTGTGAGCGCGAGCCCATGCAGGGCGGCGTGCGCCTCGGCATGGGCGAGCCGTACGGCATGGTGTTCTGCAATCGATGTAGCCATCAGCGGACTCCCTGACGAACCTGCAAAGCTTCGGAGCGAAGCGAGGCCGCAATGATATAACGTATCTCGAATATTTGTCAGCGGCTTGCGCAGAAAGCAGATTGGCGGTCTTCGATTTCTCGTATTTGTGTCGGTCGAAGCCGGAAGAGGGTGTGCGAGGGTCCTGCCGCGCTGCACCATCGAAATCTGGTCGAGCGCCTTGACATGACCCGGTCCGTATCCGATCATTCGATCACCAACAGAGCAATTGTTCGCGCAACGAGCGTTCGCTCACCGCGCCTCAAGAAGCGAAACGAACCGGAGACAGGCAGTGGCGGCACGATTGCAAGACAAGGTGGCCATTCTGACGGGCGCGGCAAGCGGAATCGGTGAAGCCGTGGCCCGGCGGTATCTGGACGAAGGCGCGCGTTGCGTGCTGGTCGACGTCAAGCCGGCGGACAGTTTCGGCGCCGCTTTGCGCGCCGCTTACGGCGACCGCGTGCTGACCGTCAGCGCCGATGTCACGCGCCGCGAGGATATCGAACGCATCCTCGCGAGTACGCTGGAGCGCTTCGGCCAGGTCGATATCCTGTTCAACAACGCGGCGCTCTTCGATATGCGCCCGATCCTCGATGAATCCTGGGAAGTGTTCGACCGCCTCTTTGCGGTCAACGTGAAGGGCATGTTCTTCCTGATGCAAACCGTCGCCCGGAAAATGGTCGAGCAGGGCCACGGCGGCAAGATCATCAATATGTCGTCGCAAGCCGGGCGGCGCGGCGAGGCGCTGGTGTCGCACTACTGCGCAACCAAAGCCGCCGTACTCAGCTACACGCAATCCGCAGCGCTCGCCCTCGCGCCGCACCAGATCAACGTGAACGGCATTGCGCCGGGCGTCGTCGATACACCGATGTGGAAAGAGGTCGACGCGCTCTTCGCACGCTACGAAAACCGGCCGCTCGGCGAGAAGAAACGCCTCGTCGGTGAAGCGGTGCCGCTCGGCCGTATGGGCGTGCCGGACGATTTGACCGGCGCCGCCCTGTTTCTCGCGTCGGCGGATGCCGACTACATCACCGCGCAAACCCTGAACGTCGACGGCGGGAACTGGATGAGCTGAGCGAATCGCAGAGTGGATGAGCCGAACCTGTTTCACCCTTCGTCATTTTCGTAGAACAAACGCAGCATCACATAACGTACGAGAAAGGAGACATCACATGAAACCAGCTACAAAATCCGCGCTGAAGGCGGTCAGTGCCGGCGCTGTCGCATGCTTTGCGTTGCACGCTCAGGCGGCCACGGTGACCATCGCCACGTTGAACAATCCGGACATGATCGAGCTGAAGAAGCTCTCGCCCGCCTTCGAGCAGGCGAATCCGGACATCAAGCTCAACTGGGTGATTCTCGAAGAAAACGTGCTGCGTCAACGCGCCACCACCGACATCACGACCGGCAGCGGCCAGTTCGACGTGATGACGATCGGTGCGTACGAAACGCCGCAATGGGGCAAGCGCGGCTGGCTCACCCCGCTCACCAATCTGCCCGCTGATTACGATCTGAACGACGTCGTGAAGACGGCTCGCGACGGCCTCTCGAGCGGCGGCCAGTTGTACGCGTTGCCGTTCTACGTCGAAAGCTCGATGACGTATTACCGCAAGGATCTGTTCGCGGCGAAGGGCCTGAAGATGCCCGATCAGCCGACCTACGACCAGATCGCGCAATTCGCCGACAAGCTCACCGACAAAGCTAACGGCATGTACGGCATCTGCCTGCGCGGCAAGGCCGGCTGGGGCGAGAACATGGCCTATGGCACGACGGTGGTGAACACCTTCGGCGGCCGCTGGTTCGACGACAAGTGGCAGGCGCAGTTGACGTCGCCGGAATGGAAGAAGGCGATCACCTTCTACGTCGATCTGCTGAAGAAAGACGGTCCTCCGGGAGCCAGCTCGAACGGCTTCAACGAAAACCTGACGCTGATGTCCTCGGGCAAGTGCGCGATGTGGATCGACGCAACGGTGGCGGCCGGCATGCTCTACAACAAGCAGCAGTCGCAGATCGCCGACAAGGTGGGCTTCGCGGCGGCGCCGATCGCCGTCACGCCGAAGGGTTCGCATTGGCTGTGGGCGTGGGCGTTGGCCATTCCGAAGTCGTCGAAGCAGGCTGACTCGGCGAAGAAGTTCATCGCGTGGGCCACGTCGAAGCAGTACATCGAACTGGTCGCGAAGGATGAGGGCTGGGCCTCAGTGCCGCCGGGAACACGCCACTCAACCTACGCACGTCCTGAATACAAGGAGGCTGCACCGTTCGGCGACTTCGTGCTGAAGGCAATCGAAACGGCTGACCCGGATCATCCGACGTTGAAGCCAGTGCCGTATACCGGTGTGCAGTTCGTCGGCATTCCTGAGTTCCAGTCGTTCGGCACCGTAGTCGGTCAGAGCATCTCCGGCGCGATTGCCGGCCAGATGACGGTCGATCAGGCGCTGGCAGCCGGCCAGGCAACGGCGAATCGCGCCGTGCAACAGGCCGGGTATCAGAAGTAAAGCGGAAGTCAGCCACATGAGTCACGTGGCACGCGCCGGCTGACGCCCGTCAGCCGGCCCACGCAGCACAGCGGGCCGTCCCCGCCGCGTGGGCACTGAGACATCGCATTGCGTCGCGGTAGCCAGGCGGTTTAAGCCATCACGGCGGATAAAGCGCCGGCCCGCGCATTACCGAACAGGTGGTCAATCATGCGTCCTTTACGCCTGCCTCTTATGCATGCCCATCCCCAAACAGAAAAAGAACGCGAAACCCGCAAAGCCAATTCGGCCCGTTGGCTCGTCACGCCCTCAGTCGCAGTACTCGTACTGTGGATGGCGATTCCGCTGGCGATGACGATCTGGTTTTCGTTCTCGCGCTATAACCTGCTGAATCCGGATCTGAAAGGCTTCGCCGGTTTCGACAACTATAAGTATCTCGCCAGCGATCCGTCGTTCGGACCGTCGATCGGGCACACGCTCGAGTTGATCATCTCGGTGCTGGTGATCACAGTGGTCGGCGGCGTGCTGATGGCGATTCTGTTCGACCGTAAGTTCTACGGCCAGGGCATCGCGCGGCTACTGGCGATCGCACCATTCTTCGTGATGCCGACCGTCAGCGCGCTGATCTGGAAGAACATGATCCTGCATCCGGTGTATGGCCTGATCGCACAGGGCATGCGCGCGATCGGGCTGCAGCCGATCGACTGGTTCGCCGAGTACCCGCTCACGGCCGTGATCATGATCGTCGCGTGGCAGTGGTTACCGTTCGCGTTCCTGATTCTGTTCACCGCGATCCAGTCGCTCGATCAGGAGCAGAAGGAAGCGGCGCGTATCGACGGTGCGGGTCCGTTCTCGATGTTCTTCTACATCACGCTGCCTCACCTGAAACGGGCGATCGCGGTGGTGGTGATGATGGAGACGATTTTCCTGCTGTCGATCTTCGCCGAAATCTATACGACCACGGGCGGCGGTCCGGGCACCGCGACCACCAATCTGTCGTACCTGATCTATTCGCTGGGCCTGCAACAGTTCGACGTCGGTCTCGCTTCGGCGGGCGGCATTCTGGCTGTCGTGCTGGCTAACATCGTGTCGTTCTTCCTTGTGCGGATGCTCGCGAAGAACCTGAAAGGGGAGTACGAAAAATGAGCCACGTTGCCTCTACCTCTGCGTCGGGCACGGCGCCGATGACCGTGCCGGCCAAGTCGCCGTTCGCCGCAATTCGCCGCGGCCTTCCTGGCGTGATCGCCTGGCTCGTCGCGTTGCTGCTGTTTTTCCCGATCTTCTGGATGACGATCACCGCGTTCAAGACGGAGCAGCAGGCGTATTCGTCGTCGTTGTTTTTCATCCCGACGCTCGATAGCTTCCGCGAGGTGTTCGCGCGCAGCAACTACTTTTCGTTCGCGTGGAATTCAATCCTGATCTCGGCGGGCGTCACGCTGCTGTGCCTGATTCTCGCCGTGCCGGCCGCGTACGCGATGGCCTTCTTTCCGACGCGCCGCACGCAGAAAGTCCTGCTGTGGATGTTGTCGACCAAGATGATGCCGTCGGTTGGCGTGCTGGTGCCGATCTATCTGTTGTGGAAGAACAGTGGTCTGCTCGATTCGGTGTCCGGTCTGGTGATTGTCTACACGCTGATCAATCTGCCGATTGCGGTGTGGATGTCGTTCACGTACTTCGCCGAAATTCCGCGCGACATTCTCGAAGCAGGCCGGATCGACGGCGCGGCAACGTGGCAGGAAATCGTCTATCTGCTGATGCCGATGTCGCTGCCGGGGCTTGCCTCCACCGCGTTGCTGCTGGTAATCCTGTCGTGGAACGAAGCGTTCTGGAGCATCAACCTGTCGAGTTCGAACGCCGCGCCGCTGACTGTGTTCATTGCGTCGTATTCGAGTCCTGAAGGCTTGTTCTGGGCCAAGCTCTCCGCTGCTTCACTGCTTGCGGTTGCGCCGATCCTGATTGTCGGCTGGCTGTCGCAGAAGCAACTGGTGCGCGGTCTTACTTTTGGGGCGGTCAAATGACCGCAGGTGCGACGGTAGGTCATTTCGCGCTGATCTGCGATTGCGACGGCGTGCTGATCGACAGCGAAGCCGTGGCGGCGAGCATGCTGGTGCACGAACTCGAGGCGCGCTGGCCCGATGCCGATGTCGAGCCGGTGGTGTTGCCGCTGCTCGGCTTGCGCATCGAAAAGGTGCTGCAGGGCACGGCGGCGCAACTTGGCAAGAGCCTGAGCGTCGAGGATATCGAGTCGATCCGCCAGGCGGTGGAAGCGGCGGCGATGCAGGCGTCGGCGGTCGTTGGCATCGAGTCCGCGCTCGCGCAGGTGCCGCTCACCAAGGCATGTGCGAGCAACAGTTTCCGGCCGTATGTGGAGAACGTGCTGGCGCGCACGGGCCTCGTGAAGTTCTTCGGCGACCGGCTCTTTTGCGCCGATGCGGTGCCGAATCCGAAGCCCGCGCCCGATGTCTATCTCGCTGCCGCGCTTGGTCTCGGCCTCGCGCCGTCCGCCTGCCTCGTGGTGGAAGACAGCGTGACGGGCGTGACGGCGGCAACGGCGGCGGGCATGACGGTGCTGGGCTTTATCGGCGGCGGTCATGCGAGTGACGCGCAGATCGACGCGTTGCATGCGGCGGGTGCGCGTACTGTGTTCGACGACATGCTGCAGTTGCCGGACCTGGTCGCGCAATGGACGCTGAGCGCGACGGCAGCGATACCGTAAGGGCCGCAGGTCAAAGCAAATGAGCGGCGAATGAGCAGGACTTGAACAGCATATAGAGAAGCGAATCAACGCAGTTGCTGAAGCAACGCAAGCAACCTGGGCAACCGAACGCAGCTGAAGCATCGTTAGCAACACACAGCAACACACGGAGACACATCATGGCAAGCGTAACTCTGCGCAACATCAAAAAGGCCTACGACGACAATGAGGTGATGCGCGACATCAACCTCGACATTCTGGACGGCGAATTCGTCGTGTTCGTGGGCCCGAGCGGTTGCGGTAAATCGACGCTGATGCGAATGATCGCCGGCCTCGAAGACATCAGCGGCGGCGATCTGACCATCGACGGCACGCGCGTGAACGACGTACCGCCCGCCAAGCGCGGCATCGCGATGGTGTTCCAGTCATACGCGCTGTATCCGCACATGACGCTGTACGACAACATGGCGTTCGGCCTGAAACTCGCCGGCACCAAGAAGCCGGAAATCGACTCCGCCGTGCGCAATGCGGCGAAGATCCTGCACATCGACCATCTGCTCGACCGCAAGCCGAAGCAGCTTTCGGGCGGCCAGCGCCAGCGTGTTGCAATCGGCCGCGCGATTACGCGCAAGCCGAAGGTGTTCCTGTTCGACGAACCGTTGTCGAATCTCGACGCCGCGCTGCGTGTGAAGATGCGCCTCGAATTCGCGCGTCTGCACGACGAGCTGAAGACCACGATGATCTACGTGACGCACGATCAGGTCGAAGCAATGACGCTGGCCGACAAGATCGTCGTGTTGTCGGCGGGCAATGTGGAGCAGGTCGGCAGCCCGACCATGCTGTATCACGCGCCGGCCAATCGCTTCGTCGCCGGCTTCATCGGTTCGCCGAAGATGAACTTTATGGAAGGGATCGTGCAGTCGGTGACGCACGACGGTGTCACGGTACGCTACGAAACCGGCGAGACGCAGCGCGTTGCGGTGGAGCCGGGCGCGGTGAAGCAGGGCGACAAGGTCACCGTCGGCATTCGTCCGGAGCATCTGCACTTCGGAATGGCCGACGACGGCGTGTCGGCGCGCACGATGGCAGTCGAATCGCTTGGCGACGCAGCATATCTGTATGCGGAATCGAGCGTGGCGCCGGATGGTTTGATCGCGCGGATTCCGCCGCTCGAACGCCACAGCAAGGGCGACACGCAACGGGTCGGCGCTACCCCTGAGCACTGCCATTTGTTCGACAGCGAAGGGAAAGCCTTCCAGCGTAAGATCGTAGAAGTGCTGGCCGCGTGAGTATGTGATTGGGAAAGCGGCGGGCGCGCCGCTTTCCGTCCGGTCACGTTTATTCACGCTCAGGAAACGTTCATGCCCGCCTACGTCGTCATCACACGCGAGAAAACGCTCGACCCCGCCAAACTGGAAGAATACAAACAGGACGCGCCCGCAGTCTTCGAGAAGCATGCGGTCATGGTGCTCGCGAGCCACGGGCGGAAAGAAGTGGTGGAGGGGCCGCCGATCGACGAAATCCTGATCCTCGAGTTCCCCAGTTACGACGAAGCGATCGCGTGGTATCGCAGCCCAGCGTATCAGGCGGTCAGCGAGACGCGCCTGCAGGGCGGCGAGTACCGCATCATCATCACGGAAGGGCTGCCGGTGTTGTAGAGCGGCGGTGTGCCGCCTGTAAGCCTTTTAAGCCGCCGCTTCGAGCGCCGCGCGTGCGCACAACTCGTCGGTCACCAGTCCCGACAGCCAGCCGCCTTTAAGCACCGCGATCAGCGCTTCGCGCTTGCGCTCGCCGCCGGCAAAGCCGATGGTGGGGCGCCGCGGTGGCGAGTCGAGCGCGATGCTGGTGACGCGCCGGCCGGTCGGCGATTCGACGTGCGCGCCGGCTGCATCGATCGGCAGGCCGAGCATTTCGGCCACCGCACCGTTCTGCATCAACTCTTTTACTTCCGCGGACGTGATAAAGCCGTCTTCGTGCAACGGGCATTTCGGCCCGATATTGCCGATGCCGACGAACGCGACATCCGCTTGCGCCGACAGCGATTCGACGATCCGGTACAGCCGGTGATTGCACCACTGTGCGCGTTCGGCTTCGCTATCGGCGAGCAACGGCGCGGGCAGCAGAAAATGCTTGCCGCCGGTCTTCTCCGAAATGTGCAGCGCGACGTCGTAGCGGTTCGAGGAGCCGTCCGAGGCGATCGCCCCGACCATCGATACCAGGCGGTGCTGCGGACGCTCCAGTTGGGCGATCTGATCGACTGCGGCCTTCAGCGTACGGCCGCTGCTCACGGCGACCACCATCGGCTTTTCTTCGCCAAGATAGCGTTCCATGACTTGCGCGCCGGCCACCGCCAGCTTGCGGTCGACTTCTTCCGACGTATCGCTGTCGATCGGTACGACTTCGCACATGCTCAGGCCGTAGCGCTTCGAGAGTTGATCGGCGAGCGCGAGGCAATCGGCCAGTTTGTGATCGACGCGTACGCGAATCAGGTTCTTTTCGACCGCGAAGGCGACCAGCCGCTGCGCGACCGGGCGCGACACCTGCAGCTTCTCGGCGATTTCGTTCTGGGTGTTGCCTGCGACGTAGTAAAGCCACGCGGCGCGGGTAGCAAGGTCTAATTTTTCTGTGGACTTGGGCACGGTGACGGTTCGCTTGAAGTGCGCCGATGATAGCAGCCGGTTCCCGCGTCTCAACGGGAACCGGCTGTGCTTTGCCGGTCAGGCGAGCGGTTGCCGCGCGGGGTCGAACAGCGGCCGCACGTGGCGGTAGAGCGCGCGATACGCTTCAAGCCGGGTGCGCAGTTCGGCGTGCCGTCGCGGGTTCGGCGTGAACTCCTTTTCGATCGGCGGCTTGGTCAGCACCTTGGCCGGGTCGCCGCCTGCGGCCAGCCAGCCGAGGCGGGCCGCGCCGAGCGCCGCGCCGGTTTCGCCGCCGCCGTGCTTGCGGGTGGCGGTGTCGAGCGCGTCGGCGAGCAGTTGTGCCCAGTAGTCGCTGCGCGCACCGCCGCCAAGCAGGGACAACGCCTTCGCTTCGGTGCCCGCCGCGCGCAACGCGTCGAGGCCGTCGGTGAGCGCGAGCGTCACGCCTTCGAGCACCGCGTAGCCGAGCAAGGCGCGATCGGTCGCGTGATTCATGCCGAAGAACACGCCCTGTGCATACGGGTCGTTGTGCGGCGTGCGTTCACCGGACAGATAGGGCAGAAAGAGCGGGGCAGTGGTCAACGCTTCCGCTGGGAGCGCCTCGATTTCGGCGAGCAGGGTCGGCTCGTCGGTGGAGGTGAGCTTGCAGACCCAGCGCAAACAGCTTGCCGCCGACAACACCACGCTCATCTGATGCCAGCGATCCGGAATCGCATGGCAGAACGCGTGCACCGCGGAAGCGGGATTCGGCCGGAAGCTGTCGCCGACCACGCACAACACACCTGAGGTGCCGAGCGAGACGAAGCCGTCGCCCGGTTGCGTCGCGCCGATGCCGATCGCGCTCGTGGCATTGTCACCACCGCCGGCCGCGACGATCACGCCGTCGCTCAAACCGAACTCGCGCGCCACTGCGGGAAGCAGGGTGCCGGACGGCTCGCTGCCTTCGCACAAGGCCGGCATCTGAGCGCGCGTCATGTTGCAGGCGGCGAGCAGCGAATCGGACCAGTCGCGTTTGGCGACGTCGAGCCACAGCGTGCCCGCTGCATCCGATGGATCGGACACCTTGCCGCCGGTCAGTTGCAGGCGCAGGTAGTCCTTTGGCAGCAGCACGCAGGCGGTCTGCGCGAAGATTTCCGGTTCGTGGTGCGCCACCCATAGCAGCTTCGGCGCGGTGAATCCGGGCATCGCGAGATTGCCTGCCACGGTGTGCAACTCCGGCGCGCGCTCGGTCAGTTCCGCGCACTCCTTGTCGCTGCGCATGTCGTTCCACAGGATCGCGGGCCGCAATACGCGGTCTTGCGCATCCAGCAGCACGGCCCCGTGCATCTGCCCCGAGAGGCCGATGCCGCGAATCTGCGCGAACTCGTCCGGATGTTTGGCGCGCAACGCGGCCAGCGCCGCGCGCGTACCGGCCCACCAATCTTCGGGATTCTGTTCGGCCCAGCGCTGATGCGGACGCGAAACGGTAAAGGGCGAGCCTGCGGTGCCGATCACGCGTCCATCGGAGGCGAGCAGCAGGACTTTCACTTCGGACGTGCCGAGGTCGATGCCGAGATACATGGGCGCGAAACCTTCGTCGTTAGGAATGCGCTACTTTAGCCGCACATGGCGCGCGGTGCCATGCGCATTGAGCCTGGCACCGGCGTGTTTCGCGTGGTTCGATACAGCGCAGGTCAGGCCGCGCCGCGTTTGGCCAGCCATACGTCGACTCGCGCCAACGCGCCCGCCAACGCCGATTCCAATTCCGGCGTCTGCGCCATGCTGCCCCAGAGCAGGCGGTCAGCGGCGAATGCCTGCAACGGATCGGGCGCGCTAAAGAAGCCGCGGGCGATGCGTTCGTCCATCACGCCATCCTGATACACATACGGCAGCGTGCCGGCGTTCCAGCGCTCAAGGAAGCGGAAGAACAGCGCCGGCAACATCGCCGTCGCCGAAGGCGTGACGCCACGTTCGAAGCATTCGGCGAGCGTCGGCGCAATAAAGCCGGGCAGCTTTGAAAAGCCATCGGCCGCGACGCGCTGGTTGGTGTCCTGGATGTAGGGATTGCCGAAGCGTTCGAGCACCACGTCGCGATAGCGTTCGAGATCGAGCGGGCTTGGCGTGAGGCACGGAATCACGTCTTCGGTCACATAGTCGAAGGCGAATTTGTTGATGTCCGGGTCGAGCGTCCCTTCGTGGATGTAGGTCAGTCCGACCAGCGTGCCTGCCCACGCAATGCAGCTATGCGTCGCGTTGAGAATGCGGATCTTCGCTTCCTCGTACGGCAGCACCGAGTCGACCAGTTCAGCGCCGACCTTTTCCCACGCGGGGCGTCCGGCGATGAAGCGGTCTTCGATCACCCATTGGATGAAGGATTCGCCCATCACCGGGCAGGTATCGTCGACGCCGGTAGCGGCTTTGACGCGTTCGCGCACGTCGGGCGTCGGGCGCGGCGTGATGCGGTCGACCATCGAACTCGGGCACGCGGTGTTGTCGTCGAACCATTGCGCCAGGTCCTCCGCGCCGCGCCGTTCGAGAAACTCGCTCATGCCCGCATGAAAACGCTCGCCGTTGCTGCGCAGGTTATCGCAGGTCTGCAGAGTGACCGGGCCGGCGCCGCGCTTCATGCGTGCGTCGAGAATCGCCGCTAGCGCGCCGTAAATCGTGGTGTGGCCGCCTTTCAGGTCAGCGGCAAGATCGGCATTGGCCGTGTCGAGTTCGTCGTGTTCGTCGAGGTAATAGCCGCCTTCGGTGACCGTGAACGCAATGATCTTGCAGGCCGGATCGGCGCCCGCTTCGATCAACGCATCGAGACTCTCGGTCCACGGCACCACGCGCTCGATCGAACGAATTGTCTCGTACGCGCGCTCGCCCTGCGGCGTGACGGTCTCGAGCGTATAGACGCCGCTTTGCGCGGCGAGCGCCTCGAGCACCGCGTTCATGTCGCTGCGGATATTGCCGACTGTCAGCGACCAGTGCGGCTCGCCCGCCACCTTCGCCTCGTTCAACCGATGGAGATACCACGCCTGATGCGCGCGATGAAACGATCCCGCGCCGATGTGCAGGATCACGTGTGCGGCCGCGCCGCTGCCTTGCCCGCTGTTCATGTGCGTCTCCTGAGTGTCCTTGATCGCACGGCTCGGCGCGTGCGTTTTTCTTGGGGTGGAGCATTTGCTCTGTCTGTGAGCGAATGATCGTACCCGGCGGAACGAATGTCAAGGCGACGTAGAGGGCTTTTCGTGGCGCAGCGCGGCGTGGCGGGACTTCCGGCGCGACTCGCGTGACGCCCGCGCGTTATGGGACGTGTCTCGCGGTGCGTATTGCATTGCATCAAATTTGACTTTCACCGCGCCAGGACTAACCCGAATGCAAAAAAGTATCGGTCTGCGGTTTGATTTTTAGTGGTGGATCAGGCTCCAGAGGGCTACTTTTCGCTATACAAGACGAAGTTCAGCGGCACCCGCAACACGCCGCTTCATGGAGGAAGACGCGAATGCAACCCGATCTGGAAGTCGTCGCCGTACGGCGCGACGAATCCTTCAAAGTGTGGTCGCACGGCTATCCGTACCGTACGGTGCGCTGGCACTTTCATCCGGAATACGAAATCCATCTGATCGTGGCGACGACCGGCAAGATGTTCGTCGGCGATCACATCAGCAGCTTTACGCCTGGCAACCTCGTGCTGATGGGGCCGAACCTGCCGCACAACTGGGTCAGCGACGTGCCGGAAGGCGAGACGATTGCGCAGCGCAATCTGGTTGTTCAGTTCGGGCAGGAGTTCGTGTCGGGTTGCATGGGTAGTTTTCCGGAGTGGCGCCAGGTCGAAGCGTTGCTCGCCGATTCGCGCCGCGGCGTGTCGTTCGGTGCAGAAACGAGTGCGGCGATCCAGCCGTTGTTCCTCGAATTGCTGGCGGCGCGCGGACTGCGCCGTCTCGTGCTGTTCATGTCGATGCTCGAGATCCTGATGAACGCCGAGGACCGCGAGATGCTCGCGAGTCCCGCCTATCAGGCCGACCCGACCGGTTTTGCGTCGACGCGCATCAATCACGCGCTCTCGTACATCGGCAAGAATCTGTCCAACGACCTGCGCGAATCGGATCTCGCGCAGCTCGCCGGGCAAAGCGTGAGTGCGTTCTCGCGGTACTTCCGCCGTCATACCGGGCTGCCGTTTGTGCAGTACGTGAACCGCATGCGTATCAACCTCGCGTGTCAACTGCTCACGGACGAAGAACTGAGCGTCACCGATATCTGCTTCAAGGCGGGCTTTAACAACCTGTCGAATTTCAACCGGCAGTTCCTCGCGGTCAAAGGCATGGCGCCTTCAAAATTCCGCCGCTATCAGCAACTGAACGATGCGAGCCGCGACGCTTCCGAAGAAGCTGCCGCGCGCGGCGCCGGCATCGACAATGCACCCGCGATCGTGCTCGCGCCAGGTTTGCCACGCAGTGCTGCCGCTGCCTATCCACCGACGTAGTCCTCCTACGCCACGCTAAAAGCCGAAGCGTTCTAACTCATCCGCGTTTCAACACCTATCACGCTGTCCAAAGACAGCGTGAGGGACATGCTCATCTCATCGAACAGTTTCAATAACGGAGACAACCATGACGCAATCCACTTCGAAGCAAACATCGTTGAAGACCTTCGCGCGCAGCACGGCTGCGTTGGCGACGCTTGCATTCGGTCTTTCGTTTATCGCCGCGCCGGCAGCACTTGCCGCGCCGCTGAAGATCGGCATGACGTTTCAGGAGTTGAACAACCCGTACTTTGTGACGATGCAAAAGGCGCTGAACGATGCGGCTGCGTCGATTGGCGCGACGGTGGTCGTCACCGACGCGCATCATGACGTCAGCAAGCAGGTCAGTGACGTCGAAGACATGCTGCAAAAGAAGATCGACATCCTGCTCGTGAATCCGACCGATTCGACCGGCATTCAATCGGCGGTCACGTCGGCGAAGAAGGCGGGCGTGGTGGTGGTTGCGGTCGATGCGAACGCGAACGGTCCGGTCGATTCATTCGTTGGCTCCAAGAATTTCGACGCGGGCGAGATGGCCTGTGAATATCTGGCGAAGTCGATTGGCGGCAGCGGCGAAGTGGCGATTCTCGACGGCATTCCGGTGGTGCCGATTCTCGAACGTGTGCGCGGTTGCAAGGCGGCGCTTGCGAAAGTGCCGGGCATCAAACTCGCGGATATGCAGAACGGTAAGCAGGAACGCGCGACTGCGTTGTCCGTTACCGAGAACATGATTCAGGCGCATCCGAATCTGAAGGGTGTGTTCAGCGTGAACGACGGTGGCTCGATGGGCGCGCTCTCGGCGATCGAATCATCGGGCAAGGATATCAAGCTGACCAGCGTCGACGGTGCGCCGGAAGCGATTGCCGCGATCCAGAAACCGAATTCGAAGTTCATCGAAACGTCCGCGCAGTTCCCGGCCGACCAGGTGCGTATCGCGCTCGGCACTGCACTCGCGAAGAAGTGGGGCGCCAATGTACCGAAAGCCATTCCGGTCGACGTGAAGATGATCGACAAGAGCAATGCCAAGGGCTTCAGTTGGTAAGCCGAATGCTCGTTGCCAGGTGCATGTGCTTCTTCGATGAGCATGGCGACGAGCAGCAGAGGAGGACCCGATGGACACGATACTCAAGCTCGACAACATCACCAAAAGCTTTCCGGGCGTGAAGGCGCTGCAAGGCATTCACCTGGAAATCGCTCGGGGTGAGATTCACGCGTTGCTCGGCGAAAACGGCGCGGGCAAATCCACGCTGATGAAAATTCTGTGCGGCATCTATCAGCCGGATGAAGGCACGATCACGATCGCGGGCGAAGTGCGGCACTTCACGAACTACCACGATGCGGTCGCCGCGGGCGTGGGTATCGTGTTTCAGGAATTCAGCCTGATTCCGTATCTGAATGCGGTGGAGAACATGTTTCTCGGCCGTGAATTGAAGAACGGTTTGGGTTTGCTCGAACGCGGCAAGATGCGGCGCGCGGCCGCGGCGATTTTTCAGCGGCTGGGCGTGGCGATCGACTTGTCGGTGCCGATTCGTGAGCTGTCGGTCGCGCAGCAGCAGTTTGTTGAAATCGGCAAGGCGTTGTCTTTGGAAGCGCGCATTCTGATTCTGGATGAACCGACCGCGACGCTCACACCCGCTGAAGCGGAACACCTGTTCGCGATCATGCGTGACCTGAAGACGCAGGGCGTCGCGATGATCTTCATCTCGCATCACCTGGAGGAAATCTTTGAGGTGTGTGATCGCATTACGGTGTTACGCGACGGTCAGTACGTTGGCATGACGGAGGTCGCGCAATCTGATGTGAGCCGCCTCGTGGAAATGATGGTGGGACGCCGCATCGAAAACAGCTTTCCGCCGAAGCCGCCACTGCGTGCCGATGCGAAGATCGTGCTCGACGTCGAAAAGCTGCAGTTGCTGAAAGACAGCCCGGTGCTGAGTTTCAATTTGCGCGAAGGCGAGATTCTCGGTTTCGCGGGACTAGTCGGCTCGGGCCGCACAGAAACCGCGCTGGCTGTGATCGGCGCTGACCCGGCGTACGTGAAAGAAATCCGCATCAACGGCACAACCGAAAAACTATCCGATCCCGCCGATGCCTTGCGCGCCGGCGTCGGCATTTTGCCGGAGAGCCGCAAGACCGAAGGTCTGATCACCGATTTCTCGATCAAGCAGAACATCTCGATCAACAACCTCGGCAAATACCGCTCGCTGCGTTTCTTCATCGATCAGCGCGGCGAAGCGCGCGCCACCGCCGACATCATGAAGCGCGTCGGCGTCAAAGCCCCGACGATGCACACCGAAGTCGCGACCCTCTCAGGCGGCAATCAGCAAAAGGTGGTGATCGCGCGCTGGCTGAATCACCACACCAACATTCTCATCTTCGACGAACCGACGCGCGGCATCGACGTCGGCGCCAAAGCCGAAATCTATCTGCTGATGCGCGAACTCACCGCGCGCGGCTACTCGATCATCATGATCTCGTCCGAATTGCCGGAGATCGTTGGCATGTGCGACCGCGTCGCCGTGTTCCGGCAGGGCCGCATCGAAGCGATGCTCGAAGGCGGCGAGATCGACTCGAACGCCGTGATGACCTATGCAACAGCCGGCACCCGTGGAGCAGTTCATGAACACGCCTAATCCTTCTTCATCGCCGAAAACGTCGACCGTCAGTAGTGACACGCCGGGCGCACCGGTGCGTTTCACATGGGCCGCGTTGAAACGCTCGACGCTCTTCTATCCGTTCATCGGCTTGCTGGTGGTGTGCATCGTGATGGTATTCGCGAGCGACAGTTTTCTCTCCGCTGCGAATTTGGAGAACGTCCTGCGCCAGGTGTCGATCAACGCGATCATTGCTGTGGGGATGACGTGCGTGATTCTGACCGGTGGTATCGATCTGTCGGTGGGCTCCGTGATGGCTTTGGCGGGTACGCTTGCCGCGGGCTTGATGGTGGCCGGGATGAATGCGGTGGCTGCCTTGGCGGTCGGCATCGCGGTCGGGTTGGGCTTCGGCGCGGCCAACGGCTTCTTCGTCGCGTTTGCCGGTATGCCACCGATCATTGTCACGCTTGCGACGATGGGGATCGCTCGTGGCCTCGCGCTGATCTACACGGGTGGTTATCCAATCGACGGTCTGCCTGAGTGGGTCAGTTTCTTCGGCAGCGGCAAGATTCTCGGCATTCAGGCGCCGGTTGTGATCATGGTGGTGATCTATGCGATTGCCTGGGTGTTGCTCGAACGCATGCCGTTTGGCCGCTATGTCTATGCGATTGGTGGCAACGAACAGGCGACACGTCTGTCCGGCGTGCGCGTGGCTCGCGTGAAGCTGATCGTCTACTCGATTGCTGGTTTGACGTCCTCCTTTGCCGCCATCGTATTGACTGCTCGTTTGATGAGTGGCCAGCCGAACGCAGGCGTCGGCTTCGAACTCGATGCCATCGCTGCCGTGGTGATGGGCGGTACCTCGATCTCCGGCGGACGCGGCTCGATCATCGGCACCTTGATCGGTGCGTTGCTGCTGGGCGTGCTGAACAACGGCCTGAACATGGTCGGCGTGAATCCTTATGTGCAGAACGTGATCAAGGGCGGAATTATTTTGCTGGCGATCTACATCAGCCGCGACCGTAGAAAGTAACTCTTAAACGACCTCCTTTTAGCAGGACCATGCAATGACTCAATCCACGCAATCCGATAAGCAAAACATGACGGCGATCGTCTGCCACGCACCGAAAGACTATCGCGTCGAACAGGTGTCCAAGCCAAAGGCCCGCGCGCATGAGCTGGTGATCCGCATCGCAGCGTGCGGCATCTGCGCGAGCGACTGCAAATGTCATTCGGGCGCGAAGATGTTTTGGGGCGGCCCGAGTCCGTGGGTCAAAGCGCCGGTGATTCCGGGCCACGAGTTCTTCGGTTTTGTCGAAGAAATCGGCGAGGGCGCGGCGGATCATTTCGGCGTGAAGATCGGCGACCGCGTGATCGCCGAACAGATTGTGCCGTGCGGCAAGTGCCGTTATTGCAAATCGGGCCAGTACTGGATGTGTGAGGTGCACAACATCTTCGGTTTTCAGCGCGAAGTCGCGGACGGCGGCATGGCCGAGTACATGCGCATTCCGCCGACGGCAATCGTCCATAAGATCCCCGACGGCATCTCGCTCGAAGACGCCGCGATCATTGAACCGCTTGCTTGCGCGATCCACACGGTGAACCGCGGTGATCTGCAACTCGACGACGTGGTGGTGATTGCCGGAGCTGGTCCGCTTGGCTTGATGATGACGCAAGTCGCGCATCTGAAAACGCCGAAGAAGCTCGTTGTGATCGATCTGGTTGAGGAGCGTCTGGCACTTGCGCGTGAATACGGCGCGGACGTGACGATCAATCCGAAGCAGGAAGACGTACTGGCGATCATTCATTCGCTGACCGATGGCTATGGTTGCGATGTCTACATCGAAACGACCGGCGCGCCGATCGGCGTCAATCAGGGCATGGAGATGATTCGCAAGCTTGGTCGCTTCGTCGAGTTTTCCGTGTTCGGTGCGGATACGACGCTGGACTGGTCGGTGATCGGCGACCGCAAGGAACTCGATGTGCGCGGCGCGCATCTGGGTCCATACTGTTATCCGATTGCGATCGATTTGCTGGCTCGCGGGCTCGTGACGTCGAAGGGCATTGTCACGCACGGCTTTTCGCTGGAAGAATGGGACGAAGCGATCAAGGTCGCTAACTCGCTCGATTCGATCAAGGTATTGATGAAGCCGCGTGCCTGAGTGCTTGGCGCGGCGTGAGGCAAGGACGAGCGGCATATAAACGGAGACTGTATGGACTACGTCATCGGCGTCGATATCGGCACGCAGAGCACCAAGGCGCTGCTGGTCGATCAGCACGGCGCGATCGTCGCGCAGCATGCGTCGAGCTATCAGCCGGACACGCCCAAGCCGCTATGGGCCGAGCAATGGCCGGCGGTGTGGTTGAAGGCGGTTGTGGAGTGTATTGCGGCTTGCGTGCGCAAGGCGAAGGAGGCGGGCGTTGCGGCGAAGTCGATCAAAGCGGTGTGCGTGAGCAGTCTGTATGGCGGCTCGGGGATTCCCGTCGATAGCGATATGCGGCCGCTTTATCCGTGTCTTATCTGGATGGACCGGCGTGCGACCGATCAGGTCGAGTGGGTGCGTAAAAACATTGACCTCGAGCGCTTGTATGCGATCACGGGCAACGGTGTGGACAGCTACTACGGTTACACGAAGATGCTGTGGCTGCGCGATCACGAACCGGAAATCTGGGCGCATACGCGTTACTTCCTGCCACCGAATGCTTACGTGATTTATATGCTGTCCGGCGAGGTCGCCGTCGATCATAGTTCGGCGGGCAATATTGGCGGCATCTACGATATTGCGAAATGCGACTGGTCGGATGAAGCGCTCGACATGCTCGGCATCCCCGCGACGATGATGCCGGAGCGGTTGGTGGAATCGTCGGACGTGGTGGGCGGGTTGTTGTCGCAGTGGACCGAGCAGCTTGGACTGGAGGCGGGCACGGCGATCGTTGCGGGCGGCGTGGATGCTGCGGTGGCGACGTTTGCCGCGGGCGTCACGCGTGCGGGGCAGCACGTTGCGATGATCGGTACGAGTATGTGCTGGGGGTATATCAACCAGACCGTCGATGCGCGGCATGGGTTGATCAGCATGCCGCATGTGTTCAACGGTCAACGCGATATTTATGTTTTCGGTGGTGCGATTACGGCGGGCGCTTCGGTGACGTGGTATCGCGAGCAGTTTTGTCATGCGGAGACCGAGGCGGCGCGTGCGATGCCGAATGGAGATCCGCATCGCTTGCTTGAAGAGAGTGCGTCGCAGATTCCCGCAGGCTCTGATGGGGTGATGTTCTTGCCGTACTTGATGGGGGAACGAAGCCCCGTGTGGGATGCGAAGGCGAGTGGTGCGTTTGTTGGCCTGAGCCTGTTTCACACGCGGGCGCATTTGTATCGCGCGGTGCTGGAGGGCGTGTCGTTCGCGTTGAAGCACAACATCGAAGCCGGACGTAAGGGCGCGCAATCGCTGGATGACAAGTTGATTGTCGTGGGCGGCGCCGCGCATTCGGATCTGTGGATGCAGATCATTGCGGACATTACCGGCTATCCGGTCTATACGATCGAGCAGGACGTGGAGGCAGCGATGGGGGCGGCGTTGCTTGCGGGTGTCGGTGTCGGTCTGGTATCGCGTGAAGAAGCGCAGAACGGATGGGTCACGCTGATTGAACGTGCGGAACCGAACGCGCAACGAATGGCGTTGTACGAGCAGCGGTTCGGCGTTTATACGGATTTGTATCCGGCGTTGAAGCCGGTCATGCATCGGTTGCAGACATCATGAATGCTACTTTTGATTTTTCCGGTCGCTCGATTCTTGTGACGGGTGCGTCGAGTGGAATTGGGCGCGCAACGGTGGAAGCGTTGTGTGCTTCCGGCGCGAGTGTGGTCGCTGCGGCGCGGAATGTGAATGAGCTTGCGCGGTTGGCTGAGGAAACGGGCTGCGAGCCGATGATGCTCGATGTGAGCGATGAGTCCGCTATTGATGATGCATTGGGTTCGCTCGAGGCGTTTGATGGGCTCGTGAACTGTGCGGGGATTGCTTTGCTCGAGCGTGCGGTGGATACGACCGGCGCGAGTTTCGATCGCGTGATGGGGGTGAATGCGCGTGGGGCGGTGTTGGTTGCCAAGCACGTGGCTCGCGGGATGATCGATGCTAAACGCGCTGGCAGCATCGTGAACGTTTCTAGTCAGGCTGCGCTGGTGGCGCTGGATGATCATTTGAGTTATTCGGCTTCGAAGGCGGCGCTCGATGCTGTTACGCGGGCTTTGTGTATCGAGTTAGGGCCATACGGTATCCGGGTGAATAGCGTCAATCCCACGGTGACGCTGACGCCGATGGCGGTGCAGTCGTGGAGTGATCCCGCGAAGCGCGATCCCGCGTTGAAGGCGATTCCTCTGCACCGCTTCGCGGAGTCCGCTGAGGTTGCTGTGCCGATTATGTTCTTGTTAAGCGACGCGGCTTCGATGATTAGCGGAGTTTGTTTGCCGATTGATGGTGGTTATACGGCAAGGTGATTGGTTTGTCTGCGCGGGACTAGCGGGTTGCGCGTATGCGGCGTTGACGCTCACTGCGGCCCGCACCATCGGGGCAGACCGCGAGCCCACGTCCCGTTTTGCAGACAACAGCCGCGCTCGATGCCTCAAGGCGCAACACCTTGATGGCATAAAACGGTTCTGACGTTAGAGCGTTAAGACCCTACGTAACTTCAGAATCATCGCACGCATTTTTCAAGCGTGGCTGATTTCCCCCGCCGCAAAAAAGCGCGAGTCTCTACGGATAAGTTTGTTCAACTCTGTAGGAGACGGGCTCGTGGCAAATACCACAACCAACGAAACGGCAGATCTGATTGCAACCATCGGTTCGCTGACCGGACAAGGCGTGCGGATTGCGACTGCAACTGGCGATTCCACTATCGCTGGCTTGCGTCGTACCGATGTCGATGGCAGCCTACTCCGCATCGGGAATCAGGAAGCCGACAGCTATAAGATTCATTGCGGCGACGATGCCCTTGCAAGACGGGCCGGAGTCTAAGCAATGCCGAACAAGAAAACGGTGGTTAGAACGAACTCGACACCCGGCTCCATCAAAGTGGTTGAATTGAGGGTTTTGACATTCCAGGAACTGTGGGACAACTTTCCTTCGGGCAACCCATACAATGATCCAACTGGAGAATACAAGAATCAATGTGCGATACGCATGAGCGTCACATTTCATCGAATCGGTAGTGAGATGAAGTCCTTCTCGCAGAAGCTAGTCAAGCCGATGCCGGGTAAGCCAACGCTCGGGAGAATCCTGTTGGATGGCAAACCCACGGCTACGCGAGCATACGAGCTGGCCGAGTGGCTAAGGCTGCGGCCATTTGCGGGACTTCCGAACGCAGAGGACATCACTGGCGGAGATTGGGAATCAAAGGTCAAGGGTCGCACAGGTATTATCTTCTTCTACGGGTATTGGCGGCAGGAGGGGGACTCGCAGGACAATCTTAGCGGCGGTCATATTGATCTTTGGAACGGGACACGATTGACCATAAGCGGCCCAATAGACTCCATTGCAACACTTGGCAGACGATTCGGACTGAATTCTCTTGCCTCGGGTTTTCCGTTTGGATTTTCTGATTTGCGTCAATCCAAGCAGATATTATTTTGGGCCATGAAATGAAAAGGCTGGCGGCGCTCGTGGTGTTCGCTGTTATCGGGGCAATTACCGGCAGCGTTGCCGCGTGCATAGTGCTTGCCTTCTCACCCGTATGCGGATACGACTGTGAGAGTCACGCTACTGGAATTTGGTTCTTCATAACTGCCGCGTGCGTTATCGGGTTCCCCTTACTGGGGCATGCGTTCACGCGCGGACCACGATTGACGCTCAAACGAGGGTTCATTGTCTCCGCTGGATTGGTGACAACGGTATTGTTTGGGGCAGGATGCTTCTATGTCGTGGACCTTCGCAGACACTATGCGGATGCCGAGGCTGCACGTCCGGTAAGCGCTGACTTTGATTTCATGTACATGTCGATAGCAACGCGTGACGTGCAGACTTATACGAAGGCGGCGGACGGAGAGGTGAAGCCCTTGAGCGTTATACCCCAGTGGCAACGATGTACGGTCGACGGTGCGTGGTGCGATACAAACCCGAAGCAAGCGCATATGCGATGCAAGGCTGGCGTGGTCTATGTGAATGCAGCAGATTGGTCTGCGTTTTCTCTCGTGCCGAAGGAAAATATTCTAGGGGCAGTGCCCATGAAATCGATGAACCTTTGTGAACCTGGCAACGTACCAGATAACTAGCCCGATCACATTTGCTTCTGATTTGATCGTGAGTATCGATGGCAACGTCGTGTGCAGTAACGTATGTCGGGAGTAATACGGCGTCGTGCGCATCTCAGTGAGGACTGTCCTGTTGAACCGGAACACGTGAAAAATTCGCGCGTAAATTTGAGCGGTCCCAAAAGCTGGACAGCGATTCAACCTTTGGGGCGAAATTCAGTTCGCGCCTTTCTATACTCCACGACAAGTCGCGTTCTTCCGGTGCATGAATGCGTGCATGGTAGGCAACCGATGCTAAGGAGCACTGTCTTGATTGAGGAAGAGAATCTCGCAACAGAGGTCAATGAGAAATTACTGTCGGCGCACCGTTCAATTGTTGGCGCTTTGAAGCTTGTGGAGGAGCGCGGCTCAGAGAGAGAGCTTCAAGCATTTCGTGCTGGAGCCGTGAATGCGGCGGGCCATCTGTTTGGTCTTCTCTTGAGACCGCTGTGGCAAGCGCGCCCGGAACTTGCTCCGGAAGGGCTGGATATGAGCCCTCCGCCGAAGAAGAAGGGTAAGCGATAAAGAAGGCGCGATTAACGAGCCGTACCCCGGGAGCATGGAGAGGTGTCCAACTTAAAGGCGACTGTTCACTCCGAGGTAGAGCGTCAGGTGGAACTATTCCACCGGCGCGACCTGGATGTAAATCGTGTCAACACTGAGGAGGAATAGGGGGCGGTGGATAAAGATGTGTCCGAGGATGTTGCGCGCGAGTTAAGCAGAGAGTTATTGGCCTCGTTCCATTCGTTGGAAAATGCGACGAAGTTGGTTCAAGAACGCTGCTCAAAGGAGCAATTCAAAACGTTCCATTCTGAGGCGGGAAGAGTCGCGGGGGGCCTGTATCTGCTTCTCGAACCACTGTGGAGGGCGTATCCAAACCTCGCTCCCGAAGGTCTCGTCATGACTCCGCCGAAGAAAAAAGATAAGCGATAGGACGCGCACCGGGCACGCGCGATTGCTTCCTTTCCATGTGCTGAGCAGTCGATGCAGGTTTGAAACGGATAAGGCAGGCAACGCTCGTTAAGGGAGAAAATTTTGATTGGTGACAAAGATGTGGCCGCAGAGGTCAGCGAGCGTTTACTGACTGTGACGCGCCTGATGGACGAATCTATCGCACTAGTTCAACAGCGCTGCGCCGACGACGAATTCAAGGCATTTCGTGCTGGAACCGGTAAGGCTATGGGTTATCTATTTGTGGATGTACTGCGGGAGCTGTGGCTGGAGCATCCATGTCTGGCTCCGGAAGGGCTAGATATGAGCCCTCCGCCTAAAAAGAAAGGTAAGCGATAGCAAAAAAGCGCGAGCAATGAGCTGGACCTCGAGGCGTCTACGGGTGACCAGCTTGGAGACTAGTTCGCAACCGCGCCTTCTTTGCTGCGGCCTGGTGGCCGCCATTTCACCCTAGTGCTTCACTGCCGTCTGCTGTGCATCAGCCCGCGCGCACGCGGCAGTCTTTACGCGCTCCCGCTTACGCGTCACCGCTTTGTCCGGCACACCTTCGGCTTCGGCTGCAGCTTCCCCTGCTTCTCGCCCCGCCTCCGCAGCATCCGAGAGAAGTTCCGTCGCAAGCTTGGCCGTGATGCGACTGTGAGCAACCCCCTTCGCATCGAGCGCGATCACCTGGTACAGGTCACGATCGCATTCAACTTCCTGCTGGTATTGCTCGACGGTATAGAGCAGGTGTTCCAGCAAGTTACGCTCACGGCGTCTTTCCTCAACCGTCGTAGCTGGGCATCGGGTGATGCTTGCCGCGAGATCAATCAGTGTTCGAAGCTGTCGGATTTGTCGGTCGCATGCTCCAAAAGCCGACAGTGCGAGCTTTTCGTACTGGAGCGCATCAACGGGCGGTCGTGATGCCGTTTGAGTCTTCTTAGTGGTTTTGGTCATGGTGCGATTTCCGATGTGTTCCTGACACGCCCGACACCCAATGACAAGTAGGGTGAGCGGGCCCGTAGCGAGTTTGAGAGACCGGCGGTAGTTCAAACCGGCGGGCCTTTCGGCCCCCTCACTACGACCCGCCCATTGGATGGACGTGTGGAAGCAAGCGCACGACCCACGAATGTGGGTTATGCGAACTACCGTTCGGGCTCTCATACCCGGCCGTCTTGTCCGACGGCATTTGGAAATCTAACCCAACTGTTTTTTAAGACGATCAACCACACAGGCTAAACGCACACACTGTGACCAATCTTTACATTGCGACCCGTGCGTCTGCGCGTGCACCACGCATCGCACGAACACGCTCAATGCATCGAGCATTGGCAACGAAACGAAGACGCCTAAAGCATCGTCCTCACATGCCAAAGTTCAGGAAACAAAACCACATCCAGCATCTTCCGGAGATAAGGCGCGCCGCTCGTACCACCGGTGCCTTGCTTGAACCCAATAATCCGCTCAACCGTAGTCACATGCCTGAACCGCCACTGCCGAAAGGCATCCTCGAGATCGACAAGCTCCTCCGCCATCTCATACAACTCCCAATGCTGCGACGGATTCCGATAAACCTCCAACCACGCCGCCTCAACGGAAGCATCATGCACAGTAGGCTGCGTCCAATCCCGATCCAATCTGGACGGTGAAATCGCAAACCCACGTCGCGCCAACAGTCGAACAACTTCATCATAAAACGAAGGCGCTTCCAGCGAAGCCGTCACCTCAGCAAGAACATCCGCCCGATGCGCATGCGGCTTCAGCATCTGCTCATTCTTATTGCCGAGCAAAAACTCGATCTGCCGATACTGATAAGACTGAAACCCGGAAGAGCTACCCAGATAAGGCCGCATCGCCGTGTATTCGGACGGCGTCATCGTCGCGAGAACGCTCCATGCCTGCACGAGTTGCTCCATGATCCGCGACACGCGAGCGAGCATCTTGAACGCCGGCGGCAACTCATCGCGATGCACCGCCTTCAATGCCGCGCGCAATTCATACAGCGCGAGCTTCATCCACAACTCACTCGTCTGATGCTGGATGATGAACAGCATCTCGTTGTGATCCGGCGACAACGGATGCTGCGCATCCAGCACCGTCCCCAGCGAGAGATAATCGCCGTAACTCATCGACTCCGAAAAATCGAGCTGCGCGTCATGCCAGCCATCGCCGGAATCGGCGGCAGCAGTGGCCGTAGCAGACGCCGTAGCAGCAGCCGAAGGAGCAACCCCACTGCCATGCCCAAACGGACACCCTTGCGCCGGTTTCTCTTCCGGCAATCCCGGCGTTTGCATATGATCGGTCATCGCGCGCTCCTTAGGTCACAGCGCCGCGAGCGGCAAATTCAGGTGCCCGCCAGGTCTCTTGCGTAAGCACCTCGCGTAACGTCTCGACCGCATCCCACACATCGACAAAGCGCGTATACAGCGGCGTAAAGCCAAACCGCAACACATGCGGCTCGCGATAGTCGCCGATCACGCCACGCGCGATCAACGCCTGCATCACTTCATAACCATGCGGATGCTCGAAGCTCGCATGCGAACCGCGCTGCGCATGCTCACGCGGCGTTACAAGCTTCAAAGGAAATTCGCTGCAACGCGCTTCGACCAGTTCGATAAACAAATCGGTCAACGCGAGCGACTTCGCGCGGATCGTCTGCATATCCGTTTGCAGGAACACATCGAGACCGCATTCGACGAGCGACATCGACACCATCGGTTGCGTTCCGCACAGGAAGCGGCCGATGCCGTCGTCGGGTTGATAGGCCGGGTCCATCTTGAACGGCGCACGATGACCCCACCAGCCGGACAGCGGCTGCGAGAAATCGTTTTGATGACGCTTCGGCACCCACACGAACGCCGGCGAGCCTGGACCGCCGTTCAGATACTTATACGTACAGCCGACCGCGTAGTCAGCCCCAACACCATTCAGGTCGACCGGCACCGCGCCCGCCGAATGCGCGAGATCCCACAGCGCGAGCGCGCCTTTGTCATGGATCAGTTTGGTCAGTGCGGCCATGTCGTGCATATAGCCGGTGCGGTAATTCACATGAGTGATCATCGCGATCGCAGTGTCTTCGCCAATCGCGGTGGGCAACTCGGACGGGTCGTCAACGAGGCGCAACTCATAACCGCGGTCGAGCTGTTCGATCAGCCCTTGCGCGATATACAGATCGGTCGGGAAATTCGAGCGCTCAGAAACGATCACGCGACGCTTCGGATCGCGCGCATTCGCCACCCGCAGGGCTGCCGACAAAAGCTTGAACAGGTTGATCGAAATCGTATCCGTCACGACCACCTCGTTTTCAGCCGCGCCGATCAGCGGCGCGAGCTTGTTGCCAAGGCGACGTGGCAATTCGAACCAGCCGGCGGTGTTCCAGCTGCGGATGAGACCCTCGCCCCATTCGGCGCCGATCACGGTCTGCGCGCGTTGCGCGGCGGCGGCCGGCGGCACGCCGAGCGAGTTACCGTCGAGATAAATGGTCGTCGACGACAGCGCGAATTGGTCGCGCAGCGCTGCGAGCGGGTCGGCGCTATCCAGCGCCAATGCTTCTTCACGAGTGTTCATGATGGTCCAGTCAGTCAGTCAGATCAGGGAATTCGGTGGATGCGATGAGTGCGGTGATTCAGTTTGCAGAGCGTCGACGATCAGCGAGATTCGGGCAGCGTGCGCAACACGGCGCGCACGGGACTCGCATCGAGCGTGGTCAGCTTCAGCGGCAGCGCGATCAGTTCGTAGTCGCCGGGCGCGACGGCATCCAGCACGATGCCTTCGAGAATCGCCATGCGGTGCGCGCGAATCCGGTGGTGCGCGTCCATCGTCTTCGAGTCCTGCGGATCGAGCGACGGCGTATCGATGCCGATCAGCTTTACCCCTTTCGCTGCCAGCAGATCGATGGTCTCCGGCGCAACCGCGCAGAACGCGCTATCCCAGACCGCAGTCGGCGCGTTTTTGTAAGTGCGTAGTAAGACTCGCGGCGGCAGGTCGTCGAGCGAGCCGCTCAGGTGTTGTGGCGTCACAACAGGCGAAGCGCCGATGCAATGAATTACGCGGCAGCGTCCAAGGTACGCATCGAGCGCAACCTCGCCGATCGCCGCGCCTTCGGCGTCGTAGTGAAGCGGGGCGTCGGTGTGGGCGCCGGTATGCGGCGACAAGGTCAGGCGCGCGACGTTGACGGGCGAGCCCGCCTCCATGCGCCACACGCGTTCAATGCCGACCGGCGTATCGCCAGGCCAGACGGGCGTCGCGGTATCGACGGCGGGGGTGATGTCCCAGAGTGTTTCCATGTCTCCATCGGCGGATTGTGTCTATCCAGGAATGATAGGTGGCTTGGCGCGAAATGTGATTGCGAAAAAATCTCCTTCTGAGCCGTGTCTTGGAACATAATTTGAGTCAAATGGGAAAGGGAGACCGAATATGAACGCGATCTCGCTCGACGCCACCGATTGCCGTATCTTGACGGTGCTTCAGCAAGAAGGACGGATCAGCAATCTCGATTTGGCGGAGCGCATTTCGCTTTCGCCATCGGCCTGTCTACGACGCCTGCGCCTGCTGGAAGAGCAGGGCGTCATCGAACATTACCGTGCGTGTCTGAACCGCGAAGTGCTGGGTTTCGAACTGGAAGCGTTCGTGCAGGTGTCGATGCGCAACGACCAGGAGAACTGGCACGAGCGTTTTGCGGAGGCGGTGCGGGACTGGCCGGAAGTAGTCGGCGCGTTTGTCGTGACCGGCGAAACCCACTATCTGCTGCGGGTGCTCGCCCACAATCTCAAACACTATTCGGATTTCGTGCTGCAACGCCTTTATAAGGCGCCGGGCGTGATGGATATTCGTTCGAATATCGTGCTGCAGACGTTGAAAGAAGATTCGGGTGTGCCAGTGTCGCTAGTGCCGAAAACGACCGGACATAGCGCGCCGCATAGCTGAGTGCGAGGAGCTGCTCAGCTTGCGTCGGCGTGCCTGCCTTTGCCCGCCAGCGGGCCGCTGTTAAAACACGGCGGCGCCGCGTTCAGAGCGATTTGAGTCCGTGGAATTGACCGCTATGGAAGACCAGCGGCGCAATCTCCGCGGCACTCTCGTGGACGCCGCAGCGCTCCACTTCGCCGACGAAAATCACGTGGTCGCCTTCTTCGTAGCGGCTGCGGTTATGGCATTCGAACCAGGCGAGCGCGCCGTCGAGCACCGGCATGCCGGTATCGCCTTCGGCGTGCGAGACACCTTCGAAACGATCGCCCTTCACCGTGGCAAAACGCTTGCACAGATCGAGCTGCGACGCGGCGAGTACGTTGACCACGTAGTGACTGTTCGCCCGGAACACCGACATCGACGCCGAGCGCGTGGCGAGGCTCCACAGCACCAGCGGCGGATTGAGCGAAACCGAATTGAACGAGCTGGCCGTGATGCCGATCAACTGGCCGGATGCTGCACGCGTGGTGATGACGGTGACGCCGGTGGCGAATTGGCTGAGCGCCTGTTTAAAGGCGGGCTGGTCGAAGTTGGGCGGGCTGGCGCGCTTCATCGGGCGGAAGCCTTCGGCGCAAACCGGGCGAACCCCGGACTGAACCCATCGCGCGTGCGGCCGGAAACAAATGATTCAAAAGTCATAGTGAAAATCGTCGATTTGCCCCAATTTTAACTGCAATCGCGGTGGACTGGCCGCGACACCTGCCGGGTAATGGAAAAACCGCTAAGCTGGAAAGTCTTGGTGGTGGCATGAGCGTTGCGGTTAACTGGGACCGGCATCGGCCGACTATGAGTATCAAGGAGCAAGCAGCATGAGTCAGACAGGCGAAGTCGCCACCCTCGGTGGCGGGTGTTTCTGGTGCCTCGAAGCGGTATATCTGGGCGTCGAAGGCGTGAACTCGGTGGAGTCGGGCTATGCGGGCGGCCAGACCCAGCGGCCGACCTACGAACAGGTGTGCGACGGCGTGACGGGCCACGCGGAAGTCGTGAACGTCGACTTCGATCCGGCGAAGATCAGCTATCGCGAGATTCTCGATATTTTCTTCGCGATCCACGATCCGACCCAGTTGAACCGGCAGGGTAACGATGTCGGCACGCAGTACCGCTCGGTGATTTTTACCCACTCCGACGCGCAGCGAGAAACGGCGCTGCAGGCGATTCGCGAGATCGGCGAACAGGGTATCTACGACGGCCAGATCGTCACCCAGGTGTTATCGCTCGACGGCAACTACTGGCCGGCCGAGGCGTATCACCAGAACTACTTCGCGCAGCATCCGAATCAGGGGTACTGCTCGTTCGTGGTGGCGCCGAAAGTTGCGAAGTTCCGTCAGAAGTTCGCCCATCGGATCAAGGCGAGCTGAGTCGGCGCGGCAGTGGAGATTTGATGGCGGACTGATTGGCGAGACGGCGAGATAGGCGGCGGTTCAGGTTTCAAGCTGGGCCGCCGCTTACATCGCGGCTCGGCAAGCCAGGAGACCTCAGGCGCTTCGCCATGCGCGGGCGCTGCGCCGCTCAGCCTTGCTCGTCCCCTTCTTGCTGCCCATTCTCGTTCGAATCCGGCTCCGACTCCGGGCGCGTTTGCGCATGGTCATGCTCGTGTTCGTGCTCATGAGCAAGCCGCGCATACGCTTCAATAATCTCCCGCGCCAGTTCCATGCAACTCAACGGCGCCGACCCCTCCGCCTTGTTGTTGATCGCGATCACCACCGGCTGGCCGGCCAGCGCATAGCGCGCGGCCAGTTCGGCGAGCGCGGCGCGTGTCGACGGGTCCTGATCGACCAACTGGTCGAACGGTTCGTACTTGGCTTTCGCCTGTTCGTATTTGAAGCCGCCGTGCAAACTCCAGCGCACGATCAGCGGGCCGGCCGGCTCGCCGTCCAGCAGCGCGAGCGCCGCCGCCTGGCGCAGCGGATCCGGCATCCGCGCATGAATCCCCACGCAGTACCGCACGCCCGCCGCCTTTAGCGTGCGGATAAAGCGCGGCGTGAGCAAACTCCCATCGCGGATTTCGATCGCATAGCACGTGCCTTCGGGCAGCTTCGGCAACGCCGTCAGGAACTCGGCGAGTCGCTCGATGAACACCGCCGGTTGCGCGAGCATCTGGTCGGGCAGCGGAGAGAGCTGGAACACGAGCGCACCGGCTTTCGCACCGAGGCCTTCGAGACATGGCGTGACGAATTCGTCGATTGCCATTTGCGCGTTCAGGAAGCACGGGTTCAACGAAACCGGCTCGCCGCGTTCGGCGCGGACGGTCGCGTCGGTGATCGTCATCGGCGCTTTGACGATGAAGCGGAAGTGCGCCGGCACCTGCTGCGCGTAGCGCAAGTATTCGGTGACGGTGAGCGCCTGGTAAAACGACCGGTCGATGCTGACAGTCCTTAACAGTGGATGCGCGCCGTAGGCAGTCAAACCCTCGCGCGAGAGTTTGCTATTGCTGTACTCGTCGCCGTAGACGATGCCGTTCCAGCCCGGAAACGACCACGTCGACGTACCGAGATGGATCTGCGACGGCAGTTCGGCGGCGAGCGCCAGGAGTTCAGCAGAGGGTGGAGCGGCGAGCACGTCGCGGGTACGGCGTTTCTTCGGCCCATCCAGGGAAGACGGTGTTGAACTGGAGTCGGCGTCGGCGATGGGCGCCGGCGGCGCGTCATCTTCCTGCCAGAGGGTGGTGGCACTCTTCTTCGCGCGCGGCTGACGCCGCCGCTCAAGCTGTGCCGTTTCGTCGGCTGTTGCCGGGGTGGCAGCGGCAGGCGCCGCCGATGCCGGCGCCTGCTCGACCGGCATCCCGAACAGATCGAACTGCGGTGCGTCGGCCTGTGCGTCCTGCTCGCCGCTCACCGGCTGTTCAACTTCGCTTGTCCCGCTCTGGTCCATCGATGTTCGACCTGCTGTTTAAGGTTTGCGCCGTGTCGGGCCGCCACGCAATGCACGTAGACCCGGCACGCAGCCACGGCACATCGCCGTGGCGCAACCGTATCACAGTGATTTGTCGTACATATAGTGACGCGACCACGGCAAGGTTGTCGCACTGCGGCCGGCTTTGCGGCACACCACCTGGTAGATCGAGACGTCGTCGGTTTCGAAAGCGTACGCGCAACCGGCGAGGTACACGCGCCAGATGCGGAATTTTTCGTCATCGACCAGCGTGCGGGCTTCGTCCGCATGCGCCTCGAAGTTTTCCGCCCAGATGTCCAGCGTGTGCGCATAGTGACGGCGCAGGCTTTCGACGTCAACCGCTTCGAGCCCACCGCGCTGCATTGCTTCGAGCGCGAGGCCGATATGCGGTAGCTCGCCGTCCGGGAACACATAGCGGTCGATGAATTCGCCGCCGCCGAGCGCGGTTTCGCCGCTGTCCGAATCGCTCGACGTGATGCCGTGATTCATGGCGACGCCGTCGTCGACGAGCAGATCGTGGATCTTCTGGAAGTAGCCCGGCAGATTCTTGCGGCCCACGTGCTCGAACATGCCGACGCTGGTGATGCGATCGAACTGCCCTTCGACGTCGCGGTAATCCTGCAGACGAATCTCGATCTGGTTTTCCAGGCCCGCGGCTTTCACGCGGGCGGTAGCGAGATCGAACTGGTTTTGCGACAGCGTCACACCCACGCACTTCGCACCGAATTTCTGCGCCGCGCGCAGTACGAGCGCACCCCAGCCGCAGCCGATATCAAGCAGGCGCTGCCCCGGTTGCAACTGGATCTTGGTGAGGATGTGGTCGATCTTCTTGATCTGCGCGGTGGCGAGATCTTCATCGCCATTCTCGAAGTACGCACACGAGTACACCATGTTCTCGTCGAGCCACAGCTTGTAGAACTCGTTCGAGACGTCGTAGTGATACTGAATGGCCTTCTTGTCCGACGACTTCGAGTGCTGGAAGTAGCGCCGCACGCGCGCCAGCTTGCTCGCGCTGGTGACGGTGTTGCGCGCGAGCTGGTAGCTGACGTTGATGATGTCCGACAGCTTGCCTTCGATGTCGATCTTGCCCTTCACATACGCCTCGCCGAGATTGTCGAGGCTCGGTTCGAGCAGATAGGGCAGCGCCGTGGCGCTTTTGACATGTAGCGTGACCTGAGGCGCGGCGAACTGCCCGAAGTCATGTTGCTGGCCGTCCCACAGCACAAGGCGTGCTGGCACGTTAGCCTTGGTTTTTACATCTTCCACCCACTGCGCCAGCTTTTTCTCCCAGAACATGTGATTTCTCCGTGTCCGTTGAACTAAAGCAAAGCCTGTGTGGATCGCAGCTCACTGCGGTGCAACTCCCATACCGCGAGGCGCAATCCGGCCGTCGCGCGCTGCTGCGTTGGCAACGCGCATACGTGTTGTATTCCGATTCAAGGCGATAGGCGGGAGATTTGCCAGTCGCTACTTTCGCTTGAACGCGTGTAGAGCAAACGGTCGTGTAGACGCGACGGTCGGCCCTGCCAGAATTCGATTGCTTCGGGTACCAAACGATAACCGCCCCAGTGCGGTGGGCGCGGTGGCTGGTCGCCGTATTGCAGGGTGATTTCGCGTTCACGTGTTTCGAGCTGCGAACGGCTTTCAATTACCTGACTTTGATTGGATGCCCACGCGCCGATGCGTGAACTGAGCGGACGCGACGCGAAATACGTATCGCTTTCTGCCGGGCTGGTTTTGACGATGCGGCCTTCAACGCGCACCTGGCGTTCGAGTTCGATCCAGTAGAACAGCAAGCTCGCGTAGGGATTGGCGGCCAGTTCGCGGCCCTTGCGGCTTTCGTAGTTGGTGAAGAACACAAAGCCGCGCTCGTCGACACCTTTGATCAGCACGACACGCGCCGACGGCCGGCCACGCGAGTCGACAGTGGCCAGCGTCATCGTATTCGGTTCGGGCAGTTGGGCGTCTACCGCTTGCTTAAACCACGTGTCGAATTGACGAAACGGGTTGCGGTCGATATCGGCAACGTCCAAAGAACCCAGCGAATAGTTTTTTCGAAGTTCGGCGAGTGAGGTCATGTTCTTATGCGAACGCTACAGTACAACCAGTATAGCCAAGGCGTGAATTCTTTGCGCGCGACCAGATCAAGGCCCGCCGCGCTGTGTGGACATCCAGGCCACTACGTTTTGCAGCCATCCGTGCCTAAGTGGGTGTGGCCATGTGCATCGTCGCGATCAGGCAAAATACGGGCTGCGAACGCCTGGGTGTACCTGAGCGTTTTTATCACTTTGTGTTTTGCCTGCTTTGAACGAGTCTTCCGCCATGTCCAGCCCCACCGCGCATTCCGATCTTACTACCAGCCTCGACGGGAGTGAAACCGCCGACCGCGCGCGGCGCTTCGGCGGCGTTGCCCGCCTGTACGGCGCGCCGGCGCTCGCTGCGTTCGAAGGGGCCCACGTCGCCGTGATCGGCATTGGCGGGGTCGGCTCATGGGTGGCGGAGGCGTTGGCGCGCAGCGCGGTCGGCACGCTGACCTTGATCGATCTCGACAATGTTGCCGAGAGCAACACTAACCGCCAGATCCATGCGCTAGACGGTAACTACGGAAAACCGAAGGTTGAGGCGATGGCCGAACGCATCGCGGCAATCAATCCGTTCTGCGACGTGCGGCTGATTGAAGACTTCGTCGAGCCGGACAATTTTGCGGCGACGCTCGGCGGCGGTTTTGATTACGTGATCGATGCGATCGACAGCGTGCGCACCAAGACTGCGTTGATCGCGTGGTGTGTTGAGAAGAAGCAGCCGTTGATTACGGTGGGCGGCGCGGGTGGCCAACTGGACCCGACGCGGATTCGGATCGACGATCTCGCGTTGACCATCCAGGACCCGTTGCTGTCGAAAGTGCGCGGACAGTTGCGCAAACTGCATGGCTTTCCGCGTGGTCCGAAGGCGAAGTTCAAGGTGAGCGCGGTGTACTCCGACGAACCGCTGATCTATCCGGAAGCCGCTGTCTGCGATATCGACGAGGAAGCGGAGCACGTCACGACGTCGCCGGGTCATACGGGACCGGTGGGTTTGAACTGTGCGGGATTTGGATCGAGCGTGTGCGTGACGGCGAGCTTCGGTTTTGCCGCGGCCGCGCATGTGTTGCGGGCGTTGGCGGAGCAGGCGCGGCTCGTTTGCCGCACCTGAACACCCCCCAATTAATACAACAACGCGCTCAGCTTGCGCCGCCATTGCGACACCAGCTCCGGCTGATGCGCGGCGAGATCGAACACCGACAGCATCGTCTTACGGCCAATGTCATCGCGGAACGTGCGGTCGCGTTGCACGATCGCCAACAAGTGCTCGAGCGCGCCTTCGTATTTGCGGCGGGCGATGAGCGCGCTAGCCAGATCGAAGCGTGCCTCGAGATCGTCCGGGTTCGCTGCGACTTTGGCTTCGAGTGCATCCGTAGGCGGCAGGTCAGCCGCCGCGTCTACCGCATCGAGCCGTGTCTTGATCGTGTTGAAGCGGGCGTCGATCCCTTGTGTGGTTTTCGGCGACAGCAGGTCGACTTCATTGCGCGCTTCGTCGATGCGATTATCTTCGAGCAGCATTTCGATGCGATCCATGCGCGCTTCGTCGAAGCCTGGGTCGTAGGCGAGAGCAGCTTGCAGCGCGTCGTACGCATCCTCACGACGGCCTTCGGCCAACGCGGCTTGCGCTTCAAGACGTGCCGCGTCCGCGCCTTGCGGCACGAGGCGCTCGATAAACTCGCGTAACTGGCCTTCCGGCAGCACGCCGACGAATTGATCGACCGGCTGGCCGTCGGCAAACGCCATGACGTGCGGAATGCTACGCACCTGGAAGTGCGCGGCCAGTTCCTGGTTCTCGTCGACGTTCACCTTCACCAGCTTCCATTTGCCGGCGGCTTCAGCTTCGAGCTTCTCGAGCATCGGGCCGAGCGTCTTGCAGGGGCCGCACCACGGCGCCCAGAAATCGACCAGCACAGGGGCCAGTGTCGACGCCGTGATGACGTCCTGTTCGAAAGTGGCCAGAGTGGTGTCCATTGCGTCCTCGTCGATAAAAACGGTTTGTCGGCTAGATGGGGCCGTATGCCGCGAATTCAATGGTTCAATGCGGCGGATGCAGGCCATCGCGGCCGCACATGCTCGCACGGACGGCGAGCTTGCCGGTGGCGACCGCATGGGCGCCGCCTCGCTCACTCATTTTCTTGTCGGTAGTGGAATCCATTCGGTTTCGCCCGGCACCTTGCCCATCTCCTGATTGGTCCACGCGAGCTTCGCGGCTTCGATCTTCTCGCGCGAACTGGCGACGAAGTTCCATTCGATAAAGCGTTCGCCATCCAGCTTCTCGCCTCCGAGCAGCATCACGCGCGCGCCGTGGGTGCTGGCCAGCGTGACGGTTTCGTCGAGTGCGAGCACGGCCATCTGGCCCGCTTCGAGCGGCGTGCCGTCGATCTCCAGATCGCCGTCCACCAGATAGACCCCGCGTTCCTCGTGTTCCGGCTCGAGCGCGAAGGCGCCGCCCGGGGCGAACTCGGCGGCCACATACAGCGTGCCGGAAAAGGTCGCGACCGGCGAGGTCTCGCCGAACGCCGTACCCGCGATCACGCGCAGGGTGACGCCGTTGCGCTCGACCACCGGCAGTGTATTGGCCGCATGATGCGCGAAGGACGGTTCGATGTCTTCGTCGTCGAGCGGCAGCGCGACCCAGGTCTGGATGCCGTGCATGGTCTGGCCGCTCGCGCGGTCTTCGGCCGGCGAGCGCTCGGAATGGACGATGCCACGTCCCGCCGTCATCCAGTTGACGTCGCCCGGGACGATCTTCTGCTCGGAGCCGAGGCTGTCGCGATGCATGATCGAGCCTTCGAACAGATACGTGACGGTGGCGAGGCCGATATGCGGGTGCGGACGCACGTCGAGCCCGACACCGGGTTCGAGCGTGGCGGGGCCCATGTGGTCGAAAAAGATAAACGGGCCGATCAGGCGTGCCGCCATGGCCGGCAGCACACGCCGCACGGTGAGGCTGCCGACGTCGCGCAGATGCGGTTTGAGAACTGCTTTGATCGAGGAAGACATGGCAGGCTCGGCTGGAAGGGTGAGTCGGATTTTGCTTAATGGATGATTCTACTGCGGTTGAGGCTGCGGCCGCATTCCGCGGTCGATGTACACACATGTATTTACATCGTCGCCGTGGAGAACTATAGTATTGGTTCGTACATACAGCGTACATCCGTAGCAGGAGTTCAGCGTGCTTACAAAAGTCTTTCGCAACGGCAATTCGCAAGCGGTGCGCATTCCAGCCGAATTGGCCTTCGACCGGGCCGACGTCGAGGTTGAAATCGAACGAGTCGGCGAAGAATTGCGGATCCGCCCAACCCGGCGTCCGCTGACCGGCGTGCTCAAGAAATTCGCTAAGTTCGGGCCCGACTTCATGGCGGAAGGACGTGGTGACCACGAGCAGGCCGAGCGCGAGGATTTGTAATGCCGCGCTACATGCTCGACACCAATATCTGCATCTACCTGATGAAAAACCAACCGGAACAGGTTGCGAAGCGCTTTGCGCAATGTCTCGTTGGCGACGTGGTGATGTCGGCCATCACCTTTGCGGAACTCGAATACGGCGTGGCGGTATCGGCGAACCGCGCGCGCGATCGCCGCAATCTGGCGGCGCTTGCCGAAGACATTCTGGTCATGCCGTTCGACAGCGCTGCAGCAAGCGCGTACGGTCCGATTCGCGAAGCGACGCGCGAGCGCAAGAAGGATCAACTCGACAAGCTGATCGCGGCACATGCCGTGGCGCTCGACGTTGTGCTGGTGACCAACAACGAACGTGACTTCGCCGCGTATCCAGGGTTGCGCGTGGAAAACTGGCTGAACGGCTAACTACGTTTTAACGCACTGCCGAGTGAGGCGGCGTCCGCTAAACTGCCGGATCCAACAACGAAATGGAGACCGGGATGTCGCCCAGGGATTTACTGCTCGCGCTGGTCGTCGTGATTGCGTGGGGCGTCAATTTCGTCGTGATCAAGGTGGGCCTGCATGGCGTGCCGCCGATGCTGCTCGGCGCGTTGCGTTTCGCGCTCGCCGCTGTGCCGGCGGTGTTTTTCGTCAAGCGACCGCAGATGCCGTGGCGCTGGCTGCTCGCTTACGGCGCGACGATTTCGTTCGGGCAATTCGCTTTCCTGTTCTCGGCGATGTACGTCGGCATGCCCGCGGGGCTCGCGTCGCTCGTTTTGCAGGCGCAGGCATTCTTCACGCTGATCTTCGCGGCGCTGTTTCTGCATGAGCGCTTTCGCGTGCCAAACATCGTCGGTTTGCTGATCGCGGCGGGCGGCCTCGCGGTCATCGGCATGCAAGGCGGCCATGCGATGACGTTCGCGGGTTTCATCCTCACGCTGTGCGCCGCGTGTTCGTGGGCGCTCGGCAACATCGTCACGAAGAAGGTCGGCAAGGTCGATCTGGTCGGGCTGGTGGTGTGGGGCAGCCTGATTCCGCCGTTGCCGTTTTTCGCGCTGTCGTACACGTTCGAAGGGCCGCAACGGATCGCTGCGGCGCTGTCCGGGATCAGTGCGATGTCGATTTTCGCCATCGTGTATCTCGCGTTTATCGCGACGCTGATCGGCTACGGGTTGTGGAGTCGGCTTCTGTCGCGCTATCCGGCGAGCCAGGTGGCGCCGTTCTCGCTGCTGGTGCCGATTGTCGGGCTGGCGTCGGCGTCCCTGTTTCTCGACGAGCAGTTGTCCGAGGCGCAGGTCGTAGGCGCCTTGCTGGTGATGGCGGGGTTGGCGGTGAATGTGTTCGGCGGTTGGGTCGTGCAGCGGCTTTCACCGGCACGTTGACGGCCTCTTAAGCGTGAAGCAGAAAAAACGGCCGCATCGAGCGGCCGTTTTTTTATCGCTTGCATGACACGGTATGACGCGGCGTCACGCCGGCTAGCGTCAGGTCATGCGGTTCTTCGCCAACGGCGGATTCGCCGCGAAATAGCGCTTGATGCCGGTCATGATCGCATCGGCCATTTTCTCCCGATACGCGTCGTCGTTCAGGCGGCGCTCTTCATCCGGGTTACTGATGAAGGCGGTCTCCACGAGAATCGACGGAATATCCGGCGCCTTCAGCACCGCAAACCCGGCCTGTTCGACCGAGCCTTTGTGCAGCTTGTTGATACCGCCGATCTCCTTCAGCACGAAGTTGCCGTAGCGCATCGAATCGCGAATCTGCGCGGTGGTCGACATATCGAACAGCGCGCGATTAACGGTCGCGTCGGCGGACTTGATGTTGATCCCGCCGATCTGATCCGACGAGTTCTCCTTGTTCGCCATCCAGCGCGCCGCGGCGCTCGACGCGCCGTGCTCCGACAAGGCGAACACCGACGAGCCCTTCGCGTCGGGCGTGGTGAACGCGTCCGCGTGGATCGACACGAACAGGTCCGCGCCGACGCGCCGCGCCTTCTGCACGCGCACGTTCAGCGGCACGAAGAAGTCGGCGTCGCGCGTCATCATGGCGCGCATGTTCGGCTGCGCATCGATCTTCGCGCGCAACTTCTTCGCGATGTCGAGTGCGACGTGTTTCTCATACGTGCCCGAGCCGCCGATCGCGCCCGGGTCTTCGCCGCCGTGACCCGGATCGACCGCGACGGTGAGCAGACGCACCGTGTTGCTCTTGCCGGTTTTCGGATTGGTGAAGGCGTAGTTATCGTCGCCGTCGTTGTCGTCGCCACCGAGGTTGCTGCCACTAGTGCCTCCCTTGTTGCGGGCGATCGCTGTGGGCGGCGCGATGGGCGCCGTCGGGGTAGAAGGCTTGCCGAGGATGGGCGGAGCCGGTGTCGGCACAACGTGCACCGGCGGACGTGGCACGTTCGGCGCCGTCCCGCCGCTGCCGTTCTGCGCATAACGCTCGAAAAAGGCTTCGCTGTTGTCGGCGGTGGGCGGCGTGGTGCCAGGGCCGCTCAGAGTGGCGGGCGGCGCGTTGTTTTCGTCCAGCGTTTGCTGCTTACGCTCGGTCTGCGCGAGCAGATCCATCAGCGGATCGGGCGCGACAGCGGGGTACAGGTCGAACACCAGCCGGTATTTGTACGCGCCGACCGGCGGCAGCGTGAACACCTGCGGCTTCACCGAGCCCTTCAGATCGAACACCATACGCACGACGTGCGGCTGATATTGCCCGACACGCACTGACTGGATCTGCGGATCGTTCGGCGTGATCTTCGATACGAGATCCTTCAGCGCCTGATCCAGATCGAGGCCGCTCAGATCGACCACCAGCCGGTCAGGACCCTGCAGCAACTGCTGCGCGTTCTGCAATGGCTGGTCCGATTCGATCGTCACGCGCGTGTAATCGCGCGCCGGCCAGACCCGCACGCCCAGCACCGAGCTCGCCCACGCAAGACGCGGGGCGACAAGGCCGAGTACCAGCGTGGACGCGCCCGCGCGCAGAATCTGCCGGCGCCGCCAGTTATGCGTTGCGGTAGCCGCCGATTCGATCGAGCGGAACGGTTTGATCAACATCTTTCGAGACATGCCTTTCCTGATTCGCTGTATGCCCGTGCGACGAGTACCCGGCCGTCGCCCTCGTGGTCCAGGTCGAGCGCGAAGACGAGATCCGGCACGCCAAGGAGACGCCCGGCACGCTGCGGCCATTCGACGAGGCAGATCGCGCCGCTGTCGAAGTACTCGCGAAAGCCCGCGTCGGCCCATTCGGCCGGGTCGGTGAATCTGTACAGATCGAAGTGATAGAGCGCGAGTTCCCCAGCGGGCCGCTCGAGCACGTAGGGTTCGACGAGTGTATAGGTGGGACTGCGTACGCGGCCGGTGTGGCCGAGGCCGCGCAAGGTCGCGCGCACGAGTGTGGTTTTGCCGGCGCCGAGGTCACCGACGAGTTGGACTTGCAGTCCGTGGAATACCTGATGACCCGCAGCGCCTGGCGTGTGTTGTCGCGCTGCTTGCCGTGCTTCGCGCACGCTTTCGATCGCCTGCGCGAAGCGCTCGCCGAATGCGTTGGTGGCGGCCTCATCCGCGAGCGCGAAGGAGCGTTCGAGCAGGATATCGGCGGGCGTTTGGATCGCGAGATCGGGATTGACGGGCATTCTCGTAAAATGACGTGATGAACCGAAGTCCGGAGTCCCCTGTTTCCTGCACGCCTGCGTCTAACGACGATGTGCGTGCCGAGCGTCATTTCGATGAAGCGGCGCTGAATGCGCTCGCGCTCAACATCAAAACGTGGGGCCGTGAACTGGGTTTCGGGGCGATCGGCATCAGCGACACCGATCTCTCCGCTGCCGAAGCGCCGCTTGCAGCATGGCTGGAAGCGGGGTGCCACGGCGAGATGGATTATATGGCGAAACACGGCATGAAACGCGCGCGCCCCGCCGAGCTTGTGGCCGGCACGCGACGTGTGATTACCGCGCGCATCGCCTATTTGCCCGCAGAAACATTGAGCGGAAAGGCGCCCGAAAGCGCTTTGCAGGACACGCCGCGTGCACCGCAAGACTGGCGCGCAGCCGAGCATGCGCGGCTCGCGGACCCGTCGGCTGCGGTGGTGTCGATCTATGCGCGGGGCCGCGATTATCACAAGGTAATGCGTAACCGTCTGCAACATCTGGCCGAGAAAATCGAGGCGGAGATCGGCGCGTTCGGCTACCGCGTATTTACCGATTCGGCGCCGGTGCTCGAAGTGGAGCTTGCCCAGAAGGCCGGAATCGGCTGGCGCGGCAAGCACACGCTGCTGCTGCAACGCGATGCCGGTTCGCTGTTTTTCCTGGGCGAAATCTACGTCGACGTGCCCTTGCCGACCGATGCCGAGACTTCGCCCGACGATGCACCCGAAACGCCGGGCTCGCATTGCGGCAGTTGCACGCGCTGCATCGGCGCATGTCCGACGGGTGCGATCGTGGCGCCCTATAAGGTCGATGCACGCCTCTGTATTTCGTATCTGACGATCGAATTGAAGGGCAATATTCCCCTGGAAATGCGGCCGCTGATCGGTAATCGTGTGTATGGCTGCGACGATTGCCAGCTCGTCTGTCCGTGGAACAAATTTGCGCAGGCCGCGCCGGTCGCCGATTTCGATGTGCGGCATGGACTCGATCGCGCGACGCTGGTCGAACTGTTTGCATGGTCCGCCGACGAGTTCGATACGCGCATGCAGGGCAGTGCGATTCGTCGCATCGGCTATGAGAGTTGGCTGCGCAATCTGGCGGTGGGGATGGGTAATGCGCTGCGTGCGTCACCGGAGAGTTTGAGTGTGGATGCGCGCGAGGCGATTGTTCACGCGCTGAAGTTGCGCGTTGGAGACCCTTCTGCCGTCGTGCGCGAGCATGTGGAATGGGCGTTGGAAGCGGCGTAAAGTAGCGCCAATCACGGAGCAGGCAACCATGTTCAACGCAGTGATCGATGCACCGTTCGGCAAGGTCGGCATCCGCCTCGAAGGCGAGGCCGTGCGCGAGATCGTCTATCTGCCGGAGTCGGTGCAGAGCGTGGCGCCGGACACGCTTCTTGCAAAGCAGGCAGTCGAGCAGATCGAGCGTTATTTCGAGCGGGCGTCCGCGAAGTTCGAATTGCCGCTGGCAGCGGTTGGCACCCCGTTTCAGCGGCGCGTGTGGCAAGCGATCAGCGACATCCCGCCGGGCGTCGTGCTGACCTATGGGCAACTGGCACGGCAGCTAGGCAGTGTTCCGCGCGCGGTCGGCCAGGCGTGCGGTTCCAACTACTTTCCGATCGTGATTCCGTGTCATCGGGTGGTCAGTGCGAGCGGCATCGGCGGATTCGCGCATCACGCCGGAGATGGCTTCTTTCGCAACGTCAAGCGCTGGCTTCTGGCGCATGAAGGCATTCCCTACGCATGAGCGACACCGTGACTGAAGACGCGCCCATTGCGTCACCTCTGTTTGTATCGAGCTCGGCTTCGATCGACGCCTTCTGCGACGCGTTGTGGCTCGAGCACGGCTTGTCGCGCAACACGCTCGATGCGTACCGGCGCGATCTGCGCCTGTTCTGCGAATGGCTCGCGCAAACCCGCAACACCTCGCTCGACACAGCCAGTGAGGCCGATCTCAACGCCTACAGCGCGGCCCGTCAGAAAGACAAATCCACCTCGGCGAACCGGCGGCTTTCGGTGTTTCGCCGCTATTACGGCTGGGCCGTGCGCGAGCATCGCGCAAAGGCCGATCCGACGGTGCGTATCCGTTCGGCCAAGCAACCCCCGCGTTTTCCGTCGACGCTCACCGAAGCGCAAGTCGAAGCGCTGCTCGGTGCGCCGGATATCGATACGCCCTTGGGCCTGCGCGATCGCACCATGCTGGAGTTGATGTATGCGAGCGGTTTGCGTGTCACCGAACTCGTCACGCTGAAGACCGTGGAAGTGGGCCTGAACGAAGGCGTAGTGCGCGTGATGGGCAAGGGCTCGAAAGAGCGCCTGATTCCGTTCGGCGAAGAGGCGCACGGCTGGATCGAACGCTATCTGCGCGAAGCGCGTCCTGCTTTGCTGGGGGCGCGCGCGACGGATGCGCTGTTCGTCACGAGCCGCGCGGAGGGCATGACCCGCCAGCAGTTCTGGAACATCATCAAGCGTCACGCGGTAGCGGCCGACGTGCACGCGCCGCTCTCGCCGCACACGCTGCGGCACGCGTTCGCGACGCACCTGCTGAACCATGGCGCCGATTTGCGCGTCGTGCAATTGCTGCTCGGTCATACGGATATCTCGACCACGCAGATCTATACGCACGTGGCCCGCGAACGGTTGAAGTCGCTGCATGCGCAGCATCATCCGCGGGGGTGAGGCGCGTTAGACGAATTCGCGAAGCCGGTGCTTGAGAATCTTGCCCGTCGACGCGGCCGGCAGCGCGGCGAGTACCTTCACTTCGGCAGGCCGCTTGTACGGCGCGAGACGCTCACCGCACCACGCGATCAGCTCGGCCGGCGTCACCTTTGCGCCCGCGATCAATTCAACGAAAGCGACCACTTCCTCGTTACCCTCCACGGCGCGCCCGATTACCGCCGATTGCACCACCTGTGGGTGCGCGTTCAACGCATGCTCGACTTCTGCCGGATACACGTTGAAGCCGGAGCGGATGATCAACTCCTTGCTGCGCCCGACGATATGCAACGCACCGTCCGCGTCCTGCCGCGCGAGGTCGCCGGTCTTGAGCCAGCCGTCTTCGGTAACGACGGCGCGGGTCTGCTCCGGGCTGCGGTAGTAACCCAGCATCACGTTCGGGCCACGCACCCACAGTTCGCCGATTTCGCCCGGCGCTGCATCGACGCCGTCGAGTCCGACGAATCGCACGTCGACACCAGGAATGACTTCGCCGACCGAGCAATCGTTGCGCGGCGCATCGAGCATGGTGTGGGAGACGGTCGGACTGCTCTCGGTCATACCATAGCCGTTGTGCAGCGGAAGGCCGTAGACGCTTTCGACGTGCGCCTTGAGCGCGGCGTCGAGCGGCGAGCCGCCCGAATAGGCAAAGCGCAGACGCGGCGCGGACCACGCGTGGCCGTGCGTCTGCAAATGTTCGAGCAGTTTGGCGTGCATGGCTGGGACGCCCTGGAGGATCGATACCCGCTCTTCGGCGAGCGCGCGCCGCACCGCTTCCGGTGCGAAACGCGGCGCGAGGCGCAAGGTCGCGCCGGCGTGGAGGCTGCCGAGACAAACGGACGCAAAGCCGTACACGTGCGAGATCGGCAGAACGGCGTACACGACATCGTCCGGCCCGACTTTGCGCAAGCGGCTCGACACGGTCGCGATGAAGAGCAGATTGCGGTGGGACAGCATCACGCCTTTCGGCGCGCCCGTGGTTCCCGTGGTGTAGATCAGCGCGGCACATTGACGGTCATTCGCGGCCTCGACCGGCTCGGCTTTCGCGGCGGCGTCGATCGTGTACGACCAGGCACCGATATCCGGCGTGATGGCAGGCGCTGTGGCGGCTTGGTGCCGCTGCGCATGCTGTTGGGCATCCACTGAGCTTTCGACCGCATACGCGACCACGCGAGGCTGCGCGTGTGTCCGGATCGCGTCGAGTTCGGCGGCGGACAGGCGGGCATTCGACACCAGCGCCCACGCGTCGAGCTTCGCGGTGGCGAACAGCAGCACGATCTGCACGATGCTGTTCTCGGCCACGATCATCACGCGATCGCCGCCACGCACGCCCCATTCGCGTAGCCGCGCGGCGGTGGCATTGACGGCTTCCAGAAGTTGCGCGTTGGTGAGGCGGCGCGCATCTTCGATCAAGGCGACGTGTTGCGGATCGCGTGCGGCCGCGAGCGCCGGAATGTCGGCAATACGCGCGGGCAGGGCGGCTAGCAGCGCGGGAATGTCGATCGTGGAACGGGTGGATGAATCGAGGCCCAATGCTGTCTCCTATGTCGACCAGAGTTCGTGCTCTGCATGGGACCAGAGTAACGCGCTGAAGCGCGAACTCTGGTCCCATGCAACATGGTCGCTAAACGTATTCAGTGCCCGGCATGCCGTGCGCCGGAAGATTTGCGAACGATCGTGCCACAATCGCCGATCCCGCACAATTGGCCGTTCGGCAAATAGCCGTTGCGCAAACTCGCCATTACAATGCGCCGATGAGCAAATCCAGACACGTCTCCGAAACGCCCGCGACGCAGTTTCTGCGCCGTCACGGCGTCACTTTCGGCGAACATCCTTACGATTACGTCGAGCACGGCGGCACCGAGGAATCGGCGCGCCAGCTCGGCGTGGACGAACATCATGTCGTGAAGACTTTGGTGATGGAAGACGAGCACGCCAAGCCGCTGATCGTACTGATGCACGGCGACCGCACCGTCAGCACCAAGAATCTGGCGCGGCAGATCGGCGCGAAACGCATCGAGCCATGCAAGCCCGAGGTGGCGAGCCGGCATTCCGGCTATCTGATCGGCGGCACATCGCCGTTCGGTACGAAGAAGCAGATGCCGGTGTATGTCGAGTCGAGCATTCTCGAGATGGACAAGATCTGGCTGAACGGTGGGCGGCGCGGTTTTCTGGTCAGCATCGAGCCCACGGTTTTGACCGGCTTGCTGGCAGCGAAGCCGGTTCAGTGCGCGAGCGTCGATTGACGTTTGTCTCAATGTTTTCCGGGCGGGTGGGTTCGGTAGAATGTGCGCCGCCTTGTTCCCTGTTGCGGTTGGGGTGTCGAGTTTCAGACCGCCGATCCTTATAAGAGTCCCAGATGCAAAACCTGATCGTTGCTGTCGTTGCCTACCTGATCGGCTCGGTGTCGTTTGCCGTGATCGTGAGCGCCGCCATGGGGCTGGACGACCCGCGTTCATACGGCTCGGGCAACCCGGGCGCCACCAACGTGCTGCGCAGCGGTAGTAAGAAGGCCGCGATTCTCACCTTGATCGGCGACGCCTTTAAAGGATGGCTGCCGGTGTGGTTCGTGGTGCACTTCGGCGCGCGTTACGGCCTCGACGATACGTCGATCGCGATTGCGTCCGTTGCTGTGTTTCTCGGCCACCTGTATCCGATCTTCTTCCGCTTCAAGGGCGGCAAGGGCGTGGCGACCGCGGCGGGCGTGCTGCTCGCGATCAACCCGATCCTTGGCGTGGCCACCTTGCTGACGTGGCTGATCGTGGCGTTCTTCACGCGCTATTCTTCGCTGGCGGCACTGGCCGCGGCGGTGTTCGCACCGATCTTCGATGGCTTTCTGTTCGGGCCGCATATCATCGCGCTGGCGATTGTCGTGATGAGTTCGCTGCTGGTCTGGCGCCACCGCGGCAACATCGCCAAATTGATGCGCGGCCAGGAAAGCCGCATCGGCGCCAAGAAGAAACCCGACGCAACGGCCTAGCGCGGCGGGTGGTAACGAATCCTGAGCGCGGGCGGCGTGTGCCCGGTAGGGCGCTAGCCGGCGTGCCTGAGCGTGGTACTGAAGTGTGGTGCCTGAGTGCGTTCACGGAGTGCGCGCTGAAGGCGCACTGCCTGTGTGCTGGTCGTTCAGCCTGCGCCGGATTACGGGCCTTGACATAGCCCGTTGCCGGGCGTCAACACGCACCCGGTACCAAGCGTGACGCGCGTTCAGTCGCGGAAGTTATTGAAGTCGAGCGGAGTGTCAGTCACGTCCTTGCGCAGCATCGCGATCACGCTTTGCAGATCGTCGCGCTTGCCACCGGTGATACGTACCGCGTCGCCCTGAATGCTCGCCTGGACCTTGATCTTGCTGTCCTTCACGAGACGCACGATTTTCTTCGACAGATCGCCGGACACACCTTTCTTGATCTTGATGATCTGCTTGACCTTGTCGCCGCCGATCTTCTCGATCTTGCCGTAGTCGAGAAAGCGCACGTCCACATTGCGCTTGGCCATTTTCGACAGCAGGACGTCTTTCACCTGGCCGAGCTTGAAGTCGTCGTCGGCGTAGGCGGTGATTTCGCTTTCCTTGTGCTCGACGCGCGCGTCCGACCCTTTGAAGTCGAAGCGGGTTGAAATTTCCTTGTTGGACTGCTCGATCGCGTTCTTGACTTCGATCATGTCTGCTTCGCAGACGACGTCAAACGATGGCATTGTTTTCTCCCAATAGTGCTGCGGTGCGTGGCGCGGCCGGTCGGCTGCTCACGGGGCACTCGCTATAATCACGGACCGGACGTCATTTTACCGACGCCACTCCCTTTTGCCTAAGGCCGCCGCGCATTGTCGCGCGGCCGGGGCCAGATGTCGTTTAGCTGGCCGTTCCATTCTTCTCATTCCGATGTCCCAATCCGACTCCGCCGCGTTCATTGCCGGCTATCCGCTGAAGGCGCATAACACCTTCGGTTTCGATGTTCGCGCGCAGTTTGCGTGCCGGATCGAACACGAAGCGCAACTGATGGCTGCCGTGCGCGATCCGCGTGTTGCCGGCTTGCCGCGGCTGGTGCTGGGCGGCGGCAGCAATGTCGTGCTGACTGGCGACTTCGCCGGATTGGTGTTGCTGGTGGCGCTGCAAGGCCGCCGCGTCGTGCGCGAGGACAATGATGCATGGTACGTCGAGGCGGCAGCCGGCGAGTCATGGCACGACTTTGTCGCGTGGACTTTGGCGCAAGGGCTGCCTGGGCTGGAGAACCTCGCGCTGATTCCGGGCACGGTGGGGGCGGCGCCGATTCAGAACATCGGCGCGTATGGGCTGGAGATGTGCGAGCGATTTGCGTCGCTGCGGGCGGTTGAGCTGGAAACGGGCGCCGTAGTCGAGCTTGATGCCGAGGCGTGCCGATTCGGTTACCGCGACAGTTTTTTCAAGCGGGAAGGGCGCGACCGGTTTGTCATCACGTCGGTCACTTTCCGTTTGCCGAAGGTTTGGCAGCCGCGCGCCGGCTATGCGGATATCGCGCGTGAACTGGCTGCTGGTGGTCATGCCGATGCCGCCGCGCCGAGTGCGCAGGCGATTTTCGACGCGGTAGTCGCCGTGCGGCGCGCCAAACTGCCTGATCCTCTTCAGCTCGGTAATGCCGGGAGTTTCTTCAAGAATCCGGTTGTGGAGGTCACGCAGTTCGAGGCGTTGAAAGTCAAGGAGCCCGAGGTCGTGTCTTACCTTCAACCGGACGGCCGGGTAAAGCTCGCGGCGGGCTGGTTGATCGATCGATGTGGCTGGAAAGGCCGCGCGATGGGCGCAGCGGCCGTGCATGAACGGCAGGCGCTGGTGCTGGTCAATCGCGGTGGGGCGAGCGGCGCCGAGGTGTTGGCGCTTGCAAAGGCGGTTCAGCGCGATGTGCTGGCGCGATTTGGGGTTGAGCTGGAAGCGGAGCCGGTTTGTTTGTGATTGCGCGAGTGGCATGCAGCAATGAAAAAGGCGCCGGGAGTTTCCTCCCGGCGCCTTTTTAGCATCTGCGCTCCCGCTTCGGCTGCGCTTCTCGGCGCTTAACTTCGCTAGCGCGAAGTTAGCCTTCACCGAAACGCACGTCCTTAGCTGCGCTGACGACGCGCGTTCTCTGCAATCCGCATACGCAGCGCGTTCAGCTTGATGAACCCGCCAGCGTCGGCCTGGTTGTACGCACCGCCATCATCGTCGAACGTAGCGATCGTCTTGTCGAACAGCGTTTCCTTCGAATCGCGCGCGACAACCGAGACACTGCCCTTGTACAGCTTCACACGCACCCAGCCGTTGACCTTCTCTTGCGTATGGTCGATCAGCACCTGAATTGCGCGACGCTCCGGGCTCCACCAGTAGCCGTTATAAATCAGCGATGCGTAACGTGCCATCAGGTCGTCTTTCAGGTGGGCCACTTCGCGGTCGAGCGTGATCGACTCGATGCCGCGGTGCGCCTTCAGCATGATCGTGCCGCCCGGCGTTTCATAGCAGCCACGCGATTTCATGCCGACGTAACGGTTTTCGACCAGGTCCAGACGGCCGATGCCGTGCTTGCCGCCCAAGCGGTTCAGCTCGGTCAGCATTTCAGCCGGCGACAGACGCTTGCCGTTGATCGCGACCGGGTCGCCGTGCTCGTACTCGATGTCGAGATATTCAGCCTGGTCGGGCGCCTGTTCCGGCGACACCGTCCAACGCCACATATCGGCTTCGGCCTCGGCCTTCGGATCTTCCAGGTGACGGCCTTCGAACGAGATGTGCAGCAGGTTCGCGTCCATCGAATACGGCGCGCCACCTTGCTTGTGCTTCATTTCGATCGGAATGCCGGCCTTTTCAGCGTACGCGAGCAGCTTTTCGCGCGACAGCAGGTCCCATTCGCGCCACGGTGCGATCACCTTGATGCCCGGTTCCAGGGCGTAGTAACCGAGTTCGAAGCGAACCTGGTCGTTGCCCTTGCCGGTTGCGCCGTGCGAGACCGCTTGCGCGCCGGTGGCGCGGGCGATTTCGATCTGACGCTTGGCGATCAGCGGACGCGCGATCGACGTGCCCAGCAGGTATTCGCCTTCATAGATCGTGTTGGCGCGGAACATCGGGAACACGTAGTCGCGCACGAATTCTTCGCGCAGGTCTTCGATGAAGATGTTGTCCTGCTTGATGCCGAGTTGCAGGGCTTTCTTGCGCGCCGGTTCCAGCTCTTCGCCCTGGCCGATGTCGGCCGTAAACGTGACGACTTCGGCGTCGTAATTGTCCTGCAACCACTTCAGGATGACGGAGGTGTCGAGGCCGCCCGAATAGGCGAGCACGACTTTCTTGATATCGCTCATGGTGAACTCGTAGCTGGAGAAAGCTGGAAAACAAGGCGCGCCGGCGGTTCCGGAGCGCGGAAAACCACTATTTTGACACTAAACTGCCGCTTGCCCGCGTTTTTGGAGTGCTGCGGTGGGTGAGCCGGTTCCGTTTGCTTTCGCGGACGCCGGCTCGATGCGTGGCGTTAAACGTGGATGCCTTGCCTCGTATTCAAGGCCCCGTCACGCTTCACGCAGGTGCTGCGTAGCCGACTCGCTTAGTGATTCAGCTTGCCGAGCAGCAGGTATTCCATCAACGCCTTTTGCACGTGCAGACGATTTTCCGCTTCGTCCCACACGACGCTTTGCGGGCCGTCGATCACTTCCGCGCTGACTTCCTCGCCGCGGTGGGCAGGCAGGCAGTGCATGAACAATGCGTCAGAATTGGCGCGCGCCATCATTTCGGCGTCTACGCACCAGTCCGCAAAGGCTTTCTTGCGGGCTTCGTTTTCTGCCTCGAAGCCCATGCTGGTCCATACGTCTGTGGTGACCAGATCGGCGCCCGTGCAGGCCTCGTTCGGGTCGTCGAATTCCTGATAGAACGGGGCGCTTTCAGCCGCGACCATGGCGTGGTCGAGCTTGTAGCCCGGCGGCGTGGACAGGCGCAGCTTGAAACCGAGAATCTGGGCGGCTTCGATCCACGTGTACAGCATGTTGTTCGCATCGCCGACCCACGCGACCGTCTTGTCGCGAATCGGACCGCGATGTTCGAAATACGTGAAGATGTCCGCCAGCACCTGGCACGGGTGATATTCGTTGGTCAGCCCATTGATCACCGGCACGCGCGAATTCTCGGCAAAGCGCGTGAGAATGTCCTGGCCGAACGTGCGGATCATGATGATGTCGACCATGCGCGAGATCACTTGCGCGGCGTCTTCGATCGGTTCGCCGCGCCCGAGCTGAGTATCGCGCGTGCTCATGAAGACGGCGTGACCGCCCAACTGGAAGATGCCGGCTTCGAACGACAGGCGCGTGCGCGTCGAGTTTTTCTCGAAGATCATCGCCAGCGTGCGGTCGTGCAGCGGGTGGTAGGTCTCGTAGTTCTTGAATTTGCGTTTCAGAATGCGCGCGCGTTCCAGCACGTACTCGTAGTCTTCCAGCGAGAAATCCTTGAACTGCAGGTAGTGGCGAATTTTCTTGGCGGTCATGAAACAAATACGGCGGTCTCACCCGGCAGGATTGCCGGACGGCGCCGCCGTCGTTTGTGGTAACTCAATGCAGCATAAAGGATTTCGCCCCGTTTGACGAGTCGGCCAAAAGGCCAGGCAAGCTGTCTGAAAGCCTTTCGCAACCGTCAAACGAGGCTTGTGTGCGGTGCGGAAAAAGGTCCGCTGCGCTATAATCTACCGGTTATCCCTAAGCCCAGCATCTACCGGTTATCCCTAAGCCCAGCAGGCCGGTATTAAGCTTGCGGGACACGGCTCGCGCACTCCGGAAAGTTTCCTCGCGGTGCGCCGTCAAGATGAGCGCCGAGGCGGCTTATCTGGCCCTTCGTGGTTTCTGGCGGCGCAGCTCGCCATTCAGGCGTGGCCAACGTGTTCAGGCATCTCAAAGCCGCTTTGCAGTCAGCTTTGCCGTCATCTCGCTGGGCAGTCACACAGGTATTCCTACATGGCCGAAGCAGCTCCAACCGAATATTTCATTCAGGGCATCACGTCGACCGGAAAAAAGTTTCGGCCGAGTGACTGGTCGGAGCGGCTCGCAGGTGTCATGGCGTGCTTTGGTCCCAGCCCGCGCGGCAAGGGGCCGAATGCTTACCTGCAATACTCGCTGTACGTCCGGCCTACCATGATCGGCGACCTCAAATGCGTGATTCTCGATTCGCGCTTGCGCGACATCGAGCCGATGGCCTTCGATTTCGTCCTGAACTTCGCGAAAGACAATGACCTTCTCGTGACCGAGGCGTGCGAGTTGGAACTTGAGCACGCTACGCCGCAAGAGAAGAGGCATGTGATCTAGCGCGAGCTTGCCGGGCCGGATCGCCAGAAGAAAAACCCGCCAGTAGCGGGTTTTTTTGCGCCTGAAGCAATGGCGTCAAAGCGGCGGCTCAATGCAGTGGCTTCGATGTGCAGCCAACTGACTCGCGAGCAGGCGTGAATCAGTCTCCAGTTCCGTCGGTACCAAGCAAAAAAGCCCGCCGAAGCGAGCCTTTCTGTAGCAGCGGAAACAGGAGGTAGCCCACCGAAGCGGGCTGACCGAATTTACTGCGCTGCGGGTGCTTGCAGACCCTTGAGGGCTGCAGCCAGGCGGCTCTTGTTGCGAGCTGCCTTGTTCTTGTGAACGATTTTCTTGTCGGCGATGATGTCGATGGTCTTCGACGATGCCTGGAAGATCTCGACGGCCTTAGCCTTGTCGCCTGCTTCGATTGCCTTGCGGACAGCCTTGATAGCCGTGCGGAACTTCGAGCGCAGTGCCGAGTTGTGCGAGTTTGCCTTGGCGGCCTGGCGGGCGCGCTTGCGTGCTTGTGCGGAGTTAGCCATGACGGTTCCTTATCCTGTTCCTGTTTCCAGTACCTGACCTTCAAATGGTGAGGTGCTGCTTTTAGATCGAACTCTTGGAAGCGATTGCCCAAGAGCGCAAAAGTGTCGAAATAATTCGAAAAATCGATCGGACTACGCGAAGGCGGGCCCGTGTTCCGGTGTATTTCGAGGCTGGTCGGCGCCTCAATACGGCTTGCGCGCTGCTGGAGCGACGCCTGCCTACTGCGTGCCCGAACCTCATCGAAAACCCGTCCGAAAATTGAGCGAGCTTCGAAACCGGCGATTATAGCAACAAAATCAGGCACGTGGCAACGAGGAATCGCCAATTCCGAGATCCTGGGTCGGCGCGTATCGCCGGGGATTCTGTTAGTTTTGGCGAGTTTCGGCGGTTCACGAACGTCTCGACGCCGTCGCAACGGGCAAGCGGGCGGCGAGGGTGTGGCTCGAGGAGCCCGCGGCAAGCAACAAAAAAACAACCCGATCCGCTCATTCGACCGAACGTCTGCGGCGCAAATCGGTCCGATTCGCGTTCCGGCTCGTCGTCCGCACCTGCGGCACCCGTATAATAAGCGCCCCATGAATCTATTCCGAGCCCTGCTGACGGTCAGCGGCTTCACGCTGCTGTCGCGCGTGACCGGACTGGCCCGCGAAACGCTGATCGCCCGCGCGTTCGGCGCCAGTCAATATACTGACGCGTTTTACGTCGCCTTCCGTATTCCGAACCTGCTGCGCCGCATTTCCGCCGAGGGTGCGTTCTCGCAAGCCTTCGTGCCGATTCTGGCCGAATTCAAGAACCAGCAAGGACACGACGCCACCAAGGCGCTCGTCGACGCGACCTCGACGGTACTTGCCTGGGCGCTCGCGATTCTCTCGCTGATCGGCGTGGTGGGGGCGTCGGGCGTGGTGTTCATCGTCGCGTCAGGGCTCGCGCATGAAGGGCAGGCGTACGCGCTCGCGGTCACGATGACGCGCATCATGTTCCCGTACATCATTTTCATCTCGCTGACGTCGCTGGCGTCGGGCGTGCTGAATACGTACAAGAACTTTTCGCTGCCCGCATTCGCGCCGGTCCTGCTGAACGTCGCCTTCATCGTCGCGGCGGTGTTTGTCGCGCCGCGCCTGCAAACGCCGGTCTACGCGCTCGCGTGGGCGGTGATCGCCGGCGGCGTGCTGCAATTCATCGTGCAACTGCCGGGTCTGAAGAAGATCGACATGCTGCCGCGCATCGGCCTGAATCCGCTGAAGGCGCTCGCGCACCGCGGTGTGAAGCGGGTGCTGTCGAAGATGGTGCCGGCGATGTTCGCCGTGTCGGTCGCGCAGATCAGCCTGATCATCAACACCAATATTGCGTCGCGCATCGGCCCGGGCGCCGTCTCCTGGATCAATTACGCCGACCGGCTGATGGAGTTTCCGACCGCGCTGCTCGGTGTCGCGCTCGGCACGATCCTGCTGCCGAGCCTCTCGAAGGCGCACGTGGACGCCGATCCGCATGAGTATTCGTCGCTGCTCGACTGGGGGCTGCGCGTTACCTTCCTGCTGGCCGCGCCAAGCGCCGTCGCGCTGTTCTTCTTCGCTCAGCCGCTCACCGCAACGCTGTTTCACTACGGCAAGTTCGACGGCAACTCGGTGGTCATGGTTGGCCGTGCACTGTCGGCCTACGGCATCGGCCTGATCGGCCTGATTCTCATCAAGATCCTCGCGCCCGGTTTTTACGCGAAACAGGACATCAAGACGCCGGTGAAGATCGGCATCGGCGTGCTGATCGTCACGCAGATGAGCAACTATCTGTTCGTGCCGATCTTCGCGCATGCGGGCCTCACGTTGAGCGTCGGGCTCGGCGCGTGCGTGAACGCGTTGTTCCTGTTCCTCGGCCTGCGCAAGCGCGGCATCTACATGCCGTCGAACGGCTGGTTGAAGTTCTTCGTGCAGTTGTTCGGCGCCTGTCTGGTGCTGGCCGGCACGATGCACTGGCTCGCGATCAGCTTCGACTGGATTGGCATGCATAACCGGCCGGTAGACCGCATCGTGTTGCTGGGGGCGTGCCTGGTACTGTTCGCCGCGCTATATTTCGGTATGCTTTGGCTGATGGGCTTCAAGTACGCGTATTTCAAAAGGCGAGTGAAGTGATCACGATGACGCGAGTTCTCGACTATTTCAGTACGCTGGTTGCCGAAGATGACAGCCTGCCGCTGACCGAGGCGGCGCTCTCGCTCGCGCAGGACGCTTATCCCGATCTCGATTTGCAAGGCACGCTGGCTGAGATCGACGAGCTGGTTTTGCGTTTGCAGCGCCGCATGCCGGACGATGCCGACATCAGGCAGAAGGTCGGCATTCTCAACCGTTTTTTCTTTCGCGAGCTGGGTTTCGCCAGCAACCTCAACGATTATTACGATCCCGACAACAGCCATCTGAATGTGGTGCTCAAGCGGCGCCGCGGCATTCCGATTTCGCTGGCGGTGCTGTATCTGGAGATGGCCGAGCAGATCGGCATTCCGGCGCGCGGCGTGTCGTTTCCGGGTCACTTCCTGTTGCGCGTCACGACGCCGGACGGCGACGTGATGCTCGATCCGACCAGCGGACATTCGCTGTCCGAATCGCAGATGGTGGACATGCTGGAGCCGTATGTGGCGTCGGCGGGTGAGTCGGTGAGCAGAGCGCTGCGCATCTTGCTGCAACCGGCCACGCGCCGCGAGATTATCGCTCGCATGCTGCGCAATCTGAAGTCCACGTATCTTCAGACGGAACGCTGGCAGCGTCTGCTGGCGGTGCAGCAGCGTCTGGTGATCCTGCTGCCGGACAGTATCGAGGAGGTGCGCGATCGCGGTTTCGCTTACGCGCGGCTCGATTATCTGCGCCCAGCGCTCGAAGACCTCGAACGCTATCTCGGCGACCGGCCGGATGCGGAGGACGCGACGGTGGTGGAGTCGCAGTTGCACGAACTGCGTCAACGCACCCAGTACGACGACCGCGACTAAGAGGCGCTTTCCGGCCGACCGGTCAAAACAAAACAAAACGCCTGCACGTGACGCATGTGACTCATGCGGTGCAGGCGTTTTTCATAGGCGCAGCCGCATAAAGCTGCGCGCCGGGTACATCATTACTTCGGCTGCATCCGGATCGCGCCGTCCAGACGAATCACTTCGCCGTTGAGCATCGGATTGTCGAAGATCTGCTTCGCCAGCATCGCGTACTCAGTCGGTTTGCCGAGACGCGGCGGGAACGGCACCATCGCGCCGAGCGCATCCTGCACTTCCTGCGGCATGCCGAGCAGCATCGGCGTTTCGAAGATGCCCGGGGCAATCGTCATCACACGGATCGCGTTGCGCGACAGGTCGCGTGCGATCGGCAACGTCATGCCGACCACGCCGCTCTTGGACGCAGCATAAGCGGCCTGGCCGATCTGGCCGTCAAACGCAGCCACCGAAGCCGTGTTGATGATCACGCCACGTTCGCCATTCGCATTCGGTTCGTTCTTCGACATGGCCGCGGCGGCGAGCCGGATCATGTTAAAGGTGCCGATTAGATTGATGGAGATGGTGCGGGCAAACGACTCGAGCGGATGCGGGCCGTCTTTGCCGACCGTCTTGATGGCGGGTGCAACGCCCGCGCAATTGACGAGGCCGCGCAGCGTGCCGAGCTTCGTGGCGGCTTCGACCGCTTGCGTGGCGTCGTCTTCGCGGCTCACGTCGCATTTGACGAACACGCCGCCGAGTTCCTTCGCGAGCGCCTCACCGGCATCCTGATTCAGATCGGCCAGCACCACCTTGCCGCCGTTCTCGACGAAAAGGCGCGCCGTGGCCGCGCCCAGTCCCGATGCACCGCCGGTGATCAGGAATACGTTGTCACGAATCTCCATGTCTTCTCCTTTGCTTCAGTTCAGTAATGTCTCGATCGAATATCTTTTCGATGATCGATTGTAACGGCTATGCTGCAATGCGGAAAGCGAAGCGGCGGGGGTGCCGGCCGGGTGGGGCCTCTGTCGAAGACCCATAGTGCCGATGAACTGCTACGGATGGCTAATTAATGCGGGGCGCGGCGGACGATGGAGATCGGGGTAAGAACGCACGTCGCGCCGCGTGCAATAAAAAAACCCGCCGGAATGGGCGGGTTTTTCGACCGACAACGGCAGATGTGCGATTACTTCAACGCATCGAACGCGCGGTTGCGAATTTCGTCGACCGAGCCGAGGCCCGAAATGCGGCGATATTGCGGTGCCGTCAGCGAGGTCGCCGGGTCGCCGTTTTGCGCCCAGTTGTTGTAGTACTCGATCAGCGGCTTGGTTTGAGCAACATACACGTCGAGGCGCTTCTTGACCGTTTCTTCCTTGTCGTCGTCGCGCTGGATCAGCGGTTCGCCCGTCACGTCGTCCACCCCTTCAACCTTCGGCGGGTTGAACTTGACGTGGTACGTACGGCCCGACGCGGCGTGCGAGCGGCGGCCGCTCATACGCACGATGATCTCTTCGAACGGCACGTCGATTTCCAGCACGTAGTCGATCGCGACGCCTGCCTGCTTCATGGCTTCAGCTTGCGGAATGGTGCGCGGAAAACCGTCGAACAGATAACCGTTCGCGCAATCCGGCTGCTGCAGGCGTTCCTTCACCAGATTGATGATCAACTCGTCCGTGACCAGTTCGCCGGCATCCATGAAACGCTTGGCCTCAAGACCGAGCGGCGTGCCTGCCTTGACGGCGGCGCGCAGCATGTCACCGGTGGAAATTTGCGGAATGCCGAATTTTTCCTTGATGAAGTTTGCCTGAGTGCCCTTGCCCGCGCCGGGCGCACCCAAAAGGATCAAACGCATGTGATATCTCCAGATCTATGTGAATTCTTTGGTGACGCTGCAGCCATCCCGCGATTCGTCGAGGGACCCGCATCGGCTGCCGTTTTGCGTCTCGCGCTGCACGTCGAACACGACGGCGCTGCAAGACCGCAACGGTGCGACCGGGGCAAACCCTGACTCTCGCGTTTAACGGGAGGCGCGCACAACCGTCCGATTATGCCATGGGTTTTTCCGCTCAAGCCCCGAATAAAGCCTGTACGCGCGCGAGATCGGCGGGCGTGTCGACGCCGGGCAGCGGCGCATTCTGCGTGACGAGCACCGCGATTCGCTCACCATGCCACATCGCGCGCAGTTGTTCGAGCGCTTCGACCTGCTCGATCGGCGAGATCGCGAGACCCGGATACGAGCGCAGGAATCCGGCGCGATACGCGTACAGGCCGATATGCCGGTGGACGACCGCGGGCGCCGGCGGCGTGGGCATCGCTGCCACGTCGGGCCAATGTGGCTGATACGCGTCGCGTGCCCACGGAATCGGCGCGCGCGAGAAATACAGCGCGACGCCGCGCGCGTCGAGCACGACCTTGACGACGTTCGGATTGAAAATTTCCGCTGGGTCGGTGATCGGATGTGCAGCGGTGGCGATCGCGCAACCATGGCTCGAAGCCAGGTGCGACGCCACGCCGCACACGAGCGCCGGGTCGATTAGCGGCTCGTCGCCCTGAACGTTTACCACGATCGTCTCGTCGCTCCAACCGAACTGCGCCGCTACTTCCGCGAGACGGTCGGTACCCGACGGATGATCGGCGCGCGTCAGCACGGCTTCGAAACCGTGCTCGCGGGCCACATCCAGCACCGCTTGCGCGTCGGAGGCGATCAGCACCTGCTGCGCGCCGGATTCGCGCGCGCGTTCGGCGACCCGCACCACCATCGGCTTGCCGCCGATGTCGGCGAGCGGCTTGTTGGGCAGACGCGTCGAGGCGAGCCGGGCCGGCACGACGGCGATGAACGGGGGAGTGGTGGCGTTAGCGTTGGTCATCGGAAGGACGAGCGGCGATGAAACCGGAAGAATGCGCTCGCAAGTGCAGTGCGGGCGCTGATGGGAAAGACGGCAAACAAGACGGCAAATGCGGCAATTGCGGATCAGACACGCACGGCGAGCTGGATGGTCTCGCGCCGCACCCGCCCCGCGTCGGGCAAAAGCTGACTCAGGCCACAGAGCCCGGATTCAGATCGACCGGCGTGCCTTCCACGGTCTGCCGTGCTTCGTCGACCAGCATCACGGGAATGCCGTCGCGGATCGGATAGGCAAGTTTGTCCGCGTTGCAGATCAGTTCCTGCGCGGAACGGTCGTAGCTGAGCGGGCCCTTGCAGATCGGGCAGACGAGAATTTCAAGCAGGCGAGCGTCCACGGACTTTCTCCACAACTAATGCAATGAGGCGATGATCGAGCGCGGCTTCGACAGGGACAACCCAGATGCGCGCGTCGTGCCAGGACCCTAATTTTACCGCATCCTTTTCAGTTATCAGGATGGCGTCCGCGTCGACGTCCGCAAAAGGATTGCGTTCGAACGCGTAGTGATCCGGCAAGGCGCGGGTGGCGGGCGAGAGGCCAGCCGCGCGCAGCGTCGCGAAAAAACGCTCCGGCGCTCCGATGCCGGCCGCGGCCAGCACGCGCTCGCCGCTGAATTGCGCGAGTGGGCGGCGCAGACCGGGGTTGTCGAGATGCCAGGCGTCGGCGGGCGCGAGTTGCAGCGCGAACGTATTCGGCCATGCGGGCAGCGTGCGGGCGTACGGGTCGTTGATCAGCGTCGCATCGCGGCGGCGCGACAGCGGCTCGCGCAACGGACCGGCCGGCAGCAGAAAACCATTGCCGCCGAGCCGGTGATCGAAGACCACCAGTTCGGCGTCGCGCTCGAGACGGTAGTGCTGCAAGCCGTCGTCGCTGACGACCACGTCGACTTCGCGATGCGCGGTGCACAGCGCCTGCGCGGCCGCGACGCGATCCGGGCAGACCCACACCGGCGCGCCGGTGCGGCGCGCGATCAGCAGCGGCTCGTCACCGCCGACACTTGCCGCCGACGTCGCGAGAACCCGCGTCGGTCCTTTGACGCGCGCGCCATAGCCACGCGACACCACGCCCGGCTTAAAGCCGGCGGCGCGCAAGGCTTCGACCAGGGCGATGACGGTCGGCGTCTTGCCGGTGCCACCGACGGTCACGTTTCCGACCACCACCACCGGCACGCCAATGCGCACGGATTTCAGCAAGCCGAACGAGAAAGCGGCGCGGCGCGCGGAGGCAATCGCGCCAAACACACATGCGAAGGGCGTCAGCGCCCACGCAAGCGGTCCACGCTGCTGCCACTCGCGCGCGAGGCGTGCTTCGAGACGGTCGCTCAGTCCGCTCATCGGCAAGCCGCAGGGACGGGCGAAAGGGGCCGGGACGGCGGCATGGAAGCGCCAGGCGCAATACGCGGTGCAAGCATCAACGCGGTTCTCCGGACAGTCGAAAAGTGAAGCGAAAAGGTCAGGCAGCGGCTGCATCCGCTGCACTCGCGCAGTGTGCCCGCAGTGTGCAGTCAATGGGCCATCATGGCGAGCGTGGCGGACGTTCAACATACCGCCGAACCCGCCACTCTAGCGCGCGCAAGTCCCGCCCGGCAAGTCGCGCGCCTTGCGCCGCACGGCAAGTCACGGCTCCGAACGATGCTCGCAGCCTGTGGATAACTTTGTGGAGAACCTGCCCATCAACGGTCTGAGAGGGCCGCGCCGAGCGCTCCGTATCGGCAATCGTTCTCTTTAACGAGATGCAAAATCCATATAAATCAAAGACATGCTTCCAATTCACGCGACCTGGCGGGCAATCTGGCGGCATTCGTCTAACGGCTCCCGACATGTGGACACTTTTAACAATTCGTCTGCTGTGCTGGACGCCGATGGCCACTCGGTCTATCGTCTGTCCGGCCAGTCACCGATATTCCTCGCATGAATCCCGAAAGCCCTTTTTCCTCGTCGGCTACGCCCGGCGGTGAAGTTGTCGTCCCCGTTTCCGCGCTCAACCGTGCGATTGGCACGATGCTCGAACGCTCGTTTCCGCTCGTCTGGGTGTCCGGGGAAGTGTCGAACTTCACGCGTGCCGCGAGCGGCCATTGGTATTTCTCGATCAAGGACGCGCAGGCACAGATGCGCTGCGTGATGTTCCGCGGTCGCGCGCAATACGCCGAGTTCACGCCGCGCGAAGGCGATCGCATCGAAGTGCGCGCGCTGGTGACGATGTACGAGCCGCGCGGCGAGCTGCAACTGAATGTGGAAGCGGTGCGCCGCACGGGGCAGGGGCGTCTTTATGAAGCCTTTCTCAGGCTGAAGGCGCAACTCGAAGCCGAGGGCCTCTTTGCCGCCGAACGCAAACGCGCTTTGCCGGCCCATCCGCGTGCGATCGGTATCGTGACGTCGTTACAGGCCGCCGCATTGCGCGACGTCCTGACCACCCTGTCTCGCCGCGCCCCGCATATTCCTGTGATCGTCTACCCGGCACCGGTGCAGGGCGTGGGCGCCAGTGCCAAAGTAGCGGCCATGGTCGATGCTGCCAGCGCGCGGCGCGAAGTCGACGTGCTGATCGTGTGCCGCGGCGGCGGCTCGATTGAAGACCTGTGGGCGTTCAACGAAGAAGTGCTGGCGCGCGCGATTGCCGAAAGCGCGATACCGGTGGTGAGCGGCGTGGGTCACGAAACCGATTTCACGATCGCCGACTTCGCCGCCGACGTGCGCGCACCGACGCCCACCGGTGCCGCCGAACTCGTCAGCCCGCAGCGCGTGCTGTTGCTGCGCGAACTCGATCATCGGCATGCGACGCTCGCTCGTGGCTTCGGCCGCATGATGGAGCGGCGCGCCCAACAACTCGACTGGCTCGCACGCCGGCTCGTGTCGCCGGCCGAGCGGCTCGCGCGGCAGCGCACGCATTTGCAGCAATTGAGCGTGCGGCTGGCATCGGCGGGCGCGCGTCCCGTGCGTGACGCCCGAGCGCGGTTTTCTCTGTTGCAGATGCGCTGGCAGCGCTGGCGCCCGGATCTCGCCGCGCATCAGGCAAAGCTCGGCATGCTCTCGCAGCGTCTGGACGCGGCATTGTTACGCCAGCATGAACGTCAGTCCGCGCGCATCGACACGTTGGCTGCCCGGCTCGAAGTACTAAGTCCGCAGCGCACCCTGGAGCGTGGCTATGCTGCCGTGCTCGATGCACAGAGCGGCCGCGCGGTGCGCTCGCCGTCGTCGCTGAAGCCGGGGCGGCGCCTCACGGTGCATCTCGCCGAAGGCGCGGCGGACATTGCCCTCGCCGACGTGCAACCGCGCTTGACCGACGGTTTCTGACACTTCGCCGACGGCACGCAAAAGCGCATTTTTGACCGTCGCGAGAGTCGGGCACAGCCCGTGCGAATGCACTAATTACGCTATGTGTGCGGCGTGTTCGCCGATGCCGGGCATAAAGTCCGTTGGTTTGCGGGGTTATTCCAACTCGCCTACAATCGAGTGCTCTAAAGCGTTATCCGCAGACTCCCCCACAACAGATACAGACTCAAGGAAAGCACCATGGAACATACGCTCCCGCCGCTGCCGTTTGCAAAAAATGCACTCGTTCCGAACATGTCGGAAGAGACGCTTGAGTACCACTACGGCAAGCACCACCAGACCTATGTGACCAACCTGAACAATCTGATCAAGGGCACGGAGTTCGAGAACCTGTCGCTCGAAGAGATCGTCAAGAAGGCATCGGGCGGCATCTTTAACAACGCTGCTCAGGTGTGGAATCACACGTTCTTCTGGAACAGCCTGTCGCCGCAAGGTGGCGGTGCACCGACCGGCGCACTGGCTGACGCGATCAACGCCAAGTGGGGTTCGTTCGAGAAGTTCAAGGAAGAATTCGCCAAGACCGCAGTCGGCACGTTCGGCTCGGGCTGGGCATGGCTGGTGAAGAAGGCTGACGGTTCGCTCGACCTGGTGTCGACGAGCAACGCGGCTACGCCGCTGACCACGGACGCGAAGGCACTGCTGACGATCGACGTGTGGGAACACGCGTACTACATCGACTACCGCAATGCGCGTCCGAAGTTCGTTGAAGCGTACTGGAACATCGTCAACTGGGCATTCGCGTCGAAGAACTTCGCGTGAGTTTGCCGGTTGCAGCGTGACAAGATAGTTCGGATATCCAGCGAAACTGGAGATCTAAGCGGATCGCTGCAATGAAGTCTGGAGACGGTAGTAAAACAGAAAGCCCTCCTTCGTGAGGGCTTTCTGCTTTTTAGTCGCCAATTTTGGCGACGCCATGCGCCTTCAACAGAAGGCCAGCTCGTGCACGGCGGTCGACAGATGAAGTTTGCACGTTTCTACGCCGTCGCATTTGCGCGTCAAATCTTTCGTCATTCATATCCATTTTTACTTAAGGGTTACTGCATATTCCTTGCTGCCGGCAAGCTTCGTCAGCGTTGCGCATCAGACCTTGCGCGCGTTCAATCAAGGCTGTGTCGATGCGGCCCCGGTCGTATCGGAATCCGTCGACATTTGCCGATGCCGATGCCGATGCCGATGCCGATGCCGATGACCGCGCCCTCCGCCGGTGGGCGAGACCGTGCCGCGCGGACGCGGGCGAGAATGTAAGCGAAAAAAAATCTGTAACGATCTCGTAACCAAGGACGATACAGATTGGCATAACGTTTGAATTCCGATGTCTTTGAAGCGCACGAACATGATCTCCAGCACCAAGTCGATAAGCCTCGCCCTACCGGCCGCCGTCGTTGCGCTCGCGCTCGGCGGTTGCGCGGTCTTGCCGCCGAGCGGCCCAAGCGTGGTCGCGCTGCCGCGTAGCGGCGAGCCGCTCGGGCAGTTCCAGCAGGACGACTATGCATGCCGCGACTACGCGAACCGCTCGACGGACCCGAACGCGGCTGCCCAGGCGGCGACCACGAACAGCGTGAACAGCGCCGCGCTGGGCACGCTTGGCGGCGCGGCGGTCGGCGCACTGACCGGTGCGGCGGCGGGCAATGCGGGCGCCGGCGCGGCGATCGGCGCGGGCAGCGGGTTGCTGATCGGCGGCGCGAACGGCGCGAATGGCGCGCAGTATTCCGCGGCGGGCCTGCAAGCGCGCTACGACGCGGCCTACGCGCAGTGCATGACCTCGAAAGGCAACACCATCTCGCAGCCGCCGCAACCGGCCTACTATGCGCCGCAGCCGGTCTATTACGCACCTCAGCCGTACTACTATGCGCCGCCGCCGAGGTATGTCGCGCCGCCTCCGGTGATGTACGCGCCTTACCCGTATTACTGAGGTCGATCGGAAACCTCGCTGCGCAGAAACTAACCGTTTGCGCCAGGGAGCAGGCAAGCTTGTTGCTGTAGAGCTTTTGTCATGTCTGGCGGAAAGACACGAAACGATGGCGGCAAGCCGCCCGGCAAAGGGCGTACGTTTGAATGGAGGGTCAGGGACGCCACCTGTCTGGCGGTTCCGCACAGCCCGCAAACTCCACTCCATCCCTGCCGGCATCCGCCGTTTCTGACTCCGCCGTTTGACGCAGCCCGACGCACGGAGTGAGCCGGACATCGTGCCAACGAGGCGACCATGCAGCGACCGCAAACCGGCACGTTCAATCCGAGTATGTGGTCCCGTGTGTGCGAGTGGCTGGCGATTGCATTCGTCGCTGGCTGCTTCCTTTCTTGCGGCGGCGGATCGGGTGGCTCATCGGGTACGGGCTCGGCAGCCGGCAGCGGCACCACCGGTGGCGGCTCGACGACCGGCAGTGGTGGCACCGGCTCAACCAGTTCGGGTGGCACGTCGATGGGAACGGCGACCTTCGCCACCGACGTGCTGATGCATCACAACGATCTCGCCCGCACGGGCCAGATGCTCGCCGAGACGACGCTGACGCTCGCGAACGTGAATTCAGCGAGCTTCGGCAAAGTGGCGTTTCTCGCCGCGGACGGCAAGGTCGATGCGCAGCCGCTGTTCGTCACGAGTCTGTCGATTGTCGGCACCGCTCACGACGTGGTCTACGTCGCCACCGAACACGATAGCGTGTACGCGTATGACGCCACCACCTTCGCGCAATTGTGGAAGGTCTCCTTGGTCGGCAGCGGCGAGACATCCAGCGACGACCGCGGTTGCCAGGACATCACGCCGGAAATCGGCATTACGTCGACGCCGGTGATCGATCGCAATCGCGGCGCGAATGGTGTGCTGTATGCCGTGGCGATGACCAAAGACGGCAGCGGTGCGTACCATCATCGGCTGCATGCGCTTGATCTGACCACTGGGGCAGAGGTGCTTGGCGGGCCGACGGAGATTGCGGCGAGCTTCCCCGGCAGCGGCGCGGGGAGCGTCAACGGCACCATCACCTTCAATCCGTCGCTGCACGCGGTGCGCGCGGCGCTCACGCTGGTCGGCGGCAACGTCTATATGGGCTGGACCGCGCACTGCATGTCGGGTGCTTACACCGGCTGGTTGATGGCCTATAGCGCCGACACGTTGCAGCGGACCAGCGTGTTCGACGTCGCACCGAACGGCAGCCAGGGATCGATCTGGATGGCCGGCTCAGGCATGGCGTCGGACGGCACTTCGATTTACGTCGTCGACGGCAACGGCACGTTCGGCACCACGCTGAATGCGCAGGGCTTTCCCGTCGACGGCGACTTCGGCAACTCGCTGATGAAGCTGTCCTTAGGAAACCTGCAGGTCACCGATTACTTCGCCATGGATAACGTCGTGGCCGAGGCAAATGCCGACAACGATTTCGGTTCGGGCGGCGTGATGCTGTTGCCGGATCAGACGACCGCGGGCGGCGTCGTCAAACACCTGGCGGTGGCGGCGGGCAAGGACAATCTGATCTATGTGGTCGATCGCGACTCGATGGGTAAGTTCAGTCCCACGGCGAACAATAACTGGCAGGTGTTGACCGGCACGCTCGCGGGCGGCATCTGGGGGTCGCCGGCTTATTACAACGGTGTGGTCTATTACGGCGGCTGGAACGATAACCTGAAGGCGCTGCCGATCTCCGGTGCGTTTCTCGCGACCACCGCATCGTCAAAGAGTCCAACCACGTTTGCCTATCCCGGCGCGACGCCGGCCGTGTCGGCCAATGGCTCGAGCAACGGCATCGTCTGGGTGGCGGAAAACGGCACGACGGGTGCCTTGCATGCGTACGACGCAGGCAACCTTGCGCATGAGTTGTACAACAGCAATCAGGCGGGCGCGCGCGATCAATGGGGCGCGGGCAACAAGTTCATCACGCCGATGATCGCGCGCGGCAAAGTGTTTGTGGGCGCGACGAATGGGGTGGCGGTGTTTGGTTTGCTGTAGGTGTTACGAACGGGAAATGGAAAAGCCCCTGTTCATTGCGAGCAGGGGCTTTTTGTTTGGAGCGGAGTTTGCGCGGCGGCACTCACATTGCTATGGGCGTACCGGAAGAAATCCGTGCACGTGACGCAAAGTGAGACGCTTATTCCACCTCGCTCGTTGCCGCTGTCTTACGCGGACGGCGACTGCGTGGGGCGGTTTTGCGCGCTGCCTTCTTGGCGGCCACGGGCGCTTTTTCTTCGGCGACCGACGCCACCGGTGCTTCAGCAGGCGCCGCGATTTCCGGTACCTCGTCGATCCTTCGCGGTGCTGCCTTCTTCGTTTTCTTCGCGGCTGTCTTGCGCGGTGCGCGTTCCTTGCGGCGCTCAGGTTGGGTGCCGCTCGTTTCCTGTGCCTCTTCTTCGGCTACCGCGACCGGTTCAGCCGCAAAGGCCTCCGGTTCTATCCAGGCGGCTTCCGGCTGTTCGAAAACGGCTTCACTGGCCAATGGCGCGTGCGTGTGCCCCGTGTCAGTTTGAGCCTGTGCATGGCGGCTGTGCTCAACCGCCGCACGATCTTCCTGCACTGCTTCCTGCTGGCCGCGACCGGGTTTGCGATTGCCGCGGCCTCGGCGGCGCGACTCGTGCTTGCCGCCCGACTCGGCGACAACGGTTTCGGCAACCTGTGCTTCAACAATCTGTTCTGCCGACTCACCCGCTTCGGCCGGCTCGTTCACGTTTTCGGCACCCGCATTTCCAGCCGCGCCCCGATAAACGTACGCGCCCGACTTCTCATCGCGGCCGAATTCGAGCAGCCCGCGCGCATGCGCTTCTTCCAGCAGATTGCCGAATGCGCGAAAGCCGTAGTACGTCTCGTTGAAATCCGGCTTGCGGCGCTTGATCGCGTTCTTCAGTACCGATGCCCAGATCTTCCCGCTGTCGCCACGTTCGGACGCGAGCGCGTCGAACGTCTGCACGGCGATCTCGACCGCTTTGGTGCGGCGTTTTTCGAGGTCTTCCTTGCTGCGTGATTTTTCTTCGTCGGGCGTACGTTTGGCGGTCTGCTGCGCGGTCTGTTGCGGGCGCGACGACTCGCGCTTGGCAACCGTGCGCTGACTCTCGCGCACGAGGTCGTCGTAAAAGAAGAACTCGTCGCAGTTCGCGATCAGCAGATCGGAGGTGGATTGCTGCACGCCGACTCCGATCACCTGCTTGTTGTTCTCGCGCAGCTTCGACACCAGCGGTGAAAAGTCCGAGTCGCCACTGATGATGACGAACGTATTGACGTGCGATTTCGTGTAGCAGAGGTCGAGCGCGTCGACCACGAGCCGGATGTCGGCGGAATTCTTGCCCGATTGGCGCACGTGCGGAATCTCGATCAACTCGAAATTGGCCTCGTGCATCGCGCCTTTGAAACTCTTGTAGCGGTCCCAGTCGCAATACGCTTTCTTCACGACAATGCTGCCCTTGAGCAGCAGACGTTCGAGCACCAGCTTGATGTCGAACTTGTCGTACTTCGCGTCGCGCACGCCGAGCGCAACGTTTTCGAAGTCGCAGAATAGCGCCATGCTGACGGTTTCGTTGGATGACGCCATGAATATCTCCATTGAAGCGATCGTCGAATTCGACGAATCGCGACCATGATAGCGATTCCAGCGGAGGTGATCAGCTTTTGTGTTTCCGGCGCACCGATAGGGCTGGCAAAAAGCCGCCCGGGGGCGAGGACGTTTCTGGCGGTGCGGCCTTGCCGCGCTACATGTCACGGTGACGAGCCGGATCTCCTGGATTGCTTAGCGCCGCTCGTGTTTCGAGCACCTCGTCGACGAGACCGTACGCCTTCGCGCCTTGGGCAGACATGAAGTTGTCGCGGTCGGTGTCGCGGACGATCTCTTCGATACTGCGCCCGGTGCGCTCGGCCATCATCGCGTTGAGACGTTCGCGTTGGTAGAGCACCTCTTTCGCCTGGATTTCGACGTCGGCAGCGGTGCCCTGGCTGCCGCCCGACGGCTGGTGAATCATGATGCGCGCGTTCGGCAGCGCGTACCGTTTGCCGCGCTGGCCGGCGGTCAGCAAAAACGTGCCCATGCTGGCGGCAAAGCCGGTGCACAAGGTCGACACCTCCGGCTTGATGAACTGCATCGTGTCGTAGATGGCGAGGCCGTCATACACCGAGCCGCCCGGCGAATTGATGTAAAAAGAAATATCCTTGTCGGGATTCTCTGATTCCAGAAACAGCAATTGAGCGACGATCAGACTGGCCGACTGTTCGTTCACCGGACCGACCAGAAAAACGATGCGCTCGCGCAGCAGGCGCGAATAGATGTCGTAGGCGCGCTCGCCGCGGCCGGACTGTTCGATCACGGTGGGCACGAGGCCGAGGCCGGTGACGGACGGATAGCTGGAATGCATGTTTGCCTCGTTTCAGGTGGCGCGTTGCCGGTAGCCGGGAGCGGTGGCCGATTCGAACAACCGCGCACCCTCTGCGCGGGTTGTTGTCCTTATGACGAGAAGAAGGGCAGCGGCGTGACAGGAATATTTTTTCGTTGGGCTGTCACATCGGCGGGAGCCCGAGCGTCAAGGTAAAAAGGATGCAGATCTGGAGGTCAACGCATGACGGAACAAGGAATCGACAAGGCATCCAGCTTTGAGGCCGTGCGTGCCCGCCTGCTCGCGCTGGCGTACCGCATGCTCGGCAGCCGCGCCGAAGCGGAAGACGTGGTGCAGGACGTCTGGCTCAAGTGGCATCTCGCCGATACGCAAGAGGTGCAGACACCGGCCGCCTGGCTCACCACGATCACCACGCGCGCGGCTATCGACCGGCTGCGTCACGTGCAGCGCGAACGCGCATCACAGGCCGCCGGCTGGCTGCCGGAGCCCTTGCTCGACGAGGTGGCGCCATCCGCGGAGGAACTGGCTTTGCGCGCGGCGGAGATGTCGTATGGCGTGATGCTTCTGCTCGAGCGTCTGAAGCCGGATGAGCGGGCGGCATTCGTGCTGCACGAAGCTTTCGATTGCGACTACGCGGAGATTGCGAAGATTCTCGACCGAACGCCGGCCAGTTGCCGGCAGATCGTCCATCGGGCCAAGGGGCGTTTGCAGCGTGCGGGCGCGCCGCTGGAGCGGCCGGATCCCGCCGCGCATGCGCGGATCGTGGAACGCTTGCGCACGGCGCTGGAGGCGCAGGATCGGGCGGGCTTGTTACGGCTCTTTAGCGATGCGCCGGAAGTCGTCAGCGACGCGCCGGTGTGCACGCAGGAACTGGCGCCAGTGGCCTGGATGGAGACGGTGACAGCGCTCGCGCATCAGGCGAGCCATGCCGAGGTGGTGTCGGTCGAAGGCGCAATGTGTATTGCGTTGCTGTTCGAAGGCGAGGTTGTCGCGGTAATCGACGTGTCCACGCAAAGTCTGGCGGGCGGAACGACCAAGATCGTCGCGTTGCGCGCCGTCACCAGCGCGGCGCGTTTGCAGGCAGCCAACCGCTTGCTGGGCCGCGCGGCCGTCATGAAGCTGCTCGCGCGGATCCAGCGGCACGCCCTTACCTCAATTACGATGCGCGGCGACTTCCCAATTAATGTCGACGCATAGCACCTGGGTGCCGTGCGGCGTATGCGCGGCGATCGAGGCCGTCACGCACAGGTGCGCTTCGTTGATCGACAGGTAGGGCGGTGTGAGGTGCACCTGCCCTGGCACGCGCATGGCCTGAATGAAGTACGGCCGGCGTTCCCAGCTCGCGCCTTGCGAATGCAGCAACGGCCGGAAGCGCTTGGCGCGTTGCGAAGCGCGCCCCGGCGGTAGCACGTTGTCGCCGATCTGCCGGCCCGAGCCGTCGAGCACGAAACAGCGTGCCGTCTCGCCGAGCGTGAGCAGCGTCGCAGTCGCCTGGGCCACCGATTCCCCGGCCACGAGTTGGGCAGCCGCCGTTTCCAGCGCCGTGACATAGGGTGCGAGCCGTGCGGACTGTGCGCGTTCGCGCGCGGCAACCCGTTCGCGTAGCGCCGCGGAGAGCGAGTCCATCAGGCCGGCCGCCGCTTGCGGTTTCACCGGCTCGACGCTCGGGCCCGCGAAGTACGCGCCCTGCACGAAGTCGACGTTGCATTCGAGTGCGATCAGCGCATCGCGCTCGGTGCTCAGGCCGCCCATCAGCACCAGTTGGCCGGATTCGTGCAGCAGCGAAACGAGGCCCGGCAGCACGCGTTCAATATGCGAGTGTTCGCTCGCTTGCGCGAGAATGCAGCGGTCGAGCGTGACGATGTCCGGACGCAGATTCCACACGCGGTCGATGTTCGAATGCTTGGCGCCAAAGCCGTCCAGCGCGATCAGGAAGCCGGACTTGCGCAACGCGTCGATGATGTCGGCGAAGCGCGTGGTTTCACCGCCGGCCTGTTCTGATACTTCCAGCACCACCCGTTGCGGCGGCAGGCCCAGCGCCTTGAGGCCGGCGAGCAGTGCGTCGCCGTAACTGGTGTCCATCAGCGCCGCCGGGTGCAGGCTGAGGAAAAGCCATTCGTCGTGGCTGTCGAATGCGTTGAAGTTGCCCAGATGCAGCGATTCGGCGAGCCGCCCGAGTTCCAGCAGGTCGCCGCGCCGCGCCGCCTGCGTGAAAACCTCGTGCGACGGCACCTGCAGCGCATGTTCGTCGTGTGCGCGCAGCGAAGCGTGATAGCCGATCGCACGCCGGTGCGACACCGAAAAAACCGGCTGGAACACGCTGAAAACCGTGTAGCCGCCGTACAGAACGGTGCGCCGGGAGCCTTCGTCGCCGGCCATCGGGCGCGGCGGCTGGAAGCCGGGAGGATCGAGTTCGATCATGCTCATCATGTCAGTCGTGTGGAAGTGGCGGCGCGCTTCTCATGCTCGACACGAGTGGGCACGCGCAAAATGTGAGTTTACAGGATACGCGAGCAAGAACTATGCGCGTGCGGAAACACTCTGTGCGCGCCCGCTTACCGCTGTCAGTACGGCGATTGTGCGCAAGCGCGTGCGCGCAGGCGATGATTCGCACTTCGGTGGTGCGATCCGCGCCCCGTTGCGGGTCGGCGACGGGGCGCGGCGGGTAGGGGCAACGCCACCGCAACCTGGCGCAAAACTCAGGTCCGCTCCGAAGGATCGGTCTTTTTCGAGGGTGTACGGATGTCCGGCGACAGTTGCGCGAAGATCCACGACGAGCCGGCGGTGATGATGCCGACACACAGGAACGTCGCATGGAACGCGGGCAGGGAGTTGGCGGCCGTCACGCGCGGCAGGAGGCCGGTGAAGGTCGCAAGCAACGCGCCGGCGACCGTCACGCCGAGGCTCATCGACAGCATCTGCACCAGCGAGAACAGGCTGTTGCCGCTGCTCGCGCCGCCGGTGCCGAGATCCTTGAGCGTGAGCGTGTTCATCGCGGTGAACTGCATCGAGTTGACCGCGCCGAAGAACGCCAGTTGCACGAGCCGCAGCCACAGCGGCTGGCCGGCGCTGGTGAGCGCGAAGCTCGCCATGGTCAGGCCCACCAGCACCGTGTTGACGATCAGCACGCGCCGGTAGCTGTATTTGACGATCAGCGTCGTGACAAGGCGCTTGGCCGCCATGCCCGCAGCCGCCACCGGCAGCATCATCATGCCGGCTTCGAAGGCGCTATAGCCGAGACTCACCTGCAGGAGCAGAGGGATCAGATACGGCATCGCGCCGCTGCCGATCCGCGCGAACAGATTGCCGAGCAGGCCGACGCTGAAGGTGTGGATCTTGAACAGATCGAGCGGGAAGATCGGCGCGGGTTCGCGTACGGCGTGCAAACCGTAGGCGACGAAGCAGGCGAGGCTGAGGATCAGCAGCACCAGCACGGTGGCGTGCTGGATGCCAAACTCCGTGCGGCCGTCGAGCGCGAATGAAATCGCCACCATGCCGAAAATCAGCAGCAGATAGCCTTTCAGATCGAACTTGCCGGTGTGCTCGTTGCGGCTATCCGGCATGAAGATGAATGTGGCGATGCAACCCACGATCCCCACCGGTACATTGATCAGAAAGATCCAGTGCCACGAAGCGATTTTTACGAGCCAGCCGCCGAGCGTCGGGCCGATCAGCGGTCCGATCAGTCCGGGAATCGCCACGAACGACAAAGCCGGCAAATAGCGTTCCGCCGGAAAGGTACGCAGCACCGCGAGCCGCCCAACCGGCAACAGCATCGCCCCGCCCACGCCTTGCACGATGCGATAGATCACCAGTTGATTCAGGGTATGCGCGTTGGCGCACAGCAGTGAGCCGACCGCGAACACGAGGATCGCGCTGAAGAACACACGCCGCGTGCCAAGCTTGTCGGCGAGCCAGCCGGACACCGGGATCATCACCGCCATCGTCAGCGAGTAGGCGATCACCACCGATTGCATGCGCAACGGCAACTCGCCGAGGCTCGTCGCCATCGCGGGGAGCGCGGTGTTGACGATCGTGGAGTCGAGCGTCTGCATGAAGAAGCCGGTGGCGACGAGCCACAGCATCACCTGTCTCTTATACACATCTCCGAGCCCACGAGACCTCTCTACATCTCGTATGCCGTCTTCTGCTTGAAAAAAAAACACATCTCCGGACCCACGACACCTCTCTACATCTCGTATGCCGTCTT
>CABFVV010000020.1_pt1 | contig 107044 bp, 92 predicted proteins | sample 8864751 | NCBI WGS metagenome assembly CABFVV01 (sample SAMEA5735770, study PRJEB23740) | soil metagenome | biome: forest; feature: forest soil; material: soil | place: USA | collected 2013-10-13 | depth 0.1 m | reverse complement strand
TAAAGAATCAGTATAAGCAAAGACAATATAAAAAATCAAAATCAAAATCAAATAAGAAAAACAAAAAAACCACCCCAAACCCCAAGCCCCGCAGGGCCCAATCACATTCCTCCACATAACGCCAAAAAAATCCAAACCCAAACGCCATTGCATGAAATGCAAAAAACAACACATTTCACCACTTAATAACAACATCAAAAACCCCCAATACCACCTCAACGCCGAATAAAAACGATTTCAGCTATAGTCGCCATTTTCCAGCACCAGCCGGGCAAAAAAGAGCCCCAATAAGCCCGCCAACAGGAGTCAAAAAAATGAACGCCCGCGAACCCGCTTTCATCTCCGCTTCGCGCAGCGCACGCCTGCGCCAGATGCTCATCAGCAACGAACTCGAATTCATGATGGAGGCCCACAACGGTCTCTCCGCCCGTATCGTCCGCGAAGCCGGCTTCAAGGCGATCTGGGGTTCGGGTCTCGCGATCTCCGCCCAATTCGGCGTGCGCGACAACAACGAAGCCAGTTGGACGCAAGTCGTCGACAACCTCGAATTCATGGCCGACGCTAGTGATCTGCCCATCCTCCTCGATGGCGACACCGGCTACGGTAACTTCAACAACGTGCGACGTCTCGTGCGCAAGCTCGAACAACGCGGCATCGCCGGCGTCTGCATCGAAGACAAACAATTCCCCAAGACCAATAGCTTCATCAACGGCGAAGCGCAGCCGCTCGCCGATATGGACGAGTTCTGCGGCAAGATCAAAGCCGGTAAAGACTCGCAGACGGATGAAAATTTCTCGATCGTCGCGCGCGTCGAAGCACTGATCGCCGGCTGGGGCATGGACGAGGCACTGCGTCGCGCGGAAGCCTATCGGCAAGCAGGCGCCGACGCGATCCTGATTCACAGCAAGCTCTCGCGTCCCGATGAAATCCTCGAGTTCGCGCGCGAGTGGGCCGGCCGCGGGCCGCTCGTCATCGTGCCGACCAAGTACTACAGCACGCCCACCGAAGTGTTCCGCGAAGCCGGCATCAGCACGGTTATCTGGGCAAATCATCTGATCCGCGCGGCGACCTCGGCCATGCAGGCCGTCGCCAAGGAAATTCATTCGAGCGAAACGCTCGTCAACGTCGAAGACAGCATCGCGGCCGTCAACGAAATCTTCCGTCTGCAAGACGCCGACGAATACTCGGAAGCCGAAGACCGCTATCTGTCGAGCGGACGCTCGGCGGGCTCCGCCATCGTGCTCGCGGCCAGCCGCGGCAAGGGCCTCGAAGCCGTCACTGAAGATCGTCCGAAAGTCATGCTGCCGATCGCGGGCAAGCCGCTGTTGCGCTGGCTCATCGATGCGTTCAAGAAGCAGAGCGTCAACGACATCACCGTGGTCGGCGGTTATCGCGCCGATGCGATCGATACGGCCGGCATCAAGCTGGTCGTCAACGAACGTCACGCGCAAACCGGCGAGCTGGCGTCGCTCGCCTGCGCCGTCGACAAGCTCGCGGGCGATACGGTCATCTCCTACGGCGATCTGCTGTTCCGCAGCTACATTCTGCGCGACCTGGTCGAGAGCGAAGCCGCGTTCAGCGTGGTGGTCGATTCGTCGCTGACCGATGCGGAAAACGCCAGCGTGCGCGACTTCGCATGGTGCTCGGCAGCCGACGATCGCGGGCTGTTCGGCAACAAGGTCACGCTGCATCATGTGTCGAGCGGGCAGGAGGCCGCGTCGGCCATCGCTTCGCAAACGCCGCATGGCCGCTGGGTCGGTCTGCTGAATGTGCGCGGCGAAGGGCGTGAGCGTTTGCAAGCGGTACTCGGCAAACTGCAGGCACGCCCGGATTTCGATTCGCTCGACATGCCTACGCTCCTGAACGCGCTGATCGAAGCGGGTGAATCGATCGAAGTGCAATACGTGCACGGCCACTGGCGCGGTGTGAACGATCTGGAAGATTTCCGTCGTGCCGGCGATTTCGCGCATGCACAAGCGCCGTTCGCGGCGGCGGCCGACAACCGCAAGGGCGCAGCCAGCGGAGCCGCGCAATGATCGAGGCAGCACAGTTCGTCGAGGCGGCGCGTGAACGCGGCTTCGATTGGTATGCAGGTGTACCGTGCTCGTATCTGACGCCGTTTATCAACTACGTGTTGCAGGATGAGTCGCTGCATTACGTCTCGGCCGCCAATGAAGGCGATGCGGTCGCGTTGATCGCGGGCGTCACGCTCGGCGCGCAGAACGGCCGGCGCGGCATCACGATGATGCAGAACTCCGGCCTCGGCAATGCCGTGAGTCCGTTGACCTCGCTCACGTGGACTTTCCGTCTGCCGCAGTTGCTGATCGTGACGTGGCGCGGGCAACTCGGCGTCGCGGACGAACCGCAGCACGCGCTGATGGGCCCGGTCACGCCCGCGATGCTCGATACGATGGAGATTCCGTGGGAGACCTTCCCGACCGAAGCCGACGCGATCGGCCCGGCGCTGGATCGCGCGATTGCTCATATGGATGAAACCGGCCGGCCGTACGCGCTCGTGATGCAAAAAGGCAGCGTGGCGCCGTACGAGTTGAAAGAGGGCGCCACGGGCGCTCGCCGCGTGCCGGTCGCGCCGCGTTCGCAATTCAAAAACATCGCGGCGAATGATTTGGCTTCACGTCACGACGCGCTGCAGAAAATCATCGCGCACACGCCGCTCGAATCGACGGTGGTGCTCGCGTCGACCGGCTTCTGCGGTCGCGAACTCTATGCCATCGACGACCGTCCCAACCAGTTGTACATGGTCGGCTCGATGGGTTGCGTGACGCCGTTCGCGCTGGGTCTGGCGCTTGCGCGCCCTGACCTGCACGTGGTCGCGCTCGACGGCGATGGCGCCGCGCTGATGCGCATGGGCGCATTCGCGACGCTCGGCGCGTACGGCCCGTCGAATCTCACGCACGTGCTGCTCGATAACGGCGCGCACGACTCGACTGGCGGCCAGGCGACGGTGTCGTCGCAAGTCTCGTTTGCGGGTGTGGCCGCGGCGTGTGGTTATGCGTCGGCGGTCGAAAGCGACGACGTCAACGTGATCGACGAGCTGTTCGAAACCGCGCCGTCGCCCCATGGTCCGCGCTTCGCGCGGCTGGCGATTCGCCGCGGCACGCCCGATGGCCTGCCGCGTCCCACTATCACCCCGCCCGATGTGAAGACGCGCCTGATGCGCCACATCGGCGCCGCTTAAGGAGTGTGCTCAATGCTGCTGCTCAATCCCGGCCCCGTGACGCTCACCGAACGCGTCCGCAACAGCCTGTTGCAAACGGATCTGTGCCACCGTGAAAGCGAGTTTTTCGACTTGCAGGAAGAGGCGCGCACGCGTCTGGTCGATCTGTATGGCCTCGACGCAGGCGAATGGCAAGCGGTGTTGATGACCGGTTCCGGCACGGCTGCTGTGGAAAGCATGACCGCCGCGCTGGTGCCGCAAAATGGCAAGCTGCTGGTCGTAGAAAACGGCGTGTACGGCGAGCGTATTTCGCAGATCGCCACGCAATACGGCATCGCGCATGAGTCGTTGAAACACGACTGGATGCAGGCGCCGGATCTCGCGAAGATCGCCGAACGCCTCGACGCGGACAAAGCGTTCACTCACGTGGCCGTGATTCATCACGAAACAACCACAGGCCGTCTGAACGATCTGCAAGCGCTCGGCGCGCTGTGCCGCGAACGCGATCTGCGTTTGCTGGTGGATGGCGTCAGCAGCTTCGGTGCGGAAGCGATCGATTTCGCCGACGCGAGTCTCGACGCCGTTGCGGCGACCGCGAACAAGTGTCTGCATGGCGTGCCGGGCGCGTCGTTCGTGCTGGTGCGGCGCGCGGCGCTCGCGCAGGCGGCGAGCCGCACGTATTACCTGGACCTCGGGCGCCTCGCGCGTTTGCAGGATCAGCGCAATACGCCGTTCACGCCGTCGGTCCATGCGTATTACGCGCTGGTCGAAGCGCTGCGCGAACTCGCCGACGAAGGCGGCTGGCAAGCGCGCCACGCACGTTACGCGGCGCTCGCCGAGCAGGCTCGCGCGGGCCTGGCGGAGCGGGGCATCGGCAGTGTGTTGCCGCCGGAGCAATCGTCGGTGGTGCTGCGCGCGTATCGCTTGCCGGACGGCGTGGCGTACCCGCAACTGCACGACGCACTGAAGGCGCGCGGCTTCGTCATCTATGCCGGTCAAGGCGGGCTGTCGGCCGAACTGTTCCGCATCTCGACGATGGGCAACATCCACGCCGCCGACATCGACCGTCTGCTGCAAGGTTTTAGCGAGCTGACGCGCTAAAGCACGCGATCAGTCGCGCGTGCTGTCATGGTCCGGTAGTGATCCGGTAATACGCGCGCAGTGCCGTCACACCGGGTCTTTGTCCGGCGGCCCATCGGGCCGCTGGGGCTCCTCGGCGTGATGACCCGGCGACGGCGGGACGAGCGGATCGGCTTCCGGGTCCCGGTTCGGATCGGCGTTCGGGTCGGGAATCGGGCTGGTATGCATGTCGTAGCTCATTGCATCACCTTTGGGTTGAGAGGCGAACGGAAAGCGGGGGCGGTACGGCCGCTGGCGGTCGAACTCACCTGCACGCCGGCCGTTTCCTTCTAGCGTAGGCGATCCAGCACGCCGCGCACCCCTTACTTTTTCCTGCGGCGCCCCACGCTCAATTGCCAGTAGTGTTCGGTGGCGAAAACGTCGTCGTAATTGCCTGCGCCGAAGGCGTGTAGCTGGCTTGCGTAAGCGTTCACCGCTTCGCGTTTGAGCTGCGTGCGGCGCTGAAGATCAATCGTGTGGCCGACGCTCGGATAGGCCGGCGTCGCGACGATGCCGCGTTGCGCGAGGTCGGCGAGCCGCGCCTGCACGACGCCGGGCGTGCGGCGGTGGATCGCGTCCTCATAGGCAAACCACGTGAGATGCGACAGGCGCGGCAGGATTTCGCAGCAGGCTTCGAATACCAGCACATGATCGTCGTGATGCAGGCCGAGCGGCATGAGCAGCGTGTTCGCGGTCGTGCGGTAGATGGTCTCTTCAAGCACGGCCGCCAATTTGCTAATCGACGGCGAGTCCATGTATTGGCCGCCGCGAAACGGCATGCGTAGCGGAATCGCGTCGAGCACTTCCAGCGCGAGGTTGTCTTCGAGCGTGCGGGCGTGGACGGCCTGATGGGCGCTCGCAAAACCCGATTTTTGATCCCATTCGGTATGCATTTCGTGCTCGGGCGAGGCGGCGAACACCGTGCAGACCGCGGCGTCAGGATGGGCGGCGAGTAATGCGCCGCAACTGAAGACGGCGTCGTCGAAATGGGGCGAGACGATGAAAAGGCGTGGACTGGTTTCGCTCATGGGACATGGGGTGGTTTCGAGACGCGCGGGCCGCATTCGAAGCTTCGATATTGCGCGCGACAAACTTGCTGGATTGGCGGCGTCACATCAGCTTAGGCGGAATCGGCGCGGTTTGTGTAACCGGTGTGGTCGACGCAAGCCGCATGCCTGAGCGGGCCGGTTCTGCCGTGGGCTCCCGCAGAGGCTCACCGTTGTGCAACTGGCCTATCCCGAACATGCTCACCTTCAGGTAGCGCGCTGTCTCCCGCCAGCGCCGCCGCGCGGCTGAACGCCGCCGCAATGGTCGCCACCATGTCGTCACGCAATGTGGCGTCGGCCATTCCTAGTGCATACGACGGGTGCCAGGTCGGCACGATCAGGCGCCCGTCGTGAGCGATGGTTTGACCGAGGTATTCGGACAGATTGACGTGCGGGCCGGTCAGTGTTTGCAACGCCGTCGCGCCGAGTGCGACGATGACGCGTGGCGCGACCCGCGCCAGTTCTTTTTCCAGCCAGTACTGGCAAGCCTCGACTTCGCGCCACACGGGCGTGCGATGGACGCGCTGCTGGTCGAGTGTTTCCCATTTGTAATGCTTGACGGCATACGTCAGATACAGCGCCTCGCGCTCCAGCCCGGCGCGCGCCAGCACGGTGTCCAGCAGTTGACCGGCCGGCCCGGTGAAGGGCTCGCCGTGCTGGTTCTCGTGCTCGCCCGGTTGCTCGCCAATCACCATGATCGCGGCAGGCGCGGGCCCGGCGCCCGCAACCGCCTGCTTCGCGTTGCGCCATAACGCGCAGCGCCGGCAGGTGGCGAGCGGGCCAGTGGGCTCCCGCAAAGGGGGCGTCACGGCCGAATACTCGATCGGTGGCATGGGCGGAACGGTGACGGCCGCGCTTTGCGCGCCGAGACGACTGCGTTCGCGCGCGAGGTGTGCGGGCAGCGGTGGACCCGCGGGCGGCCTTCTCCAGTAGCGCAGCGGCACCGGCGACGGCTGGGCATTGAAGGTACTGCAGTAGTACGCGAGCCAGAGCGCTTCCGTGGGGGTGCTTGTGATGGCTTCGCCGGTCATGGCGTTGACCTCCAATACAGGCGCGGCTTGCTCGCACTCCGCCACCAGTGGCCGGTCGATGCGCAGCAGCATGCCGTTCCAGAACACCGCGCCGTGCGGCGTGGCCAGCATCCACGTGGAATTGCCCGTGCGCTTGGCGAACCGCTCGGCGGCACGCTCCAGCAAGTCATGATGCGGCTCGTACCAGCCGACGAATTCGGGCGCCTCCATCGACGGATCACGCCGTCTGAACAAGGTGAGTGTCAGCAGATCCTCGGTTTCGCGCTCGATAGTCCGGATGCGTCGATCCAGCAGCGCGCCGTCGGGGTCGTCGAGATCGAGGACGTTGCGCTCGCCGCGCGTCCAGCGCCATAGGACGCGGTACAGCAGCGCCCAACGGTCCGGCGCACGGAAGCACGCCGCCGTTTTCAGCCAGGAGAGCAGTTCGCGGGGAATCGCAGGCGTGGCGAAGGCTGGGGGAGGGGCGATTCCTGTCTCGGAGGCGCCCGCCGTGGCGAAGGCGGACTCAGTAGCCAGCACGCCCGGCGCGCCGGCTTTACCTTCAGACTCAACCCACTCGATCTGCGAGGGCTCGACACCTTGCTGCAGCAGCACCCGCGCGGCGCGCCGCCATATGGCGAAAGACGGTTCGATCGAAATGCGTTTCATGCCGACGCGCCGTGGATGCGCGCATGGAGATGCGCGTACCTATGCGGCCAAAATACTGTATGGATATACAGTATGCGCTAAAACGCCGGCCTGGATCAAGTCAGCCGGATCAAGCCGATGCAACGGGCGCGCATCATTGCAACTGGGGAAGAGACATGTCCGCAATCAGACAGACAGGTATTCCCGTTACACGGCCCATCACCAGGGAACGACCCTTCCGAGGTAGTCAAGGTAATGCAGGCCGGCGCGCCCTTCATTAGCCTCGATCGTATTGACCAGGTTCGGAATGCTTTCCTCGATGGTCAAGCGCGCCGTTGGACCACCCATGTCTGTCTGGACCCATCCAGGCGCCATCAGCAGGAGGCTGCGCGGATCTCGAGATTGGTGTCCTGGAGGATATGGGGCCTGAAATTCGCGTCCAGGCATTGTTTCGAGACCGCTACCTCGGTGTTGTCAGAAAGGGGCATCCCCTGGACCTGAAACAGGACGTGACGATCGAGCAGTACGCAGCGTATGGTCACGTCGTCGCTCCGTACGGTCGCCAGACAATCGACTCTCTTGACGCTGCGATTGCCCTGTCTGGTTTGGAGCGAACGACCGTCGCGGTTGTGCCGAGCTTTCCGGCCGCGTTAGCGGTGGCACGAGCGTCCGATCTGGTAGCGCTCCTGCCTGCCTCTTTTGTGAACACTCAGCCCGCTGCAGCCGTCAGCGTCTACGCGTTTGAGCTTCCTGTGGCGACTGAGGGTTTTACGGTTTCTCAGATGTGGCATCCTCGTCTGGAGAATGACCCGGTTCATCGTTGGCTTAGGCAGCTCGTTCTCAGAATGTGCCGTCAGCAGGTGTCACTAGGTTTGTGATCAGCCTCTACGTTCGGTCCCACCCATTCAATTTCCGCGCCGGTTTGTCCACGGCACTGTCGCGCTCAAGCTAAACGTTGCGCAGATCTTCCGGCGTATCCACGTCGCGCAGAATCCCGGGATCGTCGACATCCAGCCGCATTACCCGCTGCGAGGTCAACAGCGCGCGTGCGCCGGTGTCGCCGTCGAGCGCGATCAATGCGTCCCGATGCTCGATGCCGAAGCCGACCGGATGGCCGCGCTGGCCCTGATAAAACGGCGCGACGATCGAAGCGCCGCCGTCGAGCGCACGCGCCACTTCTTCGATCGTCGGGGTGGCGATGCGCGGCATATCGGCAAGCGCGACGATCCAGCCCTCGGCGTCGTCGCTGGCTTCGATGCCGGCGGCGAGACTCGCACCCATGCCACGATTGGCGCTCTCGGCGAACACCACGTCGCAGCCGGCGTCGTTCAGGAGGCGCGCGAGGGCGTCCGAGCCCGGCCGCACCACGGCCAGCACGCGCGAGACAACCCGCAGCAGCCGGTGCGCCGCTTCGTGCGCGACGGGTGTGCCGTCGGGCATCTGCGCGAGCAGTTTGTTGTGCAGGCCGTCCGGGTCGAAGCGGGAGCCGAAGCCGGCGGCGAGCAGCACGCCAGTAGCGAGCGAGGCGTAGGCCATGGGCGGGCACCGATAGGAAGGATGTGCCCGATTGTGCGATGCAACGCATCGGCAGGCAAGCGGCAATGCATGGGCCGTTATGCGCGCGTCGTCCCCATCACCTTGTCGAGCGTCACCGGCAGATCGCGCACGCGCACGCCGGTCGCGTGATAAACCGCATTCGCGATGGCCGCCGGTACGCCGGTGATGCCGATCTCGCCGATGCCGCGCACGCCGAGCGAGTTGACGTACGGATCAGGCCGATCGATAAACGTGATGTCGAGCGAACCGATGTCGGCATTCACCGGCACGTGGTACTCGGCGAGATTCGCATTGGTGAAGCGGCCATAGCGCGTATCGAGCGAGGTATCTTCTTGGAGCGCCGCTCCCACGCCCCACACGATGCCGCCCAGCATCTGGCTGCGCGCGGTTTTCTGGTTTAGCACGCGACCCACGTCATAAACGCCGACCACGCGCGCCACGCGAATCGTGCCGAGGTCCGCATCGACATGGACTTCGGCAAAGACTGCGCCAAACGAGTGAAGCGAGTACTTCTGCCGTTCATCGCCGGGTTTGACCGTCGCGGTGGCTTCGATCGGCTTGCCGCCTGAGCGCGCGATGATCGCCGCTGCCGGATCGCGCTTCGCCGGTTGCGAGCGGCTCATGACCCAGCCGTTTTCCACCGTGATGTCGTCGGGCGCGATGTCGTGCACCGGCGAGGCTTCGTCGGCGAGTGCCAACGCGATCAACTGGCTGCGCGCCTGGCTTGCGGCCTCGCGCACGGCGGGCGAAACGCTCGCCGCCGATTGCGAGCCGCCCGACCCCGGCGCTCTCGGCAGCGACGAATCGCCGAGCGCGAAGTGAATGTTTTCCGGCGCGAAGCCTAGGGCGTCGGCGGCCACCTGGGTCATCACCGTATAGGTGCCGGTGCCGAGGTCCTGTGTGCCGGAGGCGACCATGGCGCTGCCGTCCGGCAGAATCCGCGCGATGGCTGCGGCTTCGCTGCGGTTGGCCGGATAGGTGGCCGTTGCCATGCCCATGCCGATCAGCGTGTTGCCGTTGCGCATCGAGCGTGGAGCGGCGGTGCGCCGCGACCAGCCGAATTTCTGCGCGCCGATCTGATAGCACTCGCGCAAGGACTTGCCTGACCACGGCTTGTTTTCCTGCGGATCGGCATCGGCGTAATTCTTCAGGCGCAGCGCTAGCGGGTCCATCTTCAACGCTACAGCGAGTTCGTCCATCGCCGATTCGAGCGCGAACGAGCCAGTTGTCTCGCCGGGCGCGCGCATGAAAGTCGGCGTGCCGAGATTCATCGGCACGATCCGGTGCGTCGTGATCTGATTGGGCACCGCGTACAACATGCGCGTGACCATGCAGCAGGTCTCGGTCCAGTCTTCGAACATCGACGTGTTCGAAACACTGCCATGGCGCATCGCGGTCAGTGTGCCGTCGTGCCGCGCGGCAAGTGTGAAATGCTGCTCGGTACGTGGCCGCGCGCCGACAGAGCCGAACATCTGCGGCCGTTCGAGCACGAGGCGCACCGGGCGCCCGGTCTGTTTCGCCGCCATCGCGCACAACGATACGTGCGACCACGACGAACCCTTGCAACCGAAGCCACCGCCGATAAACGGCGAAATCACGCGGACGTCGCCTGGCGACATGCCGAACGTCCTGGCGACCGCCTGCGCCGCATTGCTGACGCCTTGCGTCGAGTCGTAGAGCGTGAGTTGCGGGCCGTCCCAGTGCGCCATCGTGGCGTGCGGCTCCATCGGGTTGTGATGCTCGATCGGTGTCGTGTAAACGGCATCGACGTGGACTGGGCCGCTGCGCATACCGTCCTCGAAGTCGCCGCGTTGCGTGTCCGTGGTGCGGCCTTGCGGTTTGTCGGGCGCATGTCCGTTCGGCTTCGCTTGCGTGAAATCGAGTACCGCGGCGCTGCTCTGATAAGTGATGCGCAGTTGACGTGCGGCATCGGTGGCATGTTCGAGCGTATCGGCAACCACCACCGCGACCGGCTCGTTGTTGTAGTGAATCTGATTGTCCTGCAGCAGCGACAGGCGCCTGCCTGCCGGCGACGCCAACGCGGGCTTGCCGCCATTCGGCAGGCGCGGCGCGTTCTGATACGTCATCACCAGCAGCACGCCTGGCAGCGCTTGCGCGCGGCTCGCATCGATCGACGCAATCGTGCCGCTTGCAATCGTGCTGGTAACCAGCACCGCATGCGCGAGCCGCGCCTCGGGGAACTCGGCGGCGTAGCGTGCTTCGCCGCTGACTTTCAGCAGACCGTCGATGCGGTCGAGCGGTTGACCAATCAGATTCATGCGACACCTCTGGTGCGGCCCGCGGCCAGATTCACTGCGCGCACGATCGCGCGTTGCGCGAGCTGCACCTTGAACGCATTCTCGTGCTGTGGTCTGGCATCGTGTAGCGCGGCGGCTGCGGCCTCATGCAACCTCGCCTGCATGAGCGGCTGGCCGTTGAGCATCTGCTCGGCCGCGCTTGCGCGCCACGGCTTGTGCGCGACGCCGCCCAACGCGATGCGTGCGGTTCTCACGTGGTCGCCGTCCATCTGCAACGCGGCGGCCACCGAGACCAGCGCAAATGCGTAACTGGCCCGGTCACGCACCTTCAGATAGTGAGCGTTCGCGCTGAACAAAGGTGGCGGCAAATCGACGGCGGTAATCAACTCGCCCGCCTGCAAAGTCGTATCGATGTCGGGCCGGTCACCGGGAAGCCGATGAAAGTCAGCAAATGGAATCGTTCGCTCGCCTGCGGGTCCGCTTATGGGTCCGCTCACGCGCACGACGGCATCGAGCGCGGCGAGCGCCACGCTCATATCCGACGGGTTCACGGCGATGCATTGCGGACTCGCACCGAGAATCGCGTGCGTGCGATTGTGGCCTTCGAGCGCCGCGCAACCACTGCCTGGTATGCGCTTATTGCACTGCGTGAAGGCGGTGTCGCAAAAGTAGCCGCAGCGCGTGCGCTGTAACAGATTGCCGCCCACGGTCGCCATATTGCGCAGTTGTGACGACGCACCCGCCAGAAATGCTTGCGTCAGCAACGGGTATTGTTCGCGCACCAGCGCGTGATTGGCGGCATCGCTGTTGCGCACCAGGGCACCGATACGGATGCCGCCATTGGGCAGCGTGGTGACCGTATCGAGTCCGCTGATGTGCGTGATATCGATGAGCCGCAGCGGCCGCGCTACGCCGCCCTTCATCAGGTCGAGCAGATTGGTGCCGCCGCCGATGAACACCGCACCCGGTTGCTGCGCCGCGCGCACGGCGCCGGCGACGTCGCCGGCGCGTTCGTAAGAGATCGCATCCATGCTGGTCGCTCCGTCAGGCGTTGTGGCGGTTGTCGCTACCGCTGCTGGCGTTGCTGGCACTGCCACTCCCGTTTGCAACGTTCTGCCCACCGCCTTCATGCACGGCGCGCACCGCAGCGACGATATTCACGTACGCGCCGCAGCGACAAATATTGCCGCTCATGCGTTCGCGGATCTCGTCGTCGGAAAGTTGTGGAGGCCGGCTGCGGACATCGGCGGTCACGGTGCTAGCCGTGCCGTTACGGAATTCGTTCAGCAGGGCAGTCGCGGAACACAACTGCCCGGGCGTACAGTAGCCGCACTGGAACGCATCGTGTTCGATGAAGGCCCGCTGCAACGGACTCGGCACGCCGTTGCTGGCGAGTCCTTCCACCGTCGTGATGTTCTCGCCTTCATGCATCACGGCGAGCGTCAGGCAGGAATTGATGCGACGGCCGTCGGCGATCACCGTGCATGCGCCGCACTGTCCGCGGTCGCAGCCTTTCTTGGTACCCATCAGGCCCGCGTACTCGCGCAGCGCATCGAGCAAGGTCACGCGCGGTTCGAGTTGCAGCGTGTAAGCGCGGCCGTTGATCGTCAGCGTGACCGGACGGCCCGGCACAGGTGAACGGACCTCCGCAGGCAGCGCGGCCGGGGTGGGTGTTTGTGTTTGCGCGCGCAGATGCGGCGCCGCGCCGACCGTGGCGGCTGCGGCAGCCGACTGCAGAAAGCGGCGGCGCGACGGTTGGGATGGCGTGGTGGCGGGCGCGTCGCCCGAATCCTGACGTTCGTTCTTCGTGGACATGAAGGTCTGCTGGCTCCATTGAAAGGTCAATGCAGGCTGGCGACGTGCGGATGCCGACATGCGGGTAACCGACGCGCGGATACCCGCACGTTGGCATCCGAAGCGTCGTGGCCTAACCCATCGTTCTCAGCAATTTCGGTGCCGTTGCGAATGCAACGATATGCCGACGCGGCGCAACGGCGTCCGCTGCGACCCGGCTATCGAGTCACGGCGAATCGGATCGAATCCTTGCGAGCGCAACCAGAAACGTAGCGACGCGCGTCAACCACGGACGTTGCGCTTAACGAACGGGAAAGTAAATATGCGGAAGTGCCTTCTTTCTGCGTGCAAAAAGAAAGACTGTTTTGCGTCAGACGAGGAGTCCGCCAGATCAGGCGTCGGCCCAGCGGCGCAGCAGATTGTGATAGATGCCGGTGAGGCTTACCACGGTTGCATCGTTCGAACCTTTCTCGGCCGCCAGATGTTGCACGTCGTTGTCGAGTTGAAACAGCATGGCGCGTTCGCCGTCGTCGCGCACCATGCTCTGGATCCAGAAGAAAGACGCGACCCGCACGCCACGCGTCACCGGGCTCACGTGATGCAGGCTCGAAGCGGGGTAGAGCACCATGTCGCCGGCCGGTAGCTTCGCGCGATGCACGCCGTAGGTGTCTTCGACGCAGAGTTCGCCACCGTCGTAGGACTCCGGCTCGGCCAGAAAGAGCGTGGCCGACAGATCGCTGCGGATGCGGAAGTCGGTGCCGCGCAACTGGCGGATCGCGTTGTCCACGTGCGTGCCGAAACCATCGCCGCCTGCATAGCGGTTAAAGAGTGGCGGAAAGACTTTCAGCGGCAACGCGGCGGCAAAGAAGCGCGGATTGCGGCCGAGCGCGTCCTGAATCGCATCGCCAACCGCGCGCGCGGCGGGGGAGCCTTCGGGCAATTGCTGGTTGCGCTTGGCCTGCGCCGACTGCTCGCCGGAAGTCGCATTGCCGTCGATCCATGGTGCCGCGTCGAGGATTTCGCGGCATTGCGCGACTTGTTGTTTGCTGAGCACGCCTTGCAGATGCAGCATCATGCGCGCACCTCTTCGTTGATATCTTCATCGATCTCTTTGGCCAGCGCACGAAATGCGGCCACCGGCGAAGCGGCCAGCCACGCTTGCATTTTCTCGACGAACGCCGGTGTTGCGGTATGCGGCACACGCCGCAACCATTGCAGCGCGGCATCGATCTCGCCGCGTTCAGCCAGTAGCCGCGCATAGTTGAACTGGCCGCGGAAGTCGCCGCCCACCGCTGCACGACGGTAATAGTCGAGCGCGATGTTTGCGTCGGCCTTGACTTCCCAGCCGTCCTCGTAAAAGCTGCCGATAAAGTTGATCGACTTAACGTGACCTATTTCGGCGGCACGCCGGAACCACACCAACGCTTGCGCACGATCGCACGCCACACCATTGCCGAGCGCCAGCGCTGAAGCATAGTTGTACATCCCCCAGTCGAGTCCGGCCTGCGCTGCGAGGCGGTACCAGTAGACCGCTACCGGCGCGCACGCGGTGGTTCCCCAACCGTGTTCATAGCAACGGCCCAACATGTTCATCGCCATCGGATGATCCTGCCGGGCCGCGTGCTTGAACCAGGTTAACGCTTCCTCGGCGTTGCGTTCCACGCCATGGCCGTCGAGCAGATACTGCCCGTACACCGCCTGCGCTTCGACGATGCCGTTATGCGCGGCTGCCGCCACCCACGCGGCAGCGGTGTCCGGTGGCCCGGAGAGAATCGCGGCGAGTTCGTCATGCGACACGGTCGCCAGCGCCTTCAGCGTTACCTGTTCCGTCATGCCTGTGCTTAGTAATGCGCGTTGAGCGTCAGGAAGGCGGAACGGCCGGCTGCGATCGATGCGTAGTGCGCCGGATACGCCTGGTCGTAATACGTCCGGTTGAAGATGTTCTGCACGTTCAGTTGCAGATCGACCTTCTTGTTGATGCGGTACGTCGCCACGCCGTCGAAACGCCAGTACGACGGCACCGCACGTAGGTTCGCCGTATCGCCGTATACCTGCGACATGTAGAACGCGCCGCCGCCGATCGTGAACTTCGGCAGCACGTCGTAGTTGGTCCACAGGCTGATGCTGTTCTTCGGCGTATTCGGGAACTGGTGGCCGTTATCCGAGGTGGTCTTGCCGTTGTCGCGCAACTGGCTCTTCATGTACGTGTAGCCGCCGAACACCTGCCACTTGTTCGTCAACTGACCGGCCACACCGAATTCGAAACCTTGTACGCGCTTGTTGCCGACCATTGCGTATTCGTTGTTCGGCAGCGTGACGCGGGCGTTGGTCGTATCGATCTGAAACAGCGCGCCCGTCAGCGAGAGGTGGTTGTCCAGCACATTCCACTTGGTGCCGAGTTCAATGCTGCGGTTCTTTTCCGGGGCTAGCTGATCCGCGTTCGCACCGACACCGTTGCGACCCGGCGTCAACGATTGCGTTTCGCTGCCCTGGCCGAGCAGGGCGCCGGCCGGCGTCGACGAAGTCGCGATCGACGCATACACGCTGCCGTTCGAAGCCGGTTTGAAGACGAGCCCGAACTGGTAGTTGAACAGCGTGTCGTCGCGCGAGGTGCGCTTGCCGCCGTTGGCCACCGTGTTGCGGAAATCGGTGGAGTAATCGTCGACGCGCAAGCCGACGTTGGCCTGCCAGCGTTTGGTGAGTTCGATCGTATCGAACGCATACAGCGACTTGGTGGTGGTGCGCTGCTCGCTCGGATCGTTCGTTTGCTTGACCGAGCCGGCCCACGGGTCGTTCGGATTCGGTGACCACAGGCTCGTGCAGTTATAGCCCGACGCCGCGCCGATGCCCTTGGTCTTGCAGATCGCACCGGTGGCCGTTGCGACGGTGTACGAATCATTCACGCTGGTTTCGCGCGACAGTTCGAGGCCGGTGGTGAAGCTGTGTTTCAGGAAGCCCGTCTTGAACTCGCCGAACAGTTCGGTCTGGTTCGCGAGGCTGTAGACGTCGCTGGCGCGCGTATTCGCGCGGCGCCACACCATGCCGTTCACGACGTTGCCCTGGCTGTCGTCCGGCTGCGTCCAGATGTAGTCCTGAGTGGATTTCGTATAACGCGTGGTGTTGCGGATCGTCAGATTACTGTTGATGTCGTGCTCGATGCGCACGGTGCCGACGTCCGAAGTCGTCTTGCGGAAATCCCGGTCGATCAGGCCGTAAAAGTTATGCCGGTCCACGTTGGCCGGATAGATCGTATTGACGTTGGCCGGCTTGTTGGTGGTCGTGTAGAAGTACGGAATACCGCTGTCGGGCAGGTCGTCGGTGGAGAGGCGGTAGTAGCTCGCCGTGACGCGGGTCGGCGTGCCGAGACCATAGGTGAACGACGGCGCGATGCCCCAGCGCTCGTTGTTGACCGCGTCGCGGCCGGCCACGTCGTTGTTGTGGCTCATCACATTCAGGCGGAAGGCCGCGTGATCGGCCATCTGCCAGTTGCCGTCGGCAGTGAAGCGGCGGTAGCGGTCGGTGCCGAGGCCCGCGCTGCCGTCGGCGGAATTGCCCAGATGCGGAGTCTTGGTGATCAGGTTGATGCTGCCGCCCGCGCCGCCGCGGCCGCCATAGGCGCCGTCCGACCCCTTGGTCACTTCCACGCTTTCGATGTTGAACACTTCGCGAGTGGTCGCGCCGATGTCGCGCATGCCGTCGACGAAGGTGCTGCCCTGGGCGTCGTAGCCGCGAATGAACGGCCGGTCGCCGAGCGGGTTGCCGCCTTCGCCGGCGCCGAACGTGATGCCCGGCACCGTGCGCAGCGCTTCGGTCAGCGTCGAGGCGCCCGTGCTTTTGATCAACTCCTGCGGAATCACGGTCACCGACTTCGGCGTATCGACCAGCGGCGCGGTGAATTTGACCGACGCCGAGTGGTCGGTCTTGAAGCCGTCGTCCGCCTGGCCTTGCACGGCGATCGGCGCGAGCTGGCTTTCCTTGTCAGGCGGCGCCGTGCCGGCCGTGCCCTGCGCGAGCGCGGGACCTGCCGCCAGCATGCTGCACAGCGTCGTGCTGATTTTGCCGAGCTTCGGTTCGTCGGACCGCAACTTCATTTTTATCCCCGTCATGAGCGCTGGTGCCCGGGTGAACAACGCATTCCTTACCCAGATATTCCATGTTTATTACAAAATGTTTTCGGCGTGCATTCTATGCAATCTGGTTGTAATTGAGAAGCGTTCTCATCAAAAATCTTTGGTCGTGGAATTGGACGTGCGTGCCAATTCGTGAAATTGGCTGGCTGATCGACGAGGATGGCTGGGGAAGGAGTGGGTTTGACGACCGCGGCTGGCGCGGAGATGACTGACTGTGCGTCGGTCTTGCGAGCGGCGGTTGTAGCGCGTGATGCGCATTTTCTGATCGAACGGCGGACGGTGTCCGCCCGATTTCCTACTGTGCGGCCAACTCGGCCAGCATCTCCCGCAGCCACACGAGCGCCGGATCGGCCTGGTTACGCGGATGCCAGCCTGCGTACAACGTGAAGCCGCGCGCCTCGAAGGGCAGCGCAAAGGTGTCGAGCCGGTCGAGGTAGCGTGCTGCGAAGCGCAACGGCAGCGTCGAAACGTAGTCGGTTTTCGACAGCAACTCCGGCACCAGCGCGAAGTGCTGGAGCGACAGCGCGACGCGCCGTTCACGGCCGAGTTCGTCGAGATGCTCGTCCATGAAGCCGTGAAAACTGCCGCCGCTGGTCGACACCAGCACGTGATCGAGCTCGCAGTAGGTGTCGAGATCGAGTGGGGCGTCGCCGCGCGGGTGGCCCTTGCGCTGCACGAACACGAAATGCTCGTCGTAGAGCTTGCGGACTTTCATCGACGGCGGAATCATCCGGTCGGAACCGAGCAGCAGGTCGATCTCGCCGCTTTCGAGCCGGGACGCGGCGGTGGGCTGATCGCCAATCACGAACGCCACGCGCACGCCCGGCCCTGCCGACGCCGGCAAGCACTCCATCAGGCGCATGCCGAGTACCGCGGTGGCGTTGTCGTGCGCGGCAATCACGAAGCGCCGCGTATCGGTATGAGGATCGAAGGCCGGCTGGTGGCGCACCACCGCTTCGAGATTCTTCAACGCGGCATGAAGCGGCTCCATCAACTCCAGCGCCCTGGCCGTGCGCGTCATGCCGCGGCCGGTTTCGGCGGGCAGCAGCAGCGGATCGCCGAAGATCTGCCGCAAGCGCGAAAGCTGCGTGGAGACGGCCGGTTGCGTCAGATGCAGCCGCGCGGCCGCACGCGTGACGTTCGACTCGGCGAGCAACGCGTCGAGCGAAACCAGCAGATTCAAATCGATACCGCGGAGATCAATCATGTTGATAGGTCGCATATGAGTAATTGATTTCTAGAATACGTACCGCGCTACTACAGTTCAAGCACCGAAACGAACTGAAGGAAGCTCAACATGAAAGCCTGGATGCTCGACGAACCCGGCAAGCCGCTGGCCTTGCGCGACGTGAGCCAACCGCAACCGCGCAGGAACGCCGTGCTGGTGCGGATGGAGGCGGTGCCTCTGCTCAGTTACACGCGTGAATATGTCGAAGGGAAGTTGCCCTACGCGTATCCGCCGACGCCGTTTTCGCCCGGCACCAATGGTGTTGGCCGGGTCGTTGCGGTCGGCGAGGGCGTGGTGGCATTTCGCGCCGGTCAACGCGTTGCCGTGAATCCTTACTGGATCGCCGACGAAACGGTGCACGAGCCGGCGCAAGCGCTGTTAGGGCTTACCGCTATTAGCGCCGACAGCGCTGCGCTGCTGGCTGAGTTTCCGCACGGCACCTTACGCGAACTGGCCGAGTTCCCTGCGTCAACGCTGATTGCACTGGACGGTCTGGATGGAATCGATGCCGCACGCCTCGCGGTCCTGGCGAAGTTCGCGGTGCCCTTCGGTGGTTTGCGACGCGGCCGTCTGTCAGCGGGCGAGACGGTGGCGGTCAACGGCGCAAGCGGTTACTTCGGCTCGGCTGCCGTACTCGCTGCGCTGGCCCTCGGCGCGAGCAAGGTCGTCGCGCTCGGCCGGCGTCCGGAACCGCTGCAAGCGCTGGTCGAGCAAGGCCGCGGGCGGGTGGTCCCCGTCGTACTGAGCGGCGATGCCGCGCAAGACATAGCGGCGATTCGCGCCGCAAGCGGTGGCGGCGCGGACCTCGCGTTCGACATGGTCGGGCAGGCCACGGACGCAAACGCAACCCTGGTCGCATTGCGCAGCCTGAGCCGCGGCGGGCGACTCGTGCTGATGGGCAGCATGCAAGTGGACCTGCCGATTACCTACAGGGAGATGCTGCTGAACAACTGGGAATTGATCGGCCACTTCATGTACACGCGCGCTGACTATCTCGCGCTGGTTTCGCTCGTCACGTCCGGGCAGATTCCGCTCGCGGCGGTCGAGTTGAAGTCGTATCCGTTTGCTGAACTGGAGGCGGCCATCGACGCCGCCGGCCGTATGTCCGGTCTGCAATGCACGGTGGTGGACAGCACGTCGCCGCAAGCATGGAGTTGAGTGTGTAGCGGCTTAACCGCGGCGGCATAAAAAAGCGGCCTTGCTGATTCACAGCAAGGCCGCTTTATATATGGGCAAATCGTAATCGGTTAGTCAGTCGTTCAATCGATGCCGTGAAATACCGCATCGTCTGTGATATCAGTCGCGCTTGCGCTCCGGATAGCGAAGGCGCGAATGATTGCGACCGTAGATCCCATAGATGATGAGCCCGATCACGAGCCAGACGAAGAGCCGCAGCCACGTGACGAGCGGCAGCCCGGCCATCAGCAGCAGGCAAAACAGAATCCCGAGGATCGGGATCACCGGCACGCCCGGCGCGCGGAACGGCCTCGCGGCGTCTGCGTCGCTGCGGCGTAGATAGATCACGGCGCCGCAGACGAGAATGAACGCGAACAGGGTGCCGATGCTAACCATCTCGCCCAACACGTTGATCGGCGTAAACGCCGCCACAACCGCGACGATGGCACCGATCATCATCTGGCTCAAATGAGGTGTGTGCAGACGCGGATGAACTTGCGCGAATAGTTGCGGCAGCAGGCCGTCCTGTGACATCGTGAAGAAGATGCGGCTCTGGCCATACAGCAGCACGAGTATCACGGTCGTCAAGCCGGTCAGCGCACCGATCTTGATGAGCACGGAGAACCAGGTGACGCCGATCACATCGACACCTTTCGCGATCGGATCCGGGACGTTGAGCTCGGCATACGGAACGAGTCCGGTCAGCACGCCGGCGACCGCAATGTAGAGCAGCGTGCAGATCACCAGCGAGCCCAGAATGCCGATCGGCATGTCGATCTGCGGCTTGCGTGCCTCCTGGGCCGCGGTGGACACCGCATCGAAACCGATGAACGCGAAGAAGACGACGGCCGATCCGCGCAGAATGCCGCTCGCGCCGAAGTTGCCGAATTCGCCGGTATTCTGCGGAATGAACGGATGCCAGTTGGCCGGATGGACAAAGAAGGCGCCGATGACGATGAACGCGAACACCACAGTCAGTTTGATCGCCACCATGATGTTGTTGAGCCGCGCCGACTCCTTGGTGCCGAGCACGAGCATGGTGGTCAGCACGGCGATAATGAAGACCGCCGGCAAATTGACGATACCGGCCACCGTGCTGCCGTCGGCGAGCGTCACCGTTGTGCCGGGCGCAGCCGCCATGGTGGGCGGAATGTTGATCCCGACGTTGTGCAACAGGCTCACGATGTAGCCTGACCAGCCGACTGCAACGGTCGCCGCGCCCATCGCATACTCGAGGATCAAATCCCAGCCGATGACCCACGCGAATAATTCGCCGAGCGTGGCATAGGTGTAGGTATAACTGCTGCCGCAGACCGGCAGCATGGCAGCCAGCTCGGAGTAGCAGAGTCCGACAAAAGCGCAGGCAATCCCGCCGAGGACAAACGAAAGAATGATGCTCGGCCCCGCGTAATGGGCCGCGGCCGTGCCGGTCAGAACAAAGATGCCGGCGCCGATGATCGCGCCGATACCCATCGCCGTAATGCTGAGCGCGCCCAGCGATTTCGACAGGTGGCGTTCACCGCCCTCCGCGCTTGCGACAATATCCGCGACGGATTTGCGCGCCATATAACCCGTGTCAGCCATGATGAGTCGTCCTGTTCGTATGTGGGTGAATCCGGGATCGAATCGATCCGTGACGCACTGCAATAAGCGACTTCTTTAAAGGCGACTGACACGGTTGATGCTGCGGTTGAGGAGGGCACTGACGAATCCAGTCTAGTCCGGATTTAATCGGGTGGGTACTGAAGATCGGTGTTGCGCTTGCGGAAACGGCCTTGCGGTTGAGCCGCAAGGCCGTCTCTTTCAATCATCGAATCCTGATCAATCGATGCCGTGAAACACCGCATCGTCCGGACCGAGATAAACGGGCGGGCGCCACGCGGCGTCGCGCATCGAATGCTGGACCAGCTTTTCGACACCTAGCAGCACCGCGAAAATCGCCATCCGCACCGGGATGCCGTTATCGGTCTGGCGGAAAATCGCCAGGCGCGAATCGTGATTCAGGTCGACGCTCAGATCGTTCGCACCCGGCCGGCTGTCGCGCGGCAGCGGGTGCATGATCAGCGTGTCGGGGCCGCACACGCTGTCCATCAGCGCCTGATTGATCTGGAAGTCCGGTGTATAGCCTTCGAAGGATTCGTCGGTGAAGCGCTCTTTCTGGATGCGTGTGGCGTACACCACGTCTGCGCCGCGCAGCCCGGCGGGCAGATCGTGGGTCTGTTCGATCACGTGATCGTTGCGCGAAATCTGCTCGATGATGTAGCTCGGCATTTCGAGCATGGGCGGCGAAATCAGCGTGAACTTGATGCCGCGATACAGCGCCAGCAGCTTGACCAGCGAATGCACCGTGCGGCCATATTTCAGGTCGCCGACCAGCGCAATATGCGCACCGTCGACGATCTTGCCGAGCCGCGAGAACTCGCGCTGGATCGTGTACAGGTCGAGCAGCGCCTGGCTCGGGTGCTCGCCCGGGCCGTCGCCGCCGTTGATCACCGGCACGTTGGTGGCGCGCGCGAATTCGGCTACCGAGCCTTGCTCCGGATGGCGGATCACCAGCGCATCCACATAGCCGCTCATCACGCGGCTGGTGTCGTAGATCGACTCACCCTTGGCCATCGACGAAAACGTGAAGCCGGTGGTGTCGCACACCGAACCGCCGAGGCGGCAGAATGCCGCGCCGAAGCTCACGCGGGTCCGCGTACTGGCCTCGAAAAACAGATTGCCGAGCACCGCGCCTTCGAGCACGCGGGAGATTTTCCGGCGCCGCGCGATCGGCTGCATGATGTCGGCGACGCGAAACAGCGCCTCGACCGAGTCGCGCGAGAACTGATCGACCGACAGCAGCTGCGGCTTGCCCTCGAACAGCATCTGGCTCGCCAGCGACTGTGAGTCTACGCTTTGCGTATAGTTTTCACCGGGCTCGCCATGTACCACGATTTCCGACACGAAACGCTCCACGATCTCCGGCATGGCCCGCGATTCCTGCGAATCGTCCGGCAGCAGCCATGTGTCGAGCGCGCGGCGCGACACGCCAATACGGCTCGCGAACGTCTCGCGGGTCATGTTCATGCGACGCATCGCGTCGCGTAGGAAAGCTTGTTGTGGGACGCTCATGCGGGCACCTGTCGGGAAAGGGCTGCGTATCGGCTATGTACGCGGTGCGTATATTAGTTTCCCTGTCGCAGAAGTCAAGCAATTTTGCTGGTTTGGCAAACCCGTTTGCCAAACCAGCTTTGCAAACTCGCCCTAGACGCGGTTACACTGCGTTTCATGCATCCCGGCCAAACGCTCCGACTCCGTCCGTCAACCATCGCCCGTCTCGCTTTTGCGAGCGTCGTGGTTGCACGCGCGGGTTTCCCGAGCGTTAGCGCCAAAGCCAAAAAACAGCCGCTCATCTGACCGGAGCTGCTGTTCCGTCAGATGTTGCGACGGAACAGCCGGTCAACGCCCCCTGCGGCATTCCCTGTTTTTCCTCCCTCGCACCACTGATCGGAATCGATACGGTCGTCATCGAGGTAAAGACATGTCTATTTTTTCGGGTATCTGGGTTCCGCTCGTCACGCCATTCGCCGACGGCGAGGTGGATCACGCCGCGCTGCGTGCGCTGGTGCGCCGCTATGCCGACGCAGGCATCGCCGGGCTGGTCGCGCTCGGCACCACCGGCGAGCCGGCCGCGCTCGACGACGCCGAGCAGGACGCCGTGCTGGCGACGATTCTCGACGAAGCGCGAGCCGCCGCTCACGGCGCAGACGGCGCAGACGCACAGGCGCTGCCGGTGCTGGTCGGCGTGTCGGGCAATCACACGGCGAGCATGAAGGAGCGCATCGAGCAACTGAACGCACTGCCGATCGCCGGTGTGCTGATGGCCGCGCCGTATTACATCCGGCCTTCGCAAGCGGGCATCGTCGGGCATTTCATGGCGCTTGCCGATGCGAGCGACAAGCCCGTCGTGCTGTACGACATTCCTTATCGAACCGGCGTGCGGCTCGAACTCGACACGCTGCTGACGCTTGCCGCGCATCCGCGGATTCAAGCGGTGAAGGATTGCGCCGGTTCGCTCGACACCACGATCGCGCTGATTCGCGACGGGCGCTTGCAGGTGCTGACCGGCGAGGACATCACCATCTTCAACACTCTGTGTCTGGGTGGGAGCGGGGCGATCGCGGCCTCGGCGCATCTGCGGCCGGAACGGTTCGTCGCGCTGTATCGTGCGCTGTCAGCGGGACGGCTCGACGAAGGACGGCGTATTTTTCACGAGCTCGTGCCGCTGATCCACGCGCTGTTCGCCGAACCGAATCCGGCACCTGTGAAGGCCCTGCTCGCCGCGCAAGGCCTGATACGCGACGAATTACGCATGCCGATGACGCGTGCCGGCGATGCACTGGTTGCGCGGCTCAGGGAACTGGAAGGGCTTGATCGGATAGAGGCGCACGCGGCGGCGGCGCCGGCTTGAGTGCGGATTCGCTTGCGGCCATCTGTATTTGAGATGATGGTTCGTGATGCCAGGCGATAATCGGCGCCCTTTGTCCATTATCGCCGCCGGCATGTTGTCCGGCAGATGCCGCATGCCGTTAGCCTTGTCCGCCGATTTCCTCTCCCGCTTCAGCACGCTCAGTGCGTTCATTACGTTCAATAAGCCGAACACGATGAACGTGCCTTGTGCAGCCCGTGCGCAGTCTTGCGCGGGCCGCATGGCGCGCGCCGGGAACCGCTGATGTCCTCCGTGTTTCGCGCCGGCAGTCAGCTTTCCAGCGGATCGGTCAGCTTCGTCACACGCCGCACCGCGCTGACCATTGCGGTGGCCACGGCGTGCGGCGCAGCAGCGCTGGCGCTCGCCGCTGGCATCGCGATCGGCATGCATTGGCCGGCGCACGGCTCCGGCGATCAGACGGCGAACCGTGTCGAGCACGACTACGCGATCGATCAACTCGGCAAGCTGAATGCATCCGTGGCGCAGATCGAACCGCGCATCGCGCGCCTGACGGCGCAGGTCGGCGCCTTGCGCGATTTCGAGGCACGTCTGAATACACCTCGACCGGCGCCGCGCGCACCGGTTGCACCAGCTACCTCGGGCTCTGCCTCTGAACCGGACACTTCCGCTACCGATAGCGAAGGCGAGGGGGGCCCGTCATTACCGCCGCGTCGCTGTACGGACGTCATGCCGCAACCGGCCGGTCATGCCGATGCCACGCGCACCCGGCAACAACTGGATTGCATCGCCGCGACGCTGTCCGCGCTCGAGCAACAAACTGCCGACCACGCGATCGCGTACGCCGCCTTTCCCGGCCGCATGCCCGCCGACAGCGCGCGCTTCGGCTCGCCGTTCGGCAATCGCACCGATCCGTTCACGCAGCGTTTGAGTTTTCATCCGGGCCTCGACCTGGTCGCCAAAACCGGTACGCCGATTCTTGCGGCAGCGGGCGGCCGGGTGATCTTCGCCGGCGAAAAATCGGGCTATGGCAACGCGGTCGAAATCGATCATGGCAACGGCCTCGTGACCCGTTACGGCCACGCGTCGCGCATCGTCGTGCACGTCGGCGATCTGGTGCTGCCGCGCCAGTATGTCGCCGATGTCGGCTCGACCGGCCGCTCCACCGGCCCGCATCTGCATTTCGAAGTGCTGGTCAACGGCGCGCCGGTCGATCCGGCTGCCTACCTCGCGCTCTTCGCGCCCACGCCCCATGGTTGAACGACGTTTTTCCCGCGATGCGGGCAGTCTGACCCATCGCGCCTATACGTTGCAGCCCACGCGGCCGCTCGTTCTGCGCGTCGCCCTGTGGGGGCTGGTGTGCGCGCTCAGTGCGGCGGGTGGCGCGGCGTCCGTTGTGGTGTGGCAAGCGCAGCGCGCCGGCACACCGGCCGAACAATGCAACGCGGCGCCCGTCGATGTAGACAGCGAGCAGACGGAACTCGCCCGCGCGCGGCTTGCGCTGGCGCAGGAATCCGCGGCGCGCGCCGCGGTGCAGAAAACCGCGGACGCCGCCGCCGCCGACGTCGCGCGATTGAATGCCGAATTGCAGTTTCTACGCGGCCAAAGCAAGACGAAGCCACCGGCACAAACGGGGGCGCCGCGCCGCTAACCGTGGGTGAGCGCGGCACGGTATTCGGCTACTCTGCATCGAACTACAGCCAGCGCCGTACTAACCCGAGGCAGGTAACACCGCAACGCGGCAAGCGCAGCACCTGAGCAACCCACCTCCCGGCTCGTCGCCCGGAAAGCATCACGCGACGAACATTTTCATTTCCAGGAAATACTTATGTTCAGCAAGAAAAAACACGCGGGCATCCAGCAGACCAAGCTTGCCACCCTCATCGCACAGGACGTGCGGATCACGGGCGACCTCGTATTCAGCGACGGCCTGCGCATGGACGGCCACGTGAAAGGCAACGTCAGCGGCGAGTCCGGCACCCAGACGCTGCTGGTATTGAGCGACCGCGGCTCGATCGAGGGCAACGTGCATGGCTATGACGTGGTGGTCAATGGCCGGATCGTCGGCGACGTGATCGCCGATCACTTCGTCGAGCTGCAGAGCAATGCGCACGTGACCGGCAACATCTACTACCAGCAGTTGCGGATGGATTGTGGCGCCTCGGTGGATGGCAAGCTCACCAAGCGCGAAGCCGCGCAGGCGGCGACGCCGATTCTCGTGTCGGTGGCCGATTCCGCACGCGAGGCGCGCAAGGCCGGCTAGGCGGCCGCGCGCTGCGTCAAACCGGCCCCGGCAGCGACTGGCATTGCGCGGGCGTGTCGTGGCCGAGCGCATCGCAGTGCGGCGACCGCGATTCGCGCAGTCCGCGCATTTCCCGTGACTCGGCGAGACGCTCCAGCGCGCCGCGGTCGAGCGTGGCGAGCATGTCGCGTTCGACGATCAGATGGTGCAGGGCCAGCACGATCAGGCCGATGGTCAGCAGCAGATCGCCTGCAAACACGACGGCGTAAAGCGCCGAGGTGGTGCGAGGATTGCCGTACAGCAACGTCATGTTGGAGCGGTCGAGCAGCACCAGCACGAGCGGCACGATGGCATTGAGCGTCGCGATGCCGCTACCCACCGCCACCAGCATACGTGCCGCCCCAAGTTGCGGACGGCGCCGCCGGTAGACTTCATACAGCGTTGCCGCGCGGCATGGCGCGAAAAACAGCGCCAGCAAGCCGGCGCGGACCGCCAGCGGCGCATTCCACGCCAGCACGCTCCCATACAGCACGCAGAACACGGCAGTGACGACGAGGCCGGCGCGCCACGGCGCCGATTCACCGAACAGATCGCGCGTGCCGGTCCAGATCAGAATGCGGCTTTGCAACGCCAGCGTCGCGGTGGCCAGCAACAGCAGATCGCTGGGCCAGATCTTGTGCAACGCGAAGCATGCCGTGGCGGTGGCAAGCAGATAAAAGCCGACGGCCCAGAAGCGGAAGGCGCCCACCTGCGCAAACATCCGCGAAAGCGCTGTCGTGATGAGGGCGCTGCACAGGAACGTGATCAGCCACACCGTTTGGAACGTCGCTACGTCAATTTTCATGAAGTCTCCAGCAACCAATCTGTTTGTTCCTGCTTATAGGTAAAACGAGGCGACGCAGCGGGCGCGCCATGATAGGCGAACCGAGTCGCAAAGGTACACGTCTTTCAAACAGATTCGGATGCTCATGCCGACACCATTCTTGCCCGTAGCAGTTCGCCGAAGTCGTCGGCGGTGAGCGGCTTGCCTAGCAGGAAGCCTTGCATCTCGTCGCACATCATCGACTTGAGCATGTCGAGCTGCGATTCGGTTTCGACGCCTTCGGCCACCACGTCCATTTCCAGCGAGTGGGCGAGCGCAATGATCGCGGAAACGATCGCGCTGCCTTCCGGTCCGTGCTCGTCGAGTCCGTTGGTGAAGAAGCGGTCGATCTTCAACTGCTTGACCCGAAAACGTTGCAGATAGGCGAGGCTGGAATAGCCGGTGCCAAAATCGTCGATGGCGATTTCAAAGCCGCTTGCCCGGAACGCGCGGATCATTTCGATGGTTTTCGGCGCGTCCTGCATCGCGACGGTTTCGGTGATTTCGAACATGATCTGTTCGCATTGCACGCCTTCGGCTTGCACGATCTCGAGCATCGTCGCGACGAGGTTCGGTTGCGACAACTGGCGCGGCGACAGGTTGATCGCCACTTTCATCGAAGGCAGGCCTTGCTCGACCCAGCGGCGAATCTGCCGGCACGTCTCGCGCAGGACCCAGTAGCCGATCTGCACGATCTGGCCCGAGCGCTCGGCAATCGGAATGAACTCGAGCGGCACCAGTGCGCCGAGCTGCGGATGATGCAGGCGGATCAGCGCTTCGGCACCCGCCAGCGAGTCGCCGCTGCCGTGGAACTTCGGCTGAAAGTGCAGCGAGAAATGGCCGGCGGTGAGCGCTTCGTGCAGCGCACTTTGAATTTGCAGCGTGCGCGTCGCGGCTTCGTTCATGCTTTGTTCGAAGAAGCGATAGGTGCTGCGGCCCGCGCGCTTGGCTTCGTACATGGCTGCATCCGCATGCTTGAGCAGCGTCTCGACGGTATCGCCGTCGTAGGGAAAGAGCGCGATGCCGATGCTCGGCATCACCTGTAGCGGCTGCGAATCGGTCCATACGCCCTGGCGCATCCGGTCGAGCACGTCTTCGGCCATGGTGCCGGCGTCTTCGCGTGACGCCAGGTTCTCGGACAGCACCACGAACTCGTCGCCGCCGAGACGCGCGACGGTGTCGCTCGCGCGCACACACAGCAGAAGGCGCTGGGCGAACGCCGACAGCACTTCGTCGCCGGCCGAGTGGCCGAGTGAATCGTTGATGGTCTTGAAGCCGTCGAGATCCATGAACAGGATGGCGAACAGCGTACGCTGCCGGCGCGCGCTATGGATGGCGCGGTCGATGCGTTCGGTCAGCGTGCTGCGGTTGGGCAGGCCCGTCAGCGTGTCGAGCGTGGCGAGCCGCACGATCTGGCCGTTCAGCTTCGACACCGCGCCGACCAGAAAGCTGGTGCGCGCATCGAAACGCGACAGTATCAGCGTGACGATCAGAATCGCAAACGTGAACAGGATCACCGAAGTCGCGAGCCATGCGGCGTTCACGCCCTTGGCCGCGCCGCACACGGCGCCGGGCGGAAATTCGGCGGCCGCCATGCCGGCGTAGTGCATGCCGCTGATCGCGACGCCCATTACCAGCGCCGCGATGAAACGTTTGCGCAAGACGTAGCGCTCGTCGTCGTTACTGAGTGCGCGCGCCATCCACAGCGCGGCGGTCGAAGCGCCGATCGCGATCGCCAGCGAGCCTGCGAACCAGGCCGGCTGATAGTGGATGCCCGGCTCCATTTGCATCGCCGCCATGCCGGTGTAGTGCATGCCGGCAATGCCGAAGCCCATCAGTACGCCGCCGGCCACGAGCCGAAGCAGCGTGAGCCGCGCGTGGGTCGCCACGACCAGCGCCAGATACGACACGCCGATCGCGAGTCCAAGCGAATAAGCGGTTGTCGCGAAATCGTAGCCGAGCGGAATCGGCAGCGAGAAGGCGAGCATGGCGATGAAGTGCATCGACCAGATGCCGACACCGAGCGCGGCGGCGCCGCCGAGACGCCACGCGTGCCGCAAACCGGCCGACGCCAGCAGGAAGATGCGGCCCGTCAAATCGAGCGCCGTGTACGACGCCAGCGTCGCGACGACGAACGAGATTGCAACCAGCCAAAAATTGTATGAGCTCTGCATGTTAAGTCCAACCGCGAGAGGGAAGCGGCTGAACTTGTTATCGACAGTTGGTGGCGTTTATTTAATTGATTTTCAATATGTTAGTCATCGGATTCGAGCATCACGCGGCTGGCGTGGTGTGTACCAGGGTTAATCCTTCGTCGAGCCAGCCCGTAATGCCGCCGATCATCAGTTTGACGGGGCGTCCCAGTTGCGCGAGACGTAGTGCGCCGCGTGCGGCGCCGTTGCAGTGCGGGCCTGCGCAGTAGGTGACGAACAGCGTGTCCTGCGGGTACCCGGCGAGCTTCGATGCCACGATCTTGCGGTGCGGCAGGTTCAGCGCACCCGGCACGTGGCCCTGTTCGAACAGCGCCGGGCTGCGCACGTCGAGCAGCACGAAGCCGGGCGTGCCGCTCGCGAGTGCCGCGGACACGTCCGAGCAGTCGGTTTCGAATTGCAGCGACGCCTGGAAGTGAGCAAGGGCGGCGGCGCTATCGGCAGCAGGGATGGCGGTGACGGCGTTGTGGGCGGTGAGGGTGTTGAGCGTCGACATGGCGGGGTTCCGGTTGGACAGTGAGCGTGGTTGTGTGGCGAAGCGATTCTGGAGCCTTCATTGTCGCGACGCCGTAAGCGCCGGGTAAGTGGCGTAATCGTCAATCTCCGGTAACATTACGCCATGCTCAATCACCTTGTCGTCGCGCTGGCTTACGACCGGCTCTGTACATTCGAATTCGGCTGCGTGACCGAACTGTTCGCGCTCGAACGTCCTGAACTCGGCGTCGACTGGTATCGCTTCGCGGTATGCGCGAGCGAACCCGGTCCGATTCGCGCGGCCGGCGGCATCACCGTCGCCGCGCCGTACACGCTCAGGCTGCTCGATCGCGCTGACACGATCGTGATTCCCGGCTGGCGCGACGCCGACGAATTGCCGCCCGAGCCGCTCTTGAAAAAGATTCGCGCCGCCTACGAACGCGGCGCGCGCCTTTGCTCAATCTGCTCCGGCGTGTTCGTGCTGGCCGCGTCAGGTGTGCTCGACGGCAGGACCGTCACGACGCACTGGCGCTACGCCGACAAATTGCAGCAGCGCTATCCGCAATTGCGCGTGCAGCCGGATGCGTTATATGTCGACGAAGGACAGATCATCACCTCGGCGGGATCGGCGGCAGGGCTCGACATGCTGCTGCATCTGGTGCGGCGCGATCACGGCAGCGCGATCGCCAACCGGGTCGCACAGCGGCTCGTGGTGCCGCCGCATCGCGAGGGCGGTCAGGCGCAGTTCGTGCCGCGGCCGATGCCACAAGACGAAGGCGGGCGCCTCGCGAAACTGATGGACTGGGTGCGCCGCCATCCCGCGTTGCCGCACACCTTGCGCTCGCTGGCCGAACGGGCGGCGATGAGCCCGCGTACGCTGCAGCGGCAGTTCCACGACGCGACGGGCATGGCGCCCTACGAATGGCTGGTGCGTGAACGCGTGGCGATCGCGCGAGAACTGCTTGAGGCGCCGGCTCCTTTGCCGATGGCGCGCGTGGCTGAGCTGGCGGGCTTCGGTTCCGAAGAATCGCTGCGGCGGCATTTCCGGCGTATCGCGTTGACGAGCCCAGGCGCGTATCGTAAGAAGTTCGGGGTGCAGGCCGGGGTGCAGACACCCGGATAGAGGCGCGTCGCTTTTCGTTCTGCTGTTCCCTCATAGGGGAACAGTTTCAAACGAACGCTTGCCAATGCGCAAAATCATCTAGGGCTCGGGTATGACAGGCGACTTGATGCGTGCCGCATGACCGGTCGAATGCGTTTCATGCAAGCAACTGTGCATGCTCAAAAGTCACGGAATGCCGCGTGCCGGGCGTTGCGACCGAATCGCGCGATTGGCCGCCCGCTTCGCCGCCATGCAAGGGTTCGCGCAATCGCCGGTTTTCTGTCAGCATCACGGCCAGCGTCCGTGGCAACCCACGTCAACAAACGTGCGGTGCATACGGCTACTTGAAGCGCGTGTTCGAAACGCGTCATCGCCACCGTCCTCTCTTGCTCATGAACGTCAAAACCGCCGCTGCTGCCGTTGTCGTTTCTGCTGCAATTGCAGCGCTCATGCCCGCGCTCGTCGCGGCGCAAACGGGAGCCGCCGATTCGCGCGCCGAACTTTATCGCCGCAACCTGCTGGCGGGCAAGGACGTGCCGTGCCGCACGAACGCGTCGTGCGCGGCGTTGGGCGTGGCCGCGCTCGAAGCAGGGCGCCTCAAGGACGCGCAAACGCTGGTCGCGATGGAAGCCGCGCTCGCCGAGGCCACCGCCATGCAGGCGAACGAAGAGAACTCGCCGAAAGCGACCAGTTCTGCGCGGGCTCGCGTGGCAATGGCGCTGGTTCATCAGGGTGACGTGCAAGTGAGGCTGGGCGCGCTGCCGGACGCGCGCGCGTATTACCGCACCGCGGTGAGCCGCGGCAACGACTATCCCAACGACGCGCTGCTCGGTCGCGCGGTAGCGGCCGCGCGTCAACGTCTCGAAGCGATTGCTGACAAAGCGGTGGTGGCCGGTGTGCCGCCGAACGGCGCGCGCTTTGCCAGTTACATGTTTTTTGGCGCGTGGAACAGTATCGAGGTGAAGCCGGTGAAAGGGCGGCACGGCGTCTACCGGATCGATGGCGACTTCGTGTATCCGACAGTCGGCGCCGACGGTCAACCGAGCGCGAACATGGGCAGCCTGTCGGCCTACGTGCGGTTCTACGATGGCGTGGCGCGCGTGCCGGTGACTGATGACGGAGGCCGTGCGCCGCTCGACGCAACCGCGAGGATCACCAATCTCGCGCCTTATGACAAACATGAGGACAAGCCAACGGACAAACGTGCGGACAGATGCCTGATCGAGTTCAAACTCTCCGCACCGGAAACGCTCGATGTAGCGACGCACGGCTCGCTAACCGAATGCGGATTCGGCTTCAACGTCAGCGCGGACGGACGTTACTATTTGATGACAGGCTCCTGACAGTCGGCATGCTGCAGGTTGCGAGCCTGTCCGTCTGCCGCCTGCATGCTTTCCCATCCGCACTGCGTCTTTTATGATGCAGTGGCCGTGCACGTTTTACCGCTGTCCAAAGCGTTCCCGCCAACAAAACTCTGATAAAAAAAACGCTCGCCATGCAGAACCTCCTCGACTATCCGGCACTTGTCTTCATCATTTGCTTTGTTGCGATGTGGCTGTCGGCGCGCATCGGCGCGTCGCTGCTGCGGCGTTTCAGCAAGATCGACGAGGACGCACGCGACGACTTCAGCGTGATTCAGGCCGCCACGTTGACGCTGCTTGCGCTGATCATCGGTTTCACTTTTTCGATGGCGGTAGGCCGCTACGATCAACGCAAGAACTACGAGGAAGAAGAGGCGAATGCGATCGGCACCGAATACGTCCGCGCCGATCTGTTGCCCGCCGCCGATGCGGCGACCGTCCGCGGCTTGCTGAAAACCTATCTCGACGAACGGGTGCTGTTCTACACGACGCGCGACGCCGATGAACTCGCCAAAGTCAACGCCGAGACGTCGCGCCTGCAGGGCGCAATGTGGACTGCAGTGAAGAACGCCGCTGCCGCGCAGCCCACGCCAGTGGCCGCGCTCGCTGTCGCCGGAATGAACGACGTGCTCAATGCGCAGGGTTACACGCAGGCCGCGTGGTGGAATCGCATTCCTGTCGCGGCGTGGACACTGATGGTGCTGATCGCGGTGTGCGCCAATGTGCTGGTCGGCTACGGCGCACGTGGTTTGAAAGCGGGAGCCGGGTTGTTGCTGATCGTTCCGCTGATCGTGTCGCTATCGTTTATGCTGGTCGCCGATATCGACAGTCCGCGCGGCGGCGTGATTCGTGTGAAGCCACTCAATCTCCATGCGCTGGCGGATTCGTTCCGCTCGCGTTGAACCTGTACTGAACCCGCATCGAGTCGTATGAAGGAGAATCACATGTCCGATATCGCACAGACCATTGCCAGCTTCAATACCGGCCGCGATCCTGAACGGCTCGCGATGAAATACAAGCTCATGCGTGGCTCGCCGTTTGTGTTTCTGCGCGGCACCTGCCATCTGTTTTACGCGCGTCTGCCGCGCGACAAGGTGCTCGACGAAGCGCCCCCGGTGTGGATTTGCGGCGATATGCACGTGGAAAATTTCGGCAGTTACAAGGGCGACAACCGCCTCGTCTATTTCGACAACAACGATTTCGACGAAGCCTGCCTCGCGCCAAGTCTTTACGAACTGGTGCGGCTCCTCACGAGCGTGCTGGTCGGTGCGAGCGACCTCAAGCTGAGCCGCGCGCAGGCACTTGCGCTTTGTCATACCGCGGTCGATGCTTACAGCGCGGCGCTCGCCTTCGGCAAAGCGCGCTGGATCGAAGCGGAGACGTCGACCGGCATGGTGCGCGATCTGTTCGACGCACTGGCGACCCGCAAGCGCGCCGAGTATCTCGACCGGCGCACCACGCTCAAGGGCAAGATCCGCGTGTTGAAAGTGGACGGCAAGAAAGCGCTGCTGGTCAGCGACAAAGCGCGCGCTGCAGTCACGGAGTTCATGCGTCAGTTCGCCGCCGGTCAACCCAATCCGGACTTCTATCGGATCATCGACGTGACGCGACGGATTGCCGGCACCGGTAGTCTGGGGGTGGACCGCTACGCGATCCTCGTCGAAGGCAAGGGCTCACCGGACGGCAACTATCTGCTCGATCTGAAAGAGGCGCTGCCTTCTTCGGTAACGCCGCATGTACGCACACCACAGCCGAAGTGGCAGAGCGAGGCGCAGCGTGTGGTTGAAGTTCAGCGGCGCAATCAGGCGGTTTCGCAGGCGTTCCTGCATGCAGTCGATTTCAATCAGCGCTCGTATGTGCTGCGCAGCTTGCAGCCTTCGGAAGACCGTGTGACATTGAGCGACTGGGACGGCAAGCTACCGCGGCTCGAAGAAGTGGTCAACAGCATGGCCCAATTGAGCGCGTGGGCGCAGTTGCGCAGCGGCGGCCGGGAGAAGTCGTCGATTGCGGACGAGCTGATCGCGTTCGGCAATCGCAAGGATTGGCAATTGCCGTTGATTGAACTCGCGACGCAATGCGAGGCTCTCGTGAACGCCGACTGGAAAGCGTATTGCGAAGCTTATGATGGTGGTGCGTTTAATTTGCCGGCGCAGAAGCCTTAACGGCGCGTCACGCTGGGCACTTAACGCGGTGCCCGGCGCGTTGTATCGCTTCTTTGGGGCGGCTGCCGCCGCACCCCGTCTTTTTCCTTCTGGCTGTCTCTGACCGGACCCCTCGGTCCCCGTCCATCTTCATGCAGGTTTGTCTCGCGTCACTGGACCCGTGTGCGGCCCTTCCACGTCCGGCGTTCCGATTTTCGTCGCGGGGATGTGGCAAAGACTCACAGACTCTTGCGTGGTTCCTTACGGACCTTGATGTCCACGTTGAAAGTGCCTGTTGCGTAGGCGCATGGATATCGCAATTTTAGGAATTGTCGGATAGTTGGGGTGGAATGCTCCTTATAGGGTGCTTGGGATTCAAACAAGTACAACCGCTAATCATGCAACGGCCATTGGTAAGCCACGAGCGTCTGCTTCTGCAGTTTCTTCTTACAGCGAACGAATCTTTTTATGGCGCTTACGTACTAAGGTGGAAAAATCAGGTTGAACGGTGCACGGTCCATGAGGTCAATGTGCCCTACTGTCTGGCCATCAGCCACGATGAAATCAGACTTTCAGGAGGCGGCTTCATTACGCTCGCGCGCGAGCTGGTTTGCGTTGACGAGGGCGTACCAGTGCTGATTTATGCTTGCGCGGTGGAGACGCAGTCAGGTTATGTCCTCAACTCTTTCGACATCGATCGTCTCGATGGGGAGCCTCTTGTGGCTTATCCCGACCCAGGCGATGGCCTCATGATCATGGAAGCCGGTAAACGCATAGGTGGGGCAGATTTGCGACATGTGTACAAGGAGTCGGATCTGCCACCGCGCTTTAAGCTTCCCTGAGATCGCAGGGAATATTGATGCGACGAACTCTTAAACCTCAAGAACGCCAACTGCTTGAGTTTCTTATATCCGTCAATGCGCCGCTCTACAGGACCGACGTAGCTCGCTGGATGGAGCAGATTCGAACCTGTACGGTTCGCGAAGTCAACGTTCAGTATTGCCTGTCGATCAGTCACGACGAGAAAAGCTATGGGGGTTGGGAAAACTCCAAGACGCTGGCACATGAATTGATAGCCGTCGACGAGGGAGTGCCGGTGCTTATTTACGCAATCGTCCATAACACCCAGGCAGGTTTCGTTTTGCACTCATTCAACATTGATCGCCTCGATGGAGAACCGCTTGTTAACTATCCTGAGGCAGGCGACGGGTTAATGATTGTCGAGCGAAACAAGAGGGTCGGTGGGGCAGATTTGTGCCATCTATATGGCGGATCGGGTTCGTAACTTGCCCCGTCATGTGACCAGTCAGCGTAACACCTGACTGTCGCAGCACAATTCACTTTAAATCGCTGGGCAGCACCAACAGCCTGTTGATTTAGGTTCACGCAATACCCGTATGCGCGGCGCATCGCGGCGCCGCGCATGCCAGCAAGTCCTCCAGACAAACCCTGATTGCTGCGTTCAATCCGCCACTGCTATCGTTCGCTGGTCTTTGTGGAAGCGCTTCCACTTTAGCTGCCAGGCAGCATTCACATCGAGTTTTGCCGTACCCGGTTCAATGACCTCAGCGCAGGAGAGAATCCGTGGCAAACGACGCATCCGTTGTATCCGACACCCTATCCCCAGCAGTTTCCAAGGGCTCGCTCGCCGATCTCTTCACCCCACCGGCGGACTCTACGCTGTGGCGCAAGAACTTCCTGCTTGGCGCCGCCACCGCTTCGTATCAGATCGAAGGCGCGGTGAATGAAGACGGCCGCCTGCCGTCGATCTGGGACACCTTCTCGGCGACGCCCGGCAAGGTGCTGGCCGGCGACACCGGCGCCGTCGCCTGCGATCACTATCATCGCTGGGAAGCGGACGTCGAGATGTTGGTCTCGCTCGGTCTCGAAGGCTATCGGCTCTCGATTGCGTGGCCACGCGTGATGGACGCGGCAGGCGTGCCCAATCGCAAAGGGCTCGACTTCTACAAGCGCCTCCTGAACCGTCTGAAAGAGAAGGGCGTCACAACTTTCGCGACGCTCTATCACTGGGACCTTCCGCAGCATCTGGAAGATCGCGGCGGCTGGCTCAATCGCGAAACCGCTTACCGTTTCGCTGACTACGCCGACCTGATGAGCCGCGAACTGGCCGGCACGGTCGACGCATGGGCGACGCTCAACGAGCCGTGGTGCTCGGCGTATCTCGGCTACGGCAACGGCCACCACGCGCCGGGCCTCGCCGACGACCGCTTCGCGACGCAGGCGATGCATCACCTATTGCTCGCACACGGCCTCGCGGTGCCGGTATTGCGCGCCAACGATCCGGCTTCGCAGAAAGGTATCGTCGCCAACATCGGCCGCGGCACGCCCAATAGCGACAGCGCGGCGGATCAGCGCGCGGCGCATCTGTTCGAAGTCCAGCACAATGCGTGGATTCTCGATCCGTTGCTCAAGGGTTCGTATCCGCAAGACCTGTTCGAACTGTGGCCGGGCACCGAGCCGCTGGTGCTCGACGGCGACATGCAGACCATTTCCGCGCCGCTCGATTTCCTCGGCATCAACTATTACTTCCGCACCAACGTCGCGAGCGACGGTGCGCATGGATTCCGGGACGTGCCGCTCGAAGGCGTCGAGCGCACGCAGATGGGCTGGGAGGTGTATCCCGATGGCTTGCGCGATCTGCTGACCGGTTTCAAGAAGACTTATCACAACCTGCCGCCGATCTACATCACCGAAAACGGCATGGCCTCGGATGATCAAGTGACCGACGGTCATGTGGAGGATACGCAGCGCATCTCGTTCCTCAAGCGCCATCTCGCAGCGGTCGATCAGGCGATCAAGGCCGGTGTGGATATTCGCGGTTATTTTCTGTGGTCGCTGATGGATAACTTCGAGTGGGCGTTTGGGTATGAGCGTCGCTTTGGTGTCGTACATGTCGACTACAGTACGCAGAAGCGCACGATCAAACGTAGCGCGGAGTGGGTAGCGAAATTCCTGAAGGAGCGTAAAGCAAGGGCTTAACGGCAGGTGAAGCTGGTTGGTATGTCGACTTGGAACACGGGCGCAAAGCCGGCGCACTATCGTGCATGGGATCGGAGTAAGTGCTCTGCATGGGACTAGAGTAAGCGCTAAAGCGCCAACTCTAGTCGACAGCTAAAGCGCTAACTCCGATCGACAGGAGACGGAATGAACAGCAAAAAAATGGTCTTGCGAGGCGTGGTTGCGGCACTTGCGTTGTACGGCGTCATCGCGCATGCGGCTGAACCGTTGAAAGCCAACGTGATTCACTGGTGGACCTCAGGCGGCGAATCCGCCGCGATCCGCCAGTTCGCCGATGCGTACAACAGGGCCGGTGGCCAGTGGGTCGACAACGCGGTGGCCGGCGCCGATCAGGCCCGCTCCACGGCGATCAACCGGATCGTCGGCGGCGATCCACCCACCGCCGCGCAGTTCAATACCTCCAAGCAGTTTCACGACCTGATCGACCAGGGTCTGCTGAACAACGTCGATGACGTCGCCGCGAAAGAAAACTGGAACGGCGTGTTCCCGCAATCGATCATCGACAGCATCCGGGTGAAGGGTCACTACTACGCCGCGCCAGTCGATATTCACATGCCGGCCTGGTTCTTCTACTCGAAGCCGGTGTTCCAGAAGGCCGGCATTGCCGCCGAGCCGAAGAGCTATGACGAATTCCTCGCCGATCTCGGCAAGCTGAAAGCGGCGGGCGTGATCCCGCTCGCGCTCGGTGGTCAGCCCTGGCAGGAAAAGATCACGTTCGACGCGGTCTTCGCCGACGTCGGCGGTCCCGATCTTTATCTGAAGGTGTACCGCGATCGCGACATGAACGCGGTCAAGTCGGATGCGTTCAAGAAAGTGCTCGCATCGTTCAAGCGCTTGCATGATTTCGTCGATGCGGGCTCGCCTGGCCGCAACTGGAACGACGCCACCGCGCTGGTGATTTCCGGCAAGGCGGGCGTGCAGATCATGGGCGACTGGGCCAAGGGTGAATTCTCCGCGGCCAATCAGACGGCGGGCAAGGACTTCGGCTGCTTCCCGGGTTTCGGTCCGCACTCGCCGTATCTGGTCGCGGGGGACGTATTCGTATTCCCGAAAACCGACAACGCCAACGCGATCAAGGCGCAAAATCTGCTTGCCACGGTGATGACCTCGCCGGCCGCGCAAGTCGCATTCAGCGCGAAGAAAGGCTCGATTCCGATTCGCCCCGATGTGGACGCGAGCAGTCTCGACATCTGCGCGAAGGAGGGCATGGCGATCATGAAGGACAAGTCGCGTCAGTTGCCGAATCCGGAGATGCTGCTCTCGCCTGACACGCAGGGCGCGTTGATCGACGTCATCACGAACTTCTGGAACAAGAACCAGTCGGTCGACGATGCGCAGAAGGCGTTTGCCAGTGCATTGAAGAGCTAGGCGCTCGCCATGCACGCGCTCAAGCTGCCAGCCGCCGGCTCCAAGCCTCGCAAAGGGCCGCTGAAAAAGCCGCTAAAAAAGCGCTTGCCGATAGCGGCATGGCTAGCCTTGCTGCCGATGGTCCTGACCGTGGTGTTCGCGTATCTCGGCACGATGGTCTGGACCGCGCGCGTGTCCCTCAGCAACTCGCGTACGTTTCCTTCCGGCGACTTCGCGGGTCTCACGCAGTACACGCGGCTCTTCAATAACGACCGCTGGTTGCTGTCGCTGCAAAACATCGTGATCTACGGTGCGTGCTTTATTGTTGCGTGCATGGTGATCGGCTTGCTGCTGGCGATCTTCATCGACCAACGCGTCGTGGCCGAAGGCGCGTTGCGCACGGTGTTTCTCTATCCATATGCGATGTCGTTTGTCGCAACCGGTCTGGTCTGGCAGTGGATTCTGAATCCTGAGCTGGGTGCGCAGGCCGTGTTGCACAAGCTCGGTTTTGTACACGCGCGTTTCGACTGGATCGTCGATCAGGACTGGGTGATCTACACCATCGTCATTGCGACGGTGTGGCAGGCGTCCGGCCTCGTGATGGCGCTGCTGCTGGCCGGCTTGCGCGGTATCGACGACGAACTGTGGAAAGCCGCACGTATCGACGGCATTCCGCGTTGGCGGGTGTATGCGAGCATCGTCGTGCCGATGCTCGGGCCTTCCCTGTCCACTGCCTTTGTGCTGCTCTTCGTGATGGTCGTGAAGCTTTACGACGCCGTGGTTGCCATGACGCAAGGCGGCCCCGGCACCGCGAGCGAAGTGCCGGCGAAGTTCATCATGGATTACCTGTTCGGCCGGGCCAATATCGGCCTCGCGTCGGCCGCGTCGATCGTGCTGCTGGCCACGGTGCTGGCGATTCTCGCGCCGTTCTTCTATGCCCGCAGCCGCGCTGCGTTGCGCAAGGAGGTGTGATGAACACGCTCAGTCCGCCGCTCAAAAGCGGCACGCCGAGCCGTACACGCCGGCGCCGCCATGCGTTTACACCCGCACGACTCGGCGTCTACGCGTTTCTGCTCACAGCGGCGCTGTTCTTCCTGCTGCCGTTGTACGTGATGCTCGTCACATCCGTGAAGCCCATGAGCGAGATTCGCCTCGGCAATCTGCTCGCGTTCCCCGCGCATTTCACACGCGACGCATGGAGCGCCGCGTGGCAATCCGCCTGTACGGGGCTCGATTGCAACGGCATCCAGGTCGGCTTCTGGAATTCGGTGCGTATCGTCGTACCTAGCACGGTGTTGTCGATCATGATCGGCGCGGTGAACGGCTATGCGCTGTCGTTCTGGCGGCCGCGTGGGGCAGGGCTGCTGTTCGGCGTCTTGCTGATGGGCGCCTTCATTCCCGTGCAGGTGATGGTCTATCCGCTCGTGCGCGTGCTCGCGAGTGTGCATCTGTTCAGCTCGCTGCCGGGTATCGTGGTGATCCACACCATCTTCGGCATGCCGGTGATGACGCTGCTGTTTCGCAACTATTACGCGTCGATTCCGCAGGAGCTGTTCAAGGCGGCGCGCATCGACGGCGGCGGCTTCTGGCGCATCTTTTTGCAACTGATGCTGCCGATGTCCACGCCGATCATCGTCGTCGCGGTCATCATGCAGGTGACGGGCATCTGGAACGACTTCATTCTCGGCGTCGTGTTCGCCGGCACGAAAAACCTGCCGATGACGGTGCAATTGAACAACATCATCAATACGACGACTGGCGAGCGGCTCTATAACGTCAATATGGCGGCGACCATTCTGACCTCCATGGTGCCGCTCGCGGTCTACTTCATTTCGGGCCGCTGGTTTGTGCGCGGCATTGCGTCCGGCGCCGTCAAGGGATAGGGCGATAAAGCATGGCAAACCTGGCGAATGTGGAAAACGCGATGGCAAATGCGGCGGTAGGTGCGGCGGTAAATGCGGCAGACGTGGCTACCCCGGCAGATGCGGCGAATGTCGGCCACGTGGCGGACACCGCGGGTCTGTCGAATCCGGCCAACGTATCGGTGCGCAATCTGAAGATCCAGCTCGGCGCGAATACGGTGATCGAGAATCTCGATCTCGATGTGCGAGCGGGTGAGTTCGTGGTGCTCCTCGGCCCATCGGGCTGCGGCAAATCCACCTTGTTGCACAGCATCGCGGGCCTGATCGACGTGACCGACGGCAGCATCGAAATTGCGGGCGTTGACATGACCTGGGCCGACCCGAAAGATCGACGTATCGCGCTGGTGTTCCAGTCGTATGCGTTGTATCCGACCATGAGTGTCGAGCGCAATCTGTCGTTTGCGTTACGTATCAACGGCACGCCGAAGGCGGAAATCGAGCGGCGTGTGGCGCGGGCGTCCGACATGCTGCAACTCGGCCCGCTGCTCAAGCGCAAGCCCGCGCAACTCTCCGGCGGGCAGCGGCAGCGGGTGGCGATCGGCCGTGCGATCGTGCGCGAGGCCGATGTGTTCCTGTTCGACGAGCCGCTCTCGAATCTCGACGCCAAATTGCGCACCGAATTGCGTCGCGAACTCAAGCAACTGCACCAGCGTCTGGGCGCGACGATGATCTACGTGACCCATGATCAGGTCGAAGCGATGACGCTTGCCACGCGCATGGCGGTGATGCGCGGCGGCGTGATCCAGCAGTTCGGCACGCCCGCCGAAGTCTATGCGCGGCCGAACAATCTGTTTGTCGCGACGTTTTTGGGCTCGCCCGCAATGAATGTGCTCAAGGGCACACTTGAGCCGCGCGACGGCGCGCTACACTTTTGTACAGCGCATTTGCGGCTCGATGTGTCGCACTATCCTTTCAAGAACCTGCCGACGGATCGTCTGTCTTGCGTACTCGGCGTACGGGCCGAAGACGTGCACGTGGGCGAGGGCTCAAGCGGGTCAAGCGGTTCAAACACAAAAATGAGCGAGCGCGCGAACATTTCACTGATCGAGCCGATGGGCAACCACCGTGTCATCTGGCTCGACTATCATGGAGTGCAAATCGCGTCGATCGACCAGACGAAGACACCGGTGGCGATTGGGGATGCCGCGGCGTTTTCGTTCGATGGCGCACATATTTCGCTGTTCGAGGAAGAAGGCGGTGCGCGTCTGTAGTGACGGGACGCAGCGTCGTTGAATACAGCAAGCTTGACGGAGAACCGTGTGGCAACACTCAAGGATGTCGCGGCACTGGCCGGCGTCGGCATGTCGACTGCGTCGCGAGCCATTTCCGGTAAGGGACCCATTTCAGCCGATGCCGCCGCGCGCGTGAAGGCCGCTATCGAAGCGCTGAATTTCCGGCCGTCGTCCATCGGCCGGGCGATGGCGACGCAATCGCTCGGCATGATCGGCATTTTCGTGCCGACTTTCTTCGGCTCTTACTACGGCACGATTCTCAAGCAGACCGACACCGAACTGCGCGCGGTGCGCCGCCACGTGGTGGTGGCGACGGGTTGCGGAGAAGTGTCGCCGCGCGAGCAGGCCATCGAGGCGGTGCGTTTTCTGATCGGCCGTGATTGCGATGGCGTGGTGGTGATCAGCCACGATCTGCACGACGAAGATCTGGACATGCTGCATCGCATGCATCCAAAGATGGTGTTTCTGAATCGCGCGTTCGATCAGTTGCCGGAAGCGTCGTTTTGCGCGGATCATCGGCGCGGCGGTGAACTGGCAGCACGCACGCTGCTCGATTATGGGCATCGGGACATTGCGGTGATTTCCGGGCCGTTCAGCGCCTCGGACAATCACACCCGGCTCGAAGGCTTCTTTGCCGAATTGTCGCGTGAGGGCATTGCACGTGAAGACGTCACGCTGATCGAATCGGACTTCTCGCCGGAAGGCGGTTACGTTGCCGCGCAGAAGCTGCTCGATTCGAAGCGGCGCTTCACCGGCCTCTTTTGCGCGAACGACACGATGGCGGTGAGCGCGCTGGCGCGCTTCCACCAGGTGGGGATTTCCGTACCCGACGAAGTCTCGGTGATCGGCTACGACGATGATTATTCGGCCGCGTATGCCGCGCCTGGGCTCACCTCGGTGCATATCCCCACGGCGGAGTTGACGCAGAACGCCGTGCGCTGGCTGGTCAATCAGTGCTACCGGACCTCATGGGAGATCATCCGCGAGTTTCCGGTGAGCGTGACGATGCGGGAATCGGTGGGGCCGGCACCGGGGGCTTCGTCGACCAGGATCAAGGCGGCCAGCTGCCGCATCGCGTCGTAGCCTCTTCGCGAAGCGGCACGCAGGTGCCGCTGATTGGTCGCTTACGTGTTGCGTAGGGGCTGTTTTGGCCCCGCTTACGTCCCGCTGCGCAGCGACTGTTCGTAGCGCAGGCGCGCTTCTTCGTCGAGGCGCGTGTCTTCAAGTTCCTGTAGTACGGCTTCGAGATCGATCGGCGTAGTGTCGAGTTCGACACGGCCGGTCAATTTGGCATCCACGTGCAAGGCGCCTGCTTCGTACAGCGACCAGATTTCCTTGCCGTAGCTCGTATCGAGCAATGCGGGCGCGAACTGGCCAAAATACGTGGCGAGGTTATTCACGTCGCGCTCGAGCATGGCCGGCGCTTCCAAATTGCCGGCGGCATCCACGGCTTGCGGCAGGTCGATGATCACCGGGCCGTCTGCCGCGAGCAGGATGTTGTATTCGGACAGGTCGCCGTGAATCATGCCGGCGCACAGCATGCGCACCACCTGGTTGAGCAGCAGCGCGTGCAGTTCGAACGCGCGTGCTTCGGTCATCTCGACATCGTTCAGACGCGGCGCGACGTTGCCGTCCGCATCGGTCACCAATTCCATCAGCAACACGCCGTCGGTGCAGATAAAGGGCTGCGGCACGCGCACGCCGGCGTTGGCGAGCTGGAACAGCGCATCGACTTCCGCGTTCTGCCACGCCTGTTCCTGCACTTCGCGGCCATAGCGGCTGCCTTTTTCCATGGCGCGCTGCTGGCGGCTGTTCTTGACCTTGCGGCCCTGCTGATAGGACGCGGCCTGGCGGAAACTGCGCTGTTTGGCGTCCTTATAGACCTTCGCGCAGCGCGTGGACTCGCCGCTGCGGACCACGTAGACGGTGGCTTCTTTGCCGCTCATCAACTGCGAGATGACTTCGTCGATCAGGCCCTCTTCGACCAGCGGGAGCAGACGTTTGGGTGTTTTCATGCGGCCACCGGAGCGCGGTGGGGGGCTGATCGGCCATGTGCGGCCGATTGCGAGGGGAGGTGCGGGATTCGGATCATGCCGGATTATAAAGGGTATGGAGACATGTGCCGGAACGCGAGCGTCCAGGTGCCGGATGTGACTGGCACGGCTCGAACGTGTGGCCGCTATGCGCAGACATCACGCCTGAAATACAGACTCCATTCGTTGTATTTCGGGCCGGGACATATTCAGCGCGGTGGCTTCTTCCCGCCATGTGTTGACGGTGTCTTGAACTTCCGCAACGATGCGGCGCGCGTCTGCGTCGTCGAGTCGATAAAACTCAGCGGTGTCAAGCGCGGTTTCAAGATCCGGCAGGGCGCTCATGCCGTCCAGCGTGAGCGCGTGTTCCCGCTTGCCCGGGTTTGGATTCATATCGAACGCCGGCGAGAGCCGCCAGCCCGAAGGCTCGCGAATGAAGCCATGATTGCGCAGGTGATCGTCCCGGTTTCCCACGCGCCGATGTCATAACGGTCGTCTTTCGCGGGGAATTTGGCGATCCTGAGATCATTGCCCAGACTGGTGAAGTTGGCTTTCGGGCGAGCGCCGCCGAGCGAGGTGCCAGGGGCGATCAGCATCGCGAGCCACTGCTCGTACTCGGGCAGTTTTTCGATATCTGCCTCTTCAATGCGCAGGCTGATATAGGCCAGGGTCGCGAGGTCGGTGACCGGCGGCGCGGCATTCGCGCTGTTGTCGAGAAAATGTCCGTCCACGTCCTGAAACCGCAGCGCGCCGACTCGTGTCAGATCGTGCACACCCAGCAGGAAATCGATCTCCTGCAAATTACGCATGGGCCGGTCTTCGCGATCTGCCGCCGCGGCCTCGCGGCGCTCCATCAGCACGCGGCCCCAGCGATCCGGCGCCGAGTCCATGAAGACGCCGAATGCGGCGGACTTCGCGGGCGGATATTGCTCGTCGGTCCATAACTCGAGGCGCGGGTCGAGCATGAATGCGTTACGCCCATCTACCCAGTTCTTCGCATAGGTAAAGGATGCCGGCAAGTCAGTGCGTGCAGTCTGGCAATACAAGGGGCCGACTTGCTGCTGGTTGCTCAGTTCGGTTGCGTCGAGGAATACCTTGAACGCATCGCGAGGTTTATTGCTGACCATCAGATTTCTTCGGGGGTTTTTTTGCCGGTTGCCCGGTTTTGACAGGAGCGGCACCGGGCGTGTTCGTGCGCGGTTTGCGCTGACCCGGCAACTTGAGATCCTGCAGCTTGCGGCCGAGTTCGTCGTCGCGGGCGATGGCGTCCATGTCCTTGTCGAGACCCAACACGCGAAGCGCCCGCATATAGGTGCCGAGCGCAATATTCGGATCGCCTTTCTCGAGGCGGCTCAGCGTGTCGCGCGAAATGCCCAGCCTTTCAGCGAACAGAACGGTCGTGAGTTCACGTCGCAGGCGGGCGAGTTTCAGCCGTTCGCCGAGCGCACGCATCTGCTTCTCGACCGACGGAAAGGGACGTTGAAAGGTACGGGGCATGTCCGATAGATTAGGCAAATATGAAGAGTATGTCAAAAGTATCGGACAAATTTGCTGAACAAGGGGCTAGGTGTGTTGATCTGGTCCAAAATTTCTGAGATTCGTACGATACTTTAGGCAGTTAATTAATTTAGCCTGAAGTATCGTACAAAATAGGGCGGTCAATGGTCGGTGCAACCGCACCAAACCCGCTCCCTACGCCACTGGCCTCTTCAACAACGGCTCGATCGCCTGCTCGATGCAGTGGACGAAATATTCCGCCGGCCGCGTCAGTTGGGACTCCTGCGGCGACAGCAGATACAACTGCAACGGCGGCGGCGCGACCGGCAGCGCGAGACGCACGAAGCTCTGCCCGAGCGCGGTTTCTTCGAGCGAATGCGTGGTCCACGCGAAGATCGCGTCGGTGCTGATGGTCAGGCTGCAAAACAGCGCGTACGACGTGCAGCGCGTGATTCGCCGGGGTGGCGTGAGCCCGGCGCATTCGAACATCGCGCGGATAAAGCCCGGGTACTTGTCCGTCACGTCAGTGTGAATCCACTCGGCTTCCTGTACCGCCTCGAGCGACGCCGCGTCCGCATAGGGACTCTGCGCGCGCGTCACGAATACGGTTTCGAACGAGACCATCCGCTTTACGCTGCCCAGATCGCTCACCGGTCGCGCGAACGCGGCGAACGCCAGATCCAGCGTGCGATTGCGAAGTTGCTCATGCAACTGGTTGAAACCCAGCTCGCGAAACTCCAGCGTCACCATCGGCCAGCGTTTGCGAAATTCGACGAAGGCCTCGGCAAGTCCCGTGGTGCCGACAATCGGCGTGATGCCGATCACCAGGCTGCCGTCGCGCAGCCCCTTCAGATGCGCCATATCCTCCTCGGCGCGCTCCATCTCGCGCACCACGGTGCGCGCCCGGCTCACCAGCGCCGCGCCTTCGGCCGTGGGCACGACGCCCCACGGGTTGCGCTCCAGCAGCCGCACGCCGAATTCCGTTTCCAGTTCCCGCACCGCCTTCGTGATGGCCGGTTGCGTCACGAACAGCGCTTTGGCCGCGCCGTTGATGCTGCCGGTCGAGGCAATCGCAACCAGTGCTCGCAGATGATGGATTTTCATGATGCGGAATATAGCACTGGCAGTTATGCGCATCAAAATTTGTGCTTATTTGTTTTCGGGCCGGATCTTTACGCTTTGCTTCGACGGTTGCGAAACGACAGCCGGCTTAATCGGAGCACAACGAATGACGCAATCTTTTCCCCAGCTTCTCGCCGAACTGCGCGAGACCGAACACGAATTCATTGCGATTCGCCGCGACATCCACGCGCATCCTGAACTTGGTTTTGCTGAAACGCGCACCGCCGAACTGGTCGCACGCAAGCTCGCGGAGTGGGGCTATGAAGTGACAACGGGTGTCGGCGGCACGGGCGTGGTCGGCCAACTGCGGCGCGGCACGTCGAGCCGAACGCTCGGACTGCGCGCCGACATGGACGCGCTGCCGATCCAGGAAGCCACCGGCCTGCCGTACGCGAGCACCGTCGTACAGACCATGCATGCGTGCGGCCACGACGGCCACACCGCGATCCTGCTGGCCGCCGCGCACCGCGTCGCTAGCCGGGGCGAAATCGACGGCACGCTGAACGTGATCTTCCAGCCCGCGGAAGAGGGCCTGGGCGGCGCCTCGAAGATGATCGAGGACGGTCTTTTCGCGCGCTTTCCCTGCGACCAGATGTTCGCGCTGCACAACGCGCCCGGCCTGCCGGTCGGCCATTTCGCACTGCGCCACGGCTGCATGATGGCGTCGTCCGATTCGGTGACGATCACCGTGACCGGCAAAGGTACGCACGGCGCGATGCCTCAGTTGGGCTGCGATCCGATCGTCGCGGCGGCCAGCATCGTGCTGGCCTTGCAATCGATCGTCGCGCGCAACATCGAGCCGACCCGTGCGGCCGTGGTGACGGTCGGTGCGATCCACGCCGGCAGCGCACCCAACGTGATCCCCGAAACGGCGACGCTGAAACTCTCGGTGCGCGCGCTCGATTCGCAAACGCGCGACCTGGTCGAAGCGCGGATCCGCAGCATCGCGCAGTTACAGGCGCAAACCTACGGCGCCACGGCTGAAGTCGACTACCAGCAGATCTCCCGCCCGCTCGTCAATCATCGCGGCGCGGCCGACCTCGCGATCGAAACCATCGAGGCCCTGGCCGGCCCGGCGGGCTACACGCTCATGCCCGATGCGGTAATGGGCAGCGAAGACTTTTCGTGGATGACCGAAATGGTGCCGGGCTGTTACGTGGTGCTCGGCAACGGCGTCGACTCGAAGGGCGGCTGCGCGGTCCACAACCCGGCATACGACTTCAACGACGCGGCGATCAGTTGGGGGGCCGCTTACTTCGTCGGACTTGCCGAGCGCTGTTTGAGCATGCTCTGAGCGCTGCCTGAGCACGGTCCACTCGCCGGGTTTCGATCCGGCGTCCAGTACGCTGGAATCTTCAGTTCCGTCTTGCACTTCATTTCTAGACATCATTTGCACGCGAGGAGTAGGGAGACCCATGAAAAAATGCATCGCAATGAGCGCGGCACTGCTGACGCTCGGAACGGGGACAGCGGACGCCGAGCCGTATCAGATGACTTTGCTGAGCGCACTGCCTGAGTTCAACGGCAGCCTGCGCGAAGGCGTGGCGCTGTATGGGTCGGTCGATATGGGCATCAACTATCAGACCGTGGGCGGCAAGTCGCTGGTGCAGACCCAGAGCGGTGGCGAATGGACGTCGAAATTCGGCCTCTTCGGACGGGAAGATCTGGGCGGAGGCCTGCGTGCCGAATTCAATCTGGAAAGCGGCTTTCTCGCCAATAGCGGCGCCATGCAGGACAACACCTCGTTCCTCAATCGCCAGGCATGGGTGGGGCTGAACTCGTCGACTTATGGGCGAGTGCGTTTCGGCAAACAGATCGGCACGGGCTTGCCGCTCTTCGTCGACGTGTTCGGCACGGTGGGCACCAATTCGGCCTACACGTGGCTCGGCACCGCTGTCGTGCAAACGTCGAAGGGTTTCGGTTACAACAGCGACCTCGGCGCCGGCGCGACGCAACTGCCCGCGCGGGTGAATAACGCGATCACGTACCTGTCGCCGAGTTTTGCGGGCTTCAGCACGGAACTGATGTACGCGCCGAGCAATGTGGCCGGGCAGTCGCCGACAGCGGCGGCGCAGGGCGCGCTGCTGCAGTGGTATGACGGCACGACTTACGTGACGGGCACCTACAACCAGGTGTGGGGCGCGACCGGAACAGGCGGCACGAGCACCGTGCGTAACGATCTGTACGGTTTTGGCGTGGTGTATGACACCGGCAAGATCGTGCTGTCCGGCGCGTTCAACCAGTACGCGCCGAAGCTCGCCAACGACGGCATCGCGCGCGTCTATACGCTCGGCACGATCTGGCCGGTCGGGCGCAATGCGTTCCGCGCTTCGGTGGTGTATCGCGATACGTCCGGCGTGCATGACCCGGCAAATAATCCCGCGAAAGATTCGGCATTCGGCGTAATGCTCGGGTACGACTACACCCTCTCCAAACGCACAGGGCTCTACGCGCGCGCCGGCTTCATCCGTAACTACGGTATTTCCACCGTACTGCTGAACAATAATCCGCTGCCGACGCAAACCGGTAGCACCGCACCGGAACTCGGCACGACGCCGGTCACCGTGTCGCTGGGCATGTATCACAACTTCTAGGCGTGAGTCTCCCGATGAATGCAATCCAACACACCGCTAGTGCTGTCGCGACCGAGGCGACCGACGTGAAAGAGCGGCACGCGTCGCGCCGGACTGTCTTCGCCGCGGCGCTCGGCAACGGCCTGGAGTTCTTCGACTTCACGGTCTATAGCTTCTTCGCCGCGCTGATCGGCAAGCTGTTCTTTCCGGCCGGCGGCGACGTGGGCGCGCTGATGATGTCGCTCGCAACCTTCGGCGTCGGCTTCGTCGTGCGGCCGCTCGGCAGCATTGTGATCGGCGCGTATGCCGACCGCGCGGGCCGCAAGCAGGCCCTCGTGCTCACCGTTTCGCTGATGGCGCTCGGCACGGGCATGATCGGCCTTGCGCCGACTTACGCGACGATCGGTCTGGCGGCGCCGGCGATCATCGTGCTGGGCCGTTTGCTGCAAGGCTTTTCGGCGGGCGGAGAAGTGGGCGCGGCGACCACCTTGCTGATGGAGTCGGGCAGCGCGGGGCAGCGAGGTTCGCTGGTGAGCTGGCAGATGGCCTCGCAGGGCGGCGCGGCGCTTGCCGGCGCGCTGGTGGCGGCGACGCTCTCGCGCAGCCTCTCGCACGAGGCATTGCTTGCCTGGGGATGGCGTGTGCCGTTTCTGATCGGGCTTTTGATCGGTCCGGTCGGTTTCTATCTGCGCAAACATCTGGACGAGACCTTGCCTGCCGCGCAATCAGCGAAAACGGCCCGGCCTGACGCGGCCCGGCCGAAGGCTCGCATCGAATGGCGGCAGATCGTGGCAGGTACGATGCTGGTGATCGGCGGCACTTCGTCGATGTACGTGATCGTGTTTTTCCTGCCGTCGTTCCTGACGATGACGACCGGCATGCCGGCCGCTGTTTCGCTACTGGCCGGTTGCACGGCGGGCCTCGTGTTGCTGATCGGCTCGCCGTTCGCCGGCCGTCTCGCCGACCGCATGCCGCGTCGCAAGACTTTGCTGTACGCGGTGTCGGCGGTGTCGCTGATGGTGCTGCTGCCGGCGTTTTACGCGATCAAAACCTGGCCGTCGATCTACACGGTGGTACTGGTCGTGTTCGTGCTGATCGGTTTGATGACGCTTTCGAGTCCAGCGGGTTTCGTGCTGATTCTCGAAGCGTTCAAACCGGACGTGCGGGCGACCTCGCTCGGCATCATCTATGCGTTGGGCGTGACGATTTTCGGCGGCTTCGCACAGTTGATCGTCAGCGCGTTGTGGCGCATGTCCGGTAGTTTTTACGCGCCGGCATGGTACGTACTGGCGTGCGGACTGGTGAGTTTCGCCGGCGTGGTGCTGTTCAAGGAAGCGAAATAGGGCTGCACTTTCATGGTGCGGGCGATGTGGCTTGGGCAAGCGGTCCATCTTGGACCTGATGGGCCGCTGCAGGATGCGCAAACCCTGCATCGCCGTAAGTGCGCAGCACCTCGGAGATGATCACCTGATACCCATCGAGCCAGTTCGCCTGCGCCGCTTTCGCTTCCAGATGTGCGGGGTGCTGCATCAACGCCTGCAATGCGTCGAGCGAGGCCCAGTAGTACACATTCGACGTCAGTCCAGTCGACGCGTTTTCCCACGCCTCTTCGCCGAGATAACCGGGAATGGCCTTGGCGGCGGTGGCAATGGTCTCGTCGAGCCGGTAGAAGCGTTCGTCTAATTGTCTCGTCGCGAAGATGAAAGTTGACGTGTACATGGCGTAATCGGTTTGTAGGTGGGCGAACGTTTGCGCATCATAGCGCACGGTATCAAGCGCGTATTTTTTCACATTATTTGCCGCGTTTTCAGGGGTTTTTTCACGCGCCACCTACCGCCCGGCAGTAACGGTGTTGTAATAGTCCGCAACAGTGTTTTGCGTTTTCCCTCATTCATTTCGCACGGCAATCGCTTAAACTTGGCAGTAACAATTTGTTACGGGGTGCGAGATGTTGGCCGTGTTCATCATCGCCTGTCCGATCTGCATCGCCGCGCTGTTCGGTTTCGCGCGGCACGTGGATCCGCTGACAGGGCAGTTCAGGCGTTAGACCCAAAATGGGGCAGTTTCGGCAGGGGTGTTCAAGCCATTGCTGGTTTTAACCATTCTCTTTCGCCGATCAAAGCCTTAACCCTTGCCTTGGCATGCCGAGTCACGGCACGATGCGCGATAACATAGGTTTGGGGCACTATCGCGTATGCGAGATTTTCTGGCAAACATCACGACGCGCCTTGGCGTTTTGAAGGGCGTGCTTCCTTTGAGCCGTGCCGCGGCGGCGCGCGATGCGCTGGCCGGCGTGCAGCTTGCGTCGATGGATATTCCGCAAGTGCTCGGCTATGCGCGCATTGCCGGCATGCCGGCCGTTACCGGTCTTTACACTGTCTTTCTGCCGCTTATCGCGTTTGCGTTCTTCGGCGCCTCGCGGCACCTCGTCGTGGCAGCCGACTCCGCCACCGCAACCATTTTTGCGAGCCGCCTCTCGACCATGGCGCCGGCGTCGAGCGCGGAATATGCGGCGCTCGCCGGGATGGTCGCCTTGCTCACTGCCGCGCTTCTGCTTATCGCGCGGATCTTCAAGCTCGGTTTTCTCGCTGACTTTCTCTCGCGCACGGTGCTGGTCGGCTTCCTCGCCGGTGTCGGCGTGCAGGTCGGCATCGCCATGCTGGGCGACATGTTCGGAGTCCCCGGACATGCCGCACGCAGCATCGATCAACTCGCGCTCGTGGTGCGCGAGTCGGCGCAGATCAATCTGCCGACGCTCGCTATTTCTGCGCTGGTGGTGACCTCCATTCTGGTTTTCAAGCGTTTTTCGCCACGCCTGCCGGTGCCGTTGATCGCGGTGGTGGCGGGTATTGCCGCAAGCGATATTTACGGTTTCGCTGCCCACGGCATTTCTGTGTTGGGGCCGGTCGCAGGGGGACTGCCGCCGCTCCGTATGCCGTCGGTCACGTGGCAGCAATTACTCGAACTGCTGCCGGTCTCCGCCTCGTGCTTCGTGATGATCGTCGCGCAAAGCGCCGCCGCGAGCCGCGTATTTGCCGAGCGCTATCACGAGACGGTCGATACCAATGCCGACCTGCTGGGTATCGCCGCCGCCAACGCCGCGGCGGCATTTTCCGGCGCCTTCGTGGTGAACGGCAGTCCGACGCAAACCGCCATGGCCGATCGCGCCGGCACGCGCAGCCAGTTCGCGCAGGTCGTTTTCGCGGTGGTGGTGGTCGTGGTGCTGCTGTTTTTCAGTGGTTATTTGCAGTACCTGCCGCACTGCATTCTGGCCAGCATTGTGTTTACGATCGCCATCGGCCTGATCAATGTGAAGACGTTGTTTTCGATCCGCCACGAAAGTCCCGGTGAATTCACGCTGGCCGTGTTTACCGCAGCGGCGGTGGTGCTGATCGGTGTCGAGCACGGCATTCTGGTGGCGGTGGCGTTATCGCTGCTGCGGCATGTGCGGCATAGTTACCGGCCGCACACCATGGTCCTCGTGCCCGGCGAAGGCGGCATCTGGGTGCCGGTGCCGGCCGCGCCCGGAGTCCAGACCGGGCCGGGACTGATCGTCTATCGCTTCGGCGCCGATCTGTTCTACGCGAACGACCACTTTTTCGTCGACGATGCCCGCAGCCTGATCGATCATGCGCCGAGCGCGGTGCGCTGGTTCGTGATCGATTCCGGCGCGATCACCGACCTCGACTACTCGGCGGCGCGTTCGGTCGGCGAGTTGTGCGAGATGCTCAAGCGTAGCGGCGTCGAAGTGATTTTTGCGCGCGTGAATCAGTATCTGCGCTCGGATATGGACCGGCATGGCATCACGCCGATCGTCGGCGCAAACTGCATTTTCAGCACCTTGCATGACGCGCTGCGCCTGGCAGGCGTGGAGCAGCCCGGTACGCAGGTCAAAGCCGCGTCGTAGTCGTCATTTGGGTCTGTTTGGTCTGTTTGGCCAGACGTGGTGGATTGCTTCAGACCTGCGGCTCTTCATCGGCAAAGAAGTAGCCGATAAAAAAGCACGCGCCCGCGAGCAGGGCGCCGAGTACGGCCACCGTGTAGGCGAGCGCGGTACCGTGCCAAAGACTGTCGAACCACTGATGAAGCTGCGCCATCACCACCGCCGCGTTGCCGCCAATGCGCTGCAATTCGATCTGATAGCGCGGGTCTGCGATGCTGTACATCGAGACGGCGCTGTCTGGCGCTGGCGCCATGGCATAGATGATCGCCGCGGCGATCAAACCGGCGAGCAGCACGACGGCGCCCGCCAGATAAAGCCGTTTTTGCAAGGACGAGCGCTTTGCTGCCGGATTCAGGTCATTGCCACCGCTCATCGTGTTCGTGTGTCCGCTCGTGTCATCAGGGTGACAGTATCGCAGAGCGGGCGCACCCCGAAGGCGCGGCTAGCTTTTCGACGTCAGCAGCTTGATCCCGGCAATGCCGAACATGATCGCGAGCGACCCGTCCAGCCAGCGACGGATCGCGACGTAAATGCGCCGTGCGGACGCGGTTGAAAACAGCACCGCGTAGCTGCTGAACACGGATACGCCGATAACCATGCAGCCGAGCACCACCGGCGCGGTGTGCGACGTGCCGCCTGCGGGCGACATAGCCAGCGAAACGATCGAGAGCCACACCAGAATCGCTTTCGGATTGGTGAGATGCAGCAGCAGGCCGCGCAGATAGAGCCGTTTGAGCGGTTCGCCTTCGCGTGCGGTATTCGTCGGCAGCTCTTCCGCGCTGAATGCTGAGCGCGCGGATTTGAAGCCGAGCCACAGCAGATAGAGTCCGCCGGCAATCTTGATCGCCACCAGACATTCGGAGTAAGTGGCGAGTACCGCCGACAAACCCAGCGACGCCAGCAACGCCCAGAAGAACGAACCGGACACCACGCCGAGCGCGAAGGTGAGCGCGGATTTTCTGCCGGCGCTCATCGCCAGCGACATGATCGCGAGATTGCTCGGCCCCGGACTCGCCGTGCCGACGAAGTAGGCGCTGTAAGCGATCAGGACATCGGCGGTGAGGAAGGAACTGGCGGTCATGGGCGTGTGAACCTCGGCGGCGGGCAAACTGCGCCGCTCGTTGCGGCACGGGGGAATCGCATGGATCGATGCGCGAACAACGATTCTGCTCGCCCGCGCGCGAATCTCACAGATACAGTTGATGGCCTGTGCGGCGGCACAATCGGGTGTTTGTGGGGCAACTCCAGCGGGCAGTGAGCCGCCGCAGCCAACTCAGCCAGCTCACGACTCCGCCGCCGTTTCGATGCAATCCGCCAGAGCCCCCGCCACCGCCTGCCGGCTATGCCGTGGACGCTGCACGAGCCCGATTTCACGGTGAAACGTCGCGTCGCCGAGTTCGAGCGCGGTGACATTGGCGGGCCACTTGCCCAATCCCGCCGTATTCGGAATCAGTGCCACGCCGATGCCGCGCGCGACGAGTTGCGCGATACCCTGCAACTCGTCGAGCTCAATCACGTCGTGCACGTTCAGCCGCGCGCGCCGCAGAAAGCGGTCCACCAGCCTGCCGCCGAACGATCCGCGGTCGTAGCGGATGAACGGTTCGCTCCTGAGCAGCTCGCGCCAGGACGGCGTGCCACGCGCGATCGCCTTGGGCACCAGCAGCACGAACGGTTCGGTGACGAGCGTGCGCCATTCGAGTTCGGACGGCAGCGCGAACGGCGGTTTGATGATAACGGCGAGATCGAGCTCACCCGAGTCCACCTGCCCGAGCAGTCCCAGCGACACGCCGGGCACCACGCGAATCCGCCAGCCGGGACGGTCGTCGCGAAAGCGGGCCAGCGCGTCGGCGAGAAACGACACCTGCGCGGACGCGATCGCGCCGACCCGCAGCATCCCGCTTTCGGCGGCACCCGCGCCGCGTTCCGAGAGCCGTGCATAGAGCGTCATCATTTCTTCGGCGAGCGCGAGCGTTTCGCGGCCGGCGTCGTTGAGCGTGGCGGAGCGGCCCGTGCGGTCGAACAGCGCGAAACCGAGTTCCTGTTCGAGCCGCTGCATTTGCGCGCTCACGGCGGATTGCGTCAGGCCGATGCGCGCGCCGGCAGCGGAAAACGTGCCGTATTGGCTGACGGCTATAAATGTTCTGAGTTCGCTGAGCATCGTCGATTGATCGATTTTGGTGTTGGTCAGATCAAATATATATCGTTTTTAACCATTTTTAGTCATGGTTAGAATTTACCTCACGCGTGCGCCTTTCCGGGCCGCTTCATTGACCGATACACGAGCCCACCTTACTTTCTGCGAGTTTTCCCACCATGAGCGTTGCCGACACCGTTTTGCCGCCGTTCCATCTGGCGTTTCCCGTGCATAGCCTCGCCGCGGCCCGCGAGTTCTATGGCGAGCTGCTCGGCTGTCCGGAAGGGCGTAGCTCTCCGGATTGGGTCGACTTCAACTTCTATGGCCATCAGATCGTCGCGCACCTCGCACCCGAGGAAATCGGCCACCGTCAGACCAGCAAGGTCGACGGCGACGCGGTGCCGGTGCGCCACTTTGGCGCGGTGCTCTCGATGGCGCAATGGCAGGCCGCCGCGGACAAGCTGCAAAAGGCCGGCATCGACTTCATCATCGAGCCGCATGTGCGCTTCAAGGGCGAGGTCGGCGAACAGGCGACGATGTTCTTCCTCGATCCGTCGGGCAACGCGTTGGAGTTCAAGGCGTTTGCCGATATGTCGTCGTTGTTTGCGAAGTGAAGTGATGTAGGTGTGAGGGCGCCGGCGGCACACGCCGGCGCTTCGAAACGAAAAGGCCGGTCAACAATCGTGTTGACCGGCCTTTTTTTGCCTGGCGCCAAAGCTCGGCAATTCACCCGCCGCGCCGGAATGAACCCCAGAATCGCCGCCTGAGCGTAGCGTATTTGCTTTGCGCAATTTATTCTGAAGGCATGTCTCACGGCAGTTCGGCGAGACATGCATTTAGCAATACCCTTAAAAGAGCTTATCTACCGCTCATCAAACGTTTGCGCATCATGATGTTGCGGGCGTTTGAAGCGCTACCTATCCTTACATTAGCCTTCCTGACAATTTAGCCATTTTGGCGCCATGCAGGCGTTGGTGCTATCGATCTAGCATAGGTACGGATTCACCCATCCCTTACCTGCATTCTCTCGGGCGCGTTTCATGTGGATCGTCAACGTTGCGCTTAAGCGGCCATACACGTTCATCGTGATGGCCATTCTGATCTTGCTGGCGACGCCATTCGTGCTGTTGACCACGCCGGTCGACGTGCTGCCGGAAATCAACATTCCGGTGGTCAGTATCATCTGGAATTACACGGGCTTGTCGGCCGAAGACATGGCCAACCGCATCACGTCCGTCAACGAGCGCAGTCTGACCACCACGGTCAACGACATCGAGCACATTGAATCGCAGTCGCTCGCGGGCATCACGATTCTCAAGGTGTTCCTGCAGCCGAACGCAAACATCCAGACCGCGATCGCGCAAACCGTAGCCGTTGAACAGGCGCAGCTCAAGCAGATGCCGCCAGGCGCGACGCCGCCTCTGGTGATCAGCTACTCGGCCTCCAGCATTCCGGTGATCCAGCTCGGCTTGTCGAGCCCGAAGCTCTCCGAGCAGGCACTCAACGATACGGCACTGAACTTCCTGCGCCCGCAACTGGTGACGATTCCCGGCGCGGCCGTACCGTACCCGTACGGCGGCAAATCGCGGTTGATCTCGGTCGACCTCGACACGCGCGCATTGCTCGCAAAGGGCCTGACGCCTTCGGATGTGGTCAGCGCGTTCAACGCGCAAAACCTGATTCTGCCGACCGGGACGGCCAAGATCGGGCCGAAGGAATACACGATCAATATGAACGGCTCGCCCGCCACGGTGGAAGGGCTCAACGACATTCCGGTGCGCACTCTCAACGGCGCGACGACGTACCTGCGTGAAGTCGCTCACGTGCGCGACGGCTTCTCGCCGCAGACCAATATCGTGCGGCAGGACGGACACCGCGGCGTGCTGATGTCGGTGCTGAAGAACGGCAGCGCCTCGACGCTTTCGATCGTCAATACACTGCAAGGCATTCTGCCGGCCGCGCGCGCCGCGTTGCCGCCGGACCTGAGCATCACGGCCTTGTTCGATCAGTCCGTGTTTGTGAAGGCTGCGGTGCAGGGCGTGGTGCGTGAAGCGCTGGTCGCCGCGGCATTGACCGCCGCGATGATCCTGCTGTTCCTCGGCAATTGGCGCAGCACCTGCATCATCGCGATCTCGATTCCGCTGTCGATTCTGTCCTCGCTGATCGCCCTGCACGCGCTCGGGCAAACCATCAACATCATGACGCTGGGCGGCCTTGCACTCGCGGTCGGGATTCTGGTCGACGATGCGACGGTAACGATCGAGAACATCGAACGGCACCTGCATATGGGCACGAATCTGCACGATGCGATTCTCGACGGCGCCGGCGAAATCGCGATCCCGGCGCTCGTCTCGACGCTGTGTATCTGTATCGTGTTCGTGCCGATGTTTTTCCTGACCGGCGTCGCGCGTTATCTGTTCGTGCCGCTTGCCGAAGCGGTGGTATTCGCGATGCTCGCCTCGTACGTTCTGTCGCGTACGCTGGTGCCGACGCTGGCCATGCTGCTGATGGGGCATGCGCACAAGCCCAAGGCCGATGCCAGGCCGAGTCTGTTCCGGCGCATCTACCTGCGTTTCGATCACGGCTTCGAGCGCATGCGGTCCACCTACATCGTGATACTCAGCAGTGTGCTGGTGCGGCGCGGCATGTTCGGCAGCCTGTTCCTCGGTTTCTGCGTGGTGTCGATGGGTCTGGTTTTCGTGCTCGGTGAAGACTTCTTTCCGAGCGTCGACGCCGGTGACATTCGTCTCCACATGCGTGCGCCGACAGGTACGCGCATCGAGGAAACCGCGCGTCTCGCGGACGAGGTCGAGAAGGTGATCCGCGAGGTCGTGCCGGCCGACGAACTCGGCACGATCCTCGACAACCTCGGTTTGCCGTATAGCGGTATCAATCTTTCGTATAGCAACGCGGGCACGATCGGCACGCTCGACGGCGAAATTCAGGTGGCCCTGAATCAAGACCACCACCCGACGCAAATCTACATGGACAAACTGCGCGCGATCCTGCCGCAGCGTTTTCCGGGCGTCGAGTTCTTCTTTCAGCCGGCCGACATCGTTACGCAGATTCTCAACTTCGGCTTGCCCGCCGCTGTGGACGTGCAGATTTCCGGCACGGATCAGCAGGGCAACTTCGACGTTGCGCGCAAGCTGCTGAAACAGGTGCGGATGATTCCCGGCACCGTCGACACCCACATTCAGCAGAAACTGGACGAGCCGGCGATCAATCTTCAGATGGATCGCACGCGCCTGCAACAACTCAATCTGAGCGCGAGCAATGTGGCGCAAAATGTACTGATTTCCTTGTCGGGCAGTTCGCAGACTTCGCCGGGTTTCTGGTTCAACAACAAGAACGGTGTCGAATACAGCGTCGCGGTGCAAACGCCGCAGTATCAGATCTCGTCGATCGATGAGTTGTTGCGCACACCCGTCTCGGGTTCGGCCAACGGTCCGACGCAACTGCTCGGCAACCTCGTGCGGGTCGCGCCGCAGAATCAGTTCGCGGTAGTCACGCACTACAACATCAGGCCGGTGATCGACCTGTACGTGAGCGTTGAAAAGCGCGACCTGGGCAGCGTGGCCACTCAGGTCGACAAGCTGGTGAACAACGTGCGGGCCTCGTTGCCGCGCGGTAGCCAGATCACCTTGCGCGGGCAGGTGCAGACCATGCGCAGTTCCTTCTTCGGTCTCGGGATCGGCGTGGCGATGGCCATCGTGCTGGTGTACCTGCTGATCGTGGTGAATTTTCAGTCGTGGGTCGATCCGCTGATCATCATCAGCGCGTTGCCCGCGGCACTGGCGGGCATCGTATGGATGCTGTTCCTGACCGGCACGCACTTGAGCGTGCCTGCCTTGACGGGAGCGATCATGACGATGGGCGTTGCTACCGCCAACAGTATTTTGATGGTGTCGTTCGCGCGCCAGCGGCTCTCCTCCGGTGCGCCGCCGCTCACCGCCGCGCTCGAAGCCGGCGCAAGCCGGATCAGGCCGGTGCTGATGACCGCGTTCGCGATGATCATCGGCATGATTCCGATGGCGTTGGGTCTCGGCGAGGGCGCCGAGCAGAACGCGCCGCTGGGCCGCGCGGTGATCGGTGGCTTGCTGTTCGCCACCGTGTCCACGCTGTTTTTTGTGCCACTGGTGTTCGCGGGCATTCATACCCGCCTCGCGCGGCGCCATCGCGACGATGACGACACGGATACCACGGGCGGCCACGGCAACGACGGCCCCGCGCCGGACCACGGCGGCGCAGGCAAGCCCGCGTAACGTTCAATGTAAATGACGGCTGACTGAGATGGCTGACTGAGATGACCGAAAAAACCCATGCATCGCTGGCGATTCCCGCGCGAGAGACCGAAGGCGGCCACGCCTTGCCGCCGCGCAATCGCGAATGGAAGCGCGCCAAAATCGCCATCTGGATCGTGCTGGCACTGCTCGCTGTGGGCGCGTTGCGCACCGTGATCGCGAACGTTCTGCAAAGCCGCTCGGTCGCCGAGACGACGAAGCAGAACGCCACGCAGTATGTGAACGTGGTGAGTCCGACGCAAACGGAGGGAGGTGGCAACACCTTGTTGCCGGGCACGTTGCGCGGCTTTGTCGAGTCGCCGATCTATGCGCGCTCCACCGGTTATCTGCTGCACTGGTACGCCGATATCGGCACGCGCGTGAAGCAGGGGCAGCTGCTCGCCGATCTGGACACGCCTGAGATCGATCAGGAACTCGCACAGTCGTTGGCGCAGCGCGCGCAAACCAGTTCGAGTCTCGGCCTCGCCAAAAGCTCGATGGAACGCTGGCAGCAACTGCGGCAACGCGATGCGGTTTCGCAGCAGGAACTCGACGAACGGACAAGCACCTACACGCAGGACCTGGCCAACCTCGCCGCCGCCGATGCCAACGTGAAACGCCTGCAGCAACTCGAATCGTTCAAGCGCATCGTCGCGCCGTTTTCGGGCGTGGTCACGCAGCGCAATGTCGATGTCGGCGATCTGATCGACGCGGGCAGCGGCACGAGCCGCGCGCTGTTCGCGCTGGCGCAATCGGATCCGTTGCGGGTCTATGTGCAACTGCCGCAGGCGTACGCGCAAAACGTGTCGGTCGGGCAGAACGTGGTGGTGACGCAGGCCGAATTGCCGGGGCAGCAGTTCCACGGCACGATCACGCACATCTCTGGCGCGATCGACGTGCCGACCCGTTCATTGCAAGTCGAAGTGACCTTGCCGAATCCTGACAACAAGCTACGGCCCGGCGCGTATGTCCAGGTGGCCGTGCCGGCGGCAGCCCATGCGCAACTGACGGTGCCCGGCAATGCGCTGCTGTTCCGCGCCGAAGGTCCGCGGCTCGCGGTGGTCGATGCGAATGGCAATGTGGCTTTGCACAAGGTCGTGATCGCGCAGGATTTGGGGCAGTCGCTCGAAATCGAAAGCGGGATCGAGGCGAACGACAAGATCATCATCAACCCAAGTGATTCGATCGCGGACGGCGACCACGTGCGGATCACGCAGCCGCAGAAAAACGGCAAGGGGGCGTCGTGATCGCGAAGCAGGCGGGCGCTTATCGGGCACGAACGACACGAGCGTCACGAATGTCGCTCATGGCGCTGGCGGCCACCGCTAGCGCGGCGTTACTGGCCGCGTGCACAGTCGGCCCGGATTATCAGCGGCCGCAAGCCGAGGTGCCGCCGACCTGGCAAACCGATTCGTACTGGCGCGTCGCGGCGCCTTCGCATGCGCCGATTTCGCTGGACTGGTGGAGCGCCTTCGGCGATCAGACGCTCGGTACGCTGGAAACGCAGGCGCTCGCGCAGAATCAGACACTGGCCGCGGCGAGCGCACATTACGCGCAGGCCAAAGCGACGCTGGCGAACACCCGTGCGCAGCAGATTCCTGAAGTCGATCTGGGAGCGTCCGGGTCGCGCTTCAGAATTTCGCATGATCGCCCGCTGACCAATTACGGCACGCCGACCACGTCGACAGTACAGAACAACCTGCAACTCGGCCCGACGATCAACTACGACACCGATCTATTCGGCCGGATACGTCGTGAAGTGGAAGGCGCCGCGGCCTCCGCGCAACAGTCAGCCGACGATCTTGCCAACGCACGGCTCGTCCTCACCACCGATCTCGCCACCGACTATTTCTCGCTGCGTGAGCTCGACGCCGAGATCGACGTGCTGAATCAATCGGTGAAACTGCAGCAAAAGGCGCTCGATTACGTCACGACCGAGCACGATCTCGGTTCGGTATCCGGGCTCGACGTGTTGCAGCAGAAGTCGCTACTCGATTCGACGCGCGTGCAGGCGCAACTCCTGCTGAATCAGCGCGCGCAGTTTGAACATGCGATTGCCGCCTTGGTCGGCGTGCCCGCGCCGCAATTCGCGATCGAGCCCAAAGTGCTCGACACGCAGGTGCCGGCGATTCCGCTCGGTTTGCCGAGCGACGTCTTGCAACGCCGCCCGGATATCGCCTCGGCGGAGCGCGCGATGGCCGCGGCGAACGCGCAGATCGGCGTCGCCAAGGCAGCGTTCTTTCCGAGCCTGACGCTGACGCCGAGCATCGGCTGGGAAAGCGCACAGTTCGCGAGCCTGTTTAGCGCGCCGACGCTGATGTGGACGCTCGGCGCGACAGTGGGCCAGGTGCTGTTCGACGGCGGCCGCCGTGCGGCGAACGTGCAATTTGCGAGCGAAGGCTACAAGGCCACCGAGGCAAACTATCGGCAAACCGTGCTCAACGCATTCCAGCAGGTGCAGGACGGCATCACGGGCCTCTCCGTTCTGGATGGCGCGTCGAAGCAGTCGCGTGAGGCAGTGACCGATGCGCAGCATCTTCTGGCGCTCGCCAACGACCGTTATTCGGGCGGCCTGGTCGCCTACCTCGATGTCATCACCGCGCAGCAGTCCTTGCTCACCAGCGAGCGCCAGGACGTGCAGATCCACGGCCAGCAGATGACCCTCTCGGTTTCATTGGTGAAGGCGCTGGGCGGCGGCTGGGATGCCGGCACGGACCTATCGGGCGCACAGCCGCCGAGCAATGCACCGAACACGGCAGACGCAGCGAACACAGCAAACACAGCGGACACGAAGGAGGCGATGGCTCCCGCGAAGTGAGCCGCCCGACAATGACACAGCCAGACAGGAAAAAGGAAAAACGAGGCGTTTCGTATAATGCAGATACAAGGGGACGCGCATGAAATTGCTGATCGTTGAAGACGAGCATAAGGTGGTGGACTACCTGCGCTCCGGTTTGACAGAGCAGGGCTGGGTCGTCGACGTCGCGCTCGATGGCGAGGAAGGCATGCATCTGGCCACCGAATTCGATTACGACGTGATCGTCCTCGACGTCATGCTGCCTAAACGCGACGGCTTCAGCGTGCTGAAGGCGCTGCGCATGCGCAAGTCGACGCCGGTCATCATGCTGACCGCCCGCGATCACGTGAACGACCGTGTGCGGGGCTTGCGCGAAGGCGCCGACGACTACCTCACCAAACCCTTTTCCTTCCTCGAACTGGTCGAGCGGCTGCATGCGCTGGCGCGCCGCACGCGTTCGCAGGAGTCGACGCTGATTTCCGTCGGCGATCTGTTCGTCGATCTGATCGGCCGGCGCGCCACCCGCGACGGCGTACGGCTTGATCTGACCGCCAAGGAATTCCAGTTGCTGAGCGTGCTGGCGCGCCGGCAAGGCGACATCCTCTCGAAGACCGCCATTACTGAACTCGTGTGGGATGTCAACTTCGACAGCCATACGAACGTGGTCGAAACCGCGATCAAACGATTGCGCGCCAAGCTCGACGGCCCGTTTCCCTCGAAGCTGCTGCACACCGTGCGCGGCATGGGCTACGTGCTCGAAGTGCGTGAAGAGGCAGAGCAATCATGAACCGTTCAATCGCGCGCCGCCTTGCGTTGATGTTCGCACTCGTGGCGCTACTGGTGTTCACGCTGGTCGGCACCGGGCTGTTTCTGGTGCTGCGCACGCAACTCGAACACCATTTGCGCGAATCGCTCGACGATCGCACCGAGATCGCGCGCATCATCGTCTATCACGCGGTGACGCCGGAGAAGTGGCGCATGGCGCGCGAAAAGCTCACGGACATGATGCCGCACGACGGCAGCACCGTGTATGCGGTGTCGAGCACCGATCCGTATTTCCACTATGGCAAGCCCATCGAAGGACCCGTGGTGTCGAACTGGCCGGGTGGCTACACGAGGGTTTCGCCGATCGGCGGCGGCGCGGACATGCTGACCATCACGGTGACGATACCGGCTTACGGGGCTCGCCCGCCAGTGCAATTGCAGGTCGCCGCCAGTTGTTCGCCGAATACCCGCACCATGCGCGTGTTCGGGGCGGCGCTCGCCGCGCTGTCCGCGTTGGGTAGTCTCGCTGTGCTGTTGCTGAGTTACTCGGTGACGCGACTCGGGCTCGCTCCGTTGACGCGTCTGACGCGAGACGCATCCGCTGTGAGCCCGAATAACCGCTCACAGCGTCTGAATACGGCCTCGCTGCCGCTCGAATTGAGCGATCTGGCCAACTCGTTCAACGGCGCGCTCGAACGTCTGGACGGCGCATACGGCCGCCTCGAATCGTTCAACGCGGACGTCGCCCATGAACTGCGTACACCGGTGACGATTCTGATCGGCCAGACCGAAGTGGCGTTGACACGCAACCGTTCGGTCGACGATTTGCGCCATACGCTGCAATCGAATCTCGAAGAGTTCGAACGTATGCGCACGATCATCAACGACATGCTGTTCCTCGCTCGGGCCGACCAGGGCGAACGCGCGACGGGCCTCGTCGAGGTGTCGCTGGCCGGGGAAGTTGCGCATACGCTGGAGTTTCTGGAGATTCCGCTGGAAGAAGCGCGCGTGCATGCGCAACTGAGCGGCGACGCGGTGGCGCGTGTGAACCGCTCGCTGTTCGGCCGCGCCTGCACGAATCTGCTGATGAACGCGATCCAGCACTGCGCGCCTGGCGCGGCGATTACGGTGACGATCTCGAATGTAGCGGATCAGTTGCGCGTAGCGGTGGCCAACCCGGGAGAGCTCATCGAGCCAGCCGTGCTCGAACATCTGTTCGACCGGTTCTATCGCGCGGAAGTGTCTCGCACCAATAGCCGCGAAAACCACGGACTGGGTCTTGCGATCGTGAAGGCGATTGCTGAGATGCATCGCGGCACGGTGTCGGTGGAAAGCGCGAACGGCGTCAACACGTTTGCCTTTTCGATTGCGGCGTCGAGTGTGGAAGCCAGCTTACCGGCGGCGCGCACGAAGGCGGGTGTCCCGGCGGAAGCCGCGGGTTAATCGTCGCTGGTAAAGGGCAAGTCGGCCTGAACCGGTACGCGCCGCTTCGCCGGTTGCGCGTTGGCCGGCGTCAATGCGCTCACGCGCACGCCTAGCAGCCGCAGCTTGCGGTTCAATTCCACCCGTCTCAGACATTCGGTTGCGGCGCGCCGGATCTCGGTGGCGTCGGCGGTTGGTTCGTCGAGCGTCAGGTCGCGTGTGACCGTGCGGAAGTCGTCGTAGCGCAGCTTGATGCCCACGGTGCGGCCCACATAGCCCTTCCTCACCAGATCTTCCGCGACCCGCACGCACAAGCTGGTAAACGAACTGGATAGGGCCGGCCGATCATGACGTGGATGCAGATCACGTTCGAAGGTCGTCTCGCGGCTCATCGACTTGGGTTCCGATTCGACCACGACCGGCCGTTCGTCGTAGCCTTGTGCGACCTGCATGAGCCACGCCGAATAGCTGCGCCCGAAGTGATCCTGCAACAAGCCCGCGTCCGCTGCCGCCAGATCGCCGACCGTGGCGAGGCCGAGCGCGGTGAGTTTTTCCGCGGCCTTCGGGCCGATCCCGTTGACCTTGCGCACCGGTAACGGCCAGACGCGCAACGGCACATCCGCAGGCGTGAGGATCGTGAGGCCGTCGGGTTTATCGAGTTCGGAACCGATCTTCGCCAGCAGCTTGTTCGGCGCCACGCAAATGGAGCAGGTAAGGCCGGTCGCCTGATTGACGGCCTGCTTGATGCGCGCGGCGATCTCGCGTGGCTCGCCCGGCAATTCGGTGAGGTCGATATAGATTTCATCGATGCCGCGGTCTTCGATCCGGTCCGTGAATGCGGCGACCGCTGCTTTGAACAGGCGCGAGTAGTGGCGATACGACTCGAAATCGGTGGGCAGCAGAATCGCGTCCGGCGCGAGCGCGGCGGCTTTCATCATGCCCATCGCGGAGAACACACCGAGCGCGCGGGCTTCATAGGTGGAGGTGGTCACCACGCCGCGGCCGGCATAATCGCGCAGCTTCGCAAAGCGAAGGCTGCCGTCTTCAAGCGTTTGCGGCACAGCATTGCGGCCGCCGCCGATCACCACCGCCTTGCCGCGCAGTTGCGGATAGCGCAAGAGTTCAACGGACGCGTAGAACGCGTCCATGTCCAGGTGCGCGATGTGGCGGCTTGCAGTACTCATGGATGGCGGAAACGGGTGACGGTGCGGGCAGCGAGCATAACAGTCGATGCGCTTCCCGTGCTGCCCTGTCGTATGGCGGCTTGCTGCGCCGGGTGTCCGCATTCGCACAATCGGCGCGCGGCACGGCGGACTTCAAACCGTAATAGTACCTTGCTCCGCCGGGCCTGGTGTCGCGCCTGAGGGCCTCATAACCCCTCACACGCGGCCAAGCTCATCCGGGCGCTGGAATGGCGCCCGGATCACCCATGCCTGGTGTTACCCGCAAGCATCACCCGCAAGCCGGCTTGGCTTTCTTGCATGCGTCCGCAAGCTGGGGCGGCGGGTCTTTCTTGAACACCGTCTTATACGACTCGAGCACGTTCGACTGAACCACCGGCAGAGACTGTACGCCGATCCACGCCGGCGGCGTCTGGCCGATCAGCGCCTTCATCATCGCCGTAGCTTCGGCCACGCCTTGATCATACGGGCGTTGCGAGCCGGTTGCCTTGAGCGGTCCGCCCTTGGCGATCTCGATAGCGGACTGAAGGCCCAGGTCGACCGTCGTGACGGGAATGGTCACGCCTTGCGCGCGCATTGAAGTCAGCGTGTCGAGCGCCGGTTGATCCCAGACGGCGAACAGCCCCTTGACGTCCGGATTCCCGGTGAGGAAATCGCCAGCGATCTGGCCCACTTTCGACGGGTCCGTAAACGCGACCTGTTTGACCTTGATGTCCGGACGATTCTTCTTGATCCAGTCGTTGACGGCCTTGGTGCGTTCCGTCGTGCTGAAGTAATCCACGCCGAAATTCACCAGCCCGATCGTGGCACCCTGCGGGACGCACGAAGCGAGCACTTTCGCCGCGATCTGGCCGTTGCCTTCGCTGTCGGCGGAAATCATCGACGCGTATTGTTCAGGATGCTTCAGCCCGGTCGGGACGTTGTCCATGAACACGAGTTTGATCCCGGCCTCGGACACTTTCTTGTAGGTGGCGGCCGTGGCCGTCCCGTCGACCGGAATGGAGATGATGCCGTCCGGGTGACGCTGGATAGTGTTCTCGATATCCGCGATCTGCTTGTCGACCTGGTATTCCGCCGAAGCCGTGCCGATCACTTCCACGCCGTATTTTTTGAGGGTGTCTGTGATGCCTTGCACCTGCAGTTGCGACCAGTCGAGATTCATGGTCTGCATCGAAATGCCGACCTTGAACTTGCCTGCCTTGATTTTGGCGATGTCGGCGTCGCTCAGCTTCACGGCATCCACCGAGGCCGCTTTTTCGCCGTTCGGCCCTTGTCCGACAATCGTCTTCGGTCCGATCGAACCGGCCGGCAGGCTGGTCACGCATTGCGCGTAGGCGCCCGACGACGCCAGCGCCACGACGGCCGCCGCCGCCATGAGAGTGGGTAGAACACTTCCTGAGCCACGACGATGTTTCATGATTCTTCTCCGTTGGTCTTCATGTTTGTGTTACGTCTCCTGCCATTCACGAACAACGCGGGCACGTGACATCTCGCGTGATCGACGTGCTTTCCTTATTTCCCTGGTTACTTCCTGGGTCACTTCCTGAATCACTTCCTGGTAAAGGCCACAGCCGCGACGATGATGGCGCCCTTGATCACCAGTTGCAGCGATGAACTGACGCCCAGCAGGACCAGCCCGTTATTGAGCGTGCCGATGATGAGGCTGCCGAGCAGCGTGCCAAGTACGAAGCCGCGCCCACCGAACAGGCTGCAACCGCCGAGCGTCACGGAAGCAATCACATCGAGCTCCAGCCCTTGCACGACATCGGGCCGCGCCGCATGCGAGCGCGCGGCGAGCACGAGCGCGGCGAGCCCGGCCAGCGCGCCGGTGAGAATGAAGGCGAGGGTGGTCACGCGTCGCGTGTTGATGCCGGAGTAGAGCGCCGCAGTCGGATTGCCGCCGGCCGCATAAATCTGCCGGCCGAACACGCTGTAATGCAGCAGCAGGATGCCGGCGATCACGGTCAGCACAGTCCAGATGATCGGCACCGGCACACCGGCAATGTCGCCCTCGCCGAAGATCGAGATGAATGAGTCGTTAGTGATGATCTCGGGCCGCGTTGTCGTCACCATCAGGGCGAGTCCGCGTGCCGCGCTCAAGGTGCCGAGCGTCACGAGGAATGAGGGAATGTTCAGCCGCGTGGTCACGACGCCGTTGATCGCGCCGACGATCGCACCGGTGCCGATGCCGGCAATCGCGCCGATGATCCAGCTGTCGCCGACATGCGCCATGGCGAGCGCCGCGGACATGCCCGAGAGCGCCAAGGTCGAGCCCACCGACAGATCGATCTGCCGCGCAATGATCACGAAGGTCATGCCGATCGCGACGATCGACACGAGTGCGGTCTGCCGGCCGATATTCAGGAAGTTGTCGATGGAGAGAAACCACGGCGAGGCGAAGCTGAACACCACCAGCAGGATAGCGAACGCGCCGTAGAGCGCATAGGGCCGGTCGCCTTGCAGGAGGAGTTGCGCGAGGCGCCGCATACGGCTCTTCTGCGGTGGCGATGCCTGCCGTTTAGCCGTCAGCGGCGAGACAGAGTCGTTCATATTGCGTGCTCGAAGGAAGTCCCCTCGGGGGACTCGATGGAAGAACGGGACAATTGAATCAGGTGATGAAGCGCTTCGGCGTTGGCGAGTTCGGCGCGCTCGACGGTCTTGACGATAGCGCCGTCCGCGACGATCGAAATCCGGCCGCACAGGCGCAACAGTTCATCGAGGTCCGAGGACACGACGAGCACGGCGGTGCCCGCTCGCGCGGCGTCATGGACCACGCCGTAGATCTCCTCGCGTGCACCGACGTCGACGCCGACAGTCGGTTCGTCGAGTAAAAGAAGCGTGGGGCGCGGATGGTTCCACTTGGCAAAGACCACTTTCTGCTGGTTGCCGCCGGATAAAAACTTGACCGCGGTCGAGGAGCCGGGGGCCTTGACGGCCAGCTCTTTCATCGAGCGCTTCGCCTGGTTGACGGCCGCCTGGCTGCGCAGCCATCCCCAGCGAGAAAATTGCGGCAATCGCGGCAAGGTCAGGTTGCGTTCGATCGAATGATCGAGGACGAGCCCTTCGAGATGACGATCCTCCGGCACGAGCGCTACGCCGAGCTGGATGACTTCTGCAGGCGTGATACGCGAGCGCGACTGACCGCCGATCTCGATGGCGCCCGCCTCGATTCTGCGAATGCCAAAGATGGTTTGCAGAATTTCCGTGCGCCCGCTGCCGATCAATCCCGCGAGCCCGTGGATCTCGCCAGGACGAACCGTGAGGTCGACGTCGTGAAGCCTGTCATTGCTCACGTTCGACAACTTGAGAACGGGGACAGTGGGGGCATTGGGCGTGGCCGATGTTTGCGGTCCAACAGCGGATTCATCGCCGGTAGCGCCGACAGCCGTCCTCTCCCGCGCCTGCAACGCGGCATGACCGGGACCGACGATCGCCGCGACCAGCTCTTTCATATCGGTTTCCGCCGTCGAGAATGTGCCGGCATTGGCGCCATCGCGGAACACGGTGACGCGCTGCGAAATCCGAAACACCTCATTTAACCGATGCGTCACGTAGATCACGCCCACGCCGCGGTTCGTGACCGCGCGAATCGCGTCGAACAGAATCTGCTCTTCGCCGCCCGTCAGGGCCGACGTGGGTTCGTCGAGGATCAGAACCCGCACGTCGCCCATCAGCGCTTTGCAGATCTCAGTCATTTGCCGGTATGCGAACGGCAATGCGCCAACGGCGGTGCGCGGGTCGAGCGGGATGCCGTGCGAGCGGAGAAATTCGCTGACCGTTGCCATGAGCTGGCGGTTTTTCACAAAGCCGAGACGTGTGCGAGGCTCGCGCCCCAGCATCAGATTGGCGCCGACCGACAGCGATTCGACGAGGCTCAGATCCTGGTAGACCACGGCAACACCCGCCTCACGCGATCGCGCCGGCGACTCGAACGCCACTTTCTGGCCATCGATCTCGATGACGCCGTCGTCGTAGGTGTGAACGCCGCTGAGGATCTTGATCAGCGTGGATTTGCCCGCGCCGTTTTCGCCGAGCAGAGCGTGCACTTCGCCGGGCAACACATCAAGGCTGACACCGCGCAGCGCCTGCACGCCGCCAAATCGCTTGGTGACGCCCGCAACACGGATCAATGGAACCTGAGGCGATGACGCGGCCGCGACCGCAACCGGCTCACTCATCTGGCATGTCTCCTTCGTCAAGACGACGACATTCTTTTCTTTGTATGGTGCTATCGGCCAAAGCCGAGATGTGATCTTCGCATCATGAATATGGTGCGTCAATAACATTGGCGGTGCTGACAGGGCTTAGATGCCTGCTTATGTGATGATTGAATCGGAAAGCTTGTTATGATTCTATCAATCGTTGTAGCATAAGTGGGAACAAATTGTCGGCGGCCGTTGTGCGCCGCATCAAATTTTCGGATGTCTTATGCCTGAAGCCCCTGTGCTTTCTTCTTCGGTCGTCGCGCTGCGCGGCGGTCCGCTCATTCACCCGGCGCGCAACCCGGGCATGCCGTTCGACGCGTCCTGGCTGGACGGCTTGCGCGTCAACCAGTCGGCGGTCGAACGGCGTACGGCAACGCTTGCCACGCGCCGTACCGTCAAGAAAGATGCGCAGGCCGCCTGGCTGCTGAAAGCCGTCACCTGCATCGACCTCACCACGCTCAACGGCGACGACACCGAGGGCCGCGTGCGCCGCTTGTGTGCGAAGGCGCGTCAACCCGTGCGGGCCGATCTGCTCGAAGCGCTCGGCATCGCGCCGCAAGGCATCACGACGGGCGCGGTCTGCGTCTATCACCGTTTCGTCGCGGCGGCGGTGGACGCGCTGCAGGGCAGCGGCATTCCGGTCGCGGCGGTGTCGACAGGATTTCCCGCCGGGCTGATTCCGCATCCATTGAAGCTGAAAGAGATCGAGGCTTCGGTCGCGGATGGGGCGCAGGAAATCGACATCGTTGTCACGCGTGAATATGTGCTGACCGGCAACTGGCAGGCGCTGTACGACGAAGTGCGCGACTTCCGCGCGGCCTGCGGCCCGGCGCACCTGAAGACGATTCTGGCGACCGGCGACATCCGCACGCTCTCTAACGTGGCGCGCGCCTCGATGGTCTGCATGATGGCCGGCGCCGACTTCATCAAGACGTCGACCGGCAAGGAAGGCGTCAACGCCACGCTGGATGTCTCGCTGGTGATGGTGCGCATGATCCGCGAATACCAGGAGCGCACTGGCGTGCCGATCGGCTTCAAACCGGCGGGCGGCGTGTCGAGCGCGAAGTCGGTGCTGTCCTATCAGATCCTCATGAAGGAAGAACTCGGCCGCCCGTGGCTCGAGCCGGAACTGTTCCGTATCGGCGCCTCGAGCCTGCTGGCCGATATCGAACGCCAGCTCGAACATCACGTGAGCGGTCGTTACTCCGCTTTCAACCGTCACCCTGTAGCCTGAACAGAAGACCGATCCCATGAGCGTAGCCGAGTATTTTTCATCGATGGAGTACGGTCCCGCACCCGAGGACGATCAGCCCGCGCGCGCCTGGCTCGCGCAGCATGAGGCGAGCTTCGGGCATTTCATCGGCGGGGCGTGGTATGCGCCCGCTGCCGGCGAGCACTTCGTCTCGCATGCACCTGCCACGGGCGGGCGGCTCGCCGAGATCGCCCAGGGCGATGCGGCCGACATCGACGCGGCGGTGGCCGCCGCGCACGCCGCGCAGCCTGGCTGGCTCGCGCTCGGCGGCGCCGGACGGGCGCGGCATCTGTATGCGCTCGCGCGCATGGTCCAGCGTCATAGTCGCCTCTTTGCCGTGCTCGAAGCGCTCGACAACGGCAAGCCGATTCGCGAGACACGCGATATCGACGTGCCGCTGGTCGCGCGGCACTTCCTGCATCACGCGGGTTGGGCGCAGTTGCAGGAGAGCGAATTCGCCGATTACGCGCCGCTCGGCGTCGTCGGGCAGATCGTGCCGTGGAATTTTCCGCTGCTGATGCTCGCGTGGAAGATCGCACCGGCGATCGCAACGGGTAACTGCGTCGTGTTGAAGCCGGCCGAATACACGCCGCTCACGGCGTTGCTGTTCGCCGAACTCGCTCATCGAGCGGGCTTGCCGGCAGGCGTGCTGAACGTCGTCACAGGTGATGGTCGCACCGGTGCCGCGCTCGTCGAACATCCGCGGGTGGACAAGATCGCTTTCACGGGTTCGACGGAAGTCGGGCGCCTGATTCGCGCGGCTACGGCCGGCACGGGCAAATCGCTGACGCTCGAACTTGGTGGCAAGTCGCCCTTTATCGTGTTCGACGATGCGGATCTCGACGGCGCCGTCGAAGGTGTGGTCGACGCGATCTGGTTCAACCAGGGGCAGGTCTGCTGTGCGGGCTCGCGACTGCTCGTGCAGGAGGGGATCGAAGCGCGCTTCATCGCGAAGCTGAAGCGCCGTATGGAAACGCTGCGCGTCGGCACGTCGCTCGATAAAAGTATCGATATCGGTGCGATCGTCGATCCGGTACAGCTCGAACGCATCGAGTCGCTGGTGGAAACCGGGCGGCGCGAAGGCTGTGCGGTGTGGCAGTCGCCCGACACGACGATGCCCGCCGGCGGCTGCTTCTATCCGCCCACGCTCGTCACCGGTGTGGCGCCGGCTTCCACTCTCGCGCAGGAAGAAATCTTCGGACCGGTGCTGGTCGCGATGAGTTTTCGCACGCCGGATGAGGCGATCGCGCTCGCCAACAATTCGCGCTACGGACTCGCCGCGAGCGTGTGGAGCGAAACCATTGGCCGCGCACTTGATATCGCGCCGCGCCTCGCGTGCGGTGTCGTATGGATCAATGCGACCAATCTGTTCGATGCGGCGGTCGGATTTGGTGGATACCGCGAGTCGGGCTATGGTCGCGAAGGCGGCCGTGAGGGCATCTACGAATATCTGAAACCGCGTGCGTGGCTCAATCTTGCTGTCCGCCAGCCTGTGCGTGTTGAACAGAGTGGAGGCACAGGCGAGCGCGATCCGTTGTCGAACATCACGCTGATCGATCGCACCGCGAAGCTCTTTATCGGCGGCAAGCAGGTGCGACCGGACAGCGGCTATTCGCTGCCGGTTCACGCACCGGATGGGACGCTGGTCGGTGAAGTGGGCGAGGGCAACCGCAAGGACATTCGCAACGCGGTCGAAGCAGCGCGCGCGGCGCAGAAGTGGTCGCAGGCGAGTACGCATAATCGTGCTCAGGTCCTGTTCTATCTCGCGGAGAACCTCGCCATTCGTACTGACGAGTTCGCGCGGCAACTCGTGATCAGAAACGGCGCGACGGAAGCGGCGGCGCATGCGGAAGTCGAGGCGGCGGTAGCGCGTCTCTTCACTTACGCGGCGTGGGCCGACAAGTTCGACGGCGCCGTGCATACGCCGCCGTTGCGCGGTGTAGCGCTGGCGATGCATGAGCCGCTTGGCGTGATCGGCATTGCCTGCCCTGACGAAGCGCCGTTGCTCGGTTTCGTCTCGCTGGCGGCACCCGCGCTGGCCATGGGCAATCGTGTGGTGGTGTTGCCGAGCGCGGCGTGTCCGCTCACGGTGACCGATTTTTATCAGGTAGCCGAAACTTCGGATGTGCCGGCGGGTGTGCTGAACATCGTCACGGGTGAACGTGGCGCGTTGCTGCCGGCGCTCGCCAAACATGACGACGTCGATGCCGTCTGGTGTTTCGGCAACGCGGCGGATTCGACGCTGGTCGAGCGCGAGTCGGTCGGTAATCTGAAGCGTACGTTCGTCGATCACGGTCGCCAGTTCGACTGGTTCGACCGTTCGAGCGAAGGCCGGCCGTTTCTGCGTCAGGCCGTGCAGGTGAAGAACATCTGGATACCGTACGGAGACTGATTGAAAGTCGGCGCTTACGCCTGAACACCATGCACGCCAACCAGAAAATGGAGGAGACAACGTGCTGAAGCATCTGGATCTGCAATTGAACACCGCGGTGCTGCTCGCAACGCATGCCCCGCACGCACGCTTCACGATCAACGCGCCTCAAGGGGAACGCGAATGAACACGTCTTTGCAACGAAACGGGCGTGTCGTCATTCTCGGCATCTACGTCACCGACCTGACGTTTCGCGCCGGGCGTATGCCGCTGATCGGCGAGACGATTGCCGGCACGGCGTTCGCGATGGGGCCGGGCGGCAAAGGCTCGAATCAGGCGGTGGCGGCGGCGCGCGCGGGCGCCGAGGTGGTGTTCTGCACTCGCATCGGCAACGACGCGTTTGGTGAGATTGCGCGTGCCACGTGGGCCACTGAAGGCATCACGGCACGCGCCTCGGTGGTCGAGGGCGTGTCCACGGGCGCCGCGCATATCTTCGTCGACGACAACACCGGCATGAACGCGATCATCGTCGCCTCCGGCGCGGCCGGCACGATGGAGGCAGCCGACGTCGACGCGATCGAAGCCGACATCGCCGCCGCGCGCGTATTCGTCACGCAGCTCGAACAGCCGCTCGCGGCTGCGCGCCGTGGGCTCGAAGTGGCGCGCCGGCACGACGTCATTACCGTGTTCAATCCGGCGCCCGCCTTGCCGCTCGACGACGACATCTTTCCGTTGTGCGACTACATCACCCCGAACGAAACCGAGGCCACCGCGCTCACCGGCGTGCCGATCGCGAATGCCGACGACGCGCGCCGTGCCGCCGACGTGCTGCTCGCCAAAGGTGTCGGCGCGGTGATCGTCACGCTGGGGGAAGGCGGGGCGCTGCTGCATTCGGCAAGCCAATCGATACTCGTGCCGGCCTATCACTGCGGCCGCGTGGTGGAGACCGCCGGCGCCGGCGACGGCTTCACGGGCGGTTTCGCGGCGGCCCTCGCACGTGGCGACGACGCTGTCGCGGCGCTGCGTTTCGGCTGCGCGCTCGCGGGCATTTCTGTCACGCGTCCGGGCACGGCGCCTTCCATGCCGACGCTCGACGAAGTGAACCGCGTGTTGAGCCAGCCGGCCGAGGCCGCCTCGCCATTGTCCTGACCGTTCGCGAAGACTGAAGGAGATCGTGCTGACCATGAAGTCCTCGTTCACCGCTGGAAAAATGTTCGGCGACCGGCAACTGAATTTTCTGCTGATCGTCAATGTACTCGTCGTGCTGGTCGCGACGTGGCTTTCGCACGGGCAATTCGTCGACATCGACAACCTGCAGTCGATGGGCGGGCAGTTGCCCGAACTCGGCTTGTTGGCGCTGGGCATCATGTTGTCGATGGTGTCGGGCAACGGCGGGATCGACCTGTCAGGCGTCGGGCTCGCGAACCTGTCCGGGATGGTTGCCGCGCTCGTCGTGCCGCGCTTCGTCAACGGCGACGATTCGCCGGTGCTCTACACGTCGCTCTTCTGCGCGCTCGTCGTGGCGATGGGACTGCTCGGCGGCCTCCTGAACGGCGTGGTGATCGCGCGCCTGCGGCTCACGCCGATTCTCTGCACGCTCGGCACGCAGTTGCTGTTCACGGGCTTTGCTGTGGTGCTCAGCAACGGCGCCTCGGTGCATGTCGACTATGTCGACCCCTTGTCGAATATCGGCAACGGTACCGTGTTTCAGGTACCGATCGCATTCTGCATCTTTATCGCGGCCGTGATCGTGCTCGGCTGGTTGCTCAGACGCAGCCCGTTCGGCCTGCGTCTCTATCTGATGGGCACCAACCCCAAAGCGGCGTTCTATGCGGGCATTCCGCGCGCGCGGATGCTGATCACGACCTATGCGATGTGCGGCGTGCTTGCGTCGCTCGCGGGTCTGATCAGCGCGACCCATACGTCCAGCGCGAAATGGGACTACGGCAACTCCTATCTGCTGATCGCCATTCTGATCGCGGTGATGGGCGGCGTGAATCCCGCCGGCGGTCACGGCCGCATCATCTGCGTGTTCTTTGCCGCAACGGTGCTGCAGTTCCTCTCGAGTCTGTTCAATCTGCTGGGCGTGTCGCAGTTCTTCGGCGATTGCGCGTGGGGATTTCTGTTGTTGCTGTCGCTCGCGTTTGCAGGCGGCGAGCGGGTGAGGGCGATCTTCGGTTTTGGCGGCGGTGGTGGCGGTGGGAGTGCTAGTGCAGCAAGCTCCGGCACGGCGCCAAAACGTTAGCGTGCCGAACAGACTTAAAAGGCACAACCCAGGTTTCAGTACGCGGCGGACAACGAGCCCTGACTGTCCGTGATGGTGAAGTGGGGCGACATCGGACTACATCGAACGATAAAGGAGACATCGCATGAAATTGACTCGACTGGGTGCCGCGCTTGCAGCAGGCGCTCTTACCGTGGGCGTGATCGCCGCTGCACAGGCTGCAATCAACGAGACGATCGTCACGGTCGTCAAGGTGACCGGCATCAACTGGTTCAACCGGATGGACGACGGCGTCAAGCAGTTCGCAAAGGACAACCCGGGCGTGAACGCGTATCAGACCGGTCCGGGCCGCGCGGATGCGGCACAGCAACTGAAGATCATCGAAGACCTGATCGCGAAGAAGGTCACCGCGATTGCCGTGGTGCCCTACGATCCGCCGACGCTCGAACCGGCGCTGAAGAAGGCGATGGATCGCGGCATCAAGGTGGTGACCCACGAGGCCGACAACGCGAAGAACACGATGGTCGACATCGAAGCATTCGACAACACGGCCTACGGCGCCGGCTTGAACGAACGTCTCGCCTCGTGCATGCACGACGACGGCAAGTGGGTGGCACTGGTTGGTTCGCTGGGCAGCCGCTCGCAGGTGCAATGGGCCGACGGTGGGATCGACAACGCCAAGGCCAAGTATCCGAAGATGGATCTGGTCGAACCGAAACTCGAAACCAATAATGACGGCGAGCGCGCCTATGAAGTTGCGAAAGAAGTGCTGCGCAAGCATCCGGATCTGAAGGGCTTCCAGGGTTCGTCCTCGCTCGACGTGATCGGCATCGGCCGCGCGGTGGAAGAAGCCGGCATGCAGGGCAAGATCTGTGTCTACGGTACGGGCCTGCCGACGGAAGCCGGCAAGTTCCTCGAGAGCGGCGCGATCAACGGCATTGCGTTCTGGGATCCGAAGCTCGCGGGCATCGCGATGAATAAGGTCGCGCAGATGCTGATCGACGGCAAGACGGTCGAGAACGGCGCCGATCTCGGCATTCCGGGTTACACCAAAGTCACCGTCGCCAAGGGGCCGGGCAAAGGAATCATCGTGCGCGGTCAGGGCTGGGTGAACGTCGACAAGTCGAACTACAAGCAGTATCCGTTCTGATCGAGTTTTTTTGCTTCATGTGTCACGGCGTCCCCCTCGGGGGGCTTCCTTCAAGGCGTGCCCGTGTGGGCACGCCTTAACTTGCGACTCGCCATCATGAATCAAGACGTATCGTCTTCGCAGCCGCAGTCCGACACCTCGCAGCCGTTTCTGCAGGTGGTCGGCGTGCACAAGCGTTTCACCGGCGTGCATGCATTGCGCGGCGTGAGCCTGTCGTTCGAGCGTGGTCAGATCTATCACCTGCTCGGCGAGAACGGCTGCGGCAAGAGCACGCTGATCAAGATCATCTCCGGCGCGCAGCCGCCCGACGAAGGCGAACTCGTGATCGAAGGCGTTCGGCATGCACGGCTGTCCGCACTGGAATCGCTGGCCGCAGGAATCGAAACTGTCTATCAGGATCTCTCTCTGCTGCCCAACATGAACGTGGCGGAAAACGTCGCGCTTACCGCCGAGCTGGCCACGCGCGAAGGCCGGCTTGCGCGGACGTTCGACCGGCGCGCGCTCGCGCGCACGGCAGCGCGCGCGCTGGAATCGGTCGGCCTGCCCGGCGACGCCGAGTTTCAGGCGACCTTGATCGAGCAATTGCCGCTCGCCACGCGTCAGCTCGTTGCCATTGCTCGCGCGATTGCCAGCGAGGCAAAGTTCGTCATCATGGATGAGCCCACCACGTCGCTCACGCAGAAAGAAGTCGACAATCTGATCGCCGTGCTCGCGAACCTGCGCTCGCAGGGCGTGACGGTGCTGTTCGTGAGCCACAAGCTCGATGAGTGTTATGCGATCGGCGGCGAAGTCATCGTGCTGCGCGATGGCCAGAAGATGGCGCAGGGACCGATCGCGCAATTCACCAAAGCGCAGATCAGCGAACTGATGACAGGACGCCATCTGACGAACGAGCGCTATCGTGAAGGCACGTTGGGCCAGGATGTCGTACTCGACGTGCGCGGCTTCACGCGTGCGGGCCAGTTCAGTGACGTGTCGTTTGCGCTGCATCGAGGTGAAATTCTCGGCGTCACTGGTTTGCTCGATTCGGGGCGCAACGAACTCGCGCGCGCACTCGCGGGTGTTGCGGCGGCGCAATCGGGGCAGGTGTTGCTCGACGGCAAGGCGATTGCATTGCGCACGCCCTCGGACGCGAAACATCATCGCATTGGCTATGTGCCCGAAGACCGCCTGAACGAAGGGCTGTTTCTCGACAAGTCGATCCGCGACAACGTGATCACGGCAATGATCTCCAGCTTGCGGGATCGCTTTGGCCAGATCGATCGCACGCGCGCGCAGGCGCTCGCGGAACAGACGGTGAAAGACTTGCAGATCGCGACGCCCGGTGTCGACAAACCCGTGCAATCGCTCTCGGGCGGCAACCAGCAGCGCGTGCTGATCGGCCGCTGGCTCGCCATCGATCCGCGCGTGCTGATTCTGCATGGACCGACGGTCGGTGTCGACGTTGGATCGAAAGACATCATCTACCGCATCATGCAGCGCCTGTCGCAAAGCGGCATCGGCATCATTCTGATCAGCGACGATCTGCCCGAGTTGCTGCAGAACTGCGATCGCATCCTGATGATGAAGAAGGGGCGTGTGGCCAACGAGTATCAGGCCGACACGTTGAGCGAAGCCGACCTGTATCACGCGCTGCTTTCGGAAGCTGCATAAAGGACGCCGATACCCATGAACTCGCGGATCCCTTCGCGCATGAACCAGACCATGACCACCCCGACCGTTGTCGAAGTCGCACCCGAGGTCAAGCCGCCTACCTTGTGGGCCAGGCTCTCGCGCAACCCCGAATGGTTCACCGTCGCGTTGATCGCGGCGACATGCCTGATTGTCGGCGCGATCAATCCGCGCTTCTTTCAACTGGCGACGCTATTCGATCTGCTGCATTCGGCCACCACGATGTCGCTTTTCGCGCTGGGCACGCTTGTTGTGCTGGCGTCCGGCGGCATCGACGTTTCGTTCACGGCGATCGCCGCGTTGACGATGTACGGCATAACCAAGGCGGTGTTTGCCTGGTGGCCGGACGCGCCGTTCGCGTTGATCCTGATCACCGGCGCGCTGGGCGGCGTGCTGCTGGGTCTCATCAACGGCCTGCTGGTGCATCGGTTGAAAGCGCCTTCGCTGATCGTCACGATCGGCACGCAGTATCTGTATCGCGGCCTGCTGTTGACGTTTATCGGCACGACGTTCTTCATGAACATTCCGCACAGCATGGATCACTTCGGCCGGATTCCGCTGTTTTTCTATCACACCAGCGAAGGCCTGCGCGCGGTGCTGCCTGTTTCGGTGCTGGCGCTGGTGGCGGCCGCCGGTGTCACGTGGTGGCTGTTGAACCGGACCATGATGGGACGCGGTGTCTATGCAATGGGTGGCAGCCTCGCGATTGCCGAGCGGCTCGGCTATAACCTGCGTGCGATCCATCTGTTCGTGTTCGGCTATACCGGCATGCTCGCCGGCATAGCGGGCATTCTGCATGTATCGAACAACCGGCTCGCGAATCCGTTCGATCTGGTCGGCTCGGAACTCGATGTGATCGCCGCGGTGATCCTGGGCGGCGCGCGCATTACGGGGGGAACGGGTACGGTGGCCGGCACGTTGCTCGGCGTGGTGCTGGTCACGTTGATCAACAGTGTGCTGATTCTGGTTGGTGTGCCGAGCACCTGGCAGAAGGTGATCATCGGCGCGTTCATTCTGATCGCCGGGACGCTGTTTGCATTGCAGCGCAAAAGCTGAAGACTGAAAGCCAGTCACGTCGGTCGCTCACCGGCACCGTGACGCGACGGCGCGCCGCTAGCGCATTCATTTGCGCTTGCGATGCTCCTGGCCTTTCTCGGTGATGATGGAATCGAAGTCGTCGATTTGCGAGAAGCGCACCGCCTTGACGACGCCGAACTTGCTCTGGTCCACGACCAGATGCCGTTCGACGGCACTTGCCATGGCCGCCTGCTTGAGCGCGACTTCGTGAAAGTTCCAGCACGTCACGCCGCGCGCGTTATCCACACCGCCTGCGGAAATGAACGCCTTGTTGATGCCCATGCGGCGCAGCATCTCCAGACTCTCTTCGCCCGCAAACGAATCCGAAGAAGGTACATAGACGCCGCCCAGCAGAATCATCCGTACATTCGGCTTGCGCCGCAGAATCTCCGCCACATTCAGCGAATAGCAGACCACGGTGACATGACGTTCGAGCGGAATCAGGCGCGCAAGCGTGGTGAGCGTCGTACCGCAATCGATGAAGATCGTTTCGTGGTCGACGACGAGTTTCGCCGCAATCGCGGAGGCTTCCGCCTTGGCCTGCGCGAAATGATCCTTCTCTTCTTCGAGTGAATAGCCGGCGTTATTGGGTACGTCGGTCGCGCTGACGATGTAGCCGCCGAGATACGTGAATCGTTCCGGACTGCCTGCGATATCGCGCCGGACAGTCATCTCCGATACGTCTAGCAGGCTGGCGGCGTCGCGCAGGCGCATCACGTTCTGCTTGGCCAGCGCATCGGCGAGGGCGCGGAGGCGGTCGGGTTTCAGCATGGAGGTCCTGTCGCGTGGTGTGGAGCGCAGTGTGGAGGCGCGTTATGTTTTGTTCGCGTTGATGAGAGAATTATAACAAGAGGTTGTCTGGGCGGCGAGCCTGTTTGAGCCTCGGTTTAAGCCTCGAAAACGGGGCGTGTTGCGAAGAACGGGGTCTGCCGCCGAGCCGAACTATGTGACACTCCGATGCATCGTCACGCCGCACCTGAACGAGCGCGGCCGAAATCCAACTATTCCTCCCGATCCCATGAATCTTCGCCAACTCGAACACGTCGTTGCGCTCGCAGAAGAGGGCAGCTTTGCGCGAGCCGCCGTGCGCGTCCATCTGAGTCAGCCGGCGCTGAGCAGAAGTATTCAGACCATCGAAGAGCATCTGGACATGGTGCTGTTTGACCGCAGCACCCGCGAAGTACGCATCACGCCCGCCGGCCAGACGGTCGTGCAGCGCGCGCGGAAGGTCCTGTTCGAAGCACGCTGCCTGTTGCGCGACGTGGATTTGCTGAAAAGCCACGATCTCGGTTCGGTGAACTTTGGCTCCGGGCCTTATCCGGCTGCGATGCTGTTGCCCGCTGCACTGGACGAACTCGCCCAAAGCCATCCGAATCTGCGCATCAACGCCGCCGTCGACAACTGGAAGAATCTGCTGGAGTTGTTACACGCGGAGCAACTGGATTTTCTGATCGTCGACATTCGCGGCGTGCCGTCGAGCAGCAAGCTCGAGGTCATTGCATTGCCGAGGCATCGAGCGGCCTGGTTTGTTCGCGAGGGTCACCCACTGACCCAGCACGATCCGATCGAGGTACAGCAACTCTCAGGTTATCCCGTCGTATCGGTTCCGCTGCCGGAGGCGATGCGCGAGTCGCTGCGCAAGTGGTTGCGTTTTCCGCCCACACAGGAAATGGAGTTTCACCTGACCTGCAACGACGTCAACGTGCTGCGTGAGTACGCCCGCAAGACGGATGCGCTGCTGCTGCTCACCGAGCAGTCGGGTTGGGAACGGGAGCGCTCGGCCGGTCTGGTCGCGCTGTCGGTGCCATCCCGGTCGCATCTGTGGCTGCAGTTCGCAATCGTCCATCTGGCTGGACGTACGCTTTCGCCGGCAGCCGAGCAGGCGATCATGGCCATCAAGCGTGTGGCGGCGGTGAAACCTGCGTGAACGCGGCACCCAGTCGAATAAATGTTGAAAACACATTAATTCGATGAAAACTATGCAATTGTCTTATTGATCAAGGCATCGTTCAATGTCTTCGACGCGGCAACGAGGCCGCCTTCAGCTTGAGGGCGACGTCCCGGATAGCCGCGACTGGAGACATGATGCAACTCTCGACGCACGACATCCGTCACCGGTGGATCGTGGTGACCGGCCTGTTTTTTTTCCTTGCGATCAACTTTGCCGATAAGGCGCTGATGGGGCTTGCAGCCGAGCCGATCATGCGCGAACTCGGCCTGACGCATACCCAGTTCGGGCGCATCGCCGCCAGCTTTTTCCTGCTGTTTTCGCTTTCGTCTCTGCTGGTCGGGCTGTTGTCGGACCGCGTGAAAACCCGCTGGCTGTTGCTGGCCATGGCCGTCGTCTGGTCCGTGTCGCAGGCGCCGCTGCTCCTCGCCGCGGTGCCCACCACGCTTGTGATGTCGCGAATACTGCTCGGCGCGAGCGAAGGTCCCGCTTATCCAGTCGCGATTCACTCGCTCTACAAATGGTTTCCGGACGCGGAGCGGACCTTGCCGACCGCGCTGCTGACGATCGGCGCGGCGTTCGGGGCCGGGTTCATCGCGCCCGTCATTACCGCAATCATTCTGAATTTTGGCTGGCGCGCGGCCTTCCTGACCCTCGCGGTGGTGGGTCTCGTCTGGAGCATCGTCTGGCTCGCTATCGGCCGTGAAGGACCGCTCGAATCGGCCGGCGATCGTGCGCCCGGCGCCCTGGTCGCGCAGGCCGCATCGCTGGAGGAAAAGATACCGCTACGCGTATTGCTGCTATCGCGCACATGCCTTGGCTGCAATCTGTCCGGATTTGCGGCGTACGTCGTGCTCGCGCTCTCGACGATCTGGCTGCCAAGTTATCTGGTCAGAGTAGCGGGCTATTCGCTGATGCAAGTGGGATGGATTGTTGTATTGCCCGCGTTCGGCCAGATGGTCATGGCGCCGCTGCTCGGCTGGTGGTCGCAACGCTTGATGAAGCGCGGCATCGCCAGCCGTCATGCGCGGGGCACGCTGGGTGCGGCGGCCGTCGTGGTGTCGGGCAGCGCACTCCTTCTGATGCCGGTATTGCCGCCTGGTGCGGCGCTGATCGCCGCCGTGACGGTCGGTTTCTCGCTCGCGTCGTTTGCCTTCACGACGGGTGTCGCGTTGGCGGGCGAGGTGGTGCCCGCCCGTCAGCGCGGGGGCGTGCTCGGCATCAATATCTGCGTGACCACCCTGGCGGGACTCATTACGCCGGCTGTCATGGGCCAGATCATCGACGTGGCTGGCGACGCCTTAACGGGCTATCGCTTGGGCATCGCACTGGCCGGCGGGTTCGCCGTGGTCGCGGGCGTCGCGTCGGCGTGCCTGGTAGACCCGGCCGGAGACCGGCGCCGCTTTGCGGGTCTGGCGTCGACCTGCGCGCAGATCGGCGCGATCCCGACCACTTTTGTACGGAACACTCATGAATAGCAATGCGATAGAGACACGCGAGGCAATTTCGACGCAGGACGACGACCCCAGGGTGGCGTTCGTCAGGATGGCCGCGGCGCCGGTTGCCATATATGGTTATCCGCTTGTCGAGGTGATACGTACGTGTGCAATGCATACATCTCCCGTCTCGACGAGCCCCCTGCGTGCGCCGTTCAATTCGATCCACGCAAGCATGCGCCGCTGGACACATCAGGATCGCGACATCGTTACACCAGCGAACGACTTTCTTTATCTGAACGCGTGGATCGATCTCACTGACGGTCCGGTCGTGATGGACATTCCCGCGGTGGACGTGGACCGGTATTACGTCATCGAGTTGCTTGATGCGTTCACCAACAATTTCGTCAATTTGAGTCCGCTTAACGCGGGCTCTTCCGGCAAACGGTACGTGCTGCATCGCGCGAGCGAGGCAGCACCCGCGAGCCTGAACGCAGAGCCGATCGCTTGCCCGACGCCCCTCGTGTGGATGCTGGGGCGCGTGCTTGTCAAGGGAGACGATGACTTGCCTGAGGCTCAGCAGGCAGCGTCAGGATTTGCTCTCAGCGGGCGTGACGCAGTGGGATTCGCCTGCGTGCGAGACTGGCGCGCGAGCACCGAGCCGGCGCTTGATTTTTTCCAGAACCTGTTCAATGCGCTTCAAGATGTGCCACCACGCGCTGACGAAACGGCTTTGTTCGGCCTCCTCGCACGCGCCGACCTGTACCCCGGCAAACCGATCGATGTTGAGATGCTTTCGCCCTTCGTGCGACGCGGTTTGCAACTCGCTTATGAGGACGCTCACCGGCTGATCGCCGCTCACACCGAAAGCCGTGGGCGGCGCAGTTGGGGCTACAACCTGAAGCTCGGCCGCTATGGCAGCGACTATCTGCTGCGCGCCTGCACGGCCATGAAGGGACTCGGCGCGCTCAGCGCGACTGAGGCCGTCTACGCCGTAGCCGATTTCGATGGCGCGGGCGAGCACCTGAACGGGCGCCATCGCTACGAGTTGTATTTCCCGCCGGGTGGCCCGCCGCCGGTGCACGCCTTGTGGTCGATCTCGCTTTACGGCGCGGATCGCTTCTTCGTCGAGAATCCGCTCGCGCGCCACGCGATTGGCGATCGAACCGAGGGCCTGCGCTACGAAGCGGACGGCGGCCTGCGCATTCTCATCCAGCACGACGCGCCAGCCGTTGAGGCGAACTGGCTTCCCGCTCCCTCAGCGCGGTTCTATCTGATCCTGCGACTCTATCAGCCTCGCGCGGCGTTCCTTGAAAACCGCTACGAGATTCCGGCTGTCCGCAATCTGAACTGCTAACTGAAACCAACCTATGTCTACGTTCGATACCAACGCTCAAGCCACGCTGGCGGAAAATCAGGACCTCGCCGCCGCCGCGCGTGCAGCCGTGCTCTTCACCTTGCCGCTTTACGAAATGTCGCGCATGCGATCCGCGACCTCGGCGCGGCGCGACAGCGCGGGGCACTTTGCCGGCGGCTCGCCGGAATCAACCTGGCGATGGGCCAATCAATGGGTCCACACGCGAGAGCCGCTGGGTCCCCGGAATCGGGAAGTGGTCACGCCGAATAACGACACCCTTTACTCGAGCACCTGGCTCGATCTTGCTCATGGACCGTTGCTGCTGGATGCGCCACCCATGCCGGGGCGTTATTTCGTGCTGGGCCTGCTGGATTTCTATACCAACCCGTTTGCCTATGTTGGCACCCGGACCACCGGAAACGACGGTGGGGTATTTCTGCTGCACGGTCCCGACTGGGACGGTACGGTGCCGGACGGCGTACAGGCGATTGCCTGCCCGACGGACAGTACGTGGTTGATCGGACGCATTCTGGTGGATGGCGCGGACGATGTCGCGCAAGTGGTTGCACTACAGGATCGTCTGAAATTGCGGCCACTGCCGGGTTCCGGCGCGAGGGTGCCCAGTCTGATCGATGCGGGTATGCAACCGGGTGACAGGCCAGGGGACGCCACGCTATTCGTGCGCATGGTCAATCATGCGCTGGCGGAATGCCCTCCGCCTGCTGAAGCCGCGGACGATCTCGCGTGCTTCGCCATCTGCGGCATCGGCCCGGGTCTCGATGCGGACGCGTTGAGTCATCAGCAACACGATGCGATCGAAAGGGCGCTGACGGAAGTGCTTGATGAATTGAGCGGGGCGTTGCCGTCCGCGCTGGGGGGCGGGTGGGCACTGCCTGTCGCTGTGAGAGATTCGTTCGGTACCCGGTATCGCGAACGGGCGCAGGTTGCGCTCAACTATATTGGCGCGCTTGGGGTCGAAGAAGCCATGTACATCATCGCCGATCGCGATGCCGCGGACGCGCCGCTCGACGGACGCATGCAATACCTGCTCCACTTCCAGCCGGATGCGCTGCCGCAAACTGACGCGTTCTGGTCAATTACGATGTACGACAAGACGACGCGAATGCTCGTCGAAAATCCGCTTCAGCGCTATTCGATTGGTGACCGTACGCAGGGACTGCGCTATGACAGCGACGGAGGTTTGCGCATCGCCATTTCTGCAAAGGAGCCTGTGGACCCCGCGCTGCGTAGCAACTGGTTACCGGCGCCGTCTGCAGGGTTCTATCTGGCGTTGCGTCTCTACGTGCCGCGGGCCCCGCATCTTTCGCTCACGTTCGCCTATCCGCCTGTTGAGCGACAGTAAATGGTCACGTCGTGACGTCGAACGGGCAGGCGGGGAGTTATTCCGCCGCCTGCCGCAAGCTACAGGGGAGCAGCTATTACTGCTTGATGCCTTCAGCCTGAATATTCAGCGTGGTCAGCATCTTGAAGCCATAGGTCTTGCCGAAGTCGACGCCGAAATCGTCGCGATTGAACGTCAGGGTCGATTCGGTGCCGCACACTTCGCGCTTGAGCATCGGGTTCATGATGCACTTGAACGATTCGATCTTCAGGTTGGCCGGCTTGGTCACGCCATGCATGGTCAGCGTGCCGATCACTTCCACGGGCTTGTCGCCGTCGAAGCGGATCTGCGTGCCCTTGTAGGTCGCGGTCGGGTACTTGGCGGCGTCGAAGAACTTGTCCGTGACCAGTTCCGAGTCGAGCTTGTCGTTACCGATATCCACCGAGCTCATATCGATCGTCACGTCCACCGTGCCGGTTTTCGCCGCGCGATCCAGCACCACGGTGCCGCTGCTCTTCTTGAACTTGCCGCGCCAGTTCGACAGTCCGCCGAAGTGGTCGGTTTCGAAGCTCGGGTAGGTGTGCATCGGGTCAAGCTGATACGTATCGGCGGCCATTGCGTTGAACGACATGGCTGCGGTCAGCGCGCCAGCGGCGAGCAAAAGTTGTTTCTTCAATTTATTCTCCAGGTTTCAGAAAGTGCTGTGACGCTTAGGTGTATTCCGTTACTTCTTCGAAGCAACGATGTGAAATTTGATGACGACTTCGTCGGCGACCACCGACGTGTCTTTCCATTCGCCCGTCCCGACGTCGAACTGCGAACGCTTGATCGGCAATGCGCCGTCGAATGTCTGCGTATTGCCCTGGCTGGCGATGGTGACCGGCACCACGACGGTCTGCGATTTGCCCTTGATGGTGAGCTTGCCGGTGATCTTGTACTGATTGCCGCCGGCCGGCGCAATCGCGCTCGAGACGAACGTCGCGGCCGGATAGGTCGTGCTATCGAACCATTCCTTGCCCTGGGCCTGCTTGTTGTAGTCGTCGGCACCGAGGTCGTAGCTGCCGGTGTCGATCGACACATTGGCGCTGCCGGCGGTCGGCTTGGCGGGATCGAAATTCAGTTGCGCCGAGAATTTTTTGAATTTGCCGTCCACCGGCACGTTCATCTGCTTCGTCGTGGCGACGACAGTGCTTTTGCTGGTGTCGACATCGGCGTGCGCGAGGCCTGCGCCGAAGAATGAAAAGGCGGCGACGCCGGCCAGAATGGAGTGGTAAAAGTTTGATTTCATAGTGGTACGCATCCTATCGAACCCACGCGCGCTGATTGCGCACCGTTGGGAATTAGATTGCCAACAGGCTGTAGCCAATCGGCCGTTGCTCGTGTGTCATTTGAGGAACGGAATCATCCGTGCGAGTAATCCGTCGCGGTCGACAAATTGATGCTTGAGCGCCGCGAGTACGTGCATCCCAACGAGTGCCAACAGCGTGTAGTTGAGCAGCACATGGACCGTGCGCAGGCTTGCCTTGAGCGCCTGGTCCGGGCCGATGAAGGTGGGCAGCGGCACGATGCCGAGGTACACCACCTGAATGCCCGCGGCCGAGCTATAGAAGTAGCCGGACAGCGGAATTGCCAGCATCAGAACGTAGAGCACGCCGTGCACGAGATGGGCCGCAGCCTTCTGCCATGCGGGTGTAGCGCTGTCGAGCGCCGGCGCGCGGTGAGTGGTGCGCCACAGCACGCGCGCCACGGCCAGCACGAAAACCGTCACGCCGATCCACTTGTGCCACGAGAAGTACTTCAGCTTGGTAGGCGTGAAGCCAGGGATATCGGTCATGATCCAGCCGATATAGAACCCGCAGATGATCAGCAATGCGATTAGCCAGTGCAATGCGACGGCAGGGCCGCTGTAGTGCTTGACGTCTGAAGGACGGGGATTCATGGGTTCATGCTCACTATTCGTGGTGCGAGCCGCGTGCGGTGTGTCGCGTGTAAATGCGGATAGTAGGGATGCCAATGAAAATTGAATAGACCAGGAGAAGAGAACAGATTGTTCTAGCCGTGACGCTAATGGGGATGAAATAAAGCCGGACGGCGGTCTGATTTGCTGAAAAGACGTGGCACTGTGTTAATTTTCCGGCTTAATCGCTACAAAATCCGCGCTCGCGCGCAATCAGAATCAAGGACCTGCTTGGTGAATTCCGTCTTCCTGTCTTGGGGTATTGCCATAGCCGCCACGGCTGGCGTCATCACCCGCCCGTTCAAATGGCCCGAGGCCGTGTGGGCCGTCGCCGGCGCGCTATTACTCGTATCGCTGGGCCTGCTTCCCGTCGATCTGGCCGTCGAGGCAGTCGGCAAAGGCACGGACGTCTACCTCTTCCTGGTCGGCATGATGCTGCTATCGGAAGTCGGGCGCCGCGAAGGTCTGTTCGACTGGGTCGCCGTTTTCGCGGTCAACCACGCCAAAGGATCGCCGCGAAAGCTCTTTCTGCTGGTCTACCTGGTCGGCGTGGTCATCACCGCTTTCCTTTCCAATGACGCCACCGCGGTCGTGCTCACGCCTGCCGTTTTTGCCGCCGCCAAAAAAGCGAAGACGCCTCCGCTGCCCTTGCTCTTCGTCTGCGCGTTCATTGCGAATGCCGCGAGCTTCGTGCTGCCGATCTCGAATCCGGCCAACATCGTACTGTACGGCAATCACACGCCCGCGCTCGGCGCCTGGCTGATCCGCTTCACGCTGCCTTCGCTGCTGTCGATCGTCGCGACCTATGTGCTGTTGCGCTGGACTCAGCGCGACGCGCTCGCCGGCACCTGCGAGGCCGATCTCGAACCACTCGAGTTGTCGTCGAGTGGGCGCGTTGCGCTTGCGGGTATCGCGGTGACGGCCGTCGTGCTGCTGGCAGTGTCCGCCTTCGATGTCCCGCTCGGCCTGCCCACCGCGATACTCGGCGCGCTGACCGCCGCGGTCGTGCTGATCCAGGAGCGCAAATCGCCGCTGCCGATGATCCGGGAAATATCGTGGAGCGTGCTGCCGTTGGTCGCCGCGTTGTTTGTGCTGGTCGAGATGCTCGATCACACCGGCGTCATCAAGACATTCGTCCATCTGCTGCAAGAAGCGACGCAACACAGTGAAGCCACGACGGCTGGCTGGGCGGGCAGCGTCATCGCGATCGGCAGCAATCTGATGAACAACCTGCCGGCGGGTCTGGTCGCCAGTTCGACCGTGATGCAGGCGCATAGTCCTGAGCGCGTGATCGACGCGCTGCTGATCGGCGTCGATCTGGGTCCGAACCTGTCGATCACCGGTTCGCTCGCAACGATCCTCTGGCTCAACGCAATTCGCCGCGAAGGCGAAGACGTGAGCTTCATGAAGTTTTTCAAAGTGGGCGTGGTGGTGATGCTGCCCGCCCTCGCGCTAGCGCTCGCCGCGCGGATCCTGATCGGTTAAGGGTAAATAAAGGGCAACGCGTCATGACCGGGTGCCCGTCGCTCGCATGGGCCGCTCGGCTGCCGGCGTTTGCGCGGACTGCTCGAGTGAGCGCAGGGCGGCTTCGAGCCGCGCGAGGCGGGCGCGCTGTGTCGTCATCAGCAACGTTTTGGGAAACATGCCCAGCCGATTGCGCCAATACGACAGTGGAATGCGATCGGTGGTGGAAATCTTCCCGAAGACGAGTTCGAGATGGGCGATTTCTTTGTCTATGTCGTGATAGCTCATCTAACTAAAGTTCCAGAAGAGGAAGTGGACGGGCGATCAAGCGCGTGCGAGCCAGACGCCGGTAGCTGGACAGATAGGTCCGACTAATGGGCGCGCCTGACGGTGGTGAAGAGTGCAGCAAGCGCCGTACCACGCGTCCACGATGTCGAGCTAACATCGAGCTTTCGAACGCCATGCATTTATATGATGTATCGGCGCCGCCCAGTCAGGCGGGCCTCTGGAGAAGACTGGTCTTCCACCTGTTTTAATCCACCCAATACGTCCCGGGACAGCCAAAAAAGCGAGTCCATCTCACGTCTTTGCCGGTAAGAATTGTGTCGGAGAGCACAAGCGACCGATCGCCGGGAGTCCAGCGCGCCGACGTACTGGTTCAATGCGCGATCAATGCGCGACTCAGCGCGCCGCGCAAGCGGAACAAGCTGTTCTCGCGCGGCGCGCCGGCCATTCTTCAGCACAACGGGAATTCACCAGGCATTCTTGCGTACAGCATGTCCTATGCTGGTTCAACGGCGATTTATGTAATCAATACGTTGGATACGTTCACGCTGACAGTGCGGGGATGGTGTGTCGGGACTCGCATCCGGCACATTCAGCGCGGCACCGCCATCACGGGTTGCGCATAGGTGACGGCAGGGGCGGGCACGATTGCATAGTTGGTCGGCGCGGGAACCACGACCGTCGTGTACAGGGTGACGGGTTTCGGAGGCAATGGCACGGGCGTGCCGACCGCTACGGCAACGGGAATCGGAGCCGGCGGCGGCGCTACCACATAGACCGGCTTGACCGGCGCGTAGTAATAGACCGGGCGCGGCGGCGGCGCGTAGACCACGGCAGCCGGCATATAGACGACCACCCGGGCGAACGCCGTCGACGAACAGGCGAGACCGATGGCGGTGAAGGTAGAGGCGCAGACGAGACGAATACTCACTTGATACTCCTGAGACGTTGAGCGGTGCGGAGCGTCTTCCGGTGAAGAAGCCGTGCGACTGATTCGGATTGCTTGAGAACCCTTCCGAACCGTTGAGACGCCGCTTGAGGCACTTGATGCACTTAAGGCACTTGATGCACTTAAGGCACTTGCGGCACTGGCAGCGCCGGCAGACGAAAGATACGCAAACCGCCCCGAAAACGGCAGCGCGAACTTATTTCATTCAATGTCGCGCGAAAGTGGGCCATGAGATGAGCATGCAGGTGTATGAAGCGCATGCTGTGTTGCGACGACAGCGAGAACATCTGCTGCGCCGGCGCCGCGAAAAGCCATGACATAAGGCGACATGATTCTCAAATTGCCTTCCGGCGGCACATCCTCAAGAATTCGGCCTGTCATCGAACGGATCGCGGCGGTTAGCAGGCGACGCACGATGGCTCGATCCAAGGAGTCAGTCATGAAAAAGTTTCTCGCCGTCGTGCTGCTGTGCTGCGCATCCACCGTCACGTTCGCCCAAACGGCCGCACCGCAGGGCGGCAACCCTCAGCGCATGGAGCGCATGGCGCAGCAGTTGCAAACGCGCTTTGCGAATGCCAACACCACGCACGACGGCAAGCTCACCCGGGAACAGGCCGCCGCGGGCATGCCGATGGTCGCCAAGCATTTCGATGAAATCGACACGCAGAAGGCGGGCTACATCACCTTGCCGCAGATCGCGGCATTCATGCAGGAACGCGGGGCAGCGCACTGAGCCGCGCGGGCATCGGCGGGATCGTAGGATATTTGACGCCTCAATGCGCGATGAAATCAGCCACGTCCTGCCGCCTGTCCATCGCCTGCGCGCTGATCGTAGCGATGAGCGTGGCGCTGACGGGTTGCGTGACGGTCGGCCCCGACTTCAAACAGCCGGACGTGACGCTCGAAAACCAGTGGCTCGAGAGCCTGTCCGGCGAGGCGCAGACCGCGCCAGGTGACCAGGCAGCCTGGTGGACCGCATTCAACGATCCTGTGCTGAGCGCGCTGGAACAGCGTGCGTACGAACGCAATCTGTCGCTGCAAGTGGCGGGTTTGCATATCTTAAAGGCGCGCGCGCAACTCGCGGTCAGCGCCGAGAATCTGCTGCCACAATCCGGCAGCGTGTCCGTTGGCGCGGACCATATCAACACAAGCGGCGTCGGTCCGATTCCGCCAACGCATCTGTGGGCCGAGCATCTGCGTGTGAACGTGGGCTGGGAAATCGATTTCTGGGGCAAGTATCGCCGGCAGATCGAATCGGATCGCGCGCAATTGCGCGTGTCCGAAGCCGCGTATGACAACGCGCTCGTGTCGCTGTTCGCCGATGTCGCCAATGCGTACATCGATCTGCGCGCGCTCGAACAACGTATCGCGGTCGCGCAGCAAAACCTGAAGGCGGTGCAGCAGAGTCTCACGCTGACCCAGGCGCGCTACAAACGTGGCGCGTCGAGCCAGCTCGACGTCGAACAGGCCGCTACGCTGGTGGCTGAAACCGAGGCGCAGATTCCGCCGCTCATCAAGGCACGCGCACAAGACCGCGACACGCTCGCCGTGCTGCTCGCCGATCCCCCCGACGCAGTCGATGCGCAACTCAAAGGCAGCAGCGCGATTCCGGTGCCGCCGACGCAGATCGATGTCGGTATTCCCGCCGATCTGCTGCGCCGCCGTCCCGACGTGCGCCAGGCCGCGCTCAACGCGGCGGCGCAATCGGCGCTGATCGGCGCGGCCAAGGCGAAGCTGTATCCGTCGCTGTCGTTGACGGGACTGTTCGGGCTTTCGTCGGGCGAACAGCATGGCATCGGATTGTCGCAGTGGGGTAGCAAGACGATCGGTCTCTTCTCCGCGGGCATCACGCTGCCGATCCTCGATCGCGGCCAGTTGAAGAACGCCGTACGGATTCAGGACGCCGCCTTCCAGGAGGCCGTGCTCGACTATCAGAACACGGTGCTGCAAGCGCAGAAAGAAGTGGAGGACGCGATTGCCGCACTGCGGACCTCACTCGATGCGCTGGCGGCGTCGTCGCGTGCGTCCGATGCGTCGCAACGCGCTTTGAAGCTCGCCAATATCCAGTATCGCGCGGGATCGGTCACGTACGACACGGTGCTGGACGCATCGCGTTCGATGTTGCGCGATGGCGATTCGCTCGCGCAGAACCACGGGATCGCCGCGCTTGCGGCGGTGTCTTTGTATCGCGCGTTGGGTGGCGGCTGGGAAGTGGCAGAGGGGCAGCAGGTGGTGAGCGAACAGATCGCCGAACAGATGGCGCAGCGCACGGACTGGGGCCGCTTGCTGAACCCGCCGGCGAATTCCGCGCTGGCGCGCGCCAGTGGAGGCCAGCTCGAGAATGGGAAATAACAACATGGCAGAGACGAGCACGAGCGGGGTATGCGGTAACGTGGCCAACAGGAATGAGCCAAGCCGGAACGAACCAAGCCGGAACGAACCAGGCCGGCACTTGGGAGCGACGCTTTGCATCGTGCTGGCAGCGGCAATGGCGCTCGCCGCGTGCCACGACGGCAGCGCGCCTGCCGCACAATCGGCACAATCGGCGCAAGCCGTGCCCCTGCCGCAAGTCAGCGTGACACGACCAGTGCCGCGCGAGGTGCGCGAACAACTTGATCTGAGCGGCACCGTCGCGCCCTCGGCGACCGTCACGCTAATCGCGCGCGTGCAGGGCGTGCTGAAGGAAATTGGCTTTGCCGATGGCGCTTACGTCAAGCAAGGGCAGGTGCTGTTTCGCATCGAGCCGGATACGTATCGCGCGCAACTGACCTACGACCAGTCCGCGCTCGACAATGCCAACCAGGAACTGGTCCGGCAAAAGCAACTCACGTCGGATAACGCCACCTCCGAATCGACGCTGCAAAAAGCCCAGACCACACGCGACCAGGCGCTCGCCAAACGTGACATGTCGCGCATCAATCTCGCTTACACGGAAATACGCGCACCGTTCGCGGGCCGCATCGGTGCACGTGCATTCGACGTCGGCAATCTGGTGGGCGCTTCCGACTCCACCAAGCTCGCCACGTTGGACCGCATCCAGCCGGTGTACGTGAATTTCACGCTCAACGAACGCGACGCTAACCGCATCGGACTTTTTACGCAGCCACCCCGCACAGTGCGCGTCAATGTGCTCGGCGCAGCAGTGGGCCAGGGTCAAGGGCAAGGTGAGGACGCCGCGCTCGAATTTGTCGACACACGCGTCGATCCGAATAGCGGGGCGGTCAAGCTGCGCGCCGATATCGCCAATCGGGACGCGCACCTGATTCCCGGCATGTCGGTTGAAGTGCATATTCCCGCTGGTGCGCCGCAAAACGTGCTGCTGGTGCCGGACACCGCGTTGCTGCGCGATCAGGCGGGTGCGTCGTTGCTGATCGTGAACGGCGCGGGCGTGATCGAAAAACGCGCGGTGGTCATTGGTGGCTTGTACGGTTCGCAGCGGGCGGTCACCTCGGGTCTCACCGCGAACGACCAGGTCGTGACCGGCGGTGCGCTGGCTGTCGCGCCCGGCGCCAAGGTGCAGGTGGTCGCCGCGGCGGCGCAGGGCCAGTCATGATCCGCTTCTTCGTCGAGCGCCCGGTCCTCGCCAATGTGATCGCGTTGATCGTGATGCTGCTCGGCGCTGTCGCGCTGATCAACCTGCCTATCGCGCAATATCCGCCGATCACGCCGCCGACCGTGCAGGTTGTCGCACGCTTTCCGGGTGCGAGCGCTGCGACCGTGATCGACCGCGTGGCGCTGCCGATCGAAACGCAGGTCAATGGCGTGGAAAACGCGCTGTACATGCAATCGACCAGCACCAATGACGGCACCTACACGCTCACGGTCACCTTCGCCGTCGGCACGGATGTCGATAAAGCGCAGGTGCTGGTGCAAAACCGCGTGTCGGCCGCCACCGCGCAATTGCCGCAAGCGGTGCAGCAGCAGGGCGTGACCGTGCGTAAACGCTCCACGGCGATCCTGCAGTTGTACACGCTGCAGTCGCCTGATCCGAAATACGATTCGCTGTTTCTGAGCAACTACGCGGTAATTTATCTGCGCGACACACTCGCGCGTTTGCCGGGTGTCGGCGACGTCACCGTGTTCGGCACGGGCCAATACAGCATGCGCGTGTGGCTCGATCCGCAGAAGCTGAGCGAGCGCGGTCTGACCGCCGCCGATGTGATGCAGGCGATCCAGAGCCAAAGCAAGGACGTGAGCGCCGGCCAACTCGGTTCGGAACCGAACGCGGGCGGCCAGGCGTTCCAGCTCACGGTGGCGATGCAGGGCGCGCTGTCCGATCCGCACGAGTTCGACGACATCATCGTTAAAGCCGATCCCAACGACGGTGGCCACTTCGTGCGCATTCGCGATGTGGGTCACACTGAACTCGGTTCGTCGAGCTATGGACAGTTCTTCAATCTCGACGGCAAACCGGCTGCGGGCATTGCCATCTATCAACTGCCGGAAGCCAACGCGCTGGAAGTCGGCAATGCCGTGAAAGCGACCATGGCGCGGCTGGCCAAAGATATGCCGAAGGGCGTCAGCTATCAATTGCCGTTCGATACGACGACCTTCGTGCGGCAGTCGGTGATCGACGTGTACAAGACGCTGTTCGAGGCCGCGCTGCTGGTGCTCGCAGTGATCCTGCTGTTCCTGCAGAACTGGCGCGCGATGCTGGTGCCTGCCACGACGATTCCGGTGACGATCATCGGCACGTTCGGCGCGATCTACATGCTCGGCTTTTCGATCAACCTGCTGACGCTGTTCGCGATCGTGCTGGCAATCGGCATCGTGGTGGACGACGCGATCGTGGTGGTGGAAGGGATTACGCAGCATATCGAGCAGGGCAAGACGCCGAAGCAGGCTGCCATCGACGCGATGCACGAGTTGCTCGGGCCGATCGTCGGCATCACGCTGGTGCTGATCTCGGTGTTCCTGCCATCGGCGTTTCTCGGCGGCGTCACGGGCCAGATGTACCGGCAGTTCGCGCTGGTTGTCGTCGCAACGACCATCGTCAGCGCGATCAATGCGGTAACGCTCAAACCGGTGCAAAGCGTGCGCTGGCTGCGGCATGCGCGGCCCGGCAAGCCGAACATCGTGTATCGCGTGTTCGACAAGGGGTACGCCCGTGTCGAAAAGGGCTATGTGCGCATTGTTTCGTGGTTCGTGCAGCGTTGTGGCCTCGCGCTCGGCATCGCGCTGGTGCTCGGCGCGGCGTCTGCGTTTTTGCTGACGCGTGTGCCCACCAGCTTCATTCCGCTCGAAGATCAGGGCTATATCCTGATCGCCGCGCAACTGGCCGATGCCGCTTCGCTCGGCCGCACCCGCGAGGCGAGCACGCAGATCGAAAAGCGCATCGGCGCGATTCCTGGCGTGAGTCATGTGGTGTCGATCGGTGGCATCTCGCCGCTCGATAACAACGCATCGCTGCCGAATTCCGCGCTGATCTACGTCACGCTCGACGACTGGAGCAAGCGCGGCAAGGGCGAGGACCTGCGCTCGCTGTATTTGCGCATGAATAGCGAACTCGCGAAACTGCCCGACGTGCGCTCCGTGGTGATCGTGCCGCCGCCGATCCAGGGCCTCGGCAATAGCGGCGGCGTTCAGATGCAGGTGATGCTCACGGACGGCTCGCAGAACTATCGGCGTTTGCAGGACGCCACCGACGCGCTGATCGCCAGCGTTTCGAAGCGGCCCGAACTGCAGCGCGTGTTCAGCCCGTTTCGCGCGTCGGTGCCGACCGTCGAACTTACGCTCGATCGCGCCAAGGCCGAGTCGCTGCAGGTGCCGGTCGGCAATGTGTTCGACCTGCTGCAGGATTACGTCGGCTCGAGCTATGTGAACCAGTTCACGACGTTCAACCATACGTTCCCCGTGTTCGTGCAGGCCGACGGCGCGTTTCGCCGCGAAACCGACGACATCCGCCGTTTGCAGATTCGCAGCAACAGTGGTCATATGGTGGAGCTTGGCACGTTCATCGATGCGCATACGAGCGTCGGCCCGGCAGTGGCGACGCTGTATAACCTCGCGCCGGCAGCGGCCATCAACGGCAATCCGGCGAACGGCTATAGCACCGGCCAGGCGATTGCCGCGTTCGAGCAGGAAGCCGCGCGCGTGCTGCCCGCGGGTATCGGTTACGAATGGACCGCGATGTCGTATCAGGAGAAACTGGTCGGCAATTCGGCGTATTGGGTGTTTGCCGTGGGTGTGTTGCTGGTGTTCTGCGTGCTGGCCGCGCAATACGAAAGCTGGTTGCTGCCGGTGGCGGTGGTGCTCGCCGTGCCGCTGGCGTTGCTCGGTACAGCCGGCACGCTTGCCATCCTGGGGGCTGCCAACAACCTCTACACGCAGATCGGCCTCGTATTGCTGATCGCGCTGTCGGCGAAGAACGCGATTCTGATCGTCGAGTTCGCACGGCATCTGCGCGCGCAGGGCGTGAGCATCGCCGAGGCCGCGGTGGAAGCGGCGCGCTTGCGGTTCCGGCCGATCATGATGACCTCGTTCGCGTTTATTCTCGGCGTGGTGCCGCTCGTGATCGCCACCGGCGCGAGTGCGAGCGCGCGCCGTTCGCTTGGGATTGCGGTATTTTCGGGGATGCTCGCTTCAACGTGCATTGCCGTGCTGTTCATTCCGTCGTTCTACGTGCTGTTGCAGCGCCAGGCCGAACGGCACGCGGCGCGGCATGCACCGCCCGACGCTTAAACCGAGGAGCTTTCGTATGGATCGCCCCGCAAAAATCATCGTGCTCGACGACGAAGCCGAACTGCGCAATATGCTGCAGCGTTTTCTGCGCGGGCATGGCTTCGACGTCCGGATCGCGGAGGACGGCAAACGGCTCGACCGCTATCTGGAACGTGAGCCGTTCGATCTGCTAGTGCTCGATCTGATGATCGGCGAAGAGGACGGCCTCGCCATCTGCGCCCGTTTGCGCGAGCAAGGGCAGACGCTGCCGATCCTGATGCTGACCGCGAAGGGCGATCCGCTCGACAGGGTGCTCGGCCTCGAAACCGGCGCCGACGACTACCTCGCCAAACCCTTCCTGCCGCGTGAACTGGTCGCGCGGATCAATGCGCTGCTGCGCCGCCAGAAGATCGCCTCGGGCGATGTCACCGTGACCTCGCAGAGCGTGCGTTTCGGCGATTTCAGTCTCGATGTCGGCAAGCAGCAGTTGTCGCGTACCGGCGAACTGCTGGAGATTCATTCTGCGCAGATGCTGCTGCTGGTCGCGTTGGCCTCGTCGCCGAACCGGCCCGTGAGCCGTGACAATCTGCTGGCGCGCGCCCGTGGGCGTGATCACGATGCGCTCGATCGCAGCATCGACGTGCAGGTGCTGCGGCTCAGGCAGATTATCGAGGACGACCCGTCGAAGCCGCGCTTCATCAAGACCGTGTGGGGCGTCGGCTACATGCTGGTCGCGGACGTCGACTCATGACGCGCGCGTGGCTGCAGAGGGCGCTGCCGAAAACGCTGCTGGCGCGCAATATCCTCTTGCTGATCGTGCTGGTGATGCTGAGCCAGCTCTGCGCGCTTGCGGTGTTGCTGCACTATGTGCAGCGGCCCCGCGTTGAACGGGCGGCCACGGTGTTCGCCACTTACGTGACAACGCTCGATAGCCTGCTTCAAGCCACGCCGCCGGGCGCGCGCGCTCAATTGACGGCACGTCTCGACGCTCGCACGCAACTACCCGCCGATGCCGCCGTTGAACCGCCGCCCAGTCTGACGCGCGCTTATCGCACGTATCAGCGCAACGTGTTTCTCGACAGCTTGCGCGAGCATCTGCCTGCCGACATGCCCGCGCTCTGGCAGTCCGAAGGCGGTCAACGCTTGTGGATTCGCATGCATGCTCCGGCCGATGCGCCGCACACGCCGTACTGGATCGCGCTGCCGATTCCCGAGGACGCGCAAGGCAACGGACTCGACGCCGCGATTCTGCTATCGCTCGGTTTGGGCGCACTGGCGGCGCTGACCGGCTATGTGATCCAGCGCCACCTCAACCAGCCGCTCCAGGCGTTGACGCAGGCGGCGCGTCGCGTGAGTGCCGGTGAAACGCCCGCGCCGTTGTCGACCGACGGTCCTGTCGAGATCGCCACGGTAAGCAACGCTTTCAATCAGATGACGCATGCGTTGCAGCAGGCCGAGGCGACGCGCGCGCTGATGCTGGCGGGCATCTCGCACGACATCCGCACGCCGCTCACCAAACTGCGGCTCTCGATGGCCATGGCGATGCCCGACGGCAGCGACAGCAGCTTCGTGGTCGCCGCCGAATCATACCTGGACCAGATCGAGACGATCTTGCAGCAGTTCATGGATTACGCCGGAAGTGGCGAGCGTGAAGCGCCGGAGCCCGGCGATCTCAATGCGTTGGTCGAGCGGCTTGCCGGCGATTTCGCCGGGCTGGGTCATGAGTTCGAGCTCACGCTCGCGGTTCTGCCCGCGATTCTCTACCGGCCGATCAGCATGATGCGGCTCCTGATGAACCTGATGCAGAACGCGATCGTCTATGGCGGCAGCGGACTCGCTGTGCGGAGTTGGGCTACAGGTGAAGCCGTGTATGTCGCGGTGGGCGATCGCGGCAAAGGTCTGTCGGCAGAGGAGCTGGAGCAACTGAAAGCGCCGTTTCAGCGTGGCCGCAATGCTCGCGCGCATAGCGGCGGCACCGGGCTGGGGCTGGCGATAGTCGAGCGGATCGCGCGGCTGCACGGCGGCAGCCTGCAGTTTCACGCGCGCGAGGGCGGCGGGCTGGAAGTGTGGGTGGTGTTGCCGCTCATTCCCGGTCCAGCCACGCATCCAGTCCCACCCGGAAGGCCACGCCCGCGATGACCGGCACGGTCAGCATGAGGATGATGCCGAAGTTGGGAATCTCGTCGCCGTAAGTGATCGGACCGTAGAGCACGACGGTCGCAACGATCGCGAAGACGATGACGCCGACGGCAACCATCAGAAGATTGCGGGCCACAATGGACAGATCCTTGCGCTTAGCCTTGCCCGGCGTGGTGCTGGTAGTGGGGACTTCGTCGTGTTGGGCGGGCATGATGGTTCTCGAGGCTGGAAGACCTGCCGCGCAAAACGCGGCTGGAAATGCAATTACAAAACGCTGCGGCGAAACGTGGCGATGAATCGAACGCCGACCGGCGTGCGATTGGCATCATACCAGGGGACGTTCGTGCCGCACACGAACGTCCCTAACACTAACGTATCACACGCCAGACGAAGCGCAAGTCGCCGGAATTCAGCGAGAAAGCCTGACGTCGGCGCGGCGTCGCCCTCGCGCCCCGTTACAGCGAACCTGACGATTCTGTCGGCGAGTCGTCATCGTCCTGAGGGCTCAGTGCCCAAGACCGCTGCTGGCGATCTGCTGCTCGACGAATTGGGCGAACAGCGCGTGCAGATGCGTCGTCGGATGAAGGTCGTCGGCGAACATGTATGTCTGATCGGCATTGGCCGTCACATAGGTTGCCGGCGAGCACAGCAATGCTGTGTCATCCGGCGTTTTCTTAGGGTCGCAGGCTTGGGCCGTGTTTGCCACGACGAAGCCATTAGCCTGAAAGTTCGCGATGATCTGATTCACCCATGTATAGGAATCGATCTGGATGACCTTGCCTTGCAGGCCATCGGCCTGCAAGGCAGCGTTCAGGTCCTGGTTGAAGAGTTGCGATAGCTGGGTCAGATTGACCCCGCCGTCGGCCGCGGCGAGGCCTTTGGGCGACAGGCCGACATTTGGAACATTGACCACCACCACATGCGTGGCGCCGTTCTGAACGATCTGCCCGACAAGCTGAGCGAGGGTGGTTGCCGCCGTTTGCACCGTCGGCGCCGCGGCCGGCAGCGAACCGGCGCGAAGCACGTCGTTCGCGCCGGCCCACATCAGGACCAGTTGACCGGAATTGAAACTCCCGTGCGTGGCCAGATAGCTCGAAACCTGCTGATTGACCGGCATTTCGACATTGCCGATCACGTCGGTAAGAAAGTCGTTCTGGTTTGCCGGCGTCGCCACTGTGGAGCCGCCCTCGGCATAGCCGAGACCGTTTTGCGCGTTCAACTTGTGAGTGATGTCGATCGTGAACGCGGCGCTTAGCGAGCCGCCGTAGTATTGCGCGACGTTCTGAGTCCACACCTGGCCCGGATTGGTCGTGAAACGCCCGCCACCCACCGCGCTCGCGAGCGGCGTATAGGTCCCGACGTCCGACAGGCTGTCGCCGAATGACACAACTTGCAGATTAACGCCGCCCGGTGGCGTGGCCGCGCTACTGCCGTTGCTCGAGCCTCCACCCCCGCCCCCGCCGCATGCTGTCAATAGCGACATCACCGTGGCAAGAATTACAGCACGTACCGTGTCATTGCTTCCCTGCATAGCGCCTCCCCACAGATTGAACGGGCGGTTGCCCTATGTGGCGGACGTATCGCCAGCCTGCATATCGTTCTCTCGACAGTACTTCTGGGTGAGCAAAAAGGATGCCTTATCGTCCTGATTGCACAATGTCGGCGGGGCATTGAGGCTGCGTCAGATCGGCGAAAGATAATTGCCGATGCCCTGCGCTGGGCAACCGGTTAGGTGGCAGCTCGCTTGGCCGACTGCGTGCGAGGGTCTGGCCGTCAACGAGCAAATGGATTGCGCGGGCTAGCGCGCCGGCACGACGGCTGCGTCGCCCAGAAGGCCCATCAGCGTCCGCGCATTATGCTGCCCCTGATCTTCGAAGCAGCTGGTGCGTATACCGCGTGCTCACCTGTGTCTGGTGGCGAACTCGCGGCGCGGGGCACAAGACCTCCCGCAAGCGGGCGAACGTCAAGATGTGCGCCTGGATGCCGATATACTCGCTATGCGTTTGCGATTATGGCGACTTTCCCAGCGGAAAACGCCTCGCCGCCAAGTGCATCCAGGCTGTCCACGGAGAATAGTTTGATTTTGAATAGACCGTCCATCATCTGGCGCGCGATAACCTTCGTGGTGATCGTCTGCCTGTCTCTCGTTGTGCTTGATGGCTGGCGAAGCTGGAATGCACGGGCAGTCGAGCTGGGCGAAATGGACGTCGCCACCTCGAATCTCTCGCGGGCAATGGCTCAGCAGGCCGATGACACGTTTAAGGAAGCAGACACGGCGTTGCTGGGCATCGTTGAGCGCGTGCAGCACGACGGGCTCGGCCCGGCCGCTCTTAAACGACTGCACGACGTCCTGGTGATGCGCCGACAGGGGCTTCCCCAGCTTGACGGTCTATTTGTATTTGACAAAAACGGAATCTGGATCGTCAATTCCACATCGACGCCACTCAATCGATTCAATAACTCGGATCGCGAATATTTCGTCTTCCATCGAGACAACGCTGATCCTGGTCCACACATTGGCGTCCCAGTAGTAAGCCGATCGAGTGGAAAGTGGGTTATTCCCGTTTCAAGGAGAATCAATAAACCGGACGGCAGTTTCGGCGGCGTTGTGTTGGCAACCGTCGATATTGATTTTTTCAAAGCCTTCTACAATAGCCTTCAGATTGGCAACGCGGGAGCCGTTGCGCTCGTCCTGAATAGCGGTGTGATGCTGATTCGTCGACCGTTCGATGAAAAAGTGATCGGCAAAAACATGCGGGGAACCGAGCTGTACCGCTATTACACAACGCAGGGTCCGGCCGGAACGGCGATCATCAAGTCGGCGCAGGACGGCGTCACGCGGCTGAACAGTTATCGTAGCCTCCCGAACTATCCGGTCTTTGTAGCAGCTGCGTTGTCCAAGGATGAGATTTTGCATGAGTGGTGGCGCGACACGATCTTGCATTCCGCTGGCGTGCTTTGCCTTGTCGTTGTGGTGGGCCTGTTCGGCTGGCATCTGATCCGGCAGATCGAATTGCGAACGACTGCCGAGGCGGAACTGACAAAGACGCACGCCTCCCTTGAAAAGCTCAATCAGACCCTTGAACGACTTGCAATGCAGGACGGCCTGACGGGGCTCGCAAATCGCCGCCAATTCGATGTCGCATTGCATAACGAATTCAGTCGTGCCACGCGTCACGCGAGTGCTCTCGCACTGATCATGCTGGATGTCGATTGCTTCAAGCAATACAACGACATTTACGGGCATGCAGCGGGCGACGAATGCCTGCGAACGATTAGCGGTCTCATCAGGGACCTGACAGCCGGACGTCCGGGAGACCTTGCCGCCCGCTATGGTGGAGAGGAGATTGCAGTGCTTCTTCCGAACACCGATGTAGCTCGTGCTGTAGCAATCGCGGACAATATTCGTAGCGCTATCCGTAGTCTGGAAATTGAACATTCGGGCAACCCAACTGGCTTCGTCACGATAAGCGCAGGTGTTGACGCCCGGATCCCGATTCGAGGCGCGGGCGAGCCTACGGAGCTGATACTGGCTGCCGACAAGGCTTTGTATGAGGCAAAGAACATGGGGCGAAATCGAGTACTTGCCGCCAAGGGTAACTTTCCATCATCCACTACTGCTTCACATCGTAACTGAGCGCCCCAACCCGTTGCGTCTCGCGAAGGCCGCGTGCAATATCGGATTTAGGATTCTCCGAACTACCGGCGGCGGCAATCGCGGCGATATGGCTATCCCATGTGGGACGAATAGTCCTCCGTGCACCGCTCCCCGGCGCTTGATGTATTGATGTCACAAAGTGCCCGGCGCTCATTGGGTTCGCTCGCCCACGAACCCGGAAGTTCAGCGCCGTCGGGATGGTGTTGGATTTCCCCTGGTGCCGAACTTCCGTAGCCGACCCATCCGAGACCTTCAGTTTTCCCGGAAGCGGTCATTGCCACCAGCGCCCGCTCGACAGGGTGTGGCGCCGATGGCATTTGGACAACGCTGAGGAACTATCACTTCGCTAAGCTCCGAAGTGCTCCCGCGCAAAATCCAGAAAGCTCCTCAACTTGGGCGTCACGCGGCGATCACGCGCATATAGAACATGTAATGGCCGCGAAGGCGCCTGATAGTCCGGAAGCACCACAACCAGACTGCCCCGATCGAGTTCGCCCTTCACCAGTTCCACGGGTTGAAGCATGACCCCGACGCCCGCCACGGCGGCCGCCAGCAGCACCTCACCATGGTCTCCCATGAACCGCCCCGAGACCTGCACAGCGACGCGGCCTTCAGGGCCATCAAACGTCCACTCCGATCGTAGTTCCGTATGCGTAAAGCCAAGACACTCATGGTGCTCGAGATCAGCGGGAACTGTTATGCGCGGGTTTGCAGCAAGATACGACGGCGCGGCGCAGAGCACTAACTGGTATGGAGCCAGTGGCTGAGCAATCAGGCCGCTATCCCCCAGTTCGCCAATCCTGAACACGGCGTCATAACCCTCGTCAATCAGATCGACGGCTCGATTCGACAGAGTCACGTCAACTGCGACCTGCGGAAACGCCTTAAGGTACTCCGGCAATTTTGGCGCCAAGGTGTGTATGCCGAAGCTCACAGGCGCATTTACCTTCAGACGGCCAGTCGGCATTGAACGGGTCTCGGCTACGAGGTTTTCGGCCGCCTCGACCTCCGCGAGGATGATCTTGGCGCGTTCGTAATAAGCCCGGCCGATATCTGTCGGGCTTTGCCTACGGGTCGTTCTGTTCAGCAGACGCACGCCGAGACTCTGTTCCAGCACCTGGACGTGTTTTCCGACCAGTTGTGGCGACATCTGAAGCGCATCCCCAGCCGCCGAGAACGAACCCAGCTCGACTGCTTTCGTGAAAACGCTCATACCCGTGAGGCGATCCATTCGAAACGTCCTGTTGTGAATGTCCAAAGATATCACGCATTTATCTCAATGGATTTGCAGTCTAGACTTGTTGCAGTTGTCGTAAGCGGGCTGAACCCGGCACGTACGCGACCTACCGCAACCTGCTCCGCCTCTCGTTTGGCGGCGCACGCAGACGACGCCGTTGCGGGCGACCACACTCACTCACAAGGTTCAAATCATGTCCGCCGAATCGAACAAACTGTTGATGTCCCGCTTTGTTGAATTCATCAATACAGCTAACGAAGTGCTTGCCGAAGAGCTTGTTGATGCCAATGCAATCTTCCATGCCCCCGTCAGCCCTGATCCTTTCATCGGGCCGCACGGATACATGGAAATCCTCGGCATGATGCGTTCTGGTTTCCCTGACATTCAATGGACGCTCGAAGAAATGATCGCGGAAAACGACACGGTTGCCGCACGTTTCATCATGCGCGGTACTCACCAAGCCACCTTCTTTGGCGTGCCTGCGAGCGGAAAGAAGATTCAGGTTCAGGCCGTGAACTTCTATCGCTTTTCCAACGGAAAAATTGTCGAAGAGCGCGCGCAACCTGACCTGTTGGCCCTCTTGCAGCAAATCGGTGCGATTCCTGCCTGAGCGGAAGATAGTCGCGCCCGCCGCTCGCCCCCTGGTCGGATGCACCAAAGACTAGGGTGCCGAACCCTTGTCCGGCGAGGCCCGTCTTTATTCTGTGTCGTGTGAAAGGGATGAAGACAGCTCGCGGTGGGCATTCGCCTGAGCGAGCAAGGTGTTCGCCTTGGATTCAAAAGCTTCAACTGCATCCGCGCCGGCGGCGAAGCGAGCGGGCGGCTCTTCCTGTGCCGTCAACTCCACTAGCGCGGCGGCAAGTTTGGCCGGATCGCCACCTTGCTTGCCGTTCATGCCCTTCCACGCAGTCACGGTCTCCCGAGTGCGCGACGCATAGTCATCAATGGAGAGTTCGGCGTAGGTAGTTGAGTCTGCGCTGAGGAGATCTGTTCGAAAAAAACCTGGTTCCACCAGCATGGTGCGAATGCCAAAGGGAGCAATTTCCTGGGCAAGCGACTCCATCCATCCTTCGACGCCAAACTTTGCAGCGGCATATGCACTGCAAAAGACGCCAGCAGTAATGCCAGCCGTCGATGAGATTGTGACTAACAGGCCAGAGTGCTGCTTGCGCATCACCGGCAATACGGCCCGGGCAACATTCATCGGGCCGAACAGAAGCGTTTCGAGCTGGCTACGCACCTGGGCGGGGCTAAGCTCCTCGAAGAAGCCCCCATAGAAGTTCCCCGCGTTGTTGACCAGCACGTCAATGCGACCAAACCTCTGGACGGTAGTTTCGACGGCGGCCTCGGCATCGGCGGGGCTGGTCACGTCGAGCTGGGTGACTAGAAGATTATCGTGATCGCCGATGGCGCTCCTGACCTTTTCGGGATTGCGCCCAGTCGCCACAACATCGTGGCCGGCCGCCAGTGCTGCCTTGGCGATATCCACGCCCATGCCGCGGCCGGCGCCGGTAATCAGCCACACTTTCTTGCTATTCATACGCTGGTCCTTTGTGTTCTTGATGCCCCAAAATTCGAGCATCGGATATGAATTAACTGGCTTCAGTGTCGCGCGATTGGCACCAGGGAGGTTGCCGAAAGCGCCGAACTTCTTGCCTAAACTGACGAGGCGCGCTTAAAGCCACGCGAATGGTCTTCTACCGGAGTAAAGTGTTTCCATCGTCTTGGCGTTAGAGATTGCGCATGAAATACCGGGTTTCCGAGCCAATGAGTACGACTACCGCACGCACGCACGGCCTCGCGCGAGCCATCGCCCGCTTTGCCCAGTCTGACGGCGACTACACCACAGCCATACCAGCCCTTTCCCTTCACCGCCGGAAGGGGCCAACCGAGCCGTTGCACTGCATCTTTAGCCTCGGGCTGGGCGTCGTTGCGCAGGGCCATAAGCAGGCGTTGGTAGGAAAACAGGTGGTGAACTACGGCCCCGGCCAGTCGATGCTGGCAAGCATCGACCTGCCTGTGATCTCGCACGTCACGCGCGCGAGTATTGAGGAACCGATGCTGGGCCTGATGCTGACACTGGACAGCCGTGACATCGTGAGGACATCTGCGGAGATGCAGCTGCCGGCTCCGCCTCGAACGCCAGCTTTCACGCCCATCACGATCGAAACTCTTGACGATGCCCTGATCGGCGTGCTGATTCGGCTGATCGAATTGCTGGACCAACAGGCATTGGCTCCGCAATTAGCGCCGCTCTATCAGCAGGAAATTATTGTGCGGCTTCTCGCTGGCCCCCACAGTCCGCAGTTACAGCACCTTGCAGCCAACGGATCGCCGAGCCAACAAATCGCCAGGGCCGTGACATGGCTCAAGCAGAATTTCTCGAAGGGACTCCACGTGGATGACCTGGCCGCGCACGCGCACATGAGTCCTTCGACGTTCCGTCAGCATTTCCGCAACATCACCGGAACAAGTCCTCTGCAATACCAGAAACAGTTGCGCCTGCAGGAAGCGCGGCAGTTGATGCTCAACCTTGGCATCGACGCGGGTAGTGCCGCGATCCAGGTCGGCTACGAGAGCGCCTCGCAGTTCAGTCGCGAGTACAGCCGTCTGTTCGGCGCGCCTCCGCAGCAAGACGTGAGGCGACTGCGGCTGTCGTGATGCGCACGTTCACGACCGGCAGGAAGCGATTGTTGACGATCCAGGTCACGGGGTCGAACGGCTGTTTGTGGCCCAGAGTGTGTCAAAACGCGCAGCCGGCGGAAATTTGAGGACACGCTGGCTCGTTGGCAGATTGGGGCGAGTCGATTGCGGCACGACAAACGTCAATTCAGTGCCGAATGTATTGCGGGGACGGTGAGTCGCATACGGGTTTCACACCCGCATCGCTTTCATAACCGTTTCTGAACCGAGAAGCTTGATAACCCGCTTCATGTTGTAGGCGAGCACGTGCAAGCTCATCTCGGTGCTCACCCGCTCGATAGTGCGAGTTAGGAAATGAGTTGCGCCCATCCAGGCCTTGATCGTGCCGAAGGGATGCTCGACTGTCTGTCGTCGAATGCGCATCATGTCCGGGGCAAGATCAAGCCGGACCTGCATATCTTCGAGCAATCCTTCGTGCTCCCAGCGCGTTACCCGACGTTCGCTACTTGGAGTGCATTTGTCTTTCAAAGAGCACTGTTGGCACTCCGAACTCCAGTAGCGATCAAACTCCAGACCACGTTCGGTTGTCTTGTAGCGCCATATGAGGCGCTCGCCTGCCGGGCATCGATACTCGTTTGTCTCAGCGTCGTAAATAAAATCGTCTTTGCCGAAGCGCCCGTCGAAGGTCGCGCCCGAAGTCTTCGTCTTGGGAACAAACACCGTGATTCCGGCCTCGTGGCATGCGAGTATTTCCTCGCTCTTGT
>CABFVV010000018.1_pt1 | contig 110994 bp, 107 predicted proteins | sample 8864751 | NCBI WGS metagenome assembly CABFVV01 (sample SAMEA5735770, study PRJEB23740) | soil metagenome | biome: forest; feature: forest soil; material: soil | place: USA | collected 2013-10-13 | depth 0.1 m | reverse complement strand
GTCAGGCGGTGAGTACAGCCGCGGCAGCCACCTGCCGCGGGTTCAGGCACTGCGTTCGCAGATCGCGTATACGCTGGAGCACAAGTCGGGGTAAATGCGCCCCAACTCAAAACAGCCGTCCAGATATGCTCTGGATATGATGCCGGCCTGTAAAGCTGCGTCGATCTGGAAGTTGGCAAGACCCTTGAAAAAGACTCCGCCTTCCGTGACCGGGCGGAGTTTCGCCGCACGCAGATCGGCCCGCAGTGTATCGATCGAGTAGGTGACCCGGTGGCCATGGGCCGCTTCCGCCGCCGTCACGGCCGCGTGATGATCGATCAACCCCATGTTGACCGCGATCTGCCTCGATCCGGCACGCGCATTCGGTGCCGCCACGAACAGGCGGCCGCTCTCGGACAGCCAGCTACCGATCCGGCGCAGCACCTCGACCGGATGGTCGAGGTGCTCGAGCGTATGGATCAGAAAAATATTGTCGTAACGCTGTGCCGGTTCGAACGTCTCGAACGTCGAGTGATGAAACTTGACCGAATCTTTTACCTTCTCCGACGCAACCGCGATGCAGTCCGCCGATGCCTCGACGACTTCCAGCGAGTCGAAGCGTTGAGCGAGCAGGCGCGTGAAATTGCCCTCGAAGCATCCCAGTTCAAGCGCGTTTCCGTTGCTGAGGAGCGGCGTAAAGGTCCGAAGCATATATTCATGCATCAGATAGTCGAAGTCGTAGGCGTAGCGATGTTCGGGATGATCTTTCGCTTCCGCGTTGTAGTCTCTGCTCATGCAATCAATCCTGTCCACGTTGATAGAAACGCTGCTCGACCGGCACGTAAAACTCATCGAGCGACTCCGGCACCCGCGCGTTGAAGCCGAGTACCTGACGCATCCATGCATTGCACTGGTCGAGATTGCGGTAGCCGAACAGCCGGGCGTAGTCGAGCTGCGGTTTGAAGAAGGGGCTCGTGAAAGTCAATGTCAAAGCACGGCGCGGCGCAAGTGTGGCGTTCTGTCCGGTCGCGTGCCACATGCGTGAATCGAACAACAGGACCGAGCCACGCTTGCCCGTCGCACGTGCCGCTTGTGCATAGAACGCTTCGTCGGCGGGTTGCTGCTGGATGTTTTGCGAGTGCGAAAGGACATGCGTTGCGCCATTCTCCAGGGTGAAATCGTCGAGCATCACCAGCGCGTTCAGCATGAAGCGGCGACTGTCCGAGCCGAAGCGGATATCCCGATGCACGTTCTGGACATAGGAGCGCGAGTCGCGCTCGTTGATGACGCCGCCGTACGAATTGAGCACGAAGTTGCCATCGAAGTACCGTTTGAAAACCGGCTCCAGGACTGAGAACTCCGCCAGCAGTTCGACATAGCACTCGCTATCCATCAACAGGTGGTGCAAGGTGCCGGCGCTGTTGTCCAGCACGCCGTTGCGTTGCCTGATCTCGTTGCGCAACGCGAGGGAGGGCTGCAGCGCCTCGACCAGCGAGTCGAGCAAATCCATGCGAATCAGCTGGGGGATGATGGTCCAGCCTGCCGTCGCAAGTGCGGTGTCGTGTCGAGCGTCGATCGTATTCATGAAGGGGCGAGGCAACGGGAACAGGTGAATGGCTCAGGAGCGGTCAGTAGTCAGCATGGCCATCGGAATAACGTCGAGATAGTGGCCGCCTTTAAAGGACGCCTGCCGCATCAGACCTTCGGCGCGGAAGCCCACTTTTTCGTAGAGCGCAATGGCGCGCGCATTGGACGCGAGCACGGTCAACGAAACACGGTGCAGATTGAGGTCGCTGAATGCATGCTCGAGCGTCAAGCGCGTTGCGGCCTCACCGATCCCACGGCCGCGCGCCGATTCCGCGCCGATCTGGATCGAGAACTCCGCGCAACGGTTCACCCAGTCGATCCCCAGCAGATACGTGACGCCAACCAGTTCCCGGGTAGATGTGAGACAGACCGCGAGACGAACGCTATTGGCGCGGGAACTGAGGTAACTATCGAACCATTTGCCGTCGATCTCGGGACCTACATGCCGGAAGGCGCCGCCGAGCAAACCGACCAGCGCCTGATCGGCGCGCCATGCGTTGATGGTCGGAAGGTCGCTGCGTTCGATCTCGCGCAGGAATATCGTGTTGTTGATCATGCGAGGCGGTCCAGTATGCGTTGCACTATCGGCGCAAGATCGGCGCGCGTGAGCCGCTGATCGCACGGCAAGAACAGCGTCGAGTCAGGAAGATCGCTTTCGAAATCCGGCACGCCTTCGGCGGCCGCGACGTCCGGCCAGTAGCCAGGCGTGTAGACACGTTGCGCCCGAAGCGCTTCGCGAAGTCCTGAAGGCGCGCCGAAAAAGGGGTAGCAGAGCGGCACCGCCGTTTCGCTATCGTGAAACGTGAAACGGTTGTAGCGCTGCAGCTTCTCGCGAAGATAAGCAAAGTTCGCGACTCGCCTTGCACGCACGGAATCGTAGTCGACACTGGCGAGCATGCGCCGCGTCAGTTGCGACATCTGCAGCGGTTCCTGATTTTTCAGGCTTTCTTCGGCTGCCGCATAGTCTGCATAACCTGCTTCAGCGTCTTGCGCGAGCCGGCTCAGAAGATGCGCGCAGCGTTGCACCGAGGTTTGGTCGGTCGCATTCGGCATATCGATCGGCTGCTGTGTGACGAGGTACCCGCCGTCGGGCACACCGAGAAATTTGCGCGGTGAGTACAGCGTGGCCAGGCAATCGCGCGGCTGCGCGAACAAGGCCTGTGCATTGTCGATCACGACGCGTTCGCGTGGAAACCGGCTGAGCACGTCGTTGACCTGGTACTCGCACAGACCAAAGTAATTCACGTAGACAAGCCACTCACCCTGTGCGAGGTCGACGGATTGCACGCGCAAATCCGAATCGAGCCGATAGCGTTTGACGGCCGTGCCGGCCATGCGCAGCGGCTCGATCATGGCGTCGCAAATGTACCAGGGCATCCAGACGGCGGTAGGGCGCAGCGGGCGAAGCAGCGCCAGAAACGCCGCACGCGACGACTGAAAACACAGTGCGCCGTCGTGAAGGGGCGACCCGACCGGCGGCAGTTCCAGTTCGAAATATCCGCCAATGGCGCGCGGCTCAACTGCGGTCATGCATACACCTGTGCGGAAAGCATGTCTCTGACGTTGTCTTTGCCGTTGAACATCAGTACGTCGAGAATCGATAAAGCAGGATGAAATACGTCGTCGAACTGCGAATAAGGGCACAGGTTCGGCTCGATGAAGGCGAGCTCTACACCGCGGGCGGAGAACGCCTCGCCGTCGTAAAGAGCGCGGCCGCCAGGCAGGTTCACGTAGATGAGCGCTTGCTCTCTTGCGCAGATATCGATTACCCGATGGGTCCCCTTGAGTTGCGCATTGCCGTACCGGGTCGACGAGGCGACGAACTCGGTGTCGATCTCCAGGTACCTGCAGATTTCCGTGACGGTGTGCGACGCGAGCAGCGAAATATGGTCGAAAGGCGCTGTCAGGATCTGCTCGATCAATTCGCTGATGCGCGGATACTGAGGTGCTTTCGCGTAGGCGTGACGAATCGATTCGAGCAGCTTGCGCAGCCAGCGCTCGCGTGGCTGGATCAGGACGTCGTTGATCTTTAGCATTGGGCTCGCACCGGCAAGCGGTACGGTCAGGTAGCGAATCTGATCGCCCAGCAGTATCCGGTTGCGGTTAATCCAGCCGTTCTTGATAAAGTTCACGTCGTCGTAAAAGACAAATTTGTCGACTGCGGCCACCAACTGAAAATATCCGATATACGGAAACAGGTAGGGCTGCATGATCGCGAGCTTCATGGCGTTCAGCAATCCGCAATGAGTCCGACGATGCGATCGAGCATATTGTCCGTCAATGCCGGGAAAATCGGCAGACACAGTACCTGCTGTGCGGCGGCATGTGCGACCGGTAGGTTTTCGCGGCGCGCGGAAGGCAGGCCACGATAGATCGGGAAGTCCGAAATCAATGGGTAGAAATAGCGGCGCGCATAGATGTCGTGGTCGCGAAACTTCTGATACAGCGCGTCACGGCTGATCGGATATTCCGGGCCGACGAGAATCGGAAAGTACGAATGGTTCGCCACCTTTTCGCCCGTCTTTGGCAGGCAGCGGATGCCGGGCACGTCGCGCAGACGTTCGCGATAAATCGCGTCGATCTGTGCGCGCCGAGCCAGCGCTTCGTCGATATGCTGAAGCTGAAGCAGCCCGAACGCGGCGTTGATTTCACTCATCTTGCCGTTGATGCCGGAAGCGACCACCGTCGTTTCATCCACGAAACCGAAGTTCTTCAGATGATCGATGCGCTGCTTCGTTTTCGCATCCTGACAGATGATCGCGCCACCTTCGAACGTGTTGAAGACCTTGGTCGCGTGAAAACTCAACACGGCGAGGTCGCCGTGTTCGAGCACGCTGCCCGCTTCGGTCTGCACGCCAAAAGCATGCGCTGCGTCGTAAATCACTTTCAGGTTGTAGTTATCCGCGATTTTCTGAATCGCTTCGACGTCGCACGGCTTACCGTAGCAATGCACCGGCATGATCGCCGTGGTTTGCGGCGTAATCGCCGCCTCGATCTTGGCAGGGTCGAGGTTCAGCGTTCCCGGGTCGACATCGACGAATACGGGCTTGATACCGTTCCAGACCAGCGAGTGCGCAGTCGCGACGAAGGAGTAAGGCGTTGTGATCACTTCACCGGTCACGCGCAGTGCCTGCAGCGCGGTGAGCAGCGCCAGCGTGCCGTTGGTGAACAGCGCCAGGTGGCGCACGCCGAGGTATTTGCATAGCGCCGCTTCGAACTGCTGGTGAAACGGACCGCCATTGGTCAGCACCTTGCTGTCCCAGATCTGCTGAAGATAGGGAATGAATTCTTCGAGCGGCGCGAGATGCGGCTGGGTGACGTAGATGCGCTCGTTGGTCTGCGGCTCGACGGCGCCAAGCGGTAAGGCTGCGTTCACTTGATTTCCCCTGTTCCGGAGGGTGCGATCGCATCGGCTGCGGTACCCGTAGCTTCTTCTGCCGACACCTCGAAGGCAACGGCCGGTTGGCCGTCGCACCAGCGTTGCCACATGATCCGCAATGCGCGCGACAGACCCGCGGCCACCACCTCGGGCCGGAATGCCGCCGACGCCATGCAGCGTTCGCGCAGACCGGTCCGCAGAGCCGCGAGCGCGGTAATGTCGGAGGACAGCGCGACGCCTTTGGCGACGAAGTCCGCCTTATCCGTTGCAAGAAAATCCTGCAGTCCGACGTGCGACATCCAGGTCGCGCCAGCGCGGCTCGGGAGTGTGTCGCCGGCGATCGTCAGGGTCGGCACGCCCATCCACAGCGAGTTCAGGACCGTGGTCGAACCTGTGTACGGGAACGTATCGAGGCAGATGTCGACGTGGAAATGCTGTTGCAGGTAGACCGGAATACTTGAGCGCCGACGGAACATGAGGCGTTCTCGCGCGATACCTGCGTTGGCGAACCAGTCGATCAGCAATTGTTCGTCTTCGTCGGAGCCGATTGCGCCAAGCAGCATCCGCGACGATGGTTGTGCATGTAATAACTCTGCCCACAGCGCGATCACGTCGGGACGCAGTTTGTTCAGCCGGTTGAAACTGCCGAAGGTCACATAGCCGTTGTGCATGGCCGGCAGGATGTTGACTGGCGGCGCGCTCTTTTCCGGCAGAAACGGCGCGTTCGCCGGCAAGTGGACGATCTTTTCCGAGAACATGCGCTCCGGGCCGCCGAACGGCACACCGAATCTGTCTATCAGGTAATAGTCCATCGCGCTTAGGCCCGTGGTGGCCGGATATCCGAGCCAGCTCACCTGGATTGGCGCGGGCTTGCGCGCGAACGTGAGGAGGCGATTGCGGCCCGTGTGTCCTGACAAATCGAACAGAATGTCGATCCGCTCGTCGCGGATCTTGTTGGCCAGATGCGCGTCGGGCATGCCGGTAACCTGGTGCCATTCATCGGCGCAATCACGTATCAAACGCGTGTAATCGTCTTCCGCAATGTGGTTGGTGTAAATGTGCAGAGACACGCTGGGATCTTTCGCCAGGTGCTCCACGATCGGCAGCAGGTAGGACGAGACGGCGTGACGGAACAGATCGCCCGACACCAGGCCGATTTTCAGTTTGCGGTTCGGCGTGCGCTTGTTCACGTGACGCGGCCACTGTGAGCGCACTGGCGCCTCATGAATCTGGGCGAATTTAAGGTGTTCCGCGAACAGCGTGTCCTGATCGATCCCAGGGTTGTGACTCAGCGTAAATAGAAAGTTGTCGGCGGCGATTGCGTCTTTCGGGTTCTTCTCCACGGCGATACGGAAGCTCCGCTCGGCCTCGGTCACCAGCCCCAGATCGAGTTGCAACACGCCGAGTGCGCTATGCGTGCCGGAATTGTCTGGTGCCAGTTCGATCGCACGTCGTGCCGCGGCCAACCCTTCTGTCACGTTACCCTGGTGCACCAGAACCATGCCGAAGATCCGTTGTGCTTCGGCATATTCGGGATTGATCGCGATGATTTCTCGACAGACCTGTTCCGCGTCCTTGAGCTGGCCTTTCAGTCGCAGTGTGTCCGCGAGGACGGTGCGGCTTTCCAGTTCCTCCGGCAGCAGTTCGGCGGCTCTGCGCAAGGGTGCAAGCGCGTCGTCGTACCGCCCCAGACGATGCAAGGAGATCCCGAGCCAGCGCCACGCGTTACCGTCGGCCGGAAAGCGCTCGGTGAGCGAGCGGGCGAGTTTAACGGCTTCAGCGATCTGGCCTTTGTTGTATAGCGAGGTGAAGCGCGTCGTTTCCTGTTGGCTGACCCGCCTGCCTGATGCGATGGTGGACTTGCCCGCTTCCGTGGTCGCCTGCGTCGCCGGGGCGCTTGTTTCAGCGGCAGCGCCGTTTTCCACCGCTGGTTTTTCAACCGGCACCTGGAACGTGGGAATGACTTTGTCCGGATTCGACATTCGCGTGATCAGGCCGTCCACCGCCGGTCCCTTTAGCCCTTGCTTCTGACCCATTTCCAACGCTAGCCACGCGGCGGCTACTTCCTTGGCGTCGATCAACGCGTTGATATAGCCCACCCAATACTGGCCGTTGTGCGGTTGGACGCCCAGGCTCTGCTCGAAACAGGGCAAAGCGTCTGAAGGACGGCCGACCTGAACCAGCAGCACGCCGAGGTTGTAAAGCACGTCGGCGTGATTCGGTCGCGCGTCGAGAATCGCCCGGTACAGCGCCTCGGCGTCGTCGAATTCGCCCTTGTGGTGGTGCTCCAACGCCGTTTGCAAAACGAGCGCGATGTCGTGCTCGAGTTGTTGTTCGGGCGTTAAGGGTTCAGCGGTCGGCTGCTCGTACAGGAGAGTCATGGTCTCAGCGCGGAATGGTCTATGACGGAAATTGTGCGACCAGGCAAGGCTTTCCGATGCGAGGAGATGACGGTGAAAAAGCCGCCTGTTTGGCGTATGGAGCGGGCCGAGGAAATCCAAAGGACAAGAAAAAAGCCCGCACGAGGCGGGCTGAGGGAACGAGCGCGCCCTGACTTCAGCGCGTAGTTCTTATTGTTGGGTCAAGCGGGTTGTGCGGCCGCTTTTGGCCGGACAATGGCCGTCACACAGGCCGGATAGCCTACATGCGGGCGATCCGCTGATATTCGCCGGCGGCTTTGGTACGCCCGATCGCCGCTTCGAACTCGATGTGCAGTTCGTTCTTGGTGGTTTCCGCATCGGCGAACAGGGCTTCGTCGATCGCCTGGATCCGGCGGATCATCTCCAGCGCAGCTGGTTCCTGATCCGCTGACAGCGACATCAGCAGCGGCGAACGCGCTTCGGTCAGGCGGGCCGCTTCCGGCCAGTCGGCGAGCGAGGCCGCATGTTCGATTTCCCGCGTCATGGACAGCAGGCGTTCGACCAATTCCGACTGGTTCATTTCGATCGGGTCCATGGCTTAGCCCTTGTTGGTCGCCAGTGCGCCGGCGCTGTTGGTGCCGCCAAACAGGGCAGTCAGGTACTGCGAATTGTTGTTCATCGTCGCCATTAGCGTGTTCAGGGCGGTGAACTGCGCCTGATACTGACTTGTTAATTGCGCAGTGTAGTTGGCGAGTGCAGTTTGCTGCGTGGCGACGCTCTTCAGATCGGCGTTCAGCGCGGTGTTGCGCGTATCAATGATGCCGCCAGTCTGCGTGAAGGTGGTGATACTGCTGTTCAACTGCTCGGCGATGCCGTTGGTCGAGTTGAAGAGCGAGGCGACCGTCGCTGGACTGCTCGTCAGTGCGGTGCTCAGCGTGGTGTTGTTGACCACCATTGTGCCGTCCGCCGGGTTGTCCTTCAGCGTAATGCCGATAGCTGCCAGCGTGGTGCCGGTGCTGCCTGAACCGACCGCGCCGCCGACGATTGAGGCCAGCGTATTCTTGATCGTCTGCAGCGTCGAGTCGCCCAGCAGCGGGCCTTGCGATGAGGAGCCGGAGGTGAACGACGTGAGCGTGGACATCGTCGTGACGACGGTGTTGTAAAGGCTGACGAAATTGTTGATCGCGGTGCTCTGCGACGTGGTGTCGGCCGCAATGTTCAGTGTCTGCGTGGTGCCCGCGGACGCCGCCGTCAGGTTCATCGTGACGCCGGAAATGGCTGTCGTCACGGAGTTGCTCGAACTGCTGGCCGCGATCCCGCCGACCGTGAATTCCGCGTCCTGGGCAGCCGCGCTTTGCGTCCAGGCACTGCTCGAATTCGCCGACGTGATCGACGACTGGCCGCCCGTAGTGCTAGCGGTCGAGGTCACGCCGAGGCTCGACAGGCCGGTGTCGCTGGTGATGTTGCTGGTCGAGACGTTGATGACGTTGGCCGCGCCCGTGTTCGCCGCGCGCAGCACGAGGTGGGCGCCGGTCGTGCCGGTCACGATGGTCGCCGTCACGCCGGGGTTGCTGCTGCTGGCGTTGATCGCGGACGCGATACCGGAGAGCGTGTTGTTGGTGCTGTCGACGCTGATGTTCATCGACTTGCCGCCGAGCGAAACCGTCAGCGTGCCGGTGCCCAGTTGCGTCGTGGCGCCGAAGGCCGCCGACGACAAAGCCTGCGAGTTGGCGATCTGCGTCACCGCGACCGAATAGCTGCCGGCCACTGCCCCCGCACCTGCCGTCGCTGTGAGACCGGTGCCGCTCGCTGTTGCCGCGAAAGTGGACAGCGTGGTGCCGTTGGCGAGGTTCGTGATGCCCGACTGTAGCGCGCTTAGCGCTGAACTCAGTGCGCCGTATGCGGACAGTGTGGTGTTGTCCGTGGTTTGTTGTGCCGACAGAGCCGCGGTTTGTCCTGCCGTCTTCGCGTTCACGAGTGCCGTAACGAGCGACGACACGTCCATCGACGAGTTGCCGGTCGAGCCGCTGATGATCGATTGAGCGGCCGACTGCAACGCCGAGTTGGCCGCGGCGGTTGAGGCTGCAGTAGACGTGGTTGAGATCGAGGACATGCAGAGGCTCCGGGCGTCTGGAAATCTGAATTGGGTGGTGCGCGATGCTACATCACTTGGTGATGGGAATGCACAGCGGGAGGCATGCCTCCCGTTGTTTGGAACCCGGAGATGCGCCGCACTCGCGCGCGGCGCATCTCCGTTACTGCGTCAGCTCTTAACCCAGGAGCTTCAGAACTTGTTGCGGGTTCGAGTTAGCTTGCGCCAACACCGAGATACCAGCTTGTTGCAGCACTTGCGCCTTGCTCAGGTTCGCCGTTTCTTGTGCGAAGTTGGCGTCCGTGATTTGCGATTGTGCCGACGACAGGTCGGTCGACTCAGCTTGTTGCGACGTCGCAATTGCGGTGAAGCGGTTTTGTGCGGCACCCAGCGAAGCTTGCAGGGTGTTCACGGTCTGCAGTGCATTGTCGATCGAGACCATTGCTTGGTTCGCGCCAGTGACATTGCTGATGTCCAGGTTCGAAACCGTCGGCGGGTTGTTGATCGCGTTGATCTGGGCGATCGACGCGGTTGCAACGCCGGAAGCGGTCGCACCCATCGCTGTACCCAACGCGGCGCTCAGCGTCAGGTTGGTGATTGCCGTGCCCGAACCTGCGCCCGTACCGGCCGAGAAGATGTTGGCAACAGCGCCCGACGAGATAGCCTGGTTGTTCTGGTCGGTGAAGGTGTAGCCGCCCTTGCCGTCCGACAGCACGTTGACCGACGTGATCGTCGCGCCCGTGCTGGTGTACGTGCCGGTCGAATCGGTGCTGATAGCGACCGTGCCGACCGTTTGACCCGTTTGCACCAGGCCACCACCGATCTTCGCAGCCGACATCGACTGGCTCAGGTTCAGGCTGATCGTCTGACCGACGTTCGCGCCAACCTGGAACGTCACGCTGCCTGCCGAGCCGTCCAGAATGTTCGTGCCGTTGTACGTCGTTTGCGACGCGATACGGTTCACTTCCGAGATCTGTGCCGAAACTTCCTTCTGCAGTGCTGCCTGGTCGCTCGCCGACAGCGAACCGGTCGATGCTTGCACCGCCAGCTGACGGATACGTTGCAGGCTGGAGGTCAGCGACGACAGTGCGCTCGATGCGGTTTGAATCATCGACACGCCGTCATTCGCATTCGACACGCCCTGGTTCAGGCCGTTGATCTGCGTTTGCATACGCGTCGAGATCGCCAGACCTGCTGCATCGTCAGCCGCGCTGTTGATGCGCTTGCCCGACGACAGACGGGTGATGGCTTGCGAAAGGGCGCTTTGCGAGCCATTAAGGTTTTGCTGTGCAACCAGCGAGTTGATGTTGCTATTGATTCCGAGCATGGAAAATCTCCTAAATAAGCCTTGAGCCCAATACGCCACGTTGGCATCGGCGGAAGCACTCGTTCATTGCTGGCCGCCTCAGTGAAGGTTGACGGCGCGTCTAAAAAAAACTTGAGGAACTTTGTGCAATAGCGATCCAATTGTTTTTCGGGCCGGTTGGGCTGCGACCCGTCTGTAAGCCGCTTGCAGCCTGGTTCGGGACATCCACTGCAGGTATTGAAAAGACGGCGTATTCTCCTTTTCTCTTGTGACAAACCCTGGAGAAATCATGCAAAAGCGCCGGATTGGACGTTCCGAATTAGAGGTCGCGCCGCTTATGTTCGGTGGCAATGTATTTGGCTGGACGGCCGATGAAGCGACCTCGTTTTCGATCCTGGATGCATTTGTCGATGCGGGGCTCAACTTTATCGATACCGCCGATGTCTATTCCGCGTGGGTGCCGGGTAACCAGGGTGGCGAATCGGAAACCATCATCGGCAAGTGGTTCAGGCGGAGCGGCAAGCGCGACAGAATCGTGCTTGCCACCAAGGTTTCGAAGCACCCGCAGCGCACGGGCTTGTCGGCGGCGAACATTCAGGCGGCCGTGGAGGATTCGCTGCGGCGCTTGCAGACCGACTACATCGATATCTATTTTTCTCACGACGACGATACCGAAACGCCCTTGGCCGAAACCCTTGGCGCGTATCAGAAGCTGATCGAGGCGGGCAAGGTGCGGGTGATCGGCGCGTCGAACTACAGCGGCGCGCGCGTCGAAGAGGCGCTCGCCGTGTCCCGCCAGCACGGGCTGCCCGAGTATCAGTTGTTGCAGCCGGAGTACAACCTGTACGACCGCGCGGAGTATGAGCGTGACATTGAGCCGGTGGCGCTCGCCAATCAGCTCGGCGTGGTGGTGTATTGGAGCCTTGCAAGCGGCTTTCTGTCCGGCAAGTACCGTTCGCAGGCCGATCTGGCCAACAAGGCGCGTGGCAGCCGGGTCGAGAAGTATCTGAACGAGCGCGGTTTGCGGATTCTGGACGCGCTCGACCGGGTCGCCGGGCGGCACGGTAGCACGCCGGCCACGGTCGCGCTGGCATGGCTGATCGCCCGCCCGAGTGTAACGGCCCCAATTGCCAGTGCGACCTCGGTCGACCAGCTCAAAAGCCTGGCCGCCGCCGTCCATCTGATGCTGACCGGTGCCGATATCCGTGAACTGGACGAGGCGAGCGCCTGACCCGCGCAGGAGACCTGGCGCGATCGCTAAACCCCTGGTAGGATGGGGAGTTTCCTGATATCATCGGGAGTGAATTGAGATCTTTGCCTGTTTCGTCAATGTTTTTCATTGATGAAAGGTTGGCGAAACGGCAGCAGACGCGGCATATGCGTTACGTCTGTCCGCGTTCCGCGGTGAACTCCCCACCTCTCTTTTCCGGCCTCCGTGGCCGTTATGCCTCTCGTTTCATTCGTGGTTTGGCCGGGATTTTTCCCGCGTTTGCCTGTTACTGGCCATGAATCGGAACGACCGGAGGGCCGGCGCGTGAGCGGTATCCGCCACGCAATTTACCCCTATCAAGTGATTGAGTTAGGAATTACATGACGACGATTCTTCTGAAAGAAAACGAGCCGTTCGAAGTGGCGATTCGCCGCTTTCGTCGCGCAATCGAAAAGAATGGCCTGATCGCAGAACTGCGTGAGCGTCAATCGTACGAAAAGCCGACTACGGCACGTAAGCGCAAGAAGGCTGCTGCTGTGAAGCGCCTGCACAAGCGCCTGCGCAGCCAGATGCTGCCGAAAAAGCTGCACTAAGCACGTTTTTTCGCGCTGTATTTAGCGCACTGCACGCCGAACGGCGGTGTGAGCTTCGAAAGAAGCCACATCGCCGTTTTGCTTTTGGGGAGTCGATTTACGTTGGGCTTTGCCGCCGTACCGAGGCTCGTTACGCGGCGCTCTTCAGGCGCTCGGCGGACAGGCCGAATTGCCGGGCAATCGAGCTCAGACGCTCATGCCATTCCCACGTGCCGAACACGTCGTGCACGTTCTGCAGGCAACTCAGCAGAGCGATTGTGGCCGGGTCGTACACATTGAGGCGGGCGCGCAGGAGCGCCTTTTTGAGCGCAGAGATGCCGGCATCCATATAAGCAGGCACCTCGATGGCCGCCTTGCCGATGTAGCGCACCGGAACGCCTTCCATCGCGGTCATATAGTCGTGCGGCTTGATGAAGCTGCCGACCGGGCAGCCACTGCAGTAGCCGCGGTATGCGCCGCCGCCGCGCGGCAGCAAGGCGGCGCGTTTCTGGCCGAGCAGATGGTCCACGGCCTGATCGAAAATCTCCTGATGGGTCAGGAAGCTAAGGGTTTTCATGGTTGGTCTCCCATGCGTTACGCAGCGTTTATTCGTTGTTCGAGCGCATGAACGGCAGTATCAGACACGCGCCAATTAACGAAACCCGGACTAGCACGGCGAAAAGCCTTCAATTCCCGGGTTTGGCTCGTTTGCCCCTTATGCGGCGTCAACCGGCCTTGCGATTGCGTCCCTTCTTGCCGAGCGCCGCGCATCGCGCGCGGCACATGCAGCTTGCCTCGTGGTCGTTCACCATGCCGACCGCCTGCATGAACGCATAGCAGATCGTCGAGCCGACGAACTTGCAGCCGTAACGCTTCAGCCCCTTGCTGAGCGCGTCAGAAATTTCGGTCGACGCAGGCGCCTGTTTATACGATGCCCAATCGTTCTGGATCGGCGTCTGGTCGACGAACGACCAAACGAAGTTGGCGAGCGAACCGTGCTCGGCCTGAATCTGCTGCACGGCGCGCGCGTTGGTAACGGCCGATTCGATCTTGCCGCGATGACGCACGATACTTTCGTCCAGCACCAGCGCATCGACATGTTTGGGCGTAAAGCGCGCGACCTTGTCGATGTCGAAGTCGGCGAACGCGCGGCGATAGCCGGTTCGTTTGTTGAGAATCGTCGACCATGACAAACCTGCCTGGGCGCCTTCCAGTACAAGCAGTTCGAACAAATGCTGATCGTCGCGCGAGGGCACGCCCCACTCGGTGTCGTGGTAGTGTGCGAGCGCTTCGCTCGATACCCAGTTGCATCGCTGTGTCACTTTCGCGCTCCCGCGTTGTCATGTCGTCCGTCAGCATAGCGGAAGCCGTGCGCGCCGCAAGCCGGCCATTCGGCCGATTGCGGGATTGAAACTGACCTGCCACGCTATGCCTTATTCACCACCTGAATCACCACCTGAACTCACTCGATTCGATGAATAAAGACCTCTTTCTGATCGGCATTGACGGCGGCGGCACTGGTACACGAGTCGTACTCGGCGACGCGCAGGGCCGTGAACTGGCGCAGGCGGCGAGCGGGCCCTCGGGGCTGGGCCTCGGCGTGGAGCGCGCGTGGCAGGCCATTGAGGCGGGCTGCGCCGATGCATTCGCACGTGCCGGCGTGCCGCTGGACTGGGCGCGCTGCGTACTCGGTTGCGGGTTGGCAGGGGTCAATAATCGCGACTGGCTGGCCGCGTTTCGCGCGCAGGCGCCGGCGGTTGCCGGGCTCGCGGTGGAAAGCGATGTGTACACCACCTTGCTTGGTGCGCACGGCGGCGCACACGGCGTGGTCGTCGCGCTTGGCACCGGCAGTCAGGCGGCCGTGCTTGACGGCAATGGCGACTGCCGAACTGCCGGCGGCTTCGGTTACCCGTCGGGCGACGAAGCGAGCGGCGCCTGGCTTGGGCTACGAGCCATCGTGTATGCCCAGCAAGCGCTCGACGGCCGTGTGCCCAATGACGATCTGGCGCAGGCGCTGCTCGCCCACACCGGCGCACATGACAGCGACAGCCTCGTGGTCTGGCTGTGCGAAGCTAATCAGACCGCTTATGCGAGGCTCGCGCCGATCGTCATTGCGCATCGCACGCATCCGTTCGCAGCGCATTTGCTCGATGAGGCCGGCGTGGAGGTGGGCAAGATGATTGCCGCGCTCGACCCTTCAGCGAGCCTGCCGGTCGCGCTGTGCGGCGGTCTCGGGGCACCCTTGCGCGAGTACGTGCCGCAGATCTATCAAGCCCGCTTGCGCGAGCCGTTGGCGGACTCGGCACACGGCGGTTTGCAATTGGCGCAGCGCGAAGCGGCTCGCATCGGCGGTTGAGAATCGTCTGGCGCGCCGGGTGTGATCTCGCGGATGCGCGCGCAACGGTAAAATGCGATCTTTGACGCTGCCCGGCTGCTCACACTATGTATAAAGTCATTGCCACGGATCTCGACGGCACGCTGCTCAACGCCGATCACCAGGTGGACCCGTTCACGATCGCCACCGTGCGTAAGCTGGAAAGCGATGGGCTGCACTTCGTGATCGCCACGGGGCGCCACTACTGCGACGTTGCGGGCATTCGTGACCTGCTGGGCATCAAGGCGTACCTGATCACGTCGAACGGCGCGCGCATTCACGCGCCGGACAACACGGTGATCCACGCCGACGACCTGCCGCCGGCCATCGTGCAGCGGCTGGTGCAGCCGGAAATCGCCGGCGCGCACGGTCGTGTGATCGTCAACCTGTTCGCCGACCAGGCGTGGTTGATCGACCGCGATGCGCCGGATCTGCTGAAATTCCATCAGGATTCCGGCTTCACCTACGAGGTCACCGATTTGCCGAAGCACGACGGCGTCGACATTGCCAAGGTGCTCTACATCGGTGAGCCCGCCGATCTGGCGCAAATCTCGGCCAACCTGGCGCGCGAATTCGGCGACGCGCTGTACGTCACCTATTCGCTGCCGGATTGTCTGGAGGTGATGACGTCGAACGTATCGAAGGGGCGTGCTTTGCAGATCGTGCTCGAGCGCCTCGGCGTCGATGCCTCGCAATGCGTGGCGTTCGGCGACAACATGAACGATATCGACCTGCTGGAGACAGCCGGCCATCCGTTCATGATGAACAACGCCAATCCCGATCTAATCACGCGTCTGCCGAACGTGCCGCGCATCGGCAACAACTTCGAAGCGGGCGTTGCGCAGCATCTGCGCAAACTTTTCTCGCTCGACGACGAACTGATGTCCTGAAAACGGACCGGCCCGCATCCTCTTTCGCGGATGCGGGCCGGTTGTTCGCGTTCCTACGCGACCTTACGAGCCAACGCTACGATCAGCCGTGCCATCCGCCACGGCGATCGCCACGGTCATCGTGACCCCAGTGGCGGTCGTTGTGATCCCAGCCGCGGTTATCCCGGTGGTCGTCGCGATAGTAGCCGCCGCGGTCGTAGCGATGGTCCCAGCCGCCGTTGCCGTAGTACACCGGCTGCGGCGCTGCGTAGACGGGGGCAGGCTGGGCATAAACCGGTACGCCGAGCGACAGTCCGATATTCAGATCCGTATGCGCTTGCGCGACACCGCATGCGCCCGCCGCGAGTCCGGCAGCAACCAGCAAGTGAGTGACGATGCGTTTCATGTTGTTCTCCTGTGAGGCGACGTATGTTTGTCGCACAGGACCAATCTACGCATTCCGGTCGCGGGTTAGTGAGACGAGATGTTACGGACTGCAAGCATCGTCGCAGGGTTTGAAAGGCGGTAGAAGGAACCTTCGAACGCAACACGCGACGTGCGCTTTCCGCCCGAAGCCCCGTCAATAAGGTCTCCAGGCTCCTTAGACCGAGCCGGCGTCCAGTTCCCGCCGCCTATTGCCGCAATTGGACGGCCGCGCTCGTAATCACGGCTTACATCTGTATTACCCAATTAATCAGCCGAGCCAGCGGAAGCACCCGCCGCAGCCGCGGAAGGCGCTCCCGGCAGTGCCGCGCATGGGCAGTCCGCGGCGCGGCCGTTCAGTCCCTGGCGGTCAAGCTTGAACGTAGCGTGGGCCGTGCCGTTTTGCCAGTTGAGGCGAACAATATAAATACTGTCGAAGTCGTCGCTTTGCCAGTTGGGGACATCGGCGGCATTGCCGCCATGTGTGCTCATCATCTGGCGCAGCAACTTCACGATCAGCTTGTGCTCCCACGCAACGACAATCAGCTTGCTGCGATTGGCGGGATTGACGAGCGCTGTACCGAGCTGGTCGATCTGGGCGAAGCCGTACGGGGTTTGCACCGGCATCTGGAACTGGATGGCGGTTGGCTCGATGGTCGCCAGCGGCCGGACATAGTAATAGGGATGGCCGCTGTCGTCCTTTTGCTGGCCGGGATCGGGCGCGTAGATCGCATCCGGCTTGCCGAACTTGGCGGCGATCACTGCCGGCAGGGCCAGCGCGCGGTTGAGCCCCTGACAATCGAGCTGGCCGTAACCCTTGGCGGGCTTCTCGCCGTGGCGCACGAATACGAGCGTTTCGGTATTGCTGTCCGCCGCATGGGCCGCGGGTAACACCAGTACGCCTGCACACAAACCGCCGATGGAGAGTGCGACGCCATGCAGGAATCCGCGGAAACGGGTCATCGGTAGCACCTGTGCGAGCTTGGGAAGTCGCACGATTCTAGCAGCGGGTTATCGGCGGGCCACGGGCCGCGCGCATTGTGCGCAAAACCGAAACGGGCGCCGTAGCGCCCGCTTTGACTGCCTGGAATATGCACATCCGAGCACACCCGGACACACCCGGCGCACTCGCTGATCAGTCGAGCGCCAGTTCCTGCGAATTGCTGCGGCGGCTTTCGGCAACGAGCGGGTACAGCACGCCTGCGATCACCGCGCCAATAATCGGTGCGACCCAGAACATCCAAAGCTGATCGACCGCTGCGCCGCCGACGAACAGCGCCGGACCGGTGGAGCGCGCCGGGTTGACCGACGTGTTGGTAACCGGAATCGAGATCAGGTGAATCAGCGTCAGGCACAGGCCGATGGCGATCGGCGCGAAACCGGCCGGCGCGCGCTTGTCGGTCGCGCCGAGGATGACGAACAGGAAGAAGCCGGTCATCACCACTTCGCAAATGAATGCGGCCGCGAGCGAGTATTGGCCCGGCGAACGCTCACCGTAGCCGTTGCTGGCGAAACCGCTGGCAACGAGGTCGAAGCCCGGCTTGCCCGATGCGATCAACGACAGCACCAACGCACCCAGCACCGCGCCGATCACTTGCGCTACGATGTACGGCAGTAGGTCGCGGGCCGGAAAGCGGCCAGCGACGGTCAGGCCGACGCTCACCGCCGGATTCAGGTGGCAGCCGGAGATGTGGCCGATCGCATACGCCATTGTCAGGACAGTGAGGCCGAATGCGAGCGAGACGCCCACGAAACCGATGCCCAGGCCGTGGACCGGGCCGGCGAAGTTAGCGGCGAGGACGGCGCTGCCGCAGCCCCCGAGCACGAGCCAGAAGGTGCCGAACAGCTCGGCAGCAAGGCGCTTTGACAACTGCATGATTTGTAATCCTAAAATGTTTGACGCTTGGAGTGGCATGAGTGCTAAGCGCAGGTGCATGCCATTGAGCGCGCAATTCTAGGGAAAGACAGCCGGATTAGGTGTCAAGAATTGTCAAAGTGGAGTCGCCTTTACCTATTATTACCAGATAAAGATCTCGTTTTACAATTCATCGACGCTTAATAATTATCAGATGATTTCTTCCTAAATCGGTATTATTGTCCATTGCGAATTTTTATAATTGCAGCTAGTCTGCGAGCGAATGAGTTCTAAAAAAGGGGAGAACCGATATGTCTCAATATGCAGACCTTAAGGCACAGATTGCCAAATTGCAGGCACAGGCAGACGAAGCCCGGCGTACTGAAGTCGACAATGTTGTCGCCGATATCCGCCAAAAGATCGCTGAATACGGTCTGACCGCGCAAGACCTCGGCTTTGCGGTGGCCGCCAAGCGTGGGCGCCCGCCGAAGAAGGCGCCGCTGCCGGCCAAGTACCAGGATCCGAAATCGGGCAATACCTGGAGCGGACGCGGCAAACCGCCAAAGTGGATTGTCGGCAAGAATCGCGAACGCTTTCTGATTGGCGCGGTCTGAATGCCCTGCGGTCCGGGCGAAAGCCAACTGAAGGTTGATCGGTACCGGGTTGTTAATTCGCGTCGCGCTAATCCTGGATGGAAGCGCATCCATGGTTGTATTAAAAAAGCCGCCCTTGAGAGGCGGCTTTTCCGTAGTAGAAGCGGGTTAACTCTAGCTAACCGCTCGCGCAAACGATTCACCAGGCAAATTTACTCGTGATTGGCGTGCGAATCGGAAAACGGCGGGAAAACGGCGTAAGCGGCAGAAGCACGACTTAAGCGGCTGAGCGGATAAAAACCTCAGTCGCTTAAGCACGTCGCTCAACCCACTGCTACCCGGCGCAACATTGGGCGGCGCGTCGCTTCGATCAGTGCCGAATAGCCGTCAACGTAATTCTGAGCCATTGTTTTCGAGCTGAAGCGGCGTTCGAACTGCGCGCGAATCTCGGTGCGCGACAGTTCGTCCAGACGCTGCAGCGCGGCGACCGCGCCTTGAACGTCTTCGACAATGTAGCCGGTCACGCCGTGGTCGATCACTTCCGGTACCGAACCGCGGTTGAAGGCGATCACCGGCGTGCCGCACGCCATTGATTCGATCATCACGAGGCCGAACGGCTCCGACCAGTCGATCGGGAACAGCAGCGCCTTGGCGCCCGACAGGAACTCGGGCTTCTGCGCCTCGTTGATCTCACCGACGAACTCCACGTGCGCCATGGAGAGCAGCGGTTCGATTTCCTTCTTGAAGTATTCCTGGTCGACCTTGTCCACCTTGGCGGCGATCTTCAGCGGCAGACCGCTTTGTGCAGCGATCTTGATAGCTGTATCGACGCGCTTCTCCGGACAGATACGGCCGAGGAACGCCAGGTATTCCGGCTTCTTGTGCGCCTGCGGCGTGAGCAGTTGCTCCGGCAGACCATGGTAAATCGTGTTCAGCCAGTTGGCCTGGGGCAGCGGCACGCGCTGCGAATCCGAGATCGACACCACCGGCACATTCGAGAACGCGTCGAACACCGGTTGCAGCTCCGGCAAGTCCAGACGGCCGTGAAGCGTTGTCACGAACGGCGTGTCCATGGTGGTGAAGAGCGGGAACGGCATGTAGTCGAGGTGAAAGTGCAGCACGTCGAACTCATGCGCGACCTTGCGCACCTTTTCCATCATCAGCACATGCGGAGCCAGCGCATCGCGAATCGTCGGGTCGAGGCGCAGCGCACGCGGCCAGCAGGCGTCGAGGTTCGCGGAGGTGACCGAGTCGCCGCTCGCAAACAGCGTGACGTCGTGGCCGAGATCGACCAGGGCCTCGGTCAGATACGAGACGACGCGTTCGGTGCCACCGTAGAGTTTCGGCGGGACAGCTTCGTACAACGGCGCAATTTGTGCGATTCGCATGCGTTTCTCCTGTTCAAAACGGCTTCGCACAACGGCGCTCGGGTCGAGCGAGGAGCGAATGCCTGACGGACGGTTGGGCGCGGTAAGCCGCCGCCCGGGGGTGTTCCGAACCTGCATCGGGTAATCCCTTAGCGTCATTATCAGGATCGGCCGCGCTAATTCGAGTTATTTTTCAAACACTTAATGTTGTTACAGCGCGAAACATGATGCGTTACAGGTCGGCAGGAGGCTGGCCCGATGATCGGCAAGCACGACTGGATGGGCATCCAGACGCTGAAGGAACAGTAGCAAGGGGCGGTCCCGGAGACTGAAGCGCGCCCCTACACCAGGCGCGTTGCGCAGAAGTGAAAACGTCTTATAATTCTTCCTCACCGCTGCAAGGTGCGGATCGTGAGTCACTCAGGACTCACCATTTGGTTCACATTTCTGCTGAAGAATTAACCAAAACGCATCGCCAGCCCCAAGCTGCGCGCCACTTCGCCTGCTTCAGCCTTCTTTCTGGCCCCCTCCATGTAGGAAAAATTCCTACACGAATGACGGATTAATCCGTCAAACAGGCAGGGTGTCTGTCCGATTTTCGTCCGCTCCCCCTTTCGCCACAATGCTCGCAAGACCAGAAACGAGCCGATTCGTGCGGTTTAAGTGCGCGCGTTCGAGCAAACGTTTCCGTAACGGCCTGACCAGCCAGATACACCCGGGGGAATCATGAGCGCGACAAGCGAAATGCTCAATGAGATCAGAGAAGTCAACCTTTCTTATCTCCTGCTCGCCCAGCGTCTGCTGCGCGAAGACAAGCCGATGGGCATGTTTCGCATGGGGATTTCGGACCAGTTGGCCGACGTGCTCGCCAATCTGTCTTTGGCGCAGACCGTGAAGCTGGCGGCGTCCAATCAGGTGTTGTGCCGTTTCCGTTTCGATGACCATGCCGTGCTGTCCGCCCTTGCGGACAAAGGCAAATCCAGCGCCGTGGCCCAGGCGCATTCCGCGATCCTGATGGCAAGCCAGCCAGTCGAGCAAGTCGGCTGATGGCAGCTTTTAGTTCAAATAAAGCGATCAGGACGGGGGAAATGCGAGCGGATGGCATATAAAAGTGTTGTGCAGGAAGTCAGGGAAATTACCCTGGCCATCGAGCTGATCGAACTCGGCGCGCGTTTGCAATTGCTGGAGGCGGAAACCAGCCTGTCGCGCGACCGGCTTATCAAGCTGTATAAGGAGCTGAAAGGGGTGTCGCCGCCCAAGGGCATGTTGCCGTTTTCGACCGACTGGTTCATGACCTGGCAGCCGAACTTTCACTCATCGCTGTTCTACAACATCTACCGTTTCATGGCCGGCCACGGCGGCTGTCTGACGATCCAGTCGATTGTGAAGAGCTACCGGCTCTATCTGGAACATGTCCAGTTGCACGACGACGAGCCCGTGCTCAGTCTCACGCGCGCCTGGACGCTGGTGCGGTTCTTCGACTCCAGAATGCTGCAAATGACCGCCTGTTGCCGGTGCGGCGGACATTTTGTCGCGCATGCGCACGATCCGCAGCACGCCTTCGTCTGCGGGCTGTGCCAGCCGCCGTCGCGCGCGGGTAAGACAAAGAAATTTGCCGACGCCCGGGCCCGCGAAAGCCTCGCCGCGCTCCAAATTTGAGTCGCAGGGCGATGCCGGCCCATGGCTCGCAACCCGGCGCGCACCTCGTTACAACGCCCACACCCTCATTCGGCGGGCCTTCCAGCCCGATCGACCAACACCGGACCCGGCCGGGCCGGTTTAACCCGCCTCTGGTTTACACCGGAGCGACGAGCCGCTTTTCCGTCAAAGTTTTCTGCTCCGTTGCCGTAAACCAGATTAACGACGGTCACCGTCGCTTCTTTGTGAGGGCTCGGCAGTGCTGATTTTCGTGGGAACACTCGTGACGCTTCTGTCCGTTTTCGGCGGTTACGCGCTGGAAGGCGGCCATCTTGGCGCGCTGCTGCAACCCGTCGAAGTGCTGATGATTGTCGGCGCTGGCGTCGGCGCGTTCATTCTCGGTAACGGGATGAAGACGATCAAGGCGACGCTGCGCGTCATTCCAACCCTGTTCAAGGGCGCCAAGTACAACAAGGACGTGTACATGGAGCTGATGGCGCTCCTTTACGTCCTGCTGGCCAAGGCGCGCAAGGAAGGCACGCTGACGCTGGAAGCCGACATCGACGATCCGTCGAAGAGTCCGATCTTCACGCAGTATCCGAAGATCCTCGCAGACCATCACATCATCGAGTTCCTGACCGACTACCTGCGTCTGATGGTCGGCGGCAACATGAACGCGTTCGAGATCGAAAGCCTGATGGACGAGGAGATCGAAACGCATCACCAGGAAGGCGAGGCGCCCGCGCACGCCCTGAACAAAGTCGGCGACGCCATGCCGGCGTTCGGGATCGTGGCCGCGGTGATGGGCGTGGTGCACACCATGGCCTCCGCCGACAAGCCGCCCGCGGTGCTCGGCGAAATGATCGCCCAGGCGCTGGTCGGCACTTTCCTCGGGATTCTGCTTTCGTACGGGCTGATCGGACCGCTCGCGAGCGTCGCCGAACAGCGCGTGACCGAGTCGACCAAGATGTTCCAGTGCATCAAGGTGACGATTCTCGCCAGCCTGAATGGCTATGCGCCGGCGATTGCCGTCGAATTCGGCCGCAAGGTGCTCTTCTCGACTGAACGTCCGTCGTTCGCCGAGCTGGAAGAGCACGTGCGCCGCGTCAAAGCCAAGTAACGGGCGCCGGGAACCGATTCGATGAGCAAGGACAAAGACCGCGCCATTGTCGTCAAGCGCTCCGCGCCGGCCAAAAAAGGCCATCACGGCGGCGCGTGGAAGCTCGCGTATGCGGACTTCATGACCGCGATGATGGCGTTCTTCCTGCTGATGTGGCTGCTGAGTTCGGCTTCCACCGTGCAGTTGAAGGGCATCGCCGATTACTTCAACCAGCCGTTGAAGATCACGCTGTGGGGCGGCGATCGCAGCGCCGAGGACTCGAGCATTCTGAAGGGCGGCGGCCGCGACATTTCGACCGACGCACAGGGCGTGACGCGCTCGACCGACGGCACCAACAATCGCGCCGAGCGCACGGTCTCCCACAGCAACGACGACTCGGTCAAGCAGTTGCAGGGTGAGCTGGAACGCCGCGAGCAGGTCCGTCTGCACGATCTGCAGGTCAAGCTGATGGCCGCGATCGAAGCGAACCCGGTGCTGCGCCAGTTCAAGCAGCAGATCCGCATCGACTCGACGTTGACCGGCCTGCGCATCGAAATCGTCGACTCGCAGAAGCGGCCGATGTTCGCGACCGCGAAAGACGTGGTTGAGCCATACATGCGCGACATCCTGCGCGAAATCGGCCACACGCTGAACGACGTGCCGAACCGCATCATCGTGCAAGGTCACACCGACGCCGCGCAATACGCGGGCGGCGAGAAGGGCTACAGCAACTGGGAACTGTCCGCGGACCGCGCCAATGCGTCGCGCCGCGAGCTGATCGCCGGCGGCATGGACGAAGCGAAGGTGATGCGCGTGCTCGGCCTCGCGTCGACGCAGAACCTGAACAAGGCGGACCCAATGGACCCGGAAAACCGCCGCATCAGCATCATCGTGCTGAACAGGAAGTCGGAGGAGGCGCTTGACCATGACGACTCCACCACGACCACCTTGTCGGACGACGCGGCCGGCTCCAAGCCGCTGCTGCAAAGACTTGCGCAACCGGTGACGGTTGCACCGAAGGTGCCGGCGGTAGCGCCGGCGGCCCAGTAACAGACAGCGATCGGCAGGCCGGTCCATGCGTCCAGGTGGCGCGGACGGCGGGCCGGTCCATAGCGTAAGTGCAGCGAGGTTTTCATGATCAGGCACATCCTGGCAATCGACGATTCGGCATCGATGCGGCAGATCCTCGCCGCAACGCTGACGACGGCCGGCTATGAAGTGACGCTCGCGGCGGACGGCAATGAAGGGCTCGAAAACGCGCTTGCCATGTCGTTCGACCTCGTGCTGACGGACCAGCACATGCCAGGCAAAACCGGCCTCGATCTGATCACGGAACTGCGCGGCAATCCGGCTTACCAGGCGACGCCCATCCTCGTCCTCACGACGGAATCGGGCGAGCCGTTCAAGGCGGCGGCGCGGGCCGCGGGAGCAACCGGCTGGATCGAAAAGCCGCTCGACCCCGACATGTTGACCGAACTGGTCGCGGCATTAGCCGAATCGGACAACGCATGAGCGCCCCATAAGCGCCACCTTTACACAAGTTATAGAAGCTCTCGACGCGGCGGCACGACAGCCCAAGCGTAGACAGGAACTCTCGCGGTGACCCAGGCATGACACTCGACATCACTCAGTTCTATCAGACCTTCTTCGACGAAGCGGACGAACTGCTCGCGCAGATGGAGCAGTTGCTGCTCAATCTGGATATCGCGCACCCGGACCCCGAAGACCTCGCGGCGATTTTCCGCGCGGCGCATTCGATCAAGGGGGGCGCGGCGACGTTCGGTTTTACCGCACTGACGGAAACCACCCACATTCTCGAATCGCTGCTCGACCGCGCGCGCAATAACGAACTCGTGCTGCGCAAGGACATGATCGACACGTTCCTCGAAACCAAGGACGTGTTGTCGGGCCAGCTCGCCGACTACCGTGCGAGCGCCGAGCCGGATACGGCTGTGGCCAAGGCGATCTGCGCGAAGCTCGAACAGTTGCATGCGGAAAGCCGCCTGGGCGCCGAAGCGGCCGCGGCACCGGCAGCGGCCGTACCGGTGGCAGCCGTAGCATCAGTAGAAGCACAAACAGCAGGACAAGGCGGGACCCCGCCCGAGCACGTCGTCGAACAGGCGGTGCAGGCGGCGGGTGAATGGACTGACGGCGAACCGGCACAGACCGGACAAGCCGCGGGTACCGGTGATGCAGCCGGCCCCCATCTGAAAATTACGCTACGGGGCGTAGGTGAGAAGGACCAGGAACTGCTGTCCGAAGAGCTCGGCAACCTGGGCAACATCGTCGGGCAGGTCAAGAGCGGCGGCGATCTGACGCTGTGGCTCCAGACCGATGTGACCTCCGACGACATCATCGCCGTGTGCTGTTTCGTGATCGACGAAAGTCAGATCTCGATCGGCCGCGGCGCCGCACCGGCGGACGAGACGCAGCAAGGCGAACCTGGAACGCCCGACGCTGCCGATTCGACCCCGGCGCAAGCAGCACAGACGGCACCAGCACACCAGGCGGAGCAGGCAGCATCGTCGGCACCGGCGGCCCACACCGCTGCGCCCGCTCAAGCCGCCTCCACGCACGGACTATCCGACGCGCCGGCGTCGCCAGCGACTACGCCGGCGCCCGCCGCGGCTGCACCCGCAGCAGCGAGCAGCGCACCGGCGGCAGGCGTGGCAACAGGTGTGGCAGCAACCACGACGGCGACCGCCGAACAGGATCGCAAGGCAGCGCGGCCGGCCGCGGCGGCAGGCGGCGCGGAAGGCAGCTCGATTCGCGTCGGCGTCGAAAAGGTCGATCAACTAATCAACCTGGTCGGCGAACTGGTGATCACGCAGGCGATGTTGGCCGAGACCACCAGCACGTTCGATCCGGCGCTGCACGACCGGCTCTTCAACGGCATGGCGCAACTCGAGCGCAACGCGCGCGATCTGCAGGAAGCGGTGATGTCGATCCGCATGATGCCGATGGATTACGTGTTCAGCCGCTTCCCGCGTCTGGTGCGCGATCTGGCGGCGAAACTCGGCAAGGAAGTGGAACTCGTCACCTTCGGTCAGGCGACCGAACTCGACAAGAGCCTCATTGAACGGATTATCGATCCGTTGACTCACCTCGTGCGCAACAGTCTCGACCACGGTATCGAAACCGTGGAAGCGCGGCGTGCGGCGGGCAAGGATTCGACCGGCCAGTTGGTGTTGTCGGCGGCACACCATGGCGGCAACATCGTCATCGAAGTGAGCGACGACGGCGCCGGTCTGCGCCGCGACAAGATTCTCGCGAAGGCCGCGAAGCAGGGCATGCAGGTCAGCGAAACGATGTCCGACGAAGAAGTCTGGAACCTGATTTTCCTGCCGGGCTTCTCGACGGCGGAGCAGGTCACGGACGTCTCCGGCCGCGGTGTCGGCATGGACGTGGTGAAGCGCAACATCCAGTCGATGGGTGGTCACGTGGAAATCACCTCGCATGCGGGCAAGGGCAGCACCACGCGCATCGTCCTGCCGCTCACGCTGGCGATTCTCGACGGCATGTCGGTCAAGGTCGGCAACGAGATCTTCATTCTGCCGCTGAACTTCGTGATGGAGTCGCTGCAACCGCGTGCCGAGGACATCTACACGGTGGCCAACGGCGAACGCGTGGTGCGCGTGCGCGGCGAATATCTGCCGCTCGTCGCGTTGCATGAAGTATTCACCGTCGACGACGCCAAGCAGGAACCGACGCAAGGCATCGTCACCATCATGCAAACCGAAGGGCGCCGCTTTGCGATGCTGATCGACGAGCTGGTGGGGCAGCAGCAGGTGGTCGTGAAGAATCTGGAAACGAATTACCGCAAGGTGCACGGCATTTCCGCCGCAACCATTCTCGGCGACGGCAGTGTCGCGCTGATCGTGGACGTGGCGGCGCTGAATCGCGAAACGCGCCATGCGCACGGCGCGATGAGCCTCGCATGACATTCGCAACACTCACTCAACTTATTTCATCCCAACCGTTTGGGGGCTAACGTGGCAGAAGTCCAATCCATCAATTCGAGCGTCGCGAACGCGAGCGGTACGAATGGCCGCCGCGACTCGCAGCAGGCGGACGCCGGCGGTCAGGAATTCCTCGTCTTCACGCTCGGCGCCGAAGAGTACGGCATCGACATTCTCAAGGTGCAGGAAATCCGCGGCTACGACAACGTGACGCGGATCGCCAATGCGCCTGAGTTCATCAAAGGCGTGATCAATCTGCGCGGCATCATCGTGCCGATCGTGGACATGCGCATCAAGTTTCATCTGGGCCGCGTCGAGTACGACCACCAGACCGTCGTGATCATCCTGAATGTCGCGCATCGCGTGGTCGGGATGGTGGTGGACGGTGTGTCGGACGTGCTGACGCTCGCCACCGACCAGATCATGCCGGCGCCGGAATTCGGCGCGACGCTGACGACCGAGTATCTGACGGGTCTGGGCACCGTCGACGGCCGCATGCTGATTCTGATGGACATCGAGAAGTTGATGACCAGCCGCGAAATGGCGCTGATCGAAACGCTGAGCGCGTAAGCATCACTACGCGCCAGTACGAAAGACAGATCGAACAGGGAGCATCAAGATGCTGAGCAGGTGGTCGATTCGCACATCGTTGACGATGGTGGGGATCATTCTGGTTGCGCTGACCGTCGTGGTCGGCGCGCTTGGTCTGACCGCGCTGAACAGCGCGAGCCAGTCGCTCGACCGTATCGCGCGCGGCGATCTGGTCGCCATTCACGCGCTCGACGATGCGTCGGCGTACCTGTTGCGTTCGCGCGTGACGCTGGACCGCGTCACCGCGTTGAGCACCGCTGGCGACACCGAGCAGGCGAAGACGGCGCTTGATCGTGCGCAAGTGCTGCTCGCCAAGTCAAGCGAAAACTGGCAGCTGTTTCTCAACGCACCGAAGAACGGCGTTGACCAGACGCTGCTCGACGATCTGACGGCGCGCCGCACGACTCTGACGCGAGACGGCGTCGATCCGGAGTTCGCCGCGCTGCGGGCGAACGATCCAGCGGCCTATCACGCGATCGCCGATACCAAGATTCCCCCGATGTTCCTTGCGTACGACAACGTTGCGTCCAATGTGATCAAGGCGATGCAGCAGCATGCGGTGGATCAGCAGTCGAGCGCGCAATCGAACATTTCGCTGATGACCACGCTGATCATCGGCGTCACCGTGATCGCGCTGCTGCTGGTGGTGGGCATCCGCCTTGCGCTGCGCGGCCTGATCGTGCAGCCGCTGAACGATGCGACGGCGTGCTTCGAACGGATCGCCTCGGGCGATCTGTCCGAGCAGATCAACGTGTTCAGCCGTAACGAAATCGGCCGCCTGTTCGCCGGCATCAAGCGCATGCAGGAAAGCATGGCGACGATGGTGACGGCGGTTCACAGCAGCACCGAATCGATCGACACCGGCGCGCGTGAAATCGCGATGGGCAACACCGATCTGTCGCAACGCACCGAGCAGCAGGCCGCGTCGCTTCAGGAAACCGCTTCGAGCATGGAGCAACTGACCGGCACCGTGCGCCAGAACGCCGAGAACGCGCGCCAGGCGAGCCAGTTGGCTGTCAATGCGTCGGATATCGCGACGCGCGGCGGCGACGTGGTGAGCCAGGTCGTCACGACCATGCAGGACATCGCGACCAGTTCGAACAAGGTCGTCGACATCATCGGCGTGATCGAAGGCATTGCCTTCCAGACCAACATTCTCGCGCTGAACGCGGCGGTCGAAGCCGCGCGGGCCGGCGAGCAGGGCCGCGGTTTCGCGGTGGTCGCGGGCGAAGTGCGCAGCCTCGCGCAGCGCAGCGCCAGCGCCGCGAAGGAAATCAAGGAACTGATCGGCGACTCTGTCGACAAGGTGCAAAGCGGCTCAGCCCTGGTGGGCCGCGCGGGCACCACGATGGACGAGATCGTGCAGGCGGTGCGCCGCGTGACCGACATCATGGGCGAAATCAGCGCGGCTTCCGAAGAGCAGTCGGGCGGCATCGAACAGGTGAATCGCGCAGTCGTGCAGATGGACGAAGTGACGCAGCAGAACGCCGCGCTGGTCGAACAGGCCGCGGCTGCGGCGGCGTCGCTCGAAGACCAGACGCGTCAGTTGCAAGCGGTGGTGAGCGGCTGGAAAGTAGCCGGCGGCCAGACGCGCAGCGTCGCCACTGCAGCGCGTCCGCAAGCGGCGGCACGTTCGAACGGCGGCAAGAGCGGCAGCCAGCGCGTGCAGCCCGCAAAAGCCGCGCCGCAAGCGACCGCACACGCCGCAGCGCATCCGGCAGCAGGCAAGGCGGCCGGTGCGGCAAGCTCGGCAGCGCATGCAACACCGGCTTCGGCCACCCAGGGTGCCGACACCGCGCGTGTGGAACCGGCTCTCAAACCGAAGACGGCCCGCGCCGCATCCGACTCCGCAGCGCGTCCGGCCGCAGCAGGCGCCGCGTCGGCAGGATCGGACGCGGACTGGCAAACGTTCTAGGAAGTGGCACAAAGACATGCGGTCATTCGGCATCTCGCTCCGTGAGGGGCGAATCATCGAAGCACGCTTAAGAGGCGTGTCGCGGGCCGACCGCGTGTTGGCAGAACTCGCGGGCGGGCGCGACCCCGCGAACACAACCCCTTTCGCCAGAAGCAATGCAGTTGGCGAAAAGCGGGATGGCTCGTATTGCAGGCAGGAACTTTCATAATGGCAACGCGCGCACAGCAATCTTCGCAACCGGCTAGATCCGGCGAGCAAGGACGGGATTTCGAATTCACGTCGGCGGATTTCGCTCGCATTCGCGATCTGATTCATCGCAGCGCGGGCATTTCGTTGTCGGATCACAAGCGCGATATGGCGTACAGCCGTCTGGCGCGCCGGCTGCGTGCCCGTGGCCTCGAGAGCTTCAAACAGTACCTCGATCTGCTCGAAGCGGAAAACGATCCGGCAGAGTGGGAAGCGTTCACCAATGCGCTGACCACCAACCTGACCGCGTTCTTCCGCGAAGCCCATCACTTTCCGATCCTGGCCGAGTTCGTGCCGCGTCGCGCGCAGCCGGTGTCGGTCTGGTGCTCGGCGGCCTCGACCGGTGAGGAACCGTATTCGATCGCGATGACGCTGATCGAAGCGCTCGGCGACAGCGGCGCACGTCAGGCCAGCGTGCTCGCCACCGACATCGACACGCAAGTGCTGGCGAAAGCCGAAGCCGGCATGTATCAGTTCGACCAGGTGAAGCACCTGTCGCCCGAGCGGCTCAAGCGCTTCTTCCTGAAAGGCACCGGCGCGCACGCCGGCATGGTCAAGGTGCGCCCGGAAGTGCGCGCGATGGTGCGCTTCGAACAACTGAATCTGACCGACCGCGATTACCAGTTGCGCTCGCAGTTCGACGCGATCTTCTGCCGCAACGTGATGATCTATTTCGACAAGCCGACGCAGGCGCAGGTGCTCGGGCGCTTCGAGCCGCTGATGAAATCGGGTGGTTTGCTGTTCGCCGGCCACTCGGAAAACTTCACCTATGTGACGCAGGCGTTCAAGCTGCGCGGTCAGACCGTCTATGAACTGACGCGCGACACAGGCGCCGCACGCACGCCGGCACGCGCCACGAGCCATGCCGGCAGTGCAACGGCGAGCGGGGTGGCCGCATGAGCAGCAGCCTGCCGATCGCCTCCAATCTGTACTTCGACAACCACTTCCAGCGCCCCGGCGTGAAGCTGTTGCCGAACGAGTTTTACACGACGAGCGAAGATATGGTGCTCGTCACCGTGCTCGGTTCGTGTGTCGCGGCCTGCATTCAGGACCGCACGGCCGGCATTGGCGGCATGAATCACTTCATGCTGCCCGACGACGGCGCCGACGCCGGCCAGCCCGCGTCGGATTCGATGCGCTATGGCGCGTACGCCATGGAAGTGCTGATCAACGAGCTGATCAAGGCCGGTGGCCGGCGCGAGCGATTCGAAGCCAAGGTGTTCGGCGGCGGCGCGGTGCTGGCCGGCATGACGACGATGAACATCGGCGATCGCAATTCGGAATTCGTGCGCCGCTATCTGGCGCTCGAAAAGATCCGCATCGTCGCTGAGGATTTGCAGGGCAATCATCCGCGCAAGGTCGCTTTCATGCCGCGCACTGGCCAGGTGATGGTGAAGAAGTTGCGCCTGCAGCAGGAAGCGGGCGTGGCCGAGCGCGAACAGGCGCTGATGCGGCAAAGTGCCGAAGCGCGTACCGAGCGGCTCGCGGCGGCACGCAAACGGGTCGAGTTGTTCTCGACGCCGGCCGCCACGCGGCCCAAGGTCGAACTGTTCGGCGCGGCGGGCGGCGGTGCGGGCGCAGGTGCTACGAAGCCGCGCATCGAACTGTTCGGCGCAAGCCCGCGCCCGATTAACTCAAACAACGCCAGAACTACAGAGGAGGCGTGAGCGCTGTGCAAAAGATCAAAGTACTGTGCGTCGACGATTCGGCGCTGATCCGCAGCCTGATGACGGAAATCATCAACGGCCAGCCGGACATGACCGTCGTGGCGACCGCGCCCGACCCGCTGGTCGCGCGCGATCTCATCAAGCAGCACAATCCGGACGTGCTGACACTCGACGTCGAAATGCCGCGCATGGACGGTCTGGACTTCCTCGAGAAGCTGATGCGCCTGCGGCCGATGCCGGTCGTGATGGTGTCGTCGCTGACCGAGCGTGGCAATGAAATCACGCTGCGCGCGCTGGAACTGGGGGCGGTCGACTTCGTCACCAAGCCGAAGGTTGGCATTCGCGACGGCATGCTCGACTACTCGGAAAAGCTCGCCGACAAGATTCGCGCCGCGGCCCGTGCACGGGTGCGCCAGGCCGCGCCGGTGCAGCACGCGGCCGCGCATGCGGCGCATGCGCCCGCTGCCGCCGCGCCGCTCTTCAACAATCCGCTGCTCAGTACCGAGAAGCTGATTATTGTCGGCGCGTCGACGGGCGGCACCGAAGCGATCCGCGAAGTGCTGGTTCCGCTGCCGCCGGATGCGCCTGCCGTGCTGATCGCGCAGCATATGCCGCCGGGTTTCACAAAATCTTTTGCGCAACGCCTTAATGGTTTGTGCCGGATTACCGTTAAAGAGGCAGAGCACGGCGAACGCGTGCTGCCGGGACATGCGTATATCGCGCCCGGCCACGCTCACCTGTTGCTGGCCCGCAGCGGCGCGAACTATATTGCGCATCTGTCGGACGAGCCGCCGGTGAACCGGCACCGTCCGTCGGTGGACGTGCTGTTCCGTTCGGCTGCACAGCACGCGGGCAAGAATGCGGTAGGCGTGATCCTGACCGGAATGGGGCGCGATGGCGCCGCCGGACTACTGGACATGAAAAAAGCAGGGGCGTATACCCTTGCACAGGACGAGGCGAGCTGTATCGTATTCGGCATGCCGCGCGAAGCCATTGCGCTCGGCGCCGCGGACGAAATTGCATCGCTGCCGGAAATGAGCCGACGCGTGATGGCGCGTCTGTCGTCAATGGGCGACCGCGTGCAGCGGGTATGATGCGCGGGCCTGACGGCGAGCGCCAGGCATGGGACCGGAACACGTAACTCCGGTCGACGCGAATCGGAATGAACTGGCGGTCATGCGCCGCATCATGGATCAAGCAAAGGGAATGAAATGGATAAGGGAATGAAGATTCTGGTGGTTGACGACTTTCCGACGATGCGCCGGATTGTTCGCAACCTGCTCAAAGAGCTCGGCTACTCGAACGTCGACGAGGCGGAAGACGGGCAGGCCGGCCTCGCGCGTTTGCGCAGCGGGGCGTATGACTTCGTGATCTCCGACTGGAACATGCCGAACCTGGACGGTCTGGCCATGCTCAAGGAAATCCGCGCCGACGCCCACCTGACGCATCTGCCGGTGCTGATGGTGACGGCCGAGTCGAAGAAGGAAAACATCATCGCGGCGGCTCAGGCCGGCGCGAGCGGTTATGTCGTCAAGCCGTTCACGGCCGCGACGCTCGACGAGAAGCTCAACAAGATTCTCGAGAAGATGGCGAAAGCCGGGAGCTGATGTGACTCTGCCGACCAACGCGCACGGAGCCGAAGCGGCGACCGAGAGCGGCGACCTCGCGTCTGACCGCATCCTCGCCCGTATCGGACAACTGACGCGCACGCTGCGTGACTCGATGCGTGAACTCGGGATCGACAAGCATGTCGAGCGCGCTGCGGAAGCCGTGCCCGATGCTCGCGACCGTCTCAAGTACATCGCGAACATGACCGAGCAGGCCGCCGAGCGCGTGCTGTCATCGATCGATATCGCCAAGCCGATCCAGGAGCAACTGCAGAAAGATGCTGGCGAACTCGACGCGCGCTGGGAGCAGTGGTACGCGGCGCCGATCGAGCGCGAGGAAGTGCGCGCGCTGATGAACGACACGCGCACCTTTCTGCGCGGCGTGCCCGAGGCGACCACCGCGACCAACTCACAGTTGATGGAGATCATGCTGGCGCAGGACTTCCAGGATCTGACCGGGCAGGTCATCAAGAAGATCACGGATGTCGTGTACCTGATCGAGCAGCAACTGCTCGGCGTGCTGGTCGAGAACATCGCGCTCGAGCGCCGCGAGCAGTTCGCGGCGAATGCGGCGGCACTGGCGGCCGAGCCGTCGTCCACCGGCAGCCCCGAGCATCTGCTGAACGGTCCGCAGATCAATCCGGAAGGCAAGACGGACGTGGTGCAGGATCAGTCGCAGGTCGACGATCTGCTGGCGAGCCTCGGCTTCTGACCTGCCGGCCGCCCGCAAGGGCGCGAGGCAGGACCGCCGGACCGGTTATGGGTGGCGGGCCACGCTCCGGCGTGCGCCTGCTGTCTGCCGACACAAACCACAGGCATACTACGGACTCAAGCAGCGGCATGGCATTCCGGTGAGAGACAGTCACCGGACGGTGGCACGGTGAGGCAACTCCCCGGAGTGCGACCGCAGCGGTGCCGTATGATCTGCATACATGCGGCCGGTTCGCAAGAGGTGCGAGCCGAGCAGCAGCAGCTCGGGAGGAGCCTTGTCATGTGGAGTCGCGTACGCCGCGCCGGGTTCGTTATGGCGCTTGCATTACCTTGTTCGTTGTCAGCCGTGCAGTCCGCTCATGCGGGATTGGGCGGCGCCCCGATGACACCCCCTACGGATGCGTCGGTTTCTTCCCGCACCGTGCAACCCGGCACCAGTTCGGCAACGGCGGCTCAAAGCGTGATGCGTTCTGCATCGAGCGCTGCTTCTTCCACCTCGGCTTCGGCGTCCTACACCGTGCGTGAAACGACGCTCGGCAACGGCACGGTCGTGCGCGAATACCTTGCCGCGGACGGTTCGGTCTTCGGCATCGCGTGGCGTGGTCCGCAAATGCCGGATCTCAACGATCTGCTCGGCAGCTATTTCCCGCAGTACGTCGCCGGCGTAAAAGCCGTGCGCGCGGCGCGCGGAGGCGCTCGTGGCCCCGTTGCGGTCGACCAGAGCAACCTCGTGGTCCGCTCCGGCGGCCACATGGGCGGGTTCAACGGTCAGGCCTGGTTGCCGCCGGCGCTGCCGGCCGGCGTCAGCGGTTCCGACATCCAGTAAGGGCGGGGACGAACGATGCGAACCATGCAAAGTCATATTGCCGGGAAGTTCAGGGGCTGGGTGCAGGCCGTCGTGGCGGTGATGTTGGTGTCGGTGGTGGCCGCCTGCGGCGGTGGCGGCGGCGACAGCTCCAGCAGCAATTCGTCGAACACGCTGAACGGCGGCTCGCTGCCGGCCAGCCCGACCCAGCAACCGATCGCCGCGAACGCGGCGAACACCGTGCCGATCACCGTCGGGCGGGGTGTAAACGGCGTCATCAATATTCCGACAGTTAGCGTGACCGTCTGTCCGCCGGGTACGACATCCAATTGTCAGGTCATCAGCAACATCCAGGTCGATACTGGTTCCTTCGGGCTGCGTCTGGTCAGCTCGGTGCTGAATACTTCATTGCTTGCTGCGTTGCCGGTCAGTACTCTGTCCGGCGGCGCGCAGCTCGCCGAGTGCGCGACCTTCGCCGACGGCTTCACATGGGGCACGGTGCGCACCGCGACCATACAGATCGGCGGCGAAACGACCGCGGCCATCCCGATACAGATCATTGGTGATTCGGCGGCTGGCGCAGTGCCCAGCGGCTGCGGCAGCGGCCCGGCGGACAACACGGCCACCGCTCTCGGCGCCAACGGCATTCTCGGCATCGGCACGGCGCTCACCGATTGCGGCGCAACCTGCGCGGACCCGACGAGGGCGCCCACCTACAGCAATTACTTCGCGTGCCCGGGCGGCACGTCCTGTACGCGCGCCACGGTGCCGCAGCCCCAGCAGGTCGCCAATCCGGTCGCCAACTTCACGGCAGACAACAACGGCGTGATCGTGCAGATGCCGCCGGTGTCGAACACCGGTGCAGCGTCGGCCACCGGCACGCTGGTGTTCGGCATCGGCACGCAGTCGAACAATGCGCTGGCGGCCACGCAGACCTTCACCACCGATACCTTCGGCAACATGAACAACAGCGTCTTTAACGGCACGACCGTGCAGGCGTTCTTCGATTCGGGGTCGAACGCGTACTTCTTCGCCGACAGCTCGCTCGCGCAGTGCGGCAGTAATTTCGCCGGGTTCTATTGCCCGTCGTCCGCGCAAACCCGGTCGATTACGCTGGGCGGCCTGAGCAGCACGAGAGCGAGCGCCAACATCGGCATCCTGAGTGCGTCGACGCTGTTCGGCAACACCAGCAACTTTGCGTTCAACGATCTGGCCGGGCAGATCGGCGGCAGCAGCAGCTTCGATCTCGGTTTGCCGTTCTTTTATGGCCGCTACATGTACTACGGCTTCGCGACCGGCGGTCAGGCGCCTTACGTCGGCTTCTGAGGCGCTGACACACGCGTAAGAACCAGCCGGACACCCGCGCGCATCAACGCGGGTGTCCGTTGGCTGTAGCCGGGGCTTGCCGGCCGCTCCATCCCTCGAAATACCCCCCTTTCTCCGCCCTTATCCGCCGATCGTCGCTTGCGTCGAGCGGGAATAATCGCTCTCACTGGAAAGAGGCGTCGTGCCTCGGCCGACTGGAGAGCATTTGTGGCAGAGGATAGCGACCTCGAAAAAACCGAATCAGCCACTCCCCGGCGCCTGCAAAAGGCGCGCGAGGAAGGGCAGATCGTGCGTTCGCGGGAGCTGTCGACGTTTGCGCTGCTGGCAGCGGGATTCTTCGGCGTATGGGGCATGTCCGACAGCATCGGCGAGCATTTGCAGGGCATGCTGCGCTCGTCCTTCACGTTCGACCACGCCACCGTGTTCGAAACCCGCCGCATGCTGATCGGCGCGGGCGCCGCGGGCCGCGAAGGCCTGTACGCGCTGCTGCCGGTTCTGGCCTTCACCGGCGTCGCCGCCCTGCTCGCGCCGATGGCGCTGGGCGGCTGGCAGTTGTCTTCGAAAGGCCTCGAGCCCAAGTTCAACCGGCTCAATCCGATCGAAGGGCTCGGCAAGATATTCTCGATCAATGGACCGGTTCAGCTCGGCCTGTCGCTCGCGAAGACGCTGGTGGTAGGCGTCATCGGTGGCTCGGCGATCTGGAATCGCCGCGAAGAAATTCTCGCGCTGGCAACCCAGCCGCTGCACCTGGCGCTCGCCAACACCGTGCATCTGATCGCGGTGTGCTGCGGCATGACGGTCGCGGGCATGTTCGTCGTGGCTGCGTTGGATGTGCCGTATCAACTCTGGCAGTTCCACAAGAAATTGCGCATGACGAAGGAAGAAGTGAAGCGCGAACACCGCGAAAGCGAAGGCGATCCGCATGTGAAAGGCCGGATTCGCCAGCAACAGCGCGCCATTGCCCGCCGCCGCATGATGACCCAGGTGCCCAAGGCCGACGTGGTGGTGACCAACCCGACGCACTTCGCGGTCGCGCTGCAGTACACCGACGGCGAGATGCGCGCGCCGAAGGTGGTCGCCAAGGGCGTGAACCTGGTGGCCGCGCGGATTCGCGAAATCGCCGCCGAAAACAACGTGCCGCTGCTGGAAGCGCCGCCGCTCGCGCGTGCGCTGTATCACAACGTCGAACTGAACCGTGAGATTCCCGGCCCGCTGTATGGCGCGGTCGCCGAGGTGCTTGCATGGGTGTATCAGTTGCGGCGTTTCAACACCGAAGGCGGCGTCGCGCCGGTCGCCCCGACCGAGTTCGACGTGCCGGCGGACCTCGACAAGGGCGGTGTGCCGGACGATGAAGCCGAGCAGGAAGCCGCCGACGTGCTTAATTCTGCCGATAAGCCAGATAACAACGACGCTTCAGGAGCCTCCGCATGAACGCTCGCGCCGGATTCCTGTCCCGACGGCCGGATGCCTTGAGCGGCACCAATTTGCGCGCCCTCGCCGGGCCGGTGCTGATCTGCATGATCCTCGGCATGATGATTCTGCCGTTGCCGCCGTTTCTGCTGGATCTGCTGTTCACCTTCAATATCGCGCTTTCCGTGATGGTGCTGCTCGTCAGCATGTACACGATGAAGCCGCTCGACTTCGCCGCTTTCCCAAGCGTGCTGCTGTTCTCGACCCTGCTGCGCCTGTCGCTGAACGTGGCGTCCACGCGGATCGTGCTGCTCGAAGGCCATACCGGCCCGGATGCGGCGGGCCAGGTGATCGAGTCGTTCGGCCACTTCCTCGTGGGCGGCAACTTCGCGGTCGGTATCGTCGTGTTTGTCATTTTGATGGTCATCAACTTCATGGTGATCACCAAGGGCGCGGGGCGGATCGCGGAAGTGTCCGCGCGCTTCACGCTCGATGCGATGCCCGGCAAGCAGATGGCGATCGACGCCGACCTGAACGCCGGCCTCATCAACGAAGATCAAGCTCGCAAGCGCCGCCTGGAAGTCTCCCAGGAAGCCGAGTTCTACGGTTCGATGGACGGTGCGAGCAAGTTCGTGCGCGGCGACGCGGTCGCCGGCTTGCTGATCATGGTGATCAACATCCTGGGCGGGTTGATCGTCGGGATGGTGCAGCACGGCATGGACTTCGCGTCCGCGGGCAAGACCTACACGCTGCTGACCATCGGTGACGGCCTCGTCGCACAGATCCCGTCGCTCGTGATTTCGACGGCGGCCGGTGTGATTGTCTCGCGCGTCGCGACCAACGAGGATATCGGCACGCAGCTGACCGGCCAGCTCTTCACGAACCCGCGCGTGCTGGTGATCACGGGCTGCATTCTGGTGTTGATGGGCCTGATTCCGGGCATGCCGCACTTCGCGTTTCTGATTCTCGGGGGTGGCCTGATCCAGCTCGGCCGCACGATGAAAAAGCGCAGCGAAGCCCGCAAGAACAGCGCAACACTCGTCGACGTCGCACCGGCCACGCTCGCGCCGGTCGAGAATGCCGAAGCGAGCTGGGACGACGTGACGATGATCGACACGCTCGGTCTAGAAGTCGGCTACCGGCTGATTCCGCTCGTCGACAAGAACTCGGATGGCGAACTGCTCAAACGGATCAAGAGCATCCGCAAGAAGTTCGCGCAGGAAATCGGCTTCCTGCCGCCGGTGATCCATATCCGCGACAACCTCGAATTGCGGCCGAACGGCTACCGGATTGCGCTGAAGGGCGTCGAGGTGGGCGTCGGCGAAGCGTATCCGGGGCAATGGCTGGCGATCAACCCGGGGCAGGTGTCCGCTGCGCTGCCGGGCACGCCGACGCAAGATCCGGCGTTCGGTCTGCCGGCCATCTGGATCGATACGAATCTGCGCGAACAGGCACAGGTGTACGGCTACACGGTGGTCGATTCGAGCACGGTGGTGGCCACGCACCTGAATCACCTAGTGGTCACGCATGCGTCCGAACTGCTTGGCCGCCGCGAAGTGCAGGCGCTGCTGGAGCGGATGCAGAAGGACACGCCGTCGCTGGTCGACGATCTGGTGCCGAAGTCGCTGCCGCTCACCACGCTGCAAAAAGTGCTGCAAAACCTGCTGGAAGAAGGCGTGCCGATCCGCGACATGCGCACGATTCTCGAAGCCCTGTCCGAACACACGCCGAAGGTCACCGACGCGCACGATCTCACCGCCGCCGTGCGCCTCGCGCTGGGCCGCGCGATTACGCAGCAGTGGTTCCCGGGCGTGGGCGACATGCAGGTGATGGGCCTCGATTCGAATCTGGAGCGGGTGTTGTCGCAGGCGCTTTCCACGGGCGCCAATCCGGGCCTCGAACCGGGCCTCGCGCATACGCTGCTGAACGAAACGCAGAAGGCGATGACGCGTCAGCAGAACCTTGGGCTGTCGCCTGTGCTGCTGGTGCAGCATGCGTTGCGGCCGATGCTCGCGCGCTTCCTGCGCCGCAGCCTGCCGCAGTTGAAGGTACTGTCTTATGCCGAAGTGCCGGATACGCGCAATATCAAGGTGGTGAATCTGATCGGGGCGCATGGCTAAACCCCGTGCGGCTAAGCCTGATAGCGAGCCGCAGCCGTTCCAGACCGATGGTTTCCGCCGGCGCTCCTCGAGCGCCGGTTTTCATTCCCGCGCCTGACTTTTCGCCCTGCAAGCGGCCGGCGGAGGTCATGCTGCGTCCGCGAAAATGCCGCCGTACGCCGCCGGAGAACCTGTTTCAAACCGTCGCGCGTGTGAATTGATGTGCGTTTCCATCGCCCGAATTGCCCGCCTTTAACGGTCTTTATCCATCGATCGTCACTCGACAGGTTTCGCAATAATGATCTCAATGGGAAGCGGTATGTTGCCGGTCCGGTAGTCCTTAAGTCCGTACACCTCATCGGGGGTCCAGCTTGAACATTCGTAAATTTGTCGGTGCTACCAGTCGCGATGCTCTGCGTCTCGTGCGCGAAGCCTTGGGCCCGGATGCCGTCGTTTTGTCCAACCGCACGATGGAAGACGGCAGCGTCGAGATCGTTGCCCTGGCCGATAGCGACCTCGCCGCCATCACGCCGAAAGCGCCGCGCGGCAGCGCAGGCGCGCCGCTGGCTATGCCGATGAACGCCATGGCCGGACAACAGCCCGCGCTCGCCGCACCGCGCGCCAATCCGATGATGCAAGCGAATCCGTATGCGAGCGGCATGCCCGATGTGTTCTCGTCGGTGTTCGGCGCAAGCCCGGAAGCGGGCGCCGAGAACATGACGCCGAACGTCGTTGGCACCGTTCAAACCGCCAACGCCGCCTCAGGCTCAGCCGCGAAGTCCGCCGTCGTCCCTGCCGCGCCGAAGGCCACGCTGCCGAACGCGCCCAAAGCAGCGCTGGCCGCTGCCGCGTCGCTGCCGCAACCGATCAACACGGAGCAACCCAGCGCCCGCGCTGCTGCAACGCGTCTCACCGAAGACATCCGCGCCGATCTGCTCAAAGCCGCCGAAGCGCAAGCGCCGCGCACGATGGCTGAATCGAATCCCTGGCTGATCGACCACGCTCGCCGCATCGCCGCTGAACAGCAACAACAAGGCGCGTACAGCGCGCGCCCCGCTGCGATGACACCCGCTGCCGCCATGGCCAAGGGCCTCGGCGCTGCGGTGGAAGCGGGCCAACAGGCCTCGCAACCGGCCGCGCAGCAAGTCACCGATACGCCCGAGTGGGCCCGTGAAGGCGCGCAACTCGCCGCGCGCCGCGCCGCTCAGAAAGTGGCCGCATCGCTGCCTGCCGCCGACGACGCCCGCACGCCCGCTTCGGTCGCCGAAGCGATCAAGACGCGCATGGAGCAAGTCGTCAACGACACCGTGATGAGCGAGCTGTCGTCGATGCGCGGGATGATGGAAGAACACTTCGCCGGCCTGTTGTGGGGCGATCGCCAGCGCCGCAGCCCGGCGCGCGCGGCGCTCACCAAACACCTGTTCGCCGCCGGCTTCTCCGCGCAACTCGTGCAGATGATGGTCGACAACCTGCCCGACGACGTCGACAACATGGAAGGCGGCATGGAGTGGGTGCGTTCGGTGCTCGAATCGAACCTGCCGGTGATGGAAGACGAAGACGCGCTGATGGAGCGCGGCGGCGTGTTCGCGCTGATGGGCCCGACGGGCGTCGGCAAGACCACCACCACCGCCAAGCTCGCCGCGCGCTGCGTGATGCGCTTCGGCGCCAGCAAGGTGGCGCTCCTCACCACCGACAGCTACCGGATCGGCGGCCACGAACAACTACGCATCTTCGGCAAGATTCTCGGCGTGTCGGTTCACGCAGTGAAAGATGGCGGCGATCTGCAACTCGCGCTCTCCGAATTGCGCAACAAGCACATCGTGCTGATCGACACGATCGGCATGAGCCAGCGCGACCGCCTGGTCTCCGACCAGATCGCGATGCTGTGCCGCGCCGGCCAGCCGGTGCAGCGTCTCCTGCTGCTCAACGCGACGAGCCACGGCGATACGCTGAACGAAGTCGTGCAGGCCTATCAGCGTGCGCCGGATCAACAGCCGCTCGCCGGCTGCATTCTGACCAAGCTCGACGAAGCCACCAATCTCGGCGGCGTGCTCGATACGGTGATCCGCTACAAGCTGCCGGTGCACTACGTGTCGACCGGCCAGAAGGTGCCGGAAAACCTGTACGTCGCAACGAAGAAATTCCTGATCAAGAGTACGTTCTGCATCCCGCGCGACAACTCTCCATTCGTGCCGCACGACGACGACATTCCGGCGTTGCTGTCCGCGCTGTCGGCGCGTTCTACGGCCGAACTGCACGAGGTTCGCTTTGGATAAGTTCATGTCCGATCAGGCAGAAGGACTGCGGCGGTTGTTGGCCCGTAGCGGCTCGCGCGTGATTGCGGTGACGGGCGGCTCGGCCAGCGTCGGTTGTACGACGACGGTAGTGAACCTCGCCGCGGCGCTCGCGCAGCAAGGCAAGGACGTGCTGGTGATCGACGAGTGCCTCGGCGAGAAATCGGTGAGCGCGATGCTCGGCGGCGTGCGCGGCGCAGGCAATTTTGCGGCGGTGATGCGTGGCGAAATGACGCTCGACGACGCTGCCGCGCGCCACGCACTGGGCTTCTCCGTGCTGGCCGCCTCGCGCAACAACCGAGAAGGCCGCACGGCCGCGCAATTCGACGTGCTGCTGCGCGGTTCCGCGGACATCGTGCTGATCGATGCGCAACTCGATGAGCACGGCCACCTGTCGCCCCTCGCGATGCAGGCGCACGACCTGATGATCGTGACAAGGGTGGCCGCGCAAGCGATCACCGAGGCGTACGCGTGCATGAAGCGTCTGCACTACGCGCACGCCACCGCGCAGTTTCGCGTGCTGGTGAACCACGTGCAGAGCGTGGACGACGCGCATACCGCGTTTGTCAACCTCGCCGGCGTGGCTGGACGCTACCTGACGGTGGCGCTGGAAGACGCCGGATGCATTGCCGCCGATGTGCGAATGGCGCGAGCCCTCGAGTTGTCGCGGTGTGTCGTCGATGCGTTCCCATCGACACCGGCCGCGCGCGACTTCCGGCACCTTGCCGCCGAATTGCAGTACTGGCCGATGCGGCCAGCGATGTCGTCGCAAACGCCCTGGATGGCGCCTGCGACAGTTACAGCGGCGCAACACGCCGACCAACCGTCCGCGCAGCACGCCTGAGAGGCGGCACATGGACAAGGGGAGCACGATGTATAACGCTCAGGGAAAGATTTCCCAAGCCGAAGTTCTGACGAAGTACGCGCCTCTCGTGCGTCGCCTCGGCTTGCAGCTCGTTGCCAAGATGCCGGCAAGCGTCGATCTCGACGACCTGATCCAGGCCGGCATGATCGGACTGCTGGACGCGGCGAGCCGCTACAAGGAAGACCAGGGCGCGCAGTTCGAGACGTATGCCAGCCAGCGGATTCGCGGCGCGATGCTCGACGAGTTACGCAGCAACGACTGGTTGCCGCGCAGCTTGCGGCGCACGTCGCGCGAAGTCGAATCTGCCGTGCACAAGGTCGAACAGAATCTGGGCCGCTCGGCGAGCGAAACGGAGATCGCCGAGCATCTGCAAATGCCGCTCGACGAGTACCAGTCGATGCTCCAGGATCTGCACGGCAGCCAGTTGATCTATTACGAAGACTTCGATCGTTCCGCGGACGATGAACCGTTTCTCGACCGTTACTGCGTCGATCATTCGGACCCGCTGTCGGCGCTGCTGGACGACAGCCTGCGCTCAGCGCTGGTCGAGGCGATCGACCGCCTGCCGGAGCGCGAGAAGCTGCTGATGTCGCTGTACTACGAACGCGGCATGAACCTGCGCGAAATCGGTGCGGTGATGGAAGTCAGCGAATCGCGGGTGTGCCAGTTGCACAGCCAGGCCGTGGCGCGCTTGCGCACGCGCCTGCGCGAAATGGCCTGGGCGAACGCCGAGGCGACTTGAGCTGAGACGGATGGCTGACCGGTGGTGCGCGAAACGTCCGCCTGGTTTTCTCGCCTGTTACGCGTCCGCCATCTCATGCTCCGCGGCCAGCGCGAGAAACGCCGAACGCGACATGCCGCGTGCCTCAACGTAAGCGTCGATATCCTGAACCAGCGCCTCAGGCAGTGAGATATTGATGCGCACCGCTTTCTTCAACGCCGGAATATTCCGCGTTGTCACGAAACCCCACGTGAAACCCGTGTAGTCCGGATTGCGCCGATGCTCGTCCAGCGTCAGCCGTTCGGGAATCGGCAACCCTTCGTCGAGCAGCGTATCCAGATGCGCCTCGATCGCCTCCTTCGCGTTCGCGTAGGCTTCTTCCAGCGAATCGCCCGCCGAATGGCAACCCGGAATGTCGGGAACGACCACGCCGAACGCTTGATGCGTGTCACCAGGTTCGATCGCGATCGGGAAAATCAGGTTCTTCATTTCAGGCCTGCCTGTTTCAAGATGCTGTTCAGTGTGCCGGGCGGAAGATCTTTCTTCGGATGCGGGATGGTCACGAGACCGGCTTTTACCGCGTGCCGGAAATGGTGGTGGCGGCCCGATATGCGGATCAGCCGCCAACCATCCGCTTGAATCACTTTGACGACCTCGGCACTGTTCATATTGCACTCCTCGAATCATACACACGATTACACAACCTCGCTAGTGGGTAACGCTCCGCCTGGTTCGTCAAAGGCAGCCTCGAAAGCTGCACGTGACGGCGGATAGGCCCAGTGGGGGAAGCCGTGATTTCAACGTGGCGGAGGATTTCGCGCTACCTGGCCAGATGGCCAACGCGCGTTGGAGGCGGGCTTGGGCGCCTTGTGCGGGAAGAGAAAACAAAAAGGGCGCGTCAAAGACGGGCCCTTTTGTTCAAAGCAAGCTACTCAATTGCGTCGGCGCGCGAAACGCGCCGTTCCAGCAAAATCTTCAGGCCGCGGGACGCGCGGGAATCCGGCCATCCGGTCCATAGAAACCGGCCTTCTGCGGCACGGCCACCTGCAGCGCCGTCAGCGCGCGCTGGTTGTAGTCCATCCGCACGCGGATCAGTTCACCGTTACTCGTATTGAAGCGCCGCGCCCGCTCGGCGGCCTTTTGCAGCAGCGCCCATTGATCGGCCAGCCGCGCATCCGCGCTTGCTGCGAGCTCCATGCCAGGCCAGCCGGCCGGAAGGCCCATTTCCGCGAGCAGCGTGTCCCGGGTGGTCTCGAGCCTGGCGAGCAAGCCGATCAGTTCGGTTTTCTTCTCGACGATCGGCGGCAGCAGTTCCAGCGGCGACAAGGCAGTCAGCGCCTTGGTCTCGAGCGTCAGAATCGAGGCGAACGCCTCGACGGCCGAATATTCTTCGATGAGGGTGGCAAGCAGGGCGTCTTTCATCTCAACAACTCGCTGAACACGACAGCTCGCGCATGATTCGCGAGCCGGGTTTGTCGAATGCCGCCCGGCAATTCACCGTATTTCGATGCGTCGATTAGTTGCCGGTCGACGAGGTTTTGCTTTGCAACAGTTCGCGCGCGGTATTCAGCACGCCGTCGGCGATCTTGCTGGAATCGATCTTCAGCGAGCCGTCCTTGATGGCTGCCTTGATCGACTCGACGTGCGCCGTGTCGATATCGGCCGAACCGGACGCCGCGAGACTGCGCAGATGCTGCGACAGACCCGACAGGCTGACGCTGGCGTCGCCCGAGCCGCTGCTGGTGGTGGTCTGCGAGGTCGTGCCCGCACTCTGCGCGTTGCTGTTCGCGCTCGTCGCGTCGCTTTGCTGCGAGCGCGACAGGGCGTCTTTCAACGACGGCAGATTCGAATTGGTTGTGGAATCGACTTTCACGATTGGCTTCCTGAACGATTTGATCTTGATAACGGCAACCGCTGATCAAAACTTTAGCGCAATCGCTCCAGGTTTCGCCTCGCCTTTCAAGGCGATCCGGCCCCACGACGGGTTCGACATCCACTGCGCTAGCCGTACCGGCTACCGCGTGTGAATTCACGACGGCGGACGGGCTGCGGGGCTTGCCGCCGGGCCGCGTCACAACTGAATCTCCACCGTCGAACCATCCTTGACGATGCCGGAGATGATCTGGCCGTTAGCCGTCTTCACCCGCACCTGCTGGCCCGGCGACGCGTTGTTCATCGCGCTGCCTTCGGCCGAAATCGCGAAACCGTTGCCCGCCGCGACAACCCGCACCGTTTGTCCGATCGACACCGCCGACGCGCTTTTCAGCATGTCGCGGCGCAGTGGCATGCCGCCGGCGATGCGCACGAGCGACACTGAGCCGACTGCCTGTGACGGGTCCGTGACGATCGCCTGCGGCAAACCGGTCAGGTCGCCGTCACGCGCGACGAGGTCGGCGGCGGTGAACACTTCGCCCGGAGCCATCGCGCGGGCGGCCAGATAGTAAGTGGCGCGCAGCGAAACGCGCGCTTGCAGATAAATGGTCCAAGGCCGTTCGCCGGCGCAGCGCACCCCGACGGTCATGCGGCCCCACAGGCGCGCACCGCTGGGCATGAAGGGTTCGAGCATCGTGCAGGCCGCGAGCCCGCGCGGAAATGCCGGCGCGACGGTGATTTCGACCTTGCCGGGCAAGCCTGCCGACTGCTGTTGCAGGAAGGCGAGCGCGGCACTGCGAATCGCCTCGGCGTCTTGCTGGCCCGCCAGCGGTACGGGTTGCGCTAGCGCCGCCGGTCGCAGATTCTGTTGCGCGACAGCCGGCGCCACCTGGCGCATCGACGGCGTGCGGGCAATGGTGGCCGGCGGTGTCGGCATCGGCGCGGGTGTCGGCGCAGCCACCGCCGTGGTCACGACGGGTTTGCCGTTCGCGCCCAGTTGCGGCGGCTCGCCGCGCGAAGCAAGGCTGTCGAAGCCACCGGCTGCGGGCGCGCTGGCGGCTACGCCGTTAGGCGCATTGGCGACGACCGACTGCACGCCGGCGGTTTGCCGCCCGGCATTGAGCGACGGCGACGGCGCCTGCGTCATCACGACCGGCACGATCTGACGCGAGGCGGGCGCCCCATTGACGCGCGCAATCCCGGCCGGCGGAGTCGTTGCGGCCGCAGCCACATTGGCGCTTCCCGGCGCGGGAATCGTCACGACCCCGTTTGCGTCGGGCTTGAAACTGGTACGGATCATCTGCGGCGCGGCAGGCGGCTCGCCCGCGCCCGGAATGACGATCGAGCCGCTCGCGTTGGCGGCGCGCGTGAATTGATCGGCGTCGCGCGCGACCGGCCCCGGCGTCAGCGACTGCGCGGTAGCGGCGGCGAGCGTCGCCGCGGACCCCGTGCGTTTCGCGGGCGCTGCCTGCATCTGCGCGGCCAGATCGCTGAGCGCGGCCGGATTCTTTTCGCCCGGGCCGGGAATCACGATCGGACCACCGGCGTCCTGAGCCTGGGTCGTGGCCGGCAGCAGCACGATGCCGCCAGCGACCCATACCGCCAGATTCACGACGAGACGCGTCAGGAGACGGGATGCACCGCGCGAAACACGCCGCGCCGCGCCAGCACCCACGCGATGCGCCGCCGCGCAGCTTGCGCGGTGCGTCGGGTCGAAGGTGGGCTGGTCCATCGTGTTTCTCCATCGAATGCATCGGTACGCTTTGCATTCTAGTGAGCGCCCCCATTGTGCAAACGTTGAATAGAAGCCCCCTTTCCCGGTTATTCGTCCGATTGCCACTTGCGTTCGGCCCATAAGATGCACTTCATGCAAAAAGGTCTTCCCGGCCGACGCAATCCTCACGCGAAGCACAAAACGGGAAGCCTCGGGAACGTTCTCCGGAGATTTCTATGCTGGACAAACTCGATGCCGAATTCGCCTTTGGCCGCCAGGCGCTCGATGTGCGCGCTTACCGGCAGGAACTGCTGTCGTCGAATATCGCCAACGCCGATACCCCCGGGTACAAGGCGCGCGACGTCGACTTCGCTTCGTCGCTGGCCGGCGCGCTGAAGAAGACCGGCGGCGGTGCGGGCACCGGCGCCTCGAACAACTCGACGCTCGCCATGACGCAGCCCGCAGGGGTGACGAGCGGCATGTCGATGGTGTCGACCGCGCCGGGTCACATGTCCGGCAAGACGACGCTGACGCCGACCGGTGGCACACCGGACGACTACGGCAATCTGCAGTACCGCATTCCGACGCAACCCGCGCTCGACGGCAACACGGTCGACATCGATACGGAACGCGTGCAGTTCGCGGACAACACGTTGCACTTCGAATCGGGCATGACGGTGCTGTCGGGCCAGATCAAGACGATGCTCGCGGCGATCCAGTCGGGATCGTAAATAGCCGGCACAACGATCGGCGCAATACCAGATACGCAGTACGCAGGAACAAATCGCTACGGGATTTAACAGGAAGCCGGCTCGACCCGGCAGGAGAGGTCAGGAAACATGCCATCCCTGATGAACATTTTCGGTGTTGCAGGCTCCGCGATGTCAGCGCAGTCGCAGCGGCTCAACGTGACGGCGTCGAATCTCGCCAACGCGGACAGCACGACCGGCCCGGACGGCCAGCCGTACAAGGCCAAGCAGGTCGTGTTCGCGGTCAGCCCGATCGGTGGCGCGCGCACGGGCTCCGGTCAGCAGATCGGCGGCGTGCAGGTCACCGGCGTGGTCGACGACCCGACGCCGATGAAGACCGCCTACGACCCCGGCAACCCGGCGGCCAACCCGGACGGTTACGTCACGCTGCCCAACGTCGACCCGGTGCAGGAAATGGTCAACATGATCTCGGCCTCGCGCTCGTACCAGGCCAACGTCGAGACCCTGAACACCGCCAAGACACTGATGTTGAAAACGCTCACGATCGGAACCTGAGGAGAATTCCTTGACCACTAACACCACCATCGGCAGCAACGGCACGAACGTGTCGCAAACGCTGCTCGATACGATGAACGGCACGAGCAGCACCAAGAGCGCGACCAGCTCCACCAGCTCGACCGGCAGCACGTCGGGCACCTCGGCGACCGATCTGCAGAATACTTTCCTGCAACTGCTCGTCGCGCAGTTGAAGAATCAGGATCCGACCAATCCGATGGACAGCTCGCAGATGACCTCGCAGCTGGCGCAGATCAACACGGTGTCGGGCATCAGCCAGTTGAACACGACGCTCACCTCGCTCGCCACGCAGATGTCGGCAGGCCAGCAGTCGCAAGCCGCGCTGCTGATCGGCTCGACCGTGCTCGCGCCGGGCAGTTCGGTAACGGTCGCGAGCGGCAAGGCCACCTCGTTCGGCGTGCAGCTCGCCAACTCGGTGGGCGATCTACAGGTAGTGGTGAAGAACTCGGCGGGCACGATCGTCAACACGATCGACCTCGGCAAGCAGTCGGCAGGCACGATTCCGGTGGGCTGGACGCCGACGGATTCGGCCGGCAACACGCTGCCCGACGGCAGCTACACGATCAGCGCGGTCGGCACGATCAACGGTCAGCAGGCAACGGCCACGACGCTCACGGGCGCGACGGTGCAAAGCGTCGTCATGCAGAACAGCGGTACGCCGGGCCTCGTGCTGTCGAACGGCACGACCGTGGGGCTGACCAGCGTCGCCGCCATCCTCTGATTCAGATTCTGTCAGTTACGACTTTCCAGATACGGAGACCGTCATGGGTTACCAACAAGGTTTGAGTGGTTTGTCCGCATCGTCGAGCGACCTCGACGTGATCGGCAACAACATTGCCAACGCGAACACGGTTGGCTTCAAGAGCGGCGCGGCGCAATTCGCCGACATGTACGCCAATTCGGTGGCGACCGCAGTGGGCAACCAGGTCGGCATCGGCACCAAGCTCTCCGAAGTGCAGCAGCAGTTCTCGCAAGGCACGATCACCAGCACCAACCAGGCGCTCGACGTCGCGATCAACGGCAACGGCTTCTTCCAGTTGTCGAACAACGGCTCGCTGGTGTACTCGCGCAACGGCGTGTTCCAGCTCGACAAGAACGGCAACATCGTCAACGCGCAAGGCCTGCAACTGATGGGCTACGCCGCGAACGCCGCGGGCATCATCAACACCGCGCAGACCGTGCCGCTCAGCGTGCCGACCGCGAACATCGCGCCGCAAGCGACCACCAAGATCGTCGCCGGTTTGAACCTGAATGCGCAGGATCCGCTGATGCTCGGCACGCCGGCCGTGACGCCGACCCTTGTCGGGGGCAGCACGCTCACGACGCCCGGCGCGACCATCACGAACACCGCCTCGGGCACGAATAACGACAGCTACACCGTCAACTTCACGAGCCCGACGACCTACACGGTGACCGACACCACGCTCGGCACGACGACCGCCGCCGCTACGTACACGGCCGGCACGGCGGTCTCGCTCGGCAACGGCCAGACCATCACGTTCAACGGCGTGCCGGCAACTGGCGACAGCGTTGCGATCGCGCCGACCCCGGTCGCGTTCAACCAGAACAGCTCGTCGACGTATAACTACTCGACCAGCACGACGGTCTATGACTCGCTTGGCGGCTCGCAGACGGTCAACATGTACTTCGCGAAGACTTCGGCCGGCACGTGGAACGTGTACGCGGGCACCTCGACCGGCACCGCGAGCCTAGTCGGCCATGCGAACTTCAACTCGTCGGGCACGCTGCTCGGCACGACCAACGCGGCCGGCGTTGCTACCACCACGCCGTTCGTCTTCAACTTCAGCATTCCGACCACCGACGGTTCGTCGACGCCGCAGAACCTGACGCTGAATATCGGCGGCACGACGCAGTACGGCGGCAAGGACGGCGTGAACTCGCTGCAGCCTGACGGCTTCGCAGCCGGCACGCTGACGAGCTTCACGATCGGCGCCGACGGCACACTGACCGGCAACTACTCGAACCAGCAAACCGCGGCGCTCGGCCAGGTCGTGCTCGCGAACTTCTCGAACCAGAACGGTCTCGTGAACCTCGGCAACAACGAGTTCCAGCAGACGTCCCAATCGGGCGTCGCGCAGATCTCAGCGCCGGGCTCGACCAACCACGGCGTGCTGCAAGGCGGCGCGGTGGAAAACTCGAACGTCGACCTGACGAGCGAACTGGTGAACCTGATCACCGCGCAACGCAACTATCAGGCGAACGCGCAGACGATCAAGACCCAGCAGACCGTCGACCAGACCCTGATCAACCTGTAAGCGACCGGGACTTCCCATCATGGATCGGCTGATCTACACCGCGATGTCGGGCAGCACGCAAGCGCTCGAACAGCAGGCTATCGTTGCCAACAATCTGGCGAACGCCTCGACCACCGGCTTTCGCGCGCAGCTTGCGACTTTCCGCGCCGTGCCGATGGCGTTCGGCGACGGCAGTTCGATCAACGACAGCACCACGCGCACCTTCGTGCTGTCGTCGACGCCGGGTGCCGACTATACGCCGGGGCCGATCCAGCAGACGGGCAACCCGCTCGACGTGGCGATCCAGGGTCCGGGCTGGCTGGCGGTGCAAACCGCCGACGGCAACGAGGCTTATACGCGCGCCGGCAATCTGCACGTCGACGAGAACGGTCAACTGGTGAACGCCATGAACCAGACGGTGCTCGGCAACGGCGGCCCGGTATCGGTGCCGCCGGGTGCGGAAATCACCATCGGCAAGGACGGTACGGTGTCCGCGCTGACGCCGGGCGATCCGCCGACGGCGGTGGTGACGGTCGATCAGTTGAAGCTGGTGAATCCGGATCCGCAAACCATGACGCGCGGCGACGACGGCCTCTTTCGCACCGCCGACGGCAATGCCGCCGACGCCGATCCGGCCGTCACGCTGGCGCCGGCATCGCTTGAAGGCAGCAACGTGAATCCGGTCAGCGCGATGGTCGCGATGATCACCAACGCCCGCCAGTTCCAGATGCAGACCAAGCTGCTGGAAAACGCGGACAAGAACGACCAGTCCGCCAACCAGTTGCTCAGCTTTAGCTAACGGGATGGGATCGGAGTAAGCGCTAAAGCGCTAACTCCGAACGACAGCTTTGCATGGGACCGGACTAAGCGCTAAAGCGCTAACTCCGGTCGACACAGGAGAAGAATAGTGAATCGCTCGCTCTACATCGCCGCCACCGGCATGAATGCGCAACAGTCGCAGATGGACGTGATTTCGAACAACCTCGCGAACGTCAGCACCAACGGCTTCAAGGGCTCGCGCGCGGTGTTCGAGGATCTGCTGTATCAGACCATCCGTCAGCCGGGTGCGAACTCGACGCAAAACACCGAACTGCCGTCCGGTATCCAGCTCGGCACGGGTGTGCAACAGGTCGCGACCGAACGTCTCTACACGCAGGGCAACCTGCAGCAGACCGGCAACTCGAAAGACGTCGCCATCAACGGTCAGGGCTTTTTCCAGGTGCAGATGCCCGACGGCACGACCGCCTACACGCGTGACGGTTCGTTCCAGACCAACGCGCAGGGCCAGCTCGTCACATCGAGCGGTTACCAGGTGATTCCGGCGATCACGATTCCGAACAACGCAACCTCGCTGACCATCGGCAGCGACGGCGTGGTGTCGATCACCGTCGCCGGCTCGACCAACAGCCAGCAGCTCGGCTCGATGCAGGTCGCTACCTTCATCAACCCGGCCGGTCTGGATGCAAAGGGGGAAAACCTGTTCTCGGAAACGGCTTCGTCGGGTGCGCCGAACGTCGCGCAACCTGGCCTGAACGGCGCCGGCACGCTGAATCAGGGTTACGTGGAAGCATCGAACGTGAACGTGGTGCAGGAACTGGTGAACATGATCCAGACGCAGCGCGCTTACGAAATCAACAGCAAGGCCGTGACGACCTCCGACCAGATGCTGCAGACCCTCAGCCAGATGCAGGTTTAAGGCTTAAGGGACTGGGGAATTAACAGGCGGTAATAATCAAGATGTCGCACTTCACTCGTAACCCGGTTCATTCGCGCACCGCTCAGGCGCTCGTGCAGCTCACACTGCTCGCGGTGCTGGGTGGCTGCGGCCTCGTGCCGAAGCAGCCGATCGTCCAGCAACCGATGACGGCACAGCCGCCGATGCCGCCGCAGGCGCAATCGCCGGGCTCGATCTACAACCCGGGTTACGCGGGCCGGCCGCTGTTCGAAGATCAGCGGCCGCGCAATGTGGGCGACATCCTGACGATCGTGATTCAGGAAAACGTCAACGCGACGAAGTCCTCGGGCGCAGGGGTCAACCGTAACGGCAACACCAACTTCGACGTGCCGACCGCCGGTTTTCTCGGCGGCCTGTTCGGCAAGACCAACCTGAGCGCGAACGGCGCCAACAAGTTTTCGGCAACCGGCGGTGCGAATGCGTCGAATACGTTCAGCGGCACGATCACGGTGACAGTGACCGGCGTGCTGCCGAACGGCAACCTGATGGTCAGCGGCGAGAAGCAGATGCTGATCAACCAGGGCAACGAATTCGTGCGCTTTTCCGGTGTGGTGAATCCCAACACGATCTCCAACCTGAACGCCGTGTACTCGACCCAGGTGGCCGACGCGAAGATCGAATACTCCGCGAAGGGCTATATCGACGAATCCGAGAACATGGGCTTCCTGCAGCGCTTCTTCCTCAACGTGTCGCCGTGGTGATCATGCGTACCGCCTTCTCCCGCTCCCGCCGCGCCGCGTTCGCCGCACCTCTCGCGCGATTGGCTCGCGTGGGCCGTGCACTGGCCTTCATCGCGCTTGCTTGCGCCGCGCTGCCGGCCGCTACGCCCGCTTATGCCGAACGTCTGAAAGACCTCGTGCAGATCCAGGGCGTGCGTGACAACCCGCTGATCGGCTACGGCCTCGTCGTCGGTCTCGACGGCACGGGCGACCAGACCACGCAGACGCCGTTCACCACGCAGACACTCGCCAACATGTTGGCGAACCTCGGCATCTCGATCAACAACCAGGCGGCGGGTTCGACCAACCAGCAATCGTCGCTGTCGAACATCCAGTTGAAGAACGTCGCCGCGGTGATGGTGACGGCGGTGTTGCCGCCGTTCGCGCGTCCCGGCGAAGCGATCGACGTGACGGTGTCGTCGCTCGGCAATTCGAAGAGCCTGCGCGGCGGCACGCTGCTGCTTACGCCGCTCAAGGGCGCGGACGGCCAGGTGTATGCGCTTGGCCAGGGCAATGTGGCGGTCGGCGGCGCCGGCGCGAGCGCGAACGGCAGCAAGGTGCAGGTGAACACACTCAATGCGGGCCGCATCGCTGGCGGCGCGATCGTCGAACGCGCGGTGCCGACCTCGGTATCGCAAGCGGGTACGATGCAGCTCGACCTTAACGACATGGACTACGACACCACGCAGCGCGTGGTGGCCGCGGTGAACAACGCGTTCGGCAGCGGCACGGCCACGGCGCTCGACGGCCGCACGATTCAACTGCGCGCGCCCTCCGATCCGGAACAGCAGGTCGCCTTCATGGCGCAATTGCAGAACCTCGACGTCAAGCCGGCGCAAGCGGCCGCGAAGGTGATCCTGAACGCGCGCACCGGCTCGATCGTGATGAACCAGATGGTCACGCTGCAAAGCTGCGCGGTGGCGCACGGCAATCTGTCCGTGGTGATCAATACGCAGCCGGTGGTGAGTCAGCCGGGCGCGTTCTCGAACGGCCAGACGGTGACCGCGCAACAATCGCAGATTCAGATGAAGCAGGACAACGGCGCACTGAAGCTGGTGACCGCCGGCGCGAACCTTGCCGAAGTGGTGAAGGCGCTCAACGCACTGGGTGCGACGCCCGCGGATCTGATGTCGATCCTGCAGGCAATGAAAGCGGCGGGCGCTTTGCGCGCCGACCTGGAAATCATCTAAGGAAGGCACAGGATGAATTCGGATACGACCAATTCCGCCAATGCGGCGAACGACCTGACCCAGCGCTTCGCGCTCGACGTGCAGGGCTTCGGCAAGCTGAGCGCACAGGCCAAGGCCTCGCCGCAAGCCGGCATGAAGATGGCGGCGCAACAGTTCGACGCGGTGTTCACGCAGATGATGCTGAAGAGCATGCGCGATGCGACGCCACAGGATGGTCCGTTCGATTCGCACGACAGCGCCACCTTCACGTCGATGATGGATCAGCAGTTGTCGCAACAACTGTCGCAGAAGGGCATTGGTGTCGCCGACGCGATGCTCAAGCAGATGATGCGCAATCAGGGCATGCAGGTGGGCGGCGCGAGCGGTGCAGGCGGCGGCCTCACCGGCATGGCCAATGCGCTCGGTGGCGGCAGCGGCGGCGACGAAGGCCAGACCGCGGCGCTGAACGCGCTCGCGAAGGCTTACGGCAACGCGCAGGCCAACGGCCAACTGGCGATGGGCAAGGGCTACTCGGCCAACAGCGCGCTGACTCCGCCGATCAAAGGCGACGGCAGCTCGCCGAAGGTCGACGCCTTCGTCGACAAGCTCGCCGAGCCGGCGCAAGCCGCCAGCGCGGCAACCGGCATTCCGGCGCGCTTCATCATCGGCCAGGCCGCGCTCGAATCGGGTTGGGGCAAGAGCGAGATCAGGAAGTCGGACGGTTCGACCAGCCACAACGTGTTCGGCATCAAGGCGACCAAGGACTGGACCGGCAAGACCGTCTCGACGGTCACGACCGAATATGTGAACGGCAAGCCGCAGCGCACCGTCGAAAAATTCCGCGCGTACGACTCGTACCAGGAAGCGATGACCGACTACGCGAGCATGCTCAAGGGCAACCCGCGTTATGCGCAGGTGATCAACTCCTCGCATGACGTGAATGGCTTTGCCAACGGCATGCAGCGCGCGGGTTACGCGACCGATCCGCATTACGCGAAAAAGCTGATGTCCATCATGCAGAAAATGGGCTGACCTGCCGTTAATGCAGGTGTGCAGCCGCACTCGACTGCGCAGCCGATCAGTTTATGCAGTCTGATTTTCTCGAATAAAGTATGCACGCGACGGGGCCAGGTGCATAACAAGACGGACGAGGCCGGCCGCCTACGGGCGGCCGGTCCACCCGCATAACCGGCGTGATTGTTGCCGGTATTCCATGCACGCGGATTCCACTGCCGGAATATCGGCGTTTAACGTTTGCGGCAAATATTTCATTACACGCCCCTAAATTTTGGCTGAATGCTGCCGCTAATTAGTTAGACCCGATACCGGAAAGCGTTTAATGTCCGGTTGAATGCGCGTGCTGCGGCTTCGATGAAGGCCGCGCGAAAGCCCCGGCAGGAGCCCTGGCACGCGCCCGCAAGAACATGCATACCGGCAAGCCTATGGATACTACCCAGTCGCACGGCCAGACCGACGCACCCGGCCAGTCGCACGCCACGCTAGACGAAAGCGCACCCGATTTCGGCCGTCGCAATCCGCTGGAGATTGGCGTTCAGTTACGCAACCTCGTCAATCGCGGCGATTTCCTCACCGTTGAATATGCGGGCGGTCAGCTCGTGACGCGCCTGCTCGATGTCGACGTGCGCGGGCGCACCTTCACGTTCGATTGGGGCGCACTCTCCGAACAGAACAAAGGCTTATTGGGCGCGCCGCGCTGCCAGTTCCACGCGTCGCCTGACGGCGTGCGCGTCGAGTTCGCCACCGGCACCCCGCGCGAAACCCGTTACGAAGGACTGCCCGCATTCGAGTCCGACTTCCCCGAAGTGCTGTACCACGTGCAGCGCCGCGAGTATTTCCGCGTCGATGCGCCGATTCTCGATCCGTATATGTGCAGCGGCCGTTTGCCCGAAGGCGATACGTTCCGCTTCGAAGTGCACGATCTGTCGCTCGGCGGCGTCGGCATGCGCACCTCGGATGAACGCGTGGCCGAATTGCCGATGGGCACGCGGCTGCAGGATTGCGAACTGTCGCTCGGCTCGCTTGGCCGCCTTTCGCTCGATCTGCAACTGGTGTCGCACCGTTCCACCGCATTGCCGAACGGCACGCAGCGCTATCAACTCGGCTTCCGTTTTCTGACGCTGCCGGGCAGCGCCGAAAACACGCTGCAGCGTCTGATTACGCAACTCGAAATGAAGCGCCGCTCGCTGGTGCGCTGAACGGCGAAAGAGCCTTGCTGCACGCGCCTCGCAAACGTTGAAACAAACGTCGAACAAGCATCGGAATGGCCCTCAATTTTTCCTCGTGGGGGCCGTTAAACAGGATGTTCAAGTAACGCGGCGGCAAGTGGTCGGTGTCGCCCTTCAGGATGACGCATGTCGAGCAACCTCATCAATCTCGGACTCAGTGGACTGAACGCAGCCCAGTGGGGACTCACGACGACCGGCCAGAACATCAGCAATGCGTCGACGCCGGGTTACACGATCGAAACGCCGGTCTACGCCGAAACCGGTGGCCAGTACACGGGTTCCGGTTTTTTGCCGCAGGGCGTCTCGACCGTCACCGTGACGCGCCAGTACAGCCAGTATCTGACCACTGAGTTGAACAATGCGCAGAGCTCGGGCGGATCGCTGTCGACGTACAACACGATGATCTCGCAGTTGAACAATCTTGTCGGTAGCCCGACAGCCGGCATTGCAAGCGCGATCACCAGCTACTTCACCGGTTTGCAGAACGTCTCGAACAACGCCTCCAGCCTGTCCACCCGCCAGGGCGCGATAAGCGGCGCGCAGACGCTCGTGAATCAGATCAATGCCGCGGGTCAGCAATACGACGCGATGCGCCAGAGCGTCAACACGCAGCTCAGCAACACCGTTTCGCAAATCAATAGCTACACGCAGCAGATCGCCCAATTGAACGGGCAGATCTCCCAGGCCAGCACGCAAGGTCAGCCGCCGAACCAGCTGATGGATCAGCGCGATCAAGCCGTGTCGAACCTGTCGCAACTGATCGGCGTGAACGTCGTGAACAGTAACGGCAGCTATAGCGTGTTCATGGGCAACGGCCAGCCGCTCGTATCGTCCACCAATAGCTACAACCTGGGTACGGCGCCTTCGACAGGCGACACCAGCGAACTGTCGGTGCAGTATCTCGGCCAGGCAGGTGCAAACCCGGCCGCTGCGCCGCAAAACCTGCCCGACAGCAAGATCACGGGCGGCACGCTTGGCGGCCTGCTGGCGTTCCGCAGCCAGACGCTCGATCCGTCCGAAGCGCAACTCGGCGCGATTGCGGTGAGCTTTTCCGCGCAGGTCAACGCGCAGAACGGCCTCGGCATCACGCTCGCTGGCGCCCAGGGCGGCGCGCTGTTTTCGGTGGGCGGCCCGACGGTCTACGCGAATACGAAGAACACCGGCAACGCGTCGCTGAACGTCTCGTTCGCGAATCCTGCGCAGCCGACCACCGGCGACTACACGCTGGCTTATAACGGCACCAGCTACACGCTGACCGACAATTCGACCGGCAGCGTGGTGGGCTCGGCGACCACGCTGGCCCTGCCGATCAACGGCCTGAATTTCTCGACCACCGGCACGATGAACGCCGGCGATTCGTTCACGGTAGAACCGACCCGCGGCGCGCTGAACAGCTTCAACACCGCGACCACGGACCCATCGGCGATTGCCGCCGCGGCACCGGTACTCGGGGCGGCAACGGCGAGCAATACCGGCACCGGTACGATCTCGCAAGGCTCGGTGACGGCCGGTTACACGATGCCGAATGCGACCACCACGCTGTCTTACAACGGCGCGGGTCTCTCAGGCTTCCCGGCCGGTTCGACGGTGACAGTAGCGGGCTCGCCCCCCACCTCTTACCCGATCGCCACTGCGGCGACCGTGGTGCCGTATTCGTCGGCGACGGGGGCAGCGCTGACGATCACCAACCCGACCGCCGGCCAGATGAACAACGTCTCGGTGACGATCAGCGGCGCACCGGCTGCCGGCGACACGTTCACCATCGGCCCGAACACCGGCGCGAGCAACGACGGCCGCAATGCACTGGCGCTGTCGAACCTCTCCGCGGCGAAGGCACTGGCGGGCGGCACGGTCACGCTGACAGGCGCGTATGCGAACTACGTCAACCAGATCGGCAACCAGACCAATCAGATTCAGACCTCGAGCACGGCGCAGACCGCGCTGGTGACGCAGATCACCACCGCGCAGCAGTCGGTCTCGGGCGTGAACATCAACGAAGAAGCAGCCAACCTGCTTCAGTATCAGCAGCTCTATCAGGCGAACAGCAAGGTCATCCAGACTGCGCAAACCCTGTTCCAGACGATACTCGGCATCTTCCAGTGAGGCGTTGAACATGCGCATCTCCAGTACGCAGTACTTCAATATGAACGTGGCGACGATGAGCGATCAGCAAGCTCAGTTGTCGCAGTTGTATCAAGAGATCTCGAGCGGCGTGAGCCTCTCCACGCCGTCGGACAATCCGCTCGGCGCGGCGCAGGCGGTGCTGCTGAGTTCGACGGCGACGAGCCTGTCGCAGTACACGACCAACCAGGGCGCCGCGCTCTCTTCGCTGCAACAGGAAGATTCGACGCTCGGCAGTGTCAATACCGTGCTGCAGAGCATTCACACGCTGGTGCTGAGCGCCGGCGACGGTTCGCTGAACAACGGCGACCGCGGTTCGATCGCGACGCAATTGCAGAGCTTGCGCAGCCAGTTGATGACGCTCGCCAATGCGACCGACCCGCAGGGCAATGCCTTGTTCGGTGGTTATCAAACCACTGCGACGCCGTACACCACCAACGCGGCCGGTGTCGTGAGCTATTCGGGCGATACCGGTACGCCTTCCATGCAGATCACGTCCTCGCACACGATTCAGACCGGCGACAACGGTCTCGCGATCTTCGGGAGCGTGGCAGCGATCGGCACCAGCTCGGTGCCGGCCGCGACGGCGGGCAACACGGGCACGGGCGTGATCAGCACCGTGAGCCTGACGAACCCGACCAATCCGGCCAATGCGGATACGTACGCGATCAACTTCACGTCGGCGACCACCTACACGGTGACCCAGACCCCGCCGAGCGGGGCGCCGACCACGAGCGCGCCGCAACCGTTTACGGCCGGCTCGGCGATCACGCTTGGCGGCCAGACGGTGAACATCACTGGCGCACCGAACGCGGGCGACAGCTTTTCCGTGACGCCGGCCACGCAAGGCAGCATGGATGTGTTCGCCAATCTGAGCCAGTTGATCACCACGTTGCAATCGCCGCTGTCCGGCGGCGCCTCGACGGCCAGCTACCAGAGCGCACTGACCACCAGCATGACCCAGCTCGAAAACACGATGAACAACGTCGTGACCGCGCAGGCGGCGGTGGGTGGCCGCGAGCAGCAAGTGCAGGCGTTGCAGACCGTCACCCAGACCAACACGTTGCAGACGTCGAGCAACCTCGCGGATCTGACGCAGACGGACATGGCCAAGACGATCGGCCAGTACACGATGACGCAAAACGCGCTGCAAGCGGCGCAGCAGGCGTTCGTGAAGATCCAGAGCGTTTCGCTGTTCCAGTACCTGAATTGAGCGAGCAGTCTGAAACGAGGAAGGGCGGAAGCCGGTGTGAGCCGGTTCCGCCCTTCTTTGTTTTGGGTGGGGCCGCGCTACTTCAACCCCGCTGCTACACGCCCCATCTGATCGAGACCGACGTCGAACAGGCGCATGAAGAACGGAATCATGTTCGGGATCATCAGTTGCAGGAGCAGCATGCCGATCAGCATGGTCAGCGGAAAGCCGATCTGGAATACGCCGATTTGCGGCGCGGCGCGGTTCAGGATGCCGAGCGAGATATTGGTGATCAGGAGCGCGACGACCACCGGCAGCGACAGCAACAGGCCCGCCGAAAACACCGTGCTGCCGAAATTCGCCAGCGTGCGCCAGCCGGGCGCGCCCAGAATGTTCGCCGACACCGGCACGGACTGGAACGTGGTCAGCAGCGCGCTGATCATCTGCAGATGGCCATCGATCACCAGAAACACCAGCATTGCAATGATGTTCATGTAGCTCGACAGCACCTGGCTCGAACTGCTTGCCTGCGCGTCGAAAAATGTTGCGAAACCGAGACCCATGCCGAGGCCGACGAAATCGCCAGTGGCGCTGATCGCCTGGAACACGATCTGCATTGTCATGCCGAGCGCGATGCCGATCAGGAACTGGTTGACGATAATCCACACGCCTTCGGCGGAAAACACCGTGACCTGCGGCAGCGCGCCGAGCGTAGGCGCGACGATGATCGTGATGAAAGCCGCGAGGCCGATCTTCACGCGCGTCGGCAGCGAGCGGTTGCCGAGCACCGGCGCGGTCGCCACCAGCGCGAGAATCCGCACGAACGGCCACAGGAACGCTGTGAGCCAGACGTTCAGTTGGGCGTAGGTGACGGAAAACATGGCGGTGGGGAAGGGGGCAAGCGCCGAGCTGAAGCCGGGGCCGCGCTCAGTTGACTAGCGACGGGATATTGGTGAGCGTCTGGCGCAGATAGTCGAGCATGGTCGTCAACATCCACGGACCGGCGATCACCATCGTGATGGCGATCGCGAGCAGCTTCGGAATGAACGACAGCGTGGTTTCGTTGATCTGCGTGGCGGCCTGGAACAGGCTCACCACCAGACCGACCACCAGCGCGACCAGCAACAACGGCGCGGCAAGCAGCAGGCCGACATACATGGCCTGGTGCGCGAGCGTCATGACGGATTCCTGATTCATGGCGTAGTACCGGAAGCGTGAAGGATTGAGTGACGCAACTAAGTGAGCTGGTTAAATGAGCCGGTTAAACAAAGCTCTGCGCGAGCGAGCCGAGCAGCAGTTGCCAACCGTCGACCAGCACGAACAGCATCAGCTTGAACGGCAGCGAGATGGTGGCGGGCGAGACCATCATCATCCCCATCGACATCAGCACGCTCGCCACCACCATGTCGATGATGAGGAACGGGATGAAAATCGTGAAGCCGATCTGGAAGCCCGTTTTCAGTTCGCTCGTCACGAACGACGGCACCAGCAGCGACAGCGGCACGTCTTCCGGACCTTGCATCGGCGCTGCGTGCGAGATGCGGGCGAACAAGGCAAGATCGCTTTCGCGGGTCTGGCGCAGCATGAAGGTCTTGAACGGCGCGAGGCCGCGGCTCACCGCCGTCTCCATCGGCATCGAGCCTTCGGAGAACGGTTTGTAGCCCTCGTTATAGGCCTTGTCGAGCACCGGCGACATCACGAACAGCGTGAGGAACAGCGCGAGACCGACCAGCACCTGGTTTGGCGGCGTGGTGGTGGTGCCGAGCGCCTGACGTAGCAGCGACAACACGATGATGATGCGAGTGAAGCTCGTCATCATCAGCACCATCGCCGGCAGGAACGACAGCATCGTGAGCAGCAGCATCGTCTGCACGCTCAGCGAATACGTCGTACCGCCGTTCGGACCCGGGCTCGTATTGAAGGCCGGCAAGCCGGCGGTTTGCGCGAACGACAGCGTCGGCAGCGCGAGCATCAGCGCCGGCAACACGACTGGCGCGACGCGGCGCAGGATGGGAATGATTTTCGAGGCGGCGCAGGACATGCGCGTGGCGTGCGTTTGATGTGCTGATTGCACGGGGTGCACTGAAAGAAGACTGAACTGCATTACCGATCCCCGCTGCCTTGCCCATTGAAACGTTTGCCCACTTCGCCTTTTAAAGCATCGCGAAAGCGTTGGCCGAAGGTGCCGGGCAACGCGGCGCCTTTACTCGATGTATCCGATGCGCCGGGTGTGGCCAATTGCGTGCCTGCGACCGGATCGATTGCGGCCGAACCGGCGGGCATCGTGTGCAGCAGACGCACATTGCCGGGCGCCGTGCCGAGCACGAGCCACGTATCGCCGATCTCGACCACCGCGACCCGCTCCTTGCCGCCGAGCGAGGCGCCGCCGATCGTCTTCACGAGGCCGCCGCGATTGGCTGGCTGCAAGCCGAAGCGGCGCGCGAGCCATGCACAGGCGAACACCAGACCGATCACGACCAGCAGGCCGACGATGGTTTGCAGCACCGCGCCGACGCCGAGCGCCGGAACGGCCGTGCCCGCACCCACACCTGACGCGATTTTCACGGCGTTGTTGACCGCGTTCATGTCGGCCGCGTGCGCGGCTGATGGGGCGAGTGCCGCCACGGAGGTCACTGCGAACATCAGCGCCGGGGTGGCCGCTGCCGTCGTTGCCATTGCTGCGAGCACAGCGCGATTGAGAACATCGCGCGACGCGTGCAGCATGGCGCGACCGGCAACGCATTTCATCGATTCAGTTTCCGGATACGTTCGGACGGCGTGATGATGTCGGTCAGACGGATACCGAACTTGTCGTTCACGACCACCACTTCGCCCTGGGCGATCAGGCAGCCGTTGACCAGCACGTCCATCGGTTCGCCCGCCATGCCGTCCAGTTCCACGACCGAGCCCTGTGCGAGTTGCAGCAGGTTGCGGATCGCGATCTTGGTGCGGCCGAGTTCGACGGTCATCTGGACAGGAATGTCCAGGATCATGTCGATGTCGTTACGCGTCGAGGTCGGCTCGACCTTCGAGAGCGGCTGGAACACGCCGGCCGTGGTCGCGCTGACTTCCGTGTTGTCGTTCTGCTCGGCCAGCGCGCTGGCCCAGTCGGCCATGGCCGCTTCGTCTTCGGCGCTGGTTGCGTCGGCGGCCAGTTGCGGCTCGCCAGCGGCCAGTTCGGCCTCAGTCTTTGCGTTCAGGTCACTCATATCCACCATCCTTCATCGTGTCGGCTGCGCTGATCATTTTCTGGACCCGCAACGCGTACTGACCATTGAAAATTCCGTAGCCGCACTCCATCACCGGCACGCCATCGACTTTCGCCGTGATGTGTTCGGGGATGTTGATCGGCAGAACATCGCCTTTGCGCATGTTCAGGATCTGTTCGAACGTGACCGGCACCTGGGCCAGGTCGGCGGTCAGTTCCACTTCTGCTGCCTGCACCTGTTGCGACAGCACGCGGACCCAGCGGCGGTCGACTTCGAGCGCCTCGCCCTGGATCGGCGACGAGAGAATGTCGCGGATCGGCTCGATCATCGAATATGGCATGCAGATGTGCAGCGTGCCGCCCGTCGTGCCGAACTCGATCGAGAACTGCGTGACGATGACGATTTCGTTCGGCGTCGCCACGTTGGCGAACTGCGTATGCATTTCCGAGCGCACGAATTCGAACTGCAGCGGCCGCACGCTTTTCCACGACGCCGCGTAGTGCTCGAACGTGAGGTTGAGCAGCTTCATGATGATGCGCTGCTCGGTTGCCGTGAAATCGCGGCCTTCGACGCGGGTATGGAAACGCCCGTCGCCGCCGAACAGGTTGTCGACCACGAAGAACACCAGGTTCGGGTCGAACACGAACAGCGACGTGCCGCGCAACGGCTTCACGTGGACCAGGTTCAGGTTGGTCGGGATCGGCAGGTTGCGGGTGAACTCGCTGTACTTCTGCACCTTCACCGGACCGACGGAAATTTCCGCCGAGCGCCGCATGAAGTTGAAGATGCCGACGCGCAACAGACGCGCGAAGCGGTCGTTGATAATTTCGAGGCCGGGCATCCGGCCGCGGACGATGCGTTCCTGCGTCGCGATGTTGTACGGGCGTACGCCCGCACGATCGGTCTGCTCGGCTTCCGAGTCGGACTCGCCGGTGACGCCCTTGAGGAGGGCATCGACCTCCTCCTGGGACATGAACTCTTCGTGGCCCATTCCTTATTCCTCGTGCGTCCCGAAGCGGTTAATGATGGCGGCGCTTAGTAACGCCACTGAGAACGTCACGGAGAACGTCACTGCACGACGAATTCGGTGAACAGCACGTCCTGGACGTGGATCGGCGCGGCGCCCTTATCGGTCGGCTGTTCGATCAGCGTCTGGAGTTCGGTGGCGAGCGCGCGTTTGCCTTCGAGCGGCGCGAGTTCTTCCGGATGTTTGTTCGACAGTGCGAGGAGGATGCGGCTGCGCACTTCCGGCATATGGTCGGAGAGTTCCTGCTGGGTTTTCGGGTCGTTGAGCTTGAGCGTCAGGCCGATTCGCAGGAAGTGTTGCTGGCCGTCGTCCGATTGCAGGTTGACTGTCATCGATTCGAGCGGGAAGAAGAGCGGCACGGCGAGCGGCGCCGGTGCGCTGGCGGTTGGCGCTGACGCGGGGGCCGGGCTGCGCTTGGACATGAAGAACCACACACCCGCGCCGGCAGCGCCTGCGGCGATGATCGCGATGAGGACGATCAGGATGATGCGCTTCAAGGGGCCCGGGGAAGCGGGCGCGGCTTGCTGGTTTGCGGTCGTGGTTGCCATGAGGTTTGCTTTGCTTGCCTTTAGTGCTGGTGATGGTGATTGTTGTTTATTTGCCTGCGGCGCGATGGGTCGAAAAGAAGGGTTATTGAGGGCTATCTCTTGTTTTTGCCTTTCAGGCGGGGATCGCCTGACGGCGCTGGTTTTAGGTTTTTTGCCTTCGGTGGGGGAGGGGTTGCCTGCGCAGCGCTTTTGTCAGTGTTCTTGGGGCTTTGGCCTTTCCTTGAATTGTTAGTGGTCTATTAGCGTTGCCCCTGTGCGGGGCGGCACCTACTTTTCTTTGCATGCCGCAAAGAAAAGTAGGCAAAAGAAAGCGGCTCAAACCGCTCATGCTAAGTGGGAACCGTGGTCTGCTACGGGTAGTGGTGCATCTGGAATCTGTGTTCGTGCCCCTGCATACGCCAGTGACAAAGGCGTCATACTTCCGGCGGCGCTGCGCGCGCCGAAGAGCAGTTCATAAAACCACCCGCTACGTTTCAACTCCCGCGTTTCACTCGGAACCACGGTTTGCCATTGCATATCACTATCAATAGGCACAGCTACGAGTGTTGCGACACACGGCCTTAGTTGGAAGTGAGGGCTGCATGACTGCAGAGGCGCCTCGCCGAGGCGAAGCCGACGGCCCCCACAGACCTGAACCGAAGCCCTTGGTTTCCCTGGCAGACCCGTCCGCGACGCACGCAGTGCGGAGTGGGAGCGGATGAGTCCTTTGTCACTAACGCGGAGTGTGCGAGAACACGGATTCCAGATGTACCACTACCCGTTGCAGGCTACGGTGCCCACTTAGCATTAGCGGTTTGAGCTGCTTTCTTTTGCCTACTTTTCTTTGCAGCCGGCAAAGAAAAGTAGGTGCCGCCCCGCACAGGGGCAACGCTAATAGACCACTAACAAAACAAGGAAAGGCCAAAGCCCTAAGAACACTGACAAGCAAGCGCCGCGCAGGCAATCCCCCGCCCGAACGGGCAAAAAACCCAGATTAAGCAAACGTATCAACCAACCCAACAGTCCGCCGAACGGCAACATTAGCAACGCTAGAATCAGAATCCGAACCAGCGCCGCCGGCAAAACCCCCAGCACCACCGCGCGCCCCAGAGCGCCCCGAATCTGCACTTTGCTGCTGCCCGCCCTGCCGGGCAAACCCATCGCTAACACTAGCGCTCCCAAGCCCAATACCGTTGGACTCCATCGCCTCGCGAAGCTTCGGCAACGCCGCCTCGACAGCCTCCCGCACCTGCTGGTGCTGCGAAACAAACAACGCATGTGCATGGTTATCGGCAACCTGCAACACAACCTGTAGCGGCCCCAGATCCTTCGGATTCAAAGTCAGCTCGGCACTCTGCGAATGCGCATTCGACAAAAACACCACCTTCTGACTCAACGCGTCTTCCCAATCCGTCGTGCCCACCTGCGGTGACAACATATTCGCCACTTCGGCAGCACCGGTATTACCCGTCGTCTGCACGGCCGCCGTCGTACTCGCGGCGCTCGCCGCAGCCTGGCCAGCCGCCAGCGCAGCAGTCGCGGCATCCGCTGCACTCTTGAAGGACGCCAGATCGTCAGCCTGCGCACCACCGGCCGTCGCAGTCGCCGTCGCGCTCAGCGCGTCAGCCGCTGCCTTCGCTGCCGCCGATGGATCCGCCACGGTCGTGGCAGCAGCCGTCAACGCGGTCTTGCCTGCGCTCGATCCCTTGCCGTCGCCGAACAAACCGGCTGCCAGTGTCTTGCCGTCCGCCGTTCCGTTGAGTCCGTTACTCGTGCCAGCACCCAAACCGTTCGCCGCCGTTGCGGCATTCGCTGCCGCGCCGCTCGCCAGTGCCTGTGGCGGAACCACGCCCTGGCCGCTCGCCAGCGCGGCCAGCGCCGCCTGCAAGGCGTCCTGCGCCGACTTCGAATCGGTCGCGCCAGTCTTTTTGCCCGTGGTGGTGCCCGTCGTCGTGTCCGTGCCCGTGCCGGGCAGCGTGGTCGCAGCGTCAGTCAGCGCCGTGGCGGGATCAGCGGTCGTCGGGTCGGTGGCGCTATTCGCATTGGCCTGCGCTTGAGCCTGCGCCTGTGCAGCGGCAGCCGCTGCTGCGGTGGCAGCATCGGTCTGCATAGTCGTGTTGCCGGACTTCGCGGGCGTCGCGCCGGTCTTGTCGGTCGAGGCTTGCTGCGTATTGGCAGCGGAAGCGGACGACGAAGCCGACGATGAGCCGGACGAGGAAGCGCTCGTCGAATTGCTGTTGTCCGTGTTGCTGCTCGCGGCATCCTGGCTCTTCGTCGAAGGATCGGGCGGCGGCGGCGCGTCATGCACGCTGGACGAAGCTGCCGAGGACGACGAAGCGGACGCAGACGAAGAGGACGACGGAGCCGGCGGCTTGATCGCGCTCTGCGCGGCCGCGTTGTTTTGCAGATCGATGCTCTGCTGCAGGGTTTGCGAGAACGGCTTGGCGTTCGCCGCAGCGGCCATCGCCGCGCTGGTGGACGTGCTGCTGGCCGAGCCGAGCAGTGAGCCGATCTGTGAAAGAAGCGACATAGGGAATCCTGTCAATCCGTCAAACGGGGTGTTCGGTCAATCGAAGCGGTGCCCGGGCGCATCAGACGCCCTCGACACGCATCCTCAGAATGCGGGCGGCGTGTTCGTCTGAATCGCGCTGGTCGCGCCGCGCCATCGTTTTCGCTTCGGCGGCAACGCCGCGCGCCTGCAGCACTTCATACGAGCCGAGCTTCTGCTTCTGGCGCTGCCAGTCGGGCTTGGCAGCCTCGACGCGCGCATTGGCCGTCACCAGCAGGTTGCGCTGCTGTTCGATGGCGGCATCGAGCGTGTCGATGAATGCCTGGAAATTGCGCATGTTGCCGGCGGGCATGCCAGTCTGGGCGGTCGCCGTGAAACGCGCGTGATATTCGTCGCGGTACTGCACCAGCGAGTCGAGCTGCGACTGCACGTCGTTGCGCTCGCGCTGCGCGCGGCCCAGACGTTGTGCGGCGGCGTCCACATCGTCCTGGGCCAGGCCGATAAGCGTCTTGATCGGAAAGTGTTTCGCCATCGTCAGCCTCCTTGGGCAAACAGAGCGTCCAGCATCTCGAGACTCGGTTCAAAGTGCGCGCATTCGCGAAAACCTTGTTGCAAAAACGCTTCCATCCGCGGATACAGCGCAATCGCCCGGTCGAGCAGCGCGTCGCGCCCACTCGAATAGGCGCCGACGTTGATCAGATCGCGGTTGCGCTGATAGCGCGACAGCATCTGCTTGAACATACGCGTCTTCTCGAGATGGTTATCGTCGATCAGCGCGGTCATTGCCCGGCTAATCGAGGCTTCGATGTCGATCGCCGGATAGTGGCCGGCCTCGGCGAGCGAGCGCGACAGCACGATGTGGCCGTCGAGAATCGCGCGCGCGGAGTCGGCGATCGGGTCCTGCTGGTCGTCGCCTTCGGTCAGCACGGTGTAGAAGGCGGTGATCGAACCGCCGCCCGCCGGGCCGTTGCCGGTCCGCTCGACGAGCGCCGGCAGCTTGGCGAACACCGAAGGCGGATACCCTTTGGTGGCAGGCGGCTCGCCCACGGCGAGCGCGATTTCGCGCTGCGCCATCGCGTAACGGGTCAGCGAATCCATCAGCAGCAGCACGTGCTTGCCCTGGTCGCGGAAATATTCGGCGAGCGAGGTCGAGTACGACGCGGCCTGCATCCGCAGCAACGGTGAGACGTCGGCCGGCGCGGCGATGACGACCGAGCGTGCGAGGCCTTCCTCGCCAAGAATCTGTTCGATGAATTCCTTCACTTCGCGGCCGCGTTCGCCGATCAGGCCGATCACGATCACTTCGGCGCTGGTGTAACGCGCCATCGTGCCGAGCAGCACCGATTTACCGACGCCCGAACCGGCGAACAGGCCCATGCGCTGGCCACGGCCCACGGTCAGGAGCGCGTTGATCGCGCGCACGCCGACGTCGAGTACCTTGTGAATCGGCTCGCGGTTCAGCGGATTGATGACCGGCGAGGACAGCGGCGCATCGGCATGCGCGCCGAGCGGGCCGAGGCCGTCGAGCGGGCGGCCGGACGCGTCCAGCACGCGGCCGAGCAATTCCCAGCCGACCGGCAGGCGCTTCGCGCCCGCCATCGGATCGGCGATCGGCGCGCTTTCGAGCGGGTACACGCGTGCGCCAGGCAAGAGGCCGATCACTTCGGTGGTCGGCATCAGAAACAGTTTGTCGCCGGAGAAACCGACGACTTCGGCTTCGGCCATCGCCAGTGAGCTGCCGAAGGGCAGTTCGATCATCACTTCGGCGCCCACCGACAGGCGGAGGCCGACCGCTTCAAGCACCAGACCGGCGGCGCGCGTCAAACGTCCGCAGGCACGCATCGGCTTGGCGATTGCGTTGCGGGCGCGCAGCGCGTCGAGCCGGCCGCGCCAGGCTTGCATGTGCGGATTGCTGTCGAGTGCGGGATCGTACGGGGCGGCGGCGGGAGGCGGGGAAGCGGGACTCGAAGAATCGGCGGATTCACGGCGCGCAGCGGAGGATTCGCGGCTCGCCGCCGCGCCCTTCGCCTGGTGCCTGGTGCCCGGGTGCCCGGCGCCCGGATGCCCGTGAGCGGGATCGCGCAGCGCTGCGTCGATGGCTGCGACGGCAGCAGCAGCGGGTGTCACCGCGGCCGGCACATCCGCCAGTGCCTCGGCGCCGAACGACGCCAGCGCCAGCTCGCGTTCGAGCGGCGTCAGATCGCTGGCGCGGATCTCTTCGAGTGTCGGCTTCACCATGTGCTCACCTTGCCGAGTGCGGCGGCGACGCGCTCCCAGCGCGTGTCGATACCGGCGTCGACTTCACCGGTGCCGGCTTGCGCGCGGCAGCCACCGCGCTCGACCGACGGATCGGTACGCACGGTCCAGCCGCGCGTTTGCAGTTCTTCCATCAGATAGGCTTCGACGACCGGCAGGTCGGCGGGGCTGACGATCAGCGCCGGCGCGCCGACCAGCGCCGGTTCGGTGGCCAGCACCTCGCGGGCGGCGGCAATCAGCGCGGTCGGATCGTGCTGCACATGCTGGCGCACCACCTGTTGGGCGATGTCCAGCGCCAATGCGACCAGCGTCTCGGAGATCGCGCCTTGCGTGCCGTCGAGTGCTGCCTTGAAGGTTTCGGCCAGCGCGGCGAGGCGCGCCGCTTCTTCACGTGCTTCGCTCTGGCCTTGCTCGAAACCCTGTGCGTGGCCTTGCTCATAACCGGCCTGATAACCGAGCGCCTGCCCGGCCACGTGACCCGTCGCGATGCCCTGTGCATGCGCGGCGTCGCGCAGACGTTCGAGTTCGGCTTCGAACGCGCCGTCGTCGACTTCGGGTTCGGGCGGCGCCGGCGGCACCGGATCGAACGAGGCCATCTCCCAGCGCTGGTAGGCCGAGAGGCGCTCCTTCGCTGTGGAGTTCTGATCAGACATATGCATCTTCCGCCTTGCCGCCTAGAACGATCTGGCCGCTTTCCGCCAGATTGCGCACGATCTGCAGGATGCGGCGTTGCTGCGTCTCGACTTCGGAGACGCGGACCGGGCCGCGCGCATCGAGGTCTTCGGCGAGCAGTTCGGCAGCACGCTGCGACATGTTCGACAGGAACTTCTGGCGCAGCGCGGGCGGCGCGCCCTTCAGCGAGATGATCAACGCCTCGGACTCGACTTCCTTCAGCAACAGCTGGATCGCGCGGTCTTCCAGATCGAGCAGGTTCTCGAACACAAACATCTGATCAATGATCTTCTGCGCGAGTTCCGCGTCGTATTGACGAACATTCTCGATGACGCCTTCTTCATGGTTGCTCGACATGAAGTTGAGAATTTCAGCCGCCGTGCGGATGCCGCCCATCGGGCTGCGCTTCAGGTTGTCGCTGCCGGACAGGAGGCCCGTCAGCACGTCGTCGAGTTCGCGCAGCGCGGCCGGCTGGATGCCGTCGAGCGTGGCGATCCGCAGCAGCACGTCGTTACGCAGCCGCTCGGTGAAGCAGGCGACGATTTCCGAAGCCTGATCGCGGTCCAGGTGAACGAGGATGGTCGCGATGATCTGCGGGTGTTCGTTCTTGATGAGCTCGGCCACCGCCGCGGAGTCCATCCATTTGAGGCCTTCGATACCGCTGGTATCGCTGCCCTGCAGAATCCGGTCGATGATCGCGCCGGCCTTGTCGTCGCCGAGCGCCTTGGTCAGCACCGAACGGATGTAGTCGCTCGAATCGAGCGAGAGAGCGGTGTGCTTCTCGGCCTCGCGCACGAACTCCTGCAGGACCTCGTCGATCTGCTCGCGCGTGATGTTCTTCAGCGCGGCCATTGTCACGCCAATCTTCTGGACCTCACGCGGCCCGAGGAATTTGAACACCTGCGCGGCTTCTTCCTCGCCGATCGACATCAGCAGGAGCGCGCTCTTCATTACGCCTTCAGCGCTCATCGGACACCCAGTTTTTCACGACGGTTGCAACAATCTTCGGATCCTGGCGCGCGATGTTGCGCGCGAATTCCAGATTCCGTTCGTATTTGTGTTTCGAGTTTTCCAGCGCGAGCAATTCGTTGTCGCTTTCCAGTTCGGCGACGGTAGGCGCGCCCGCACGCTCGGCGGCGGGGATGCCGTCCAGCAGGACCGGCTCGTCCGGCGACGGCAGCGCTGCGGCGGCGACCGGCTCCGGCGACGGGAAAGCGCGGCGCAGCGCCGGCTTCACCATCACGAAGTAGAGGAACAGGGCGACTGCGCCGATGCCGAGGTAGGTCGCGATCTGCTTGGCGAGCGCGATCATGTCCGGCGTGCGCCACCACGGCAAGTCGGCGTCCGGGTCGATGTCGGCGGTGAACGGGCTGTTGACCACGTTGACCGAGTCGCCGCGCGCCTGATCGAAGCCCATCGCGTCCTTCACCAACTGGTTGACCTGCGCGAGCTTGTCGGCGGTGACCGGTTGCATCGTCGCGTGGCCCTTGGCGTCGACCACCCGCAGATAGTTGACCACCACCGCCACCGACAGGCGCTTGATGCCGCCCATCGGTTGTTCCAGATGCTGCACGGTCTTGTTGAGTTCGTAGTTGGTGGTCGAATCCTTGCGGTCGCTGACCGGCGTCGTGGTCACGCCGCTCGCGCCGTTGCCCGCCGTGATCGGTGCGGAGGCCGGTTGCGGCGGCTGGTTCGACAGCGCGCCCGGCACGCCCGAGGCCCCGGCTTGCGACATTTCGGTGGCGGTGCTCGTTTGCTGACTGCGGATCGCCGACTGTTGCGGGTTGCCGTTCGGACCGTAGTTTTCCGAGGTCTGCTCGGTGTGCGAGAAGTCGATATCGGCGCTGACCTGCGAGTGTGCGTTGCCGGAACCGAACAGCGGCGACAGGATCGCGTCGATGCGTTGCTGGGTGTTGCGCTCGATCTGCTGGCGGTACTTGAGTTGTGAGGCGTCCAGACCGCTGCCGGTGGACGGCTGCGTCAACAGGTTGCCGTCCTGGTCGAGGATGGTCACGCCCTTCACCGGCATATCCGGCACCGCCGAGGACACCATATGGGTGATCGCCAGCACCTGGCCTTCGTCGAGTGCGCGGCCCGGGTAGAGGTTGACCAGCACGGAAGCCGACGGCGCTTCCTTGTCGCGCACGAACACGGAAGGCTTCGGAATGGCCAGATGCACGCGCGCCGACTTCACCGACGAAATCGACTCGATCGTGCGCTCGAGTTCACCTTCCAGCGCGCGCTGGTAATTGATCTGCTCGGCGAACTGGCTGATGCCGAACTTCTGGTTGTCCATCAGTTCGAAGCCGACCGAGCCGCTCTTGGGCAGACCTTGCGAAGCCAGACGCAGACGCATTTCATGCACCTGCTCGGCCGGCACGAGGATCGCACCACCGGCGTCGGAGAACTTATAGGGAATGTTGGCCGCCTGCAGCGCGGTGATGATGGCGCCGCCGTCGCGGTCCGACAGGTTGCTGTAGAGCACCTTGTAGTCCGGTGCGCGCGACCACAGGAACAGACCCGCGACGATGGCGACCAGCAGCGCGACCGCGAAAATCAGCGGGGCGCGCGGGTTGCCGCGCATTTGCGCGAGACCTGATAGACGCTGGCCGAAGTTGCCGCCCAGGTTGCTCCCAAGGCCGCCGAGGTCCGCGGCACCGCCGGCCTGGCCGGTGCCGGCAGCACCGGCGCCCGGCTGTGCGCCGGCGAGGCCCATGCGGGCGTCTGGGTTGATCAAAGAGTTGGCTGACGAATCCATGCGTCGGGTATCTCCGGGATGCCTTTGCGTTCTGCCGCTTGAGCGCGCCGAGGGTCGGCAGGCGTGCGGACAGAGACTTTCACCATTGAAATTATCCGCAGCGCGGCTCAACCCGATTGCTTGAATAGAGCCGGGTTTCCCCCCTAGTTTCGGGGCTTTCCCTGATGACCCACTGCTATGCTTTCGTTCAGATCGGTACGGTTTCCGGCATGCCGGTCGTCATTCCCTGGAGAGAACATGACTTTGCCCGTGAACGCGCTCTCGTCGGCGCTGCAACAGATGCAGTCGATGGCGGCGCAAGCGGCCGGCGGCAACACCCCGGTGGCCGAGCAGTCCGGCGCGGCGACGGCCGGCGGTTTCGCCTCGGCGCTGAAGGCCTCGTTGGACAAGATCAGCGGCGATCAGACCAAAGCGGCCGGCGAAGCGCAGGCGTTCGAACTCGGCGCGTCGAATGTCTCGCTGAACGACGTGATGGTCGACGGGCAGAAGGCCAACATCGGCTTCCAGTTCGGCCTGCAGGTGCGCAACAAGCTGGTGACGGCCTATAACGACATCATGCAGATGCAGGTGTAAGTGCGCCTCGGGCGACAGGGCTGTTCCGCCCGCCCGAACGCATGCGCCCGGATGCAACGCTGTGTGGCTTCACGACAGGACTGTCCGCCCGATGCGCCCTCGAGGCGCTTCGTGGCAGGCGGCCTTGCCACGCTCAGCGCGGTATCGCCCCTATCGGCCCCTTAATCCTCCTTACAACGGCCTAAAGCTTTCCCGCTGCCTATCCGATAACCAGATACAGGCAGAAATCCGGGTGCGGCAACGTGCACGGATGGGGTGCCGCGACCAACCGCAGTAGAAGAAAGGAGGAGCGCCGATGTTTTCCCCAGGACACTCTGGAGCCAATGCGTACGCGCGCGTCGGCGTCGAGACAGGGGTGATGGGCGCGAGTCCGCATCGTCTGATCGTGATGTTGTATCAGGGCGCCCGGCAGGCGATTGCGCAAGCGCGCATGCATGTGCAGCAAGGCAATGTGTCGGCGCGTGGTGAGGCGATCGGCAAGGCGATTCAGATCGTCGAAAGCGGGCTGCAACTGTCGCTGAACCTTGAGGTGGGCGGTGAGATTGCAGAGCGGTTGGACGCGCTATATAGCTATATGTCGCGCCGGCTGCTCGAAGCCAATATAAAACAGAGCGAGGCGATGCTGGTCGAAGTCGACGGCCTGCTGGCGACGCTCGAAGAGGCATGGATCGGGATTGCCCCGGAGATCGCGCGGATGGCAGCCCAGCCGGCCGCGGAAAGCATGAGATGACATCGAACGCAGAATATTTCGCCCGCTACGAGGCGATTGCAGCGATTTCCCGCCGCATGCTGACGGCTGCCCGGCGAGCCCTGTGGAACGATCTGGTCCACTTGCAGGAGGACTATCGGAAGCTGGTGGACGCGTTGAAAGACGCGGAAGCCGGCGTCAGACTGGACGATGCGGAGCGCCTGCGCAAATACGCGCTGATCCGTCAGATCCTGGCTGACGACGCTGCGATCCGCGATCTGGCGAATCCGCGCATGGCCAATCTGTCGGCGCTGTTCGCCGGACGGCCGACTCGTGTGCTCAAGGAACTGTACGGGGCGCGCTGAGTTTGCCCGCGAGCAAGGCGCTGCTTGAGTCCGCCTGACTGGATCTGAGCGCGTTGCTGTCAATGTGACCAAGGAATCGGTATGAACGGAATCGACGCGGTCGTCACTTCGCTGCTCGCGAACCGGGTCGACAGTCTGCTCAATCTCACGCCGGGTAGTGCGACCGCCTCGCAGACTGGCGCGGCGGGGGTCGATACCGAGGTTCTCAATACCACCCCTGTTGCGCCCCCCGCCACGCCGCCGGCTTCCGCGCAAACCGCGCTGTCCGCCGTCGCGCTCACGCTCAATGCGATCGTGAACTCTGGCGGCGAGGCAACCCCGGCGGTGCTCGGCCAGACGCCGATCTGGCCGGCCGCGCCGGCGCTCGACGTCGAAGCCGGCGGCTTTGCGCTGTTCGATACGGCTTCCACGCCTGCTGCTTCATCCGCGAATCCGAATACCGCCGCTACCATCGGTACGACGGCCACCGCCAATGTGGCGGCGGCTCAAGTGCCGGTCGCGGCACTTGCGGCCGCGCTCGAACAGACGGTCGGCGAAAGCGGCCTGTTCTACGAATCCCATCTCGCGCAATGGCTGGCCGGCCAGCGCCCGCCCGCCGCACTGGCCGGCGAGGCGCAAAACAAGCTGGTGGCCGCCGCCGCGCAAATGCCGCTCGACTGGGCGAGCGACGCCGATCCGGCTTCTCCCGCTAATGCGACAGGCCGGCCAGGCATGGGTGCGGCGTCCAACGGTCCGGCCAACGGCGCGCCGGATGGCAACGCGGCAGCCCGCGCGATGCCGTCGATCCAGACCGCGCAGGCCGCGCGCTTCGTGGCCGGCGAGGTGCTGGCGAGTTCTCTGTCCGACCTGAACGGCCAGCCGGCGCACTCGAGCGTGCACAGCGCCGCGGCGCAACTGGCCGACGACGGGTCGTCGCAAAACTCGCAATCGATGGCAGCCGCGGTTCATCCTGCGACCGTTCCTTTGGTGCGTCAGCAACTCGATCTGCTCGCCACCGGGCAGTTTCGCTGGACCGGTGAAGCATGGCCGGGCGCCAAACTCGACTGGACCATCGAGCAGGAAGGCGACGAATGGGATCGCAGCGGCGGCGGCACGGCGAGTGAGGACGGCCAGCCGTGGCGTACGCGGCTGACGCTGTCGCTGCCCACGCTCGGTACCGTCGATGCGGACCTGACGCTGACCGGCATGCGGCTGGTCGCGCGCGTGCAAGCGAGTCCGGCCGGTGCGGCCCGATTGGCGGCGCAGGGTGAGAACTTTCGGCAGCGGCTCGCGGCAGCGGGCATCGAACTGAACGGACTGACGATTCGCGAGATCGGCGGCGGCATGCCGGCTAGCGCGGCGGGGGCTGCGGGCGCGGCGGCGGCCGGGCAGGCAGCGGCCTCGGCTTATGCGCGTTCGGCGTCGGCTGCTGCGGCGGCCGCGGCGGCCGATAAAGCGCCGGCGGCGCGCCGCACAGCGCGTGTCGCCCGCCCGGGAGCTGCGCCGCCCGACGATTTCGATTGGGATATGTGATGAGCCGCAAACATCGCCGCAGCGCGGCCGCGCTCGTCTACGACGCACAAGGCAGCGATCCCGCACCACGCGTGATCGCCAAAGGCTACGGCATGCTGGCCGAGATGATTGTGCAGCGCGCCAAGGAAGCCGGGCTGTACGTGCACGAAGCGCCGGAAATGGTCTCGTTGCTGATGCAGGTCGACCTCGACACGCGGATTCCGCCGCAGCTTTATCAGGCGGTGGCCGAGTTGCTCGCTTGGCTGCATCGGCTGGAAAGCGGCGCGGAGCATGAGCCCGAAAGCGGCGTGGCCGCCGCGCAGGACGTCACGGATGTGGTCGCCACGGACATTGCGGACGTTTCCGGTGGGACGCCGAGGCGCTGAGTGGCGAACGCCCGCTGCTTAGCCCGCGGCCGTCGTCGCAGTACGCTGTTCTGCACGAGTTGCCCAGCCCACGGGTGCCCGCCGCGCGGATGGCCGCCCCACGGATGCCCGCCGCGTCAGAACCTCATCATCAGCTTCAGCAGCGCATTCACCCGCTTGCCGTACGGCGGCGAGATCCATCCGCGCGCGTTCAGGCGCGCCTGTGTCAGCACCGGCTTCATCTTCGAGAAGGTGACGAAGCCTTCGTAGCCGTGATACGCGCCCATCCCGCTCGCACCGACGCCGCCGAACGGCAGGCTTTCGCACGCCAGATGCATCAGCGTTTCGTTGATCGCCATGCCGCCCGCGATGGTGTCGCGCGTGACGCGGTCGATGGTCGCACTGTCGTCGGCATAGAGATACAGCGCGAGCGGGCGGGGACGCGTGTTGATCCACGAGATTGCGTCGTCGAGCGTGTCGTAGGGGACGATCGGCAGTAGCGGGCCGAAGATTTCCTCCTGCATCAGCGCGCTTTCATCCGGCGCATTCGTGACCGCGATCAGCGGGAAGCGGCGGCTTGCCTCGTCGGGTGTGCTGTCGGTGAGCGTGTGCAGTTGCGCGCCGGCGGCCTGCGCTTCGTCGGCGAGACGTTGCAGCCGAGTGAAATGCCGCTCCGAGATGATCGATGTGTAGTCGAGGTTACGCGCAAAGTCGGGATACATCGTCGCCATCCGCGCGCGTGCCCGTTCGATGAACGCCTGCTCCTTGCCGCGCGGCACCAGCACGTAGTCCGGCGCGACGCAGGTCTGGCCCGCGTTGAGCGTCTTGCCCGCGACGAGGTTATCCACCGCGTTGTCGAAGCGCGCGTGCTGACCGATGATGGCCGGCGACTTGCCGCCCAGTTCGAGCGTGACCGGCGTCAGATGTTCGGCGGCGGCGCGCATCACTTCATGGCCGACCTTGGTCGAGCCGGTGAACAACAGATGGTCGAACGGTTGCGCGCTGAACGCGGCGGCCAATCCAGCATCGCCGTTCACTACGGCGACGTGGTCGCGCGCGAAGGTCTGGCCGATCAACTGCTCGAATAGCGCCGAGGTGCGCGGCGTCAGCTCCGACATCTTGATGATGGCGCGGTTGCCGGCCGTCAGCGCACTGATCAGCGGGCCGACTGCGAGCAGCACCGGATAATTCCACGGCACGATGATGCCGACCACGCCGAGCGGCTGCGGCACCACTTTCGCGCGCGCCGGCATCAGCCATTTGTTGGTGCTGCGGCGTTGCGCTTTCATCCAGCGTTTGCCGTGTCTGAGCGCGGCGTCGATCTCACCCTTGATCAGCAGGAATTCGGCGAGCAGCACTTCCTGTTTCGCGCGATTGCCGAAGTCGGCGTTCATCGCGTCGGCGAGTGCGTCGCGGTTGTCGAGCATGACTTTGCGCAGCGCTTTCAGATGGCCGGCACGCGCTTCCCATGACGGATACGGCGCGCGCAAATACGCGTGGCGTTGATCGCGCAGCAGCGCTTCGAGCGCGACGACTTCTGGCAAATCGTTCTTCATGTGTGTCCACTCCCTGATGGATGACGTGCGCGTTGAGTCGCGCTTATTGGTGTGTTGTGCTGTTAAATGCCCGCTCGATGATCGCGGCGTGGTCGAACGTCGCCGGTAGCGTGCCGTACACCCGGCCGCTCTCGCCGCAGCCGTCGGCGAGACGCGTCGCGATGAAGGCATCGGCGACTTCCGGCGGCGCGTGCTTCACCAGCAAGGTGGCTTGTGCGATCAGCACGATCTGCTGCGCGATCCGTCGTGCGGAGGCTTCGCGATGTTCGGCGGGTCCGTTAAGCGTGGCGGCGAGCTTGCCGAGCGCGGCGCTCAAAGCCGGGTGCCCTTGTGCATCCGCTTGCCAGGCGGCGAATAGGGCCTGCGCGGCTTCGGGCTCGCGCTCCATGGCACGCAGCACGTCGAGGCACATCACGTTACCCGAGCCTTCCCAGATCGAATTGACGGGCGCTTCACGATAGAAGCGGGCCATCGGACCGGTTTCGACATAACCATTGCCGCCCCACACTTCCATCGCCTCGCCGGTGAATTCCAGCGCGCGCTTGCAGACCCAGTACTTCGCCGCCGGGGTGACGATCCGGCGCCACGCGCGCTCGGCGGGCGCAGCCGACGACGCATCGGCCGACGCTTCGAACGCGCGCGCGAGCCGCATGAACAGCACCGTTGCGGCTTCCGATTCCAGCGCCAGGTCGGCGAGCACATTGCGCATCAGCGGCTGATCGGCCAGTTGCCGGCCGAAGGCGCTGCGGTTTCGGGCATGGTGGATTGCCTGCACCAGCGCCGCACGCATCAGGGCCGCGCTGCCGATCACGCAATCGAGCCGCGTGTAGTTCGCCATTTCGATGATGGTCGGCACGCCGCGGCCTTCGTCGCCGATCATGATGCCGAACGCGTCGAAGAATTCGACTTCGCTGCTCGCATTCGAGCGGTTGCCGAGCTTGTCTTTCAGACGCTGGATCTGCACGGCGTTCTTGCTGCCGTCCGGTGCGAAACGCGGCACGTAGAAGCACGACAGGCCTTCGTGATCGTCGGTGCGGGCCAGCACCAGATGCGCGTCACATTGCGGCGCGGAGAAAAACCATTTGTGGCCGACAAGGCGATATTCAGCGCCACGGCCGCTTCCGCGCGTGGCATAGGCACGCGTCTGGTTGCTGCGCACGTCCGAGCCGCCTTGTTTTTCGGTCATACCCATACCGATCATCGCCGAGGTTTTTTGCGTGAGCGGGAGGTCGCGTGGATCGTGTTCGCGGGCGTAGAGCTTGTCGCGCAGCGTCTCGAACAACGCGGGTTCGCGTTGCAGCACCGGGATGCTCGCGAAGGTCATCGTCAGCGGGCAGAGGGAGCCGGATTCGAGTTGCGCATGCAGGAAGTAGCCGGCGCAACGCGCGACCATCGCGCCGCGTTGCGGATCCGAAAACGGCAACGCGTGCAGGCCTTCGCGGCGCAACAGCCCCAGCAGCGTATGCCACGAAGGATGAAACTCGAGCGCGTCGATGCGTTCGCCGCGCGGGCTGTGCGTGATCAATTCGGGCGTATGGCGGTTCGCCAGTTCGGCGAGCGCGAGTGTCTCCGGCGTGGTGAGCGCCGCACCGTGCCGCAGCAGCGCCTCGCGATGCCACGCGGCCCCTTCGCGTTCGAGCGCGGCGGACAACGCCACGTCGCTCGAAAACAGGTTGTAATCCGCTAGCGGAGGCGCCTGATTTGTCACGTCGTGAGTGTGGCCGATGCTGTGCCGTTCCATCTGCTGTCTCCGTTCACCGGATGCGCGCCGTCGCTGATCGACGGTGTGCTGTTTTATCGTGGCGTGTCGTGCCGCACGCTCTGAGGACGGCGCGCGGGGCGCCGTGTTTGAATGCCCTGCGCGGCGGCCTGACGGGCGCACGCGCGTCTTTCATCATAGGGTCGCGGGAGGGCTTTCGTTTAGAGGGATCGCTCTGACACGAACCCGCCGTCGCAACCGAACGCTCCCTACAATGCCGATAAAACGCACGTAGACAAGTGTGTACTAGACAGGGTCCGCGAGCAACGCGGGCCCAATTGGAGGAGCGGATGCAATACGACTACATCATCGTCGGTGCGGGCTCAGGCGGCTGTTCGCTCGCGAGCCGTCTGGCGGATAGCTGCCCGGACGCCACGATTGCCCTGATCGAAGCCGGTCCGCATACGGACCGCAATCTGTTCGTGAACATGCCGGTGGGCGTGGCGGCCGTCGTGCCGCACAAACTCAAGACCAACTACGGCTATCTGACGACGCCCCAGCCGGGGCTCGGTGGACGCCAGGGCTATCAGCCACGCGGGCGGGGCTTCGGCGGATCGAGCGCGATCAACGCGATGATCTATACGCGCGGCCATCCGCTCGATTACGACGAATGGGCGCAGCTCGGCTGCGAAGGCTGGTCATGGGCCGACGTGCTGCCGCATTTTCGCCGCGCGGAAGGCAACGAACGCGGCGCCGATGCATGGCATGGCGCGGACGGCCCGCTGACGGTGTCCGATCTGCGCTATCGCAATCCGTTTTCGAAGCGTTTCGTGCAGGCCGCGACCGAAGCCGGTTACAAATCGAACAGCGATTTCAACGGCGCCGACCAGGAAGGCATCGGCTTCTATCAGGTGACGCAGCGCGACGGACGGCGCTGCAGTGTCGCGCGCGCTTATATCTACGACCGCGAGCGCCCCAATCTCCATACGATCGCCGATGCGACGGTGCTGCGCGTGACCTTCGACGGCAAGCGCGCGAGCGGCGTCGAGATCGTGCGCGGCGGCCGTACCGAAACGCTGGAAGCGCGTGCCGAAGTGGTGCTGGCAGCGGGCGCGTTCAATTCGCCGCAACTGCTGATGTGCTCGGGCATCGGGCCGGCCGCGCATCTGCAGTCGCTCGGCATCGCCGTGCTGCACGATGCCCCCGAGGTCGGCCAGAACCTGATCGACCACGTCGACTTCACGATCAACAAACGGGTGTCGTCGATCGAGCCGACCGGCTTTTCGATTCGCGGCATTGCGCGGATGCTGCCGCAGTTCGTGACCTTCATGCGACATGGGAAGGGCATGCTGTCGAGCAATGTCGCCGAAGCGGGCGGGTTTCTGAGGAGCCGGCCGACGCTCGATCGCCCGGACCTGCAACTGCATTTCTGCGCGGCGATTGTCGACGACCACAACCGCCATATGCACTGGGGCCACGGTTATTCGCTGCACGTGTGCGTGCTGCGGCCACATAGCCGCGGCACGGTGACGCTTGCGAGCGCCGACGCGCGTACCGCACCGGTGATCGATCCGCGTTTTTTCAGCGACTCGCGCGATCTCGACCTGCTGGTGGAAGGCGCGCAGATGGCGCGGCGCATTCTCGACGCGCCGTCGCTGGCGCTGCATGGCGGCAAGGAGCTGTACACCCATGCCGGCCAGACCGAGGAGGAGTTGCGCCGGACCATCGCCGAGCATGCCGACACGATCTATCACCCGGTGGCAACCTGCCGGATGGGCGGCGATGCGCAATCGGTGGTCGATCCGCAGTTGCGGGTGCGCGGCGTGACGGGGTTGCGGATCGTCGATGCTTCCGTGATGCCGACGCTGATCGGCGGCAACACGAATTCGCCGACGGTGATGATCGGCGAGCGCGCGGCCGAACTGATCGCGGCGACCCGGTTCGAGGGGCAAACGGTGCCGGCGATGAAGTCGACGGGCGTCACCGGCGTGGCGGCTTGAGAGAGCAGCAATATTCTTAATCTTGGTCGCAAATATAAGAATATTTAGGCGAACGTCGGTTAATTCGTCATAAATTGTGCCGTTTCGTTTATGAGATTTCCCCAAACCTATAATCGCGCCGCGAAAAAGAGCGCGTCAGGTGACGCGTTCGGGAAATCAAGGAAGCGAAGCGATGAGTATCAATGTGATTCAGCTGATTCAGTCCGCGTTGACGGACGGCGTCGTGCGACAGATGGCGGCCCGCTTCGGGCTGCCGCCGGACGCGACCCAGAAGGTGCTTGCAACAACCGGGCCGGCGCTGGTCGCCGGTCTGATGCAGAAGGGCGCAACGCTCGACGGCGCGCGTTCGCTGTTCGCAACGATCCTCTCGCCTGAGGTGAACGGCCACATCGCCGAGCAGTTGCCGCAACTGCTCGGCAGCACCACCGGGGTGAGCCAGTTGGAAGGTGTGGGGCGGCAGTTGCTCGAGCGCGCATTCGATCGCCGCGTCGATACGCTCAGCGACGAGGTCGCCACTCAAACCGGCGTCCCGGCGCATGCGACGCACGCCATGACGGGTATCGTCGGCGCAACGCTGCTGGGCCTGCTGAAGCGGCATTTTCTCGAAGGTCAGGGTAACGTCGGCCAGTTGCCAACGCTGCTGGGCCATCAGTTGCCGGCCATTGCGCCGTATCTGAACGACCGTCTGATGGCCGGGCTTGGCCTGACTGGACTCGGCGCGTTCACCGGCAATATTCTGTCGCAGCTTAAGGCGGTCTCGGCGCACATCGACCATCCGACGCCTGCCGCCAAGCCGGTGGCCGAAGCGATGTCGAGCATCCGCGTGCCAACCGACGCGGTGGTGCGCGAAGAGCGCCGTTCGCGCAAGTGGCTGTGGTGGCTGCTCGCGGCGATTGCTGCGGTGCTGGCTTTCCTGTTCCTGCGCGGTTGCCATAGCGAGCAACGAGACGAACAAAGCAGCGAGCGCAGTAGCGCCGGAGCCGCGGCAACGGCGCAGCCGGCGTCCGCATCGGCTGAGGGCTCGGCCGCCGCGGCTGCAACGCCTGCCGCTGTAGCTGCAAGCGCCGCCAGCGAAGCGCAGCAACCTGCCGCCGCGCCCGCGCCGACCAAAGACAGTCAGCTCAGCTTCACCGTCGACGCCGCCGGCAAACCGACGCTTACGGCCACGGTTGGCAGCGAAGCCGAAAAGACCCATCTGATCGACGCGCTGACAAAGCATTTCGGCGCTGACCGTTTCGTCGCGAACGTCACGGTCGATCAGGACACCAAGCAGGCCGACTGGCTCGTTCATCTGGACGGCCTGCTGCCGCTGATGGCATTGCCGGGCGCCGAGGTGAAAGTGGATGGCGCGCACGTCGAACTGAGCGGCAGCGCGGCAAACGCGAAGCTCGGCTGGCTCGATAAACTCAAATCGCTGTTCGGCGCCTCGTATCAGATCGGTTCGTTCAACGTCGAACAGGCGGTCGCGAACGCAACCGAAAACTTCCGCGGCGCGATCAAGGGCCTCCTCGCGCCGGACAGCTCGTGCGTAACAGCGGACGTGGTCAAGGTGTTGAACCTGCAGGTGATCAACTTCGCAAGCGCCGGTGCTCGCGTGCCGGCCTCGGCGCTGGAAGATCTGAACCAGTCGGCGCAAGTGTTGAATGCCTGCGCGCGTAACGGCAAGACGGCCAAGCTCGAAGTGGCCGGCTATTCGGACAATGTCGGTGGTGCGCAAGCCAATCTGCAACTGTCGAAGAAGCGCGCCGAAGCGGTTCGCGCGTATCTCGTGAAGACGGGTGTGCCGGCGGATTCGCTGGTCGCGCAAGGTTATGGCGATGCGCGTCCGGTCGCGAGCAACGACACGGCGAGCGGCCGTTTTGCCAACCGCCGCATCGAGTTTGTCGCGCAGCAGTAATGACGGCGCTGACTGAGCCTTGAAGATAAGTCTCTGAGATGCGCCCGTCGCGATAGGCTTCCGAGGTGGTGCTTGGAGATAAGTCTTCGAGGTCAGCCGTGTCTTGAAGACATGCCGCCCGGTTCGCGCCGGGGGGCATGTTGTCATTCGGCCGGCCGCGTATGCGGCGGTGTCTTAGCGGGCGCCGTGATGCCGGTCATACCGATGCCCGGCCCCACCATGAAATCGTCGCCGGCCTGGCCTGGCAGCGTCTCGCGCGCTACCTCCAGCCATGCGCGCGCCGCGTGTGACAGATAGCCGTTGCGGCGCCAGCCAATCGCCACTTCCCATGGAATCTCCGGTGCCACTACGGGGCGGCAGGTGAACTGCGCCGCGTCGAGCCGTCGGCAATACGGCGCAGGCAACAGCGCGATACCGACCCCGGCCAGCACTAACGCCGCCATGAAATCCCAGTGCCCGCTGCGCCCGACGATGGTCGGCGCAAAGCCGGCGGTCCGGCACGCGTTCAGCACGACGTCGTTGAGCGCGAGGCTCTCGCCATAGAACACGAACTGCTCGTTGGCGAGCTCGGCGAGCGGCACTTCGTGCAGATCGTCCCAGCGCGAGCCGGTGCGCGCGACCAGCCACAGCAATTGCCGGGTCATCGGCAACACCTCGATGTTCTCCGGGTCGACCGGTTGTAACACGCCACCTAACTCCAGTTCGCCGTGGATCAGCGCGGTCTCGATCGCGCGTGAACCCTGCTCGAACAGCTTCAGCTCAATTTTCGGATAGCGCTGGCGGAAGGCGGCGATGGCGGGTGTGAACAGCGAGCCGCCCATTGGCGGAATGCCGATGGTCAACTCGCCGCGGCCGAGCGTATCGAGGTCATTCAACTCGGCCTGCAACTGCGCGTGCGCGGCCAGAACGTCCTGACCGCGCTGATAGACGATCCGGCCGGCGTCGGTCAGCACCATTTGGCGCCCATCGCGTAGCAGCAACGGCGAGCCGATTTCGTCCTCCAGCGACTTGACCATCTTGCTGATGGTCGGCTGCGTGACGAACATCTGCTCGGCGGCGACGGTGAAGCTCTGTTGACGGACCACTTCGACGAAATACCGCAGCGCTCGTAGTTCCACGATCTCAGGCTCCAGAATTCCAATTTGGAATGATCCGAGCGATTGTAAGTCATCGTATTTATGTTGCGGGGTAAGCTGATGGCGACGCTTCGTGTCGGCGCCGTTTGCGCGCAGTGCGTTGGCCGGTGCGGTCGCGCACGTCGCTTTTCCAGGATGGACCTGACGGGAAGCGGGCTACCATCGACGGTTCTCTATCGTTCGGCCCGCAGCGCCTGTTTCAATCCATGAAGCCCATCTCGATCATCATTCCCTGCTACAACGGCGCGGCGACGCTCGCCCGTGCGCTCAAAAGTTGCCTGATTCAGCCGGAAGCCGCGCAGATTGTCGTGGTGGACGACGGCTCGACTGATGGATCTACCGACCTGGTCGCACACTACGGACGTCTCGACCCACGCGTGTGCTTGCTGCAGATGCCGTACAACGGCGGCCCGGCTCGGGCGCGCAACTGGGGCGCGATGCATGCAGCTTACGGTCTGCTCGCCTTCCTCGACGCCGACGACGAATACCTGCCCGGCGCGCTAGCCGCCGCGAGCGCGTTTCTCACGCAGAACCCGAATGAAGTGTCCGTGCGGCTCGACGTCGACTACACGGATTTTCCGGTCGAGCTCACCAACCATCCCGACTTCGGCAAGCACGCCGCAACGCTCAGCAACACGGTGCCGAGCAGCCTGATCATCCGCCGCGCAGCGTATGCCGCGCTCGGCGGCTTTCCGATGGACAACGCGTTTCGTCGCATCGGTGGCGAAGATGGCGCGTTTTCGTGGGCCTTGCGTGACATTTTCGGCAACCGGCGCCTGGATGACGCGAAACGCGTGCGCATGCACTATCACGCGGGCATTCACGCCGAACGCTATTTCCGCATCGTTCTTGGTTTGCAGACACCGGATCCTGCCGACGTGGCCGATGCATTCCGCTTTTCGAGGCAGTTTCTCGAATCCGCGCGCGCGGGCATCGAGCAGTTGCGCACGGCAAGCGTCGCTGCCGGGGCGGCCGCCTCTGCTCCCCCGAATCACGCTGCGTAGATTCCAAACACCGACGTGGCTCGAGCGCAGGGCCGAGGCGCGCTGCGCCCGGCCAGCACCGCCTGCCGCCAAACACCCTGGAGTCACAAAAAGCTCCAACTCCGCCAGTCCAGCCTCACCCCGAAGCCATCTCGATTTGCTACAATCGCCGTTCGTCTTCGAGGAGCGTTGCGACGGGTACCGCGAATCAGCATATTCGCCGGCCGCCCGCCAGGCTCGGAGGCTTCAATCGGAGGGCCAGGATGCGCATTGCGCTCCCATCCACCGCATCGAACCGCGCTCACGTCAAATTTCTAGTCAATTCTTTAGAAAGGAGGGCGTGATGAACGCCGCAGTTCTCGATTCAAAGCAAGATTTTCTCGTCGCCGATATGTCGCTTGCAGCCTGGGGCCGCAAGGAACTGAATATCGCTGAAACCGAAATGCCCGGCCTCATGCAGACGCGCGAGGAATACAAGAGCTCGCAGCCGCTGAAGGGTGCGCGCGTCGCGGGTTCGCTGCACATGACGATTCAAACCGGCGTGCTGATCGAAACCTTGACGGCACTCGGCGCGGACGTGCGCTGGGCATCGTGCAATATCTTCTCGACGCAGGATCATGCAGCCGCCGCGATTGCGCAAGGCGGCGTGCCGGTGTTCGCATTCAAGGGCGAATCGCTCGACGAATACTGGGAATTCTCACACCGCATTTTCGAATGGCCGAATGGCGAATTCGCCAACATGATCCTCGACGACGGCGGCGACGCCACGTTGCTGCTGATCCTCGGCTCGAAGGCTGAGAAAGACCGTTCGGTGATCTCGAAGCCGGAAAACGAAGAAGAAGTCGCGCTGTACAAGTCGATCGCCAAGCATCTCGACGCCGATCCGGTGTGGTACTCCACGCGTCTCGCGCACATCCAGGGCGTGACCGAAGAAACCACGACCGGCGTGCACCGTCTGTACCAGATGGAAAAGGAAGGGCGCCTGCCGTTCCCGGCCATCAACGTGAACGATTCGGTCACGAAGTCGAAATTCGACAACCTGTATGGCTGCCGCGAATCGCTGGTCGACGGTATCAAGCGCGCAACCGACGTGATGATCGCGGGCAAGATCGCGGTCGTGGCGGGTTACGGCGACGTGGGCAAGGGTTGCGCGCAATCGCTGCGCGGTCTGGGCGCGACGGTGTGGGTCACGGAAATCGATCCGATCTGCGCGTTGCAGGCAGCGATGGAAGGCTATCGCGTCGTGACGATGGAATATGCGGCGGACAAGGCCGACATCTTCGTGACGGCGACCGGCAACTTCCACGTGATCGGCCACGATCATATGGCTGCCATGCGCAACAACGCGATTGTCTGCAACATCGGTCACTTCGATTCGGAAATCGACGTTGCATCGACGCGCAAGTACCAGTGGGAAAACATCAAGCCGCAAGTCGACCACATCATTTTCCCGGACGGCAAGCGCGTCATCCTGCTGGCTGAAGGGCGTCTGGTGAATCTGGGTTGCGCAACGGGCCATCCGTCGTTCGTGATGTCGGCATCGTTCACGAATCAGACGATCGCGCAGATCGAGTTGTTCGTGCACGGCGACAAGTACGAAAACAAGGTCTATGTGTTGCCGAAGCACCTTGATGAAAAGGTCGCGCGTCTGCATCTGGGGCGTATCGGTGCGGAACTGACGGTGCTGTCGGACTATCAGGCGAGCTATATCAGCGTCGACAAGAACGGTCCGTTCAAGCCGAACCACTACCGCTACTAAGCAACCGCTTCCAAGTAGCATCAAGCACGCGGGCGGTTTCAAAGCATGACAGTTTGACGACAAGGCGGCGCGCAAGGCGCCGCTTTGTTCACCATGCCCGCCTCGTCCCGCGCTTTTTCCCGTGATCGGACACCCTGCCAAAGGAGCTCTACATGACCGTGCTGCTGACCTGGCTGATCAACGCGCTTGCGCTCCTGATCATCACCTACCTCGTACCGTCGATTCATATCCGGAGTTTCGGCACCGCCCTGATCGTCGCGGTGGTGCTCGGATTGATCAATACGATCCTGCGTCCGGTGCTGATCCTGTTGACGCTGCCCGTCACGATCGTCACGCTCGGACTCTTCATTCTGGTGGTCAATGCGCTGTGCTTCTGGCTGTGCGCGTCGCTGCTGAAGGGATTTGAAGTGTCGGGTTTCTGGTCGGCGTTCTTCGGCTCGATTCTGTACAGCATCGTTTCGTGGCTGCTGTCCGCGCTTATTTTCGGCAACCGCAGTATCGGTTGATCTACTGAATCATGAACCCGATCGAACTTTCATTCGAATTCTTCCCGCCGAAAACGCAGGAAGGCGTCGACAAGCTGCGCGCCACCCGCACGCAGCTCGCCTCGCTCAAGCCCAAGTTCGTGTCCGTCACGTTCGGCGCTGGCGGCTCGACGCAACAGGGCACGCTCGACACCGTCGTCGAAATGGCGAAGGAGGGGCTCGAAGCGGCGCCCCACGTATCGTGCATCGGCTCCTCGAAAGAGAGCCTGCGCGCGATCCTCAACGAGTACCGCGCGCATGGCATCCGCCATATCGTCGCGCTGCGCGGCGATCTGCCGTCCGGCATGGGCGCAGTGGGTGAGCTGCGTTACGCGTCGGAACTGGTGGGCTTTATCCGCGCCGAATTCGGCGACTGGTTCTGGATCGAGGTGGCCGGCTATCCGGAGTACCACCCGCAGTCGCGCTCGCCGCGTCACGATCTGGAAAACTTCGCCCACAAGGTGAAGGCCGGCGCCAATTCGGCGATCACGCAGTACTTCTTCAACGCGGACGCGTACTTCCGTTTCGTCGACGACGCGAGGAAGCTCGGCGTGGACGTGCCTATCGTGCCGGGCATCATGCCGATTACGAACTTCTCGCAGCTGATGCGTTTCTCGGAGATGTGCGGCGCGGAAGTGCCGCGTTGGATCGCGCGCCGTCTGGAAAGCTTCGGCGACGACCGCGAGTCGATTCGCGCGTTTGGGCTGGACGTGGTGACGGACCTGTGCGGGCGTCTCATCGACGCGAAGGTGCCGGGCCTGCACTTCTACACGCTCAATGGCGCCGCGGCGACCAAGGCGATCTGCGAACGGCTGGGCGCTTAAGCGCTGAGTAGCCTCTGTAAAAAACCGCGCGGCGTATCCGGCCGCGCGGTTTTTTTCGCCGGAAATCGGGTGGTTGGTCAGCCCGGGAGTCTTGTTCCGGCACGTCTGCGCCTGAATCGTGCGTCTAGGCCCGTTGCGGCTTGACGTCTCGTATCCGATATCGTGCGCAGAAAATCCAGCCTAGGAAGTCAACGCGTCAGGCTGCCGATGCTGCAGCGCAGCAATTCCTCGCATCCAGTCTTTACCGGTGGGGTGTAAGCCCGCATTGAACCCGATTTTTGCGCTGTCTATGATCGAAGCGCAGCTGACTTGGCTGCTGTGCGGAGAACGTGATGACAGTATCCCGATTGCTGTTTGCAGTTCGCCATACCTGCCTGCCAGTCTTGAGCGCCTGCGCGGTGCTGGCTGCCGGCCTCGCGCCCGCCGCAGCCGGCGCGGCCGCCTTGCCCGACAAAACCCTCGTGTTCTGCTCCGAAGGCAGTCCAGCGGGCTTCGACACCGCCCAGTTCACCACCAGCGTGGAATTCACCGCCGGCTCGTACACGGTCTATAACCGGCTGATCGAGTTCGCGCACGGCAGTACCGATATCGAGCCTGGCCTTGCCGAGAAATGGGACGTGTCGCAGGACGGCCTGACCTACACTTTCCATCTGCGGCACGGCGTGAAGTTCCAGACCACCTCGTTCTTCAAGCCCACTCGCGAATTCAACGCTGACGACGTCGTCTTTACTTATCAGCGGATGCTCGATCCGGAACAGCCGTTCCGCAAAGCCTACGCAGTGCCGTTTCCGTATTTCACCGACCTTGGCCTCGCGAAGAACATCACCAAGGTCGAGAAGCTCGATCCGTATACGGTGCGTTTCACGCTGAAGGAAGTCGATGCGCCGTTTTTGCAGCAGATCGCAATGCCGTTTGCGTCGATTTTGTCGGCTGAATACGCCGATCAGTTACTGAAAGCAGGTAAAGCGTCCGATATCAATCTATATCCGGTCGGTACCGGTCCATTCATTTTCCGCAGCTATACGAAGGACGATTCAATTCGGTTTGACGGCAATCCCGATTACTGGAAACCGGGCGTCGTCAAAGTCAGCAAGCTGATATTCGCGATTACCGTCGACCCGGCCGTGCGGCTGCAAAAATTGAAGCGCGGCGAGTGCCAGGTGATGTCGTATCCGCGTCCCGGCGATATTCCAGCGGTTAAAGCCGATGCATCGCTCGCCATTCCGAGTCAGGTCGGTTTCAATCTCGGCTATATCGCGTACAACAACACCAAGAAGCCGCTCGACAATCTGATGGTGCGCCGCGCGCTCGATATGTCGATCAACAAGAAAGCGATTATCGAATCGGTGTATCAGGGCGCCGGCCAGGCGGCGACCAATCCGATGCCGCCGACGCAATGGGGCTACGACAAGAATCTGAAGGACGCCCCGTACGACGTCGACAAAGCGAAAGCGCTCCTCAAGGAGGCGGGCTACCCCGACGGCTTCGATCTGACGCTGTGGGCCATGCCGGTTCAGCGGCCTTACAACCCGAACGCGCGTCTGATGGCGGAAATGCTGCAGGCGGATTGGGCGAAGATCGGCGTCAAGGTGAAGATCGCTACTTACGAATGGGGTGAATATATTCGCCGCGGTCATTCGGGCGAGCATGAGGCAATGCTGATCGGCTGGACCGGCGACTATGGCGACCCGGATAACTGGTTGGGCGTATTGCTCGGCTGCGACGCAGTGAACGGCAGTAATTTTTCCAAATGGTGCTACAAGCCTTACGACGATCTGATCCGGAAGGGTCGCAGCACGACCGATCTTGCCGAGCGCACCAAAGCTTATACGGAAGCCCAGGAAATCTTCAAAGACCAGGTGCCGTTCACGCCAATCGCCCATTCCACGGTGTATCAGCCCATCAGCAAGAACGTCACGGGCTTCAAGATCGACCCGTTCGGCCCGACGCAATTCATGAACGTCGGCCTGAAATAAGAGCAGGCGGCGGTTTTCCGGCCGAGCCCGCCTCGCCTCGCAACAGCCGTACGCTCCAGCCAGCGCCGGCGTACGGCCGCCCACATGCCCTAACTGTTTCCGATCGTCAACAGGGGTATTTTCCTCCGCTTGTTGCTGTGAGCCAAGCTCAAGTAAGATCGCGCTACGCCGGCGGGAGCCGGCCCCGAACCTGGAGGAAACATGAAGCAAAACAACCTGTTGCGCGCCGCGCGTGTTACGACGCTCGTCGCTGCTGCAGCGGCATCGATGCTGGGCGCTACGAGCGCGCATGCCGAGATTCCGAACAAAACACTCGTTTACTGCTCAGAAGGCAGCCCTGCGGGTTTCGATCCGGCCCAGTACACCACGGGTGTCGACTTCACGGCCAACACGTTCACCGTTTATAACCGCCTCGTCGAGTTCGAACGCGGCGGCACGAAAGTCGAGCCTGGCCTGGCAGAAAAGTGGGATGTCTCGCCGGACGGCAAAACCTACACGTTCCATCTGCGCCACGGCGTGAAGTTCCAGACCACGTCGTTTTTCAAGCCGACGCGCGAATTCAACGCGGACGACGTCGTGTTCACGTTCCAGCGCATGCTGGACACGAACCAGCCGTTCCGTAAGGCGTACCCGGTCCAGTTCCCGTACTTCACGGACATGGGCCTCGACAAGCTGATCACCAGCGTCGAAAAGGTCGATCCGTACACGGTCAAGTTCACGCTGAAGGAAGTCAACGCGCCGTTCATCCAGAATCTGGCGATGGAATACGCGTCGATCCTCTCGGGTGAATACGCAGACCAGTTGCTGAAGGCCGGCAAGGCGGCCGACATCAACCAGAACCCGGTCGGCACGGGCCCGTTCATTTTCCGCAGCTATACGAAGGACGCGACGATCCGCTTCGACGGCAATCCGGATTACTGGAAGCCGAACGAGGTGAAGATCTCGAAGCTGATCTTCTCGATCACGCCGGACGCCGGCGTGCGCGTGCAGAAGATCAAGCGCGACGAATGCCAGGTGATGAGCTATCCGCGTCCGGCCGACATCGCGCCGCTGAAGGCTGAAGCGAACATCGCGATGCCGTCGCAGCCGGGCTTCAACCTCGGCTACCTCGCATACAACGTGTCGCACAAGCCGGTCGACAAGCTCGAAGTGCGTCAGGCGCTCGACATGGCGATCAACAAGAAGGCGATCATCGAGTCGGTGTATCAAGGCGCAGGCCAGGCCGCGACGAACCCGATGCCGCCGACCCAATGGTCGTACGACAAGAACCTGAAGAGCGCCGCGTACGATACGGACAAGGCCAAGGCACTGCTGGCGAAGGCCGGTTATCCGAACGGCTTCGACATCACGCTGTGGGCGATGCCGGTGCAACGCGCGTACAACCCGAACGCCCGTCTGATGGCGGAAATGATCCAGGCCGACTGGGCCAAGATCGGCGTGAAGGCGAAGATCGTCACGTATGAATGGGGCGAGTACATCAAACGCGCGCACGCAGGTGAAGACGACACGATGCTGATCGGCTGGACCGGCGACAACGGCGATCCGGACAACTGGCTCGGCACGCTGCTCGGCTGCGAAGCGGTGAACGGCAACAACTTCTCGAAGTGGTGCTACAAGCCGTTCGAGGATCTGGTCCAGAAGGGTCGCGAGTCGTCCGATCAGGGCGCGCGCACGACGGCGTACACGCAGGCGCAGCAGATTTTCGCGCAGCAACTGCCGTTCTCGCCGATCGCTCACTCGACCGTGTACCAGCCTGTCAGCAAGAAGGTGGTCGACATGCGTATCGAGCCGCTCGGTTATGCGCGCTTCGACGGCGTCAGCGTCAAGTAACAGTTATACAGTCAAGCTTACGCAGTAGCTTTTCGCACGGTTAGAAAACTGGTCGAAATGGTCCGGCGGCCGGGGTCACAAGCCCTCGTCGCCGGTTGCGTTTTTTCTTCATCAAGACCATAGGGACGAACCATGTTCCGCTTTGTTTTGCGCCGCATCGGCATGGTGATACCGACGTTCATCGGCATCACGATCCTCGCGTTTGCGCTGATTCACCTGATACCGGGCGACCCCATCGAAGTGATGATGGGCGAGCGCGGCGTCGATCCCGCCATGCATGCCGCCGCGATGCATCGCCTCGGGCTCGACGAGTCCTTGCCGATTCAATACGTTCACTACATCGGTCGCGCCATGCACGGCGACCTCGGCACCTCGATCATCACCAATACCAGCGTGATGGGCGAATTCCTCGCACGTTTTCCCGCTACCGTCGAACTGTCGATCTGCGCGATGCTGTTCGCGTTGATCGTCGGCTTGCCCTCGGGCGTGTTCGCGGCGCTCAGGCGCGGCACGGTGGTCGATCACGGCGTGATGGGCACGGCGCTCACCGGCTACTCGATGCCGATCTTCTGGTGGGGCTTGATCCTCATCATGTTCTTTTCCGTCGACCTTGGCTGGACGCCGGTGTCGGGCCGCATCGCGGTCGAATACGACATTCCGCACGTGACCGGCTTCATGCTGATCGACGCGTTGATGTCCACCGACGAAGGCGCGTTCAAATCCGCGGTCAGTCATCTGATTTTGCCGGCCATTGTGCTCGGCACGATTCCGCTGGCGGTCGTCGCGCGGATGACACGTTCGTCGATGCTCGAAGTGCTGCGCGAAGACTACATTCGTACTGCGCGTGCGAAGGGTTTGTCGCCTGGTCGCGTGATCGTCGTGCATGCATTGCGTAATGCGCTGATTCCGGTCGTGACCGTGATCGGCCTGCAGGTCGGCACCTTGCTCGCAGGCGCCGTGCTGACAGAGACACTGTTTTCGTGGCCGGGTATCGGCAAGTGGCTGATCGACGCGATCGGCCGGCGCGACTATCCGGTGGTGCAGGGCGGTATCCTGATGATCGCTACGCTGGTGATCGTTGTGAACCTCGTCGTCGATCTGTTGTACGGCGTGCTGAATCCGCGCATTCGCCATACGAGGTAACCTGACCATGGCAGACATACAAAATACAGTCCCCACAGCGGTGACGCCGCCCAGCGGCCGCGCCATCGCCGCCCGCGAATTCTGGGCGAATTTCTCGCGTAACCGTGGTGCGGTCGCCGCCGGCGTCATCGTGCTGGTGTTGATCTTCATCGCAATCTTCGCACCCTTGATCGCGCCGCATAGCCCGATCGAGCAGTATCGCGACTCCGTGAAAATCCCGCCCGCCTGGCTCGACGGCGGTAACTGGAAGTTCGTTCTCGGCACCGACGAAGCAGGCCGCGACATCCTCTCGCGTCTGATGTATGGCGCGCGGCTGTCGTTCTGGATCGGCTTTGTCTCGGTGGTGCTCGCGCTGATTCCGGGCATCGTGCTCGGCTTGATCGCGGCGTTCTTCGAGAAATGGGCCGATACGCCGATCATGCGCATCATGGACGTGCTGCTCGCATTGCCCTCGCTACTGCTGGCAGTCGCGGTGGTCGCGATCATCGGTCCGGGTCTCGTCAACACGATGCTGGCCATCGCGATCGTCGCGCTGCCGGGCTATGTGCGTCTGACGCGTGCGTCGGCACAAGGCGAATTGCAGAAGGAATATGTGACGGCTTCGCGGGTTGCAGGCGCGGGCACGCTGCGTTTGATGTTCTCGCAGGTGCTGCCGAACTGCACCGCACCGCTAATCGTGCAGGCTACGCTGGGCTTTTCGTCGGCGATTCTCGATGCCGCCGCGCTCGGCTTCCTCGGTCTCGGCGTGCAACCGCCGTCGGCGGAGTGGGGCGCGATGCTGGCCTCGGCGCGTGACTATATCGACAGCGCCTGGTGGATCGTCACGATGCCGGGTCTTTCCATCCTGATCTCAGTGCTCGCGATCAATCTGCTCGGCGACGGGCTGCGCGACGCACTCGATCCCAAACTGAAACGGATGGCATGACATGAGTAATCTATTGACCATCCGCAACCTCGCGGTGGATTTCAACGGCCTGCCCGCAGTCGATCGGATCAACCTCGATGTCGCGCAGGGCGAAGTGGTCGGCGTAGTCGGCGAATCGGGCTCGGGCAAGAGCGTGACGATGATGGCGCTGATGGGCCTAATCGACGCGCCGGGCAAAGTCACCGCCGACGAAATCACCTTCAACGGCAAGAATCTGCTGAAGGCGTCGGCGAAGGAACGCCGCAAGATCATCGGCAAAGACATCGCGATGGTGTTCCAGGACGCGCTCACCAGTCTGAATCCGAGCTACACGGTCGGCTATCAGATCAAGGAAGTGCTGAAGCTGCACGAAGGCCTGCGCGGTAGCGCGTTGGACAAACGCGCGCTGGAGTTGCTCGACCAGGTCGGCATTCCTGACGCTAAGAGCCGCATCACGTCGTTCCCGCATCAGATGTCGGGCGGCATGAACCAGCGCGTGATGATCGCGATGGCGATTGCCTGCAATCCGAAACTGCTGATCGCCGACGAACCGACCACCGCGCTCGACGTGACGATCCAGGCGCAGATCATGGAACTGCTGATCAAGCTGCAGAAGGAACGCGGCATGGCGCTCGTGCTGATCTCGCACGATCTGGCGGTGGTGTCCGAGGTCGCGCAGCGTGTCGCGGTCATGTACGCTGGCGAAGTGATCGAAACGAACCGCGTGCCGGACATCTTCGCCGCGCCGCATCATCCGTACACGGAAGCGTTGCTGGCGGCGATTCCCGAACACAATGTCGGCGCGGTGCGGCTCGCCGCACTGCCGGGCATGGTGCCGGGGCGTGATGATCGTCCGAAAGGGTGTCTGTTCGCACCGCGCTGCAAGTATGTGGTCGACGACTGCATGAAGGCGCGACCGGCATTGACACCGATGCAAGGTCACGCCGAAGTGGCGCGCGTGCGCTGCATCAAACCCCTGAACCTGAGCGGCGACGCCAACATTCACACCCATGGAGGCGCACGATGAACGCAGTACTCGAACCGCGGCGCCAGTCGGACCATGCGGGCGATCACGTCCTGGTTGCCGACAAGCTTGCGCGTTACTACACGGTGAAGCGCAGCATGTTCAGCCAGGGGACGGTCAAGGCTTTGAACGGCGTGTCGTTTGCGCTCGACCGCGGCAAGACCCTGGCGGTGGTGGGCGAATCCGGTTGCGGAAAATCCACCCTCGCGCGTCAACTGACCATGATCGAAAAGCCCAGCGCGGGCCGTCTGTTGATCGACGGTGAAGACGTGGCGGGCGCCGATCACGCGAAGATCGCGGCGCTGCGGCGGCGCGTGCAGATGGTGTTTCAGAATCCGTTTGCCTCCCTGAATCCGCGCAAGACAGTCGAGCAGACGCTCAGCGAGCCGCTCGCGATCAACACGCAACTGAGCACGACCGAACGCGCCGAACGGATCGCGCAGATGATGCGTACGGTCGGCCTGCGTCCGGAGCATGCCAAGCGTTATCCGCATATGTTCTCAGGCGGTCAGCGGCAACGCGTGGCCATCGCTCGCGCTATGATCCTCGATCCGCAGATCGTGGTCGCCGATGAGCCGGTGTCCGCGCTCGACGTGTCGATCCAGGCGCAGATTCTCAATCTGTTCATGGATCTGCAGGAGCAGTTCAAGACCAGCTACGTGTTCATCTCGCACAATCTGTCGGTGGTGGAGCACATCGCCGACGATGTGATGGTCATGTATTTCGGTGGCGTGGCGGAGCTTGGCGACAAGAAGCGGATTTTCTCGAATCCGCGTCATCCGTACACGCGTGCGCTGATGTCGGCCACGCCTTCGATCTTCGAAGCGGATCGCACCATCAAGATCAAGCTGCAAGGTGAAATGCCGTCGCCGCTGAATCCGCCGTCGGGCTGCACGTTCCATCAGCGCTGCCCGTACGCGATCGACCGTTGCCGCAGCGAAGAGCCGAAGTTGCGTGAAGTGGATGGCCGTCAGGTGTCGTGTCACCGCGCCGAGGAGGTGGGGGACATGGATGCCTGATGCAGTGGCGGCGCGTCGTCTTGCGCGCCGCTCGCGCGATGATGGCCGCCACGCTGCTTTCGCGCGGCGCTGGGGAGCGTTTGCACTGACCGGTGCCACGCTCCTCGGCGTATGTTCTGCTTTTCACCTGAGCGCAGGGCCGATCGGCCTCGCGCATGCCGCTGGGGCGGCTGCCAATACGCCCGCCCAGGCAGGACGGCCGGCGATGCCGGTGCCAAGTCTGCCGGCGCCGCCACGCGCCACCTTGCCGGGCTTCAATCCTCCGCCCGCTACGCCCGGCACCACGGCGAGCGGCCCGGTGCGCGCGCAGCCTGCGCGCATGCCGTTCTATGTCGCGACACGCGGCACCACGACCATTTACGTGCTCGGCACGTTGCATGTCGGCGACCCCGCCGACTATCCGCCCGGGCAACCGTTCCGCGCGCCGATCCTGGGCGCCCTAGCGGCTTCGCCGACGCTGGCGCTCGAACTCTCACCCGACGAACTGCTGGTCTCGCAAGACGACGTGTCGAAGTACGGCGTATGCCGCCGCGACTGTCTGCCGGGTCTGCTGCCCGAACCTTTATGGCGCAAGCTGGCCTTGCGCCTGCGCGGCAATCCCGCGGCGCAGGATGAAATCAAGAAGATGCGGCCGTGGCTCGCGTCTCTCGTCGTCGAAACCTACGATTCGTTGAGTGCAGGCTTGCAGACCGAGTACGGCACGGAAGCGCAATTGCAGAACGTCTATATCAGGACGCGCGGCAAGATCGTCGGTCTCGAGACCTTGCCGCAGCAAATGCGTGCGTTCACCGGACTCACGCTTGCGCAGCAACGCGAAATGCTCGCGCAGGACCTGGTGCAGACGCCCGCGGAAAACGTCGACGATGTGAAGACGTTGCACCGGCTGTGGCGAGTGGGCGATGCCGATGCGATTGCGGCGTGGCAGGCCGCGAAGTCCGAAAAGCTGGCGCGCGACAAGCGGATCTCCGATTCGATCGACAACCGGATCGTGTACGAACGCAACCGGCGCTTCGTATCGCGGATGCTGCTGATCGCCGGGCCGAACAAGCCGGTGTTCGTGGCGATCGGCGCGTTGCATCTGGGTGGCCGCAAGGGCGTGCTGCAGCTTTTGCGGCAGCACGGGTTCGTGGTGGATGCGGGGTGAGAGTCGTCCCAGCCTTACGCTGCGAAATCTGCGGCGTGGCTGATCACAGTCCTAACCGGGGTAGGCCGTTCGGCCAGATCAGGAACCGGTAATTTCACAGCCAGTCCGACGCTGACGTGTGTCGCAAACTGCTCGCGGCTCATGCGGACATAGCTACGCGTGCGTGCTATGATGTATGTACAGACGTCAATACAGGTGCTGTGTGCGGTTTGAATGGGACGAACTCAAGAATCAAATCAACATTCGTAAGCATGGCATCGATTTCCGAGATGCGGTCGACGTGTTCGATCATCCCGTGCTGACGGCGATAGACCAGCGGGAAGACTACGGTGAAGAACGCTGGATCGCGCTAGGCTGGATGGCCGCGATCGTAGGCGTAGTGGTGTACGTCGAACGCAGCGCCGATGTGATCCGTATCATTTCGGCCCGCAAGGCGACGAAGCACGAGGTCAAACGCTACAAGTACAGCGTCTGGAATTGACTGGCACGGTGGGTAGCGTGGGAATGGCTGAAAAGGAGCAGAGGCGAAATTATGGGTAAAACATCAGGAACCGACTGGAAGCGACTTGCAAAAGCAGGCGACGCGCAAATCGACACGAGCGACGTGCCCGAATTGGGCGACGATTTTTTTGACCGTGCCGAGTTGCACGTTCCGCCGAAACAGGCTGTGACCATGCGCCTGGACGCGGATGTACTGAGCTGGTTCAAAGAACAGGGGGCGGGCTATCAAACGCGCATCAACAAGTTGTTGCGCGCCTACATGCTGGCGCAGCAGCGTCGCCGTCCTTAAGGCGCGGCGCCGCGGCGTTCTGTCTGCGTACGAAGGTGCGTACGAAAGGATTGAGAAGGCGCTGCGCAGCAACGCCTGAAATCTGCGCAGCGTAGGTTTTATAGACTGCCGTCGCGTAGTTCTTCCGATACGCGTTCGACCACGGGCGCCCAATCGCCCAACCTGGTCTGCCGGAACAACTCCATCGCCGGATACCACGGCGAATCGCTGCGCTCTTCGAGCCAGCGCCAGTCCGAGTTGGCGGGCAGCAGCACCCACACCGGCTTGCCCAGTGCGGCAGCCAGGTGCGCCACGCCGGTGTCCACGGCGATCACAAGATTGAGATTCATGATGAGCGCGGCGGTGTCGTCGAAGCTCTTCAGATCTGCGGTGAAATCGTGGGCGCGGAAAGCTTCAGGTGCATCAGCCAACTGATCGTGCGCTGGCCCCTTTTGCAGCGCGTACCACGCGATGTCATTCAGCTCGCTTAGCTGGCTCAGGTTGGCCAATGCCATCGAGCGATAACGATCGTTGCCGAACGTCGGGCTGCCGGACCACACCAGGCCCACTTTGCGTTTTGCTTTGCCGGCTGCGTCTGCCCGTTTGCGCCATGTCTTGATCTTTGCCTTGTCGGCAAAAATGTACGGCACATCCGCGGGAATGGTCGACAGTTCGGTGCCGACGCACGACGGCACGCTCATCATCGGCACCCAGAAGTCGTACGGGCCTTCAGGCTTGCTACTGAACGCGCGATGCACGCCCGGGATGCGCTCGACCATCGGCAGAAGCGGCTCGCGCACACAGAGATCGACCGTGGCGCCGAGTTGCTCGAGCACGCGCGCATAGCGCAGAAACTGGAAGTGGTCGCCGAAACCCTGTTCGCCGACCAGCAACAGACGGCGCCCGTCGAGCGGCTCGCCATGCCACTCCGCAACACCCGGCACGGCGATCGCCTCGTAGTCGCTCTTGCGCCAGCGTTGCGCAAATTCCGCCCAACCCTGCTTGTAATCTCCGCGCTTGAGCAACAGCCACGCGAGGCCCTGATGCGCGTCCGCGTAGTTGGGATCGAGCGCCAGTGCATGACGGTAGAAGCCTTCTTCTTCATCCAGGCGGCCCTGCGCGCCGAGAGATCCGCCGAGGCAAACCAGATTGGTCGGGTTCGGCTTGAGTGCGACTGCACGCCGATACTGCGATTCGGCACCGGCGTAGTCACCGAGCTTGCCGATCAGGCTGCCCAGATTGATGTGGGCCTCGGCATAATCGCCACGCAGTGCCAGTGCCCGTTCGAAACTGGCGATGGCGGCGGCGTGGTCACCTTGCGCGTTGTACGCATTGCCAGCACTGAAATGCGCTTCCGCCGAGTGCGGATCGAACGCCAGCGCGTGCTGATAGCAGGCCAGCGCCTCGTCGTAGCGGCCGAGCTTGTTCAGCGCCGTGCCGAGGTTCAGATGTGCGTCGACTAGCGACGGATTCGCCGTCAACGCTAGCCGGTATTGTTCGATCGCTACTTCGAGCGAGCCTTGCGCTTGCAGCGCGACGCCGAAGTTGTTGCGCGCGTCGGCGAAATCCGGCTGCAACTGCAGCGCCTGGTCATAGCAGATCATCGCTTCTTCGCGATGGCCGAGCGCAGCGGCGACGAGACCACGGTTGCTCCAGCAGGCGGCGTCGGTGCGATCGAGTTTGAGCGCTTCGCTCATCAACTCGGCGGCGAAACCATGATCGCCGCGCTGATGTTGCAGTACGCCGAAGTAATGCAGCGCTTTGGCATGCGTTGGGTCGAGTGCGAGCGCTTCACGGTAAAAAGGCTCGGCCGCATCGAGGCGGCCGGCCTGGTGTGCTTCGAGCGCGGCCTCAATCAGAGAGGTGAGGTAAGCGGAGGGCGGAGCGTCGGTGGGCGCGGTGTCGGGGTGGGCTTGATGTTCCATGAGGGACCTGCTGGAAAGCGCTGACGGCGCGCGTTGCGCGCGTCGCCTGCGCATGTGGATGGAAGAGCATCCACCAGCTTATGTTCAGGCCCCTTCCATGGCGATCGGACGCCTCCGAATTCGGCGGCGTCCATTTGCCGCGGACTCACGCGCATGCATCGACCACAGCGAAAGTCCTATGAGATATCGAAGGCTGCCACGCGGTTCGGCAAACGGCCCTACAGGAACATCAGGAAATTCAACAGGAAGATGTTCACAACCAGCAGGGTCAGCGCGGTGGGCACCTGCACCTTGATCACCGCATTCTTATCCGGCAATTCCAGCAGCGCGGCCGGCACCATGTTGAAGTTCGCGGCCATCGGCGTCATCAGCGTACCGCAGTAGCCCGAGAACATGCCGATCGCGACCATCACCGCCGGGTTGCCGTGAAACACGCCGACCAGGATCGGCACACCGACGCCGCCTGTCATCACCGGGAACGCGGCGAAGCCGTTACCCATCACCATCGTGAAGAGCGCCATGCCGACGCAGTACACGGCCACCGCGATAAAGCGGTAGTCGAGGCTGATGTAGGCCGTGGTCACGTGAGCGACCGCCTTGCCGACGCCGGCGTCCGAGAACACGAGACCGAGCATGCCGAGCATCTGCGGCAGCACCGCGGCCCATGACAATGCGTCGACCAGGCGGCGCGCCTCTTTCATCGACTGGCCGACGGTATCGCGTGTCATCACGCAGGCAATCGCAAGTGCAATCACGCAGCCGATGCCGAAACCGATCAGCGTGACGTTGGCCTTCTCGAACAACGGCATGCCGCCAAAGATCAGATGGCTGGCCGACAGCGTAATGATCACGGTGACGACGGGAATCGTCAGCGCGGGTACAAACAGCTTGTTACCCAGACGCGCGGCGCTTGCCTTGCGCGCTTCGAGCGACAGCACCTTCGGCTTGGCTGCGGTCACGCCGCCGAATCCTGCGGCCAACGCCATCACGATCACCAGCACGCCGACCACCGACGGCGGCAGCTTGTCGCCGATCAGGAAGATCAGCGCGTAAAGAATCCAGAAACCGCCGGCGGTGAAACGGCGCGGGTGTTCTTTATCCGTGACGATCATGCCGCCGATCACGAGCAGCACGACGCCGAGCAGCCAGAACAGATAGGTAATCGTGAAGGTCATGCTTTGTCTCCTGCGGCGGATTGCGTCGGCGCGACGGAGGCGGTGTTCGCGGCGGCATTGCCGCGCAGTTCGCGTTCGAGTCTGCGGTCGAGCAGATAGAGGCGGAAGCCGTGAATGATGAACGCGCAGATCGCGGTCGGAATGCCCCAGACGGCCACGTGAATCGGCTCGACGATGATGCCGGCTTCTTTCAGGAAGGTCGTCATCAGCACGATTGCGCCGAACGCGACGAAGATGTCTTCACCGAAGAACAGGCCGACGTTGTCGGTCGCCGCGGAGAAGGCGCGCAATTTGAAACGCACGGCGTCGCTGATCTTGCCGAAGCGCGTTTCAGTCGCGCCTTCAGCCATCGGCGCGATCAGCGGACGCACCATCTGCGGATGGCCACCGAGACCGGTCAGGCCGACAGCGGCGGTCAGCTCGCGCACCAGCAGATAGACGATCAGCAAGCGCCCCGCGGTCGCGGCCTTGATGCCGCCGATCCAAGCTTGCGCGCGCTCTCGCAGGCCGTGCCGTTCCAGCAGGCCGATCACGGCCAGCGGCAGCAGGATGATCAGCGGGATATTGCGGGTCTTGATGAAGCCGGTGCCGATTTCAGCGAGGATCTTTTCAGGCGGGAAGTGCGCGGCCAGACCGGTGATGATCGCGGCAACCGCCACGATCAGCATCGGATTGAACCGTAATAAAAAGCCGACGATGATGACGGCCACGCCAATGAGCGGCCATAGACTGACTGTTGTCTGCATCTGGATCTCCAAACAGGGTTTCAACCTCGCCGCTTGTGGCGGCTAACGTGGGCCGGCGCCTGATGATCCACGCGCCGTCTTGCTGCCACGGCTCTTGATGGCCGCGTTGCTTCGACTACACCTGCACCTGCACCTGCTGCTTGTTTGCTGATTGTTTGCCGCTTATCTGCTGCTCATTTGCTGTTCCACCGCGGGTACTGCAATGCGTCCTGCACCTGACAAACGCCCCGCACGGAGCGGGGCGTTCGGGGTTGGGTAACGGTTGAATCGCGCTGTCTGGTTCGCAATGATCGACGCGCGAGTCAGACGCTCGCGGCGCCGGCCGCGTGAACATCAATGCCCGCGTCCTCTAGCGCGCTGCGGATGCGCCGTGCGAACGCCAGCGCGTGCGGGCCGTCGCCGTGCAGGCAGATGGTTTGGGCGTTGAGCGGCACCCAGTGTCCGTCGACGGCCTGCACGCGGCGCTCGCGCACCATGGCGAGCGTGCGCTCCAGCACCACGTCTTCGTCGTCGAGAAGCGCGCCCGGTTCCTTGCGCGGCACGAGCGAGCCGTCGGCGCGATAGCCGCGGTCGGCGAATACTTCTTCGACGGCAGTCAGGCCGGCTGCCCGGGCAGCCGTCACGAGTCCGCTGTTGGCGAGCGCGAACACCGCCACCGACGGGTCGAAATCGTGAACCGCCGAGACGATCGCATCGGCGATCTTCGCGTCGCGCGCGGCCTGGTTGTATAACGCTCCGTGTGGCTTCACGTGCGCGATGCGCCCGCCTTCGGCCTGCGCGATCGCCGACAGGGCGCCGAGCTGATACAGCACGCCTGCGTAGATATCGTTGGCCGGCAGATCCATTTCCTTGCGGCCGAAATTCTCAGGATCGTTAAAGCTCGGATGCGCGCCGATCGACACGCCTTTTTGCACCGCCCAGCGCACGCAGTCGCGCATGGCGTTAGGGCCGCCCGCGTGCCAGCCGCACGCGATGTTGGCCGAGCTGACGAGGTCGAGCAGCGCCTCGTCGGAACCGCAGCCTTCGCCGAGGTCGGCGTTCAAATCGATTTCCATGGTGTTCCCCTACATAGTGTTACAGCGTTGCGACCGCCTGCTGGCGCGCGCAACGTTCTTCGTGCATGGCAATCGCGGCGTCGATCTGCCGCAAATACGTGCGCTCTTCCAGCAAAGCCTGGCGTGCCTCATAGGGCGTCGTCGGGATGAAACGGATGGCGGCGTTCAGGCGAACCTGCGCGAGCTTCCATAGATCGGCCTGGATCACGGCGCCGATCTTCGGGTAGCCGCCGGTGGTCTGCGCATCGCTCATCAGCACGATCGGCTGGCCGTTCGGCGGGACCTGAATCGTGCCGGGCAGCACGGCGTGCGAGAGCAGATCGTTTTTCCGGGTGCGCTTCAGTTCCGTACCGGCGAGGCGGTAGCCCATACGGTTGCTGTTCGGTGTGACCAGCCATTCATCGGACCAGAACGATTCGTGCGCTTCTTCAGTGAAGCTATCGTATTCCGGGCCTTGCAGCACGCGGATCGGCACGGCCCACGGCACGCCGGACGGATGCCGGCCGCGCCGCAGCGGTTCGTGAACCAGCACGAACTTGCACCAGGCGGGCGCCTTCACGCCGAACTCGGGCGCTTCGGGGGTAAAGCCGAGGTGGCCGCGTTGCGGCGGCGCGCCGACCGGCAGACGGTCGCCGTCGCGCAACGCCCGGCCGCCGAGTCCGCCGAAATGGCCGGCGAGATCAGTGCTGCGCGAACCGAGCATCGGCAACACGTCGATGCCGCCCGCGATGCAGACATAGCCGCGCATGCCGCGTTTGGCCGCTTGCAGAACCAGCTCCTGGCCGGCCTGCACCGGCAGGCTCCACCATGAATAGACCGGCTTGCCGTCGAGCGTCGCGCCGAATTCGGTGCCGGTGATGGCCACGCGTGTGGCGCGCAGAAAGCGCAGCACGGTCGGGCCGAAGGTAATTTCCAGGCCGGCCGCATCGGGCCGGTTGCCGACCAGCCGGTTGCCGACTTCAAGCGACAGACGGTCGAGCGCGCCACCCATCGCGACGCCGAGATGCCGGTAGCCGTGACGGCCGAGATCCTGAATCGTGGTCAGCAGACCCGCGCGAATCACATCGATCATGCGTGTATCCCCGCGACGGTAAAGCGCACCCGGTCGCCCGGTTGCAACAGCGTGGGCGGACGGCGAGACGGATCGAACAGCGGCAGTTCGGTGCGGCCGATCAACTGCCAGCCGCCGGGAGAGGTCGCCGGATAAATGCCGGTCTGTTCACCGCCGATGCCGACCGAACCGGCCGGCACTTCCAGCCGCGGCGACGAACGGCGCGGCGTGTGCAGCGCTGTGTCGAGCCCGCCCATATAGGCAAAGCCCGGCTGAAAACCGAGGAAGAACACCACGTACTCGCCGTCCGCATGACGTTGCACGACCTCGCGCACGCTCAGGCCGCTGTGATTGGCGACCGCTTGCAAGTCGGGGCCGAACTCGCCGCCGTATTGCACCGGAATGTCGACTTGACGACCGGCCGCGGGCACGTCGCTTGCCGCGTTCCAGGCCGCTTGCAGAAGGCTCACCAGCGCTTCGCGATCGGCTTCGAGCGAATCGAATACGAGCGTCAGATTGTTCATACCGGGCACAACCTCGAGCACGTGCGGCCAGTCGCGCGCGGCCTCGGCGGCAGCCCACACGCGCCGCTGGCAGTCCAGCGTGGCAGGCGGCGGCGCCTCGCAGACTAGCGCGGCATCGCCGAGCGGAAAGATTTTTGGTTGGCTCATCGCTTAACGGCCCAGGTTGAGTCGGAGATGTCGAGCATATCGGACCCTGTGCCTATTTATCAGCATAGGGTCCGTGATGTCTGAAGCGTACATTATCAATAAAATCTCAACAAATTCTCAATAAGCGTTTTCGCCAGGGTCCCGAGAATGGGCTGCTCGTCGTACACTCCCGACACCTTCCCATCCTGTTTCTCGAGAATTTTCACCATGTCGCGCCATCCCACCAAGATCGTTTCCTCGGAACATCTCGTGTCTGACACAAGCGCGGAGCTGTCCGAGCTGGAGTACGCACTCATCATGGCGGGCAACGCATTCAACCGGTGGATGGTGCGCTGCATGTCGGCGGCCGGCGAAAAGGACATGACCGCGATCGAAGTCTCGTTGCTGCACCACGTCAGCCATCGCGAGCGGCGCAAGAAGCTGGCGGACATCTGCTTTGTGCTGAACATCGAAGACACGCACGTCGCCACTTACGCGTTGAAGAAGCTCGTAGCTAGAGGGTATGTAAAAAGCGAAAAGACCGGCAAGGAAGTGTTCTTCTCGGCGACCGATGCAGGCCGTGAGCTTTGTCTGAAGTACCGCGAGGTGCGCGAGAGCTGCCTGATTTCGACGCTGAAGGAAAGCGGCCTGACCAACGAGCAGATTGGCGAGGCGGCGCAACTGATGCGCAATGCGTCCGGACTGTACGACACGGCCTCGCGGGCGGCGGCGTCTTTATAACGGGCTTTGCCCTCGGTGGTGGGAGAGGGATGCGCCTCGCACGGCGCTCTTCAAACGCTTAATCTGCCGGCTGTGGATAGAGACCGGCTTCCGTCACGATCAGATCGAGCGGGATGTCGTGGGCCTCGCGCTGCAATGCGTCCGTGCGGCACGCTTCATAGGCGATGCCGACCGTGACCGGCTTCTTCGGCCCAGGCCATGCGGCCAGCGTGCGATCGTAGTAGCCACCGCCGTAGCCGAGCCGGAAGCCGTCGGCGTCGAAGCCCACGCACGGCACGAACAGCAGATCGGGAAGCACCACGCGCCCCGAAGTGGGCTCGGCGATCTTGTGATGGCCGATCTTCATCGCCATATCCGGCGCCCACGCGTGAAATTCGAGCGGCACGCCGCGTTCCTTGACGATCGGCAAACCCGCCTCGCGTTGCGAGTCGGCCGCGAGCCAGATCGCAATCGCGGCGCGCGCGTCGAATTCGCCCGCCAGCGGCCAATAGAACCCCACGCTGCTCACGCCGTAGTGCTTCAACGCATCGAGAACGCGACGGTTGAGCGCGGCGTTGTGCGCCGGCTCGGAAGCCGCTTGTAGCCTTGCTTCCAATAGCATTCGACGCAGCGCCTTTTTCGATTCTGCGACGGGGTTGCATGCTATGCTTGGGTTCAATTCGCGCTCCAGAAACAACGATGTCAAAACGCCTCTATCGAGTATATCGCGCGGCTGGTCTGGCGCTTGCCGCTGCGGCACTCGTCGCGTGCAGCACGGCCTCCGCCGTCAAGCCCATTCCCCTTTCGCAACTCACGAACGACGACCAGACCTTCGTCCAGCTTCGCGAAGCCGCCCGCAACAATGACGCGGGGCGCGCAGCGCAACTGGCGAGCATGATCCCGAACTATCCGGCACCTTCGTATCTGGAGTACTTCCAGCTCAAGCCGCAATTGTTCGATTCCAGCGGCCATGCGCGTATTGACGCGCCGGATGCGCCGGTGCTGTCGTTCCTGCAGAAGTACGACGGCCAGGCCGTCGCCGACCGCATGCGCAACGACTACCTGACGGTGCTCGGCGCGCGTCACGACTGGCGTAACTTCGATCAGCAATACGCGCGTTTCGTGCTGAACGACGATACGCAGGTTAAGTGCTACGCGCTCGAGTCGCGTGCCGCGCGGGGTGAAAACGTCGCCGACGCGGCGCGCGCGCTGCTGGTCGATCCGAAGTGGTACGGCGACGGCTGCGTCGATCTGGTTACCGCGCTTGCGGTCAACCAGCAATTCAGTTCCGACGACGTGTGGCAACAGATCCGCCTCGCGTACGAACAGAACTACACGAGCACAGGCAGCAAGCTCGTCGATGCGCTCAGCAACCAGCCGCCCGATCCGGTGCTGTTCGGCCAGGCCACGAGTACGCCGCCGTTGTTGCTGGCGCGCGGTGTCGGTCCGGATACGCAATCGCACCAACTCGCGTTGCTGGCGATCACGCGCATGGCGCGCAACGATCCGGCCATGGCAGCGGCCACATTCGCCTCGGTGGCGCCGTCGTTGAGTTCGCCCGAGCGCGCAATCGGTTGGGGCACGATTGCGTATCAAGCCGCTGCCAAGCAGATGCCGAGCGCGGTGGACTGGTACCGCCTGTCGGTGAATGCGCCGCTGTCGAACCCGGCGTACGAATGGCGCACCCGCACCGCGCTGCTCGCCGGCGACTGGACGATGGTGCGCTGGTCGATCGAACAGATGCCGGCGGCGCTGCGCAATCAGCCGTCGTGGGTCTACTGGCACGCCCGCGCGCTCAAACAAGCCGGCGACACGACCACGGCCAACCAGGAATTCGAGTCGATCTCGCAGGGCTTCAACTTCTACGGCCAACTGGCTGCGGAAGAGCTTGGCCAAAAGATCACCGTGCCGCCGAAAACCACAGTGACCGACGCCGAAATCCAACAGGCCGGCAACACGCCGGGCTTCGATCTGGCGCAGCGTTTCTATGCGCTGAATCTGCGCCTCGAAGGCAATCGCGAATGGAACTGGCCGCTGCGCGATATGAGCGACCGGCAACTGCTCGCCGTTGCCGAATACGCGCGCCGTATCCAGTTGTATGACCGCACTGTCAACACGGCGGATCGCACGAAGAGCGAGCACGATTTCTCGCTGCGTTATCTGTCGCCGTTCAAGGATATCGTCGAGCGCGATGCGCAGTCGAATGGGCTCGACGTCGAATGGGCGTACGGGCTGATTCGCCAGGAATCGCGCTTCATCATGAACGCGCGTTCGGAAGTTGGCGCGAGCGGTCTGATGCAATTGATGCCGGGCACCGCGCAACTGGTGGCAAAGAAGATCGGCCTCGGCCCGATTTCGCGCGAGCAAATGAACGACATCAACACCAACATCCTGCTCGGCACGAACTACCTGTCGATGATCTACAATCAGTTCGACGGGTCCGCCGTGCTGGCTACTGCGGGTTACAACGCGGGCCCGGGCCGTCCGAGCAACTGGCGGCAATCGTTGCAGCATCCGGTTGAAGGCGCGATCTTTGCCGAGGCGATTCCGTTCCAGGAAACACGCGATTACGTAAAGAATGTGTTGTCTAACACGGTCTACTACGCGGCATTGTTCGAAGGCCGTCCGCAATCGCTGAAGGCGCGTCTGGGTTATATCGCGCCGTAAGCGCCGTGCCGCCGCCGCATCACTCTGATGCGGCGGTGCGCCACGCCAGCCGTTGCCGCGGCTTCCACTAGGGAGTCGAAAATGCGACATCAAGCCATTGCGATCATCGGCGGTTCCGGTTTTATCGGCAGCCATCTCGTCAACGCTCTCGTTGAAATGGGCAAAGACGTGCGCATCGCCACCCGGCGCCGCTACAACGCTCGCCATCTCACGTTGCTCCCCATCGACGTGATCGAAGCCGACGTGTTCGATCCGGTCCAGCTCGCGCGTTTCGTCGAAGGCGCCGATTGCGTCATCAACCTCGTTGCCACGCTGCATGGCAAACGCGGCACGCCTTATGGCCCGGAGTTCGCGCGCACGCACGTCGAATTGCCGACCAAAATCGTTGCGGCTTGCGAAGGCAAGGGCGTGCACCGGTTGATTCACATCAGCGCGCTCGGCGCCGACTTGAATGGGCCGAGCATGTATTCGCGCTCGAAGGGTGACGGCGAAAAGGCCGTGCACGCGGCGAATCTGGCGTGGACGATTTTCCGTCCGTCCGTGGTGTTCGGTCCTGAAGACCAGTTCCTCAACAAGTTCGCGTTCCTGCAGCGGATGTTCCCGGTGATTCCGCTTGCGATGCCGGACGCGAAATTCCAGCCGGTGTACGTCGGCGACGTGGCAAAAGCGATCTGCAACGTGCTCGATCTCGACGCGGCCAGCGGCCATACCTACGACCTCGGCGGGCCGACCGTCTATACACTCGAAGACCTCGTCAAGTATTGCGGCGACGTGATCGGCAGGCATGCGCGAATCATTCGCCTGCCGGAGGCGTTGGCGCGCTTGCAGGCGTTGACGTTTGAAATGGCGCCGGGCGAACCGGTGATTTCGCGCGACAATCTCGATTCGATGAAAGTCGACAACGTGTTGAGCGGACCGCTTGCGCCTGAACTCGGCATCGAACCCGCCAGCATTGAAACGATCGCGCCCGTGTATCTGACCGGCGCGTCGACGCGTTCGCGCTTCGACGCGTTTCGCGCGAGCGCGGGGCGTTGAACCTTTGGGCGTTAAACCTTTTTATCTCTTCCTTTCATATCAGGCATGAAGCTGCTTATCGGTGACAAGAACTACTCGTCATGGTCGATGCGTCCGTGGCTGCTGGTCAAACATTTCGGTATTCCGTTTGAAGAGGTGCTGATTCATCTGTATGAATCCGGCACGAAGTCCACGATTCTGGCTTACGCGCCGACGGGTCCGGGCAAGCTGCCGTGCCTGATCGGCGAAGATGGATCGGCTACCTGGGATTCGCTGGCGATCGCCGAGACGCTGGCTGAGCGCTTCCCGCAGCATGCGCTGTGGCCGCGCAACCCGGCGGCGCGTAGCCACGCACGCAGCATCAGCGCCGAGATGCATTCGGGTTTCGGCGAATTGCGCTCGAACATGTGGATGAACATTCGTGCGTCGTTTCCGGGTAAGAACGCAACGCCGGGCGCGCTCGCCGACATCGCACGCATCGACGCGATCTGGAGCCGGTGTCTCGATACCTACGGCGGTCCTTTCCTGTTCGGCGAGTTCAGCATCGCCGACGCGATGTACGCACCCGTCGTGATGCGCTTCAACACGTGGCAACCGGCGCTCTCCGAAGCCGCCGCGGCTTACGTTCGTCGCGTGACGGCGTTGCCGGCGGTGAAGGCGTGGATCGACGACGCGCTGCGCGAAACGCATGCCATTCCGTACCAAGACGTATGCCCATGAATATCTACGCAGTAGGCGGCGCGATCCGCGACGAGTTGCTGGGCGTACCCGTGCAGGACCGGGATTACGTGGTGGTTGGGGCGACGCCCGAGCAGATGGTGGTGCAGGGCTATCGTCCGGTGGGCAAGGATTTTCCGGTGTTTCTGCATCCGCAGACGCACGAGGAATACGCGCTTGCACGCACCGAGCGCAAGACGGCCGCGGGCTATCACGGCTTCCAGTTCTTCTACGCGCCGGATGTCACGCTCGAAGAGGATCTCGCTCGCCGCGACCTGACAATCAACGCGATGGCGCGCGAAATGCGCCCGGACGGCGAACTGACCGGTCCGGTGATCGACCCGTTCAACGGCCGGGGCGATTTGCAGGCGCGGCTGTTTCGCCATGTCAGCGATGCGTTCCTGGAAGACCCCGTGCGGATTTTGCGGATTGCGCGGTTCGCGGCGCGCTTCGTCGATTTCACGGTGGCGCCGGAGACGATGGCGCTGATGCGCAAGATGGTGGCCGACGGTGAGGTCGATGCACTGGTCGCCGAGCGCGTGTGGCAGGAGGTGTCGCGCGGGTTGATGGAGAAGAAGCCGTCCCGCATGTTCGAGGTGCTGCGGGAATGCGGCGCGCTGGCGCGGATTCTGCCGGAGATCGAAGCGTTGTTCGGCGTGCCGCAGCGGGCTGACTATCATCCCGAAGTGGATACGGGCGTGCACGTGATGATGGTGGTCGACCATGCCGCGCAACAGGGTTACGCGTTGCCGGTTCGGTTCGCAGCGCTCACGCATGATCTGGGCAAGGCGACGACGCCGGACGACGTATTGCCGCGGCATATCGGGCATGAGGGGCGCAGCGTGGATTTGCTGAAGCCTTTATGTGAGCGGCTGCGGGTGCCGAATGAATGCCGCGATCTGGCGCTGCTGGTCGCGCGGGAGCATGGGAATATTCATCGCGTGATGGAGATGGGGGCGGCCGCGTTGGTGAGGCTGCTCGAGCGCAGCGATGCGATTCGGAAACCGGCGCGGTTTGCTGAAGCCTTGCAGGCTTGTGAGGCGGATGCGCGTGGGCGGCTTGGGTTTGAGATGCGGGAGTATCCGCAGGCTGAGCGGCTGCGGATTGCGCTTGTTGCTGCGCGGGGGGTGGATGCTGGTGCTGTGGCTAAGCGGCTCGTTGACTCGCCTGCGGGGATTAAGGATGCCGTGCATGCTGAGCGCGTTCGCGCTGTTGAAGGGGCTCTTGTTTGAGGTTTTTTGCCTACTCGGCGCTTGTTGTCAGTGTTCTTAGGGTGTTGGCCTTTCCTTGTTTTGTTAGTGGTCTATTAGCGTTGCCCCTGTGCGGGGCGGCACCTACTTCTCTTTGCCGGCTGTGTATAGACCGGGGACATGGTTGACAGACGTGCGGGGACATCATTGACACTTTATGGTCAGTGAT